>Ga0164320_10000641_pt1 | contig 11836 bp, 10 predicted proteins | sample GuaBasSediGuay11_FD_113736 | JGI IMG/M metagenome (GOLD analysis project Ga0164320, IMG submission 113736) | Subseafloor sediment microbial communities from Guaymas Basin, Gulf of California, Mexico - Guay11, Core 4567-28, 0-3 cm | ecosystem: Environmental > Aquatic > Marine > Hydrothermal...
GCAGGCTCCTTCAACAGCGACCAGAGCCTGCACGGCGCGTACCACCGGGCGGTCAAGGGCCGTTACGCCGGCAGCGACTGGCAGCCGGCCGAACTGGCGGCACGGATCGCCGTGGCGCGGAGCCGGCTCGACGCCCTCGCCCGCCCCCCGGTTACCCCGGTCACGGGAAACCACCGCGCCTACCTGGCCCCGTCCGCACTCGGCGAGATCATGGACCTGCTGGGCTGGGGCGGCTTCCGCCTGAAAGCGCTGCGTACCGGCCAGAGCCCATTACAGCGTCTCGCCGACGGCAAGCTGATGCTAAGTTCTAACGTGAGCCTCGAAGAGGCGCGCCAGGGCAGCCCGGCACCCGGCTTCTCCGGCGTCGGCTACCTGCTGCCGCCCTCAGTGACGCTGGTGGATGGTGGTCGTTTCGGCGACGCCCTGACCGGACCGCGCAGCGGCAGAGAGTACGGCATGCCGGTCAACGCCCGCATGGAGATGCCGGAAGCGTTGGCGATGGCTCCAGGCGAACTGCCCGAGGCCGACGTGCTGGCCACGCTCGGCGACGGCCTCTACCTCTCGGACCTCTGGTACTGCAATTACTCCGACCGCAACAGCTGCCGCATCACCGGCATGAGCCGCTACGCGTGTTTCGTCGTCGCGGGAGGTGAACTGACCGCGCCGCTGGTGCCGATGCGCTTCGATGCCAGTGTCTACGATCTGCTCGGCGGTGGCCTCGAAGGGGTCACTCGCGAACGCGAGTGGCTGGTCGACGCCAGCAGCTACGGCCAACGCTCCACCTCGGCCCAACGGCTGCCCGGTATCCTGGTCGACGGTTTCCCGCTGACCCTCTAACCAGGAGGCAGCCCGTTTGTCGACTTGTAGGTCGGGCTTCAGCCCGACATGTCGGACTGAAGTCCGACCCACAACGCTACCGGATCACTGATTCCGCCACGTCCAGATGTAAATTCCGGGTCAGTCGCGCTCGCCACTCTCCCAGGCCTCGATCACCGGACGTGCGGCGCGGAACGCCTCGATGCCCGCCGGCATGCCGCAGTAGACCGAGGCGTGCAGCAGCACCTCGCGAATCTCGTCGACCGAGCAGCCATTGCGCAACGCACCGCGGACGTGTCCCTGCAACTCGGTCGTCGCCCTGAGCGAGGTCAGCAGCGCGATGGTGACCAGGCTGCGCGTCTGGCGCGGCAGCGCCTCGCGCTGCCAGACCGTGCCCCAGCAGTGGGCGGTGACGTGGTCCTGCAGCGTGCGAGTGAAATCGGTGGCGGCATCGAGCGCCTTGTCGACGTAGCCGTCGCCGAGGACGGCGCGGCGCACCTCCATGCCCTGATCGTAGAGATCGTCACTCATCTGTTTTGCTCCATGGATGATCGGTTTTCGGGTCGCCGGCAGGGATGGCCCGCCGGTTTCTATGGGACTTTCAGCATAACAGTCGGCCTTGCCATGCCCACGCCCGGTCATGATTACCTTGCACTATGGGGAATTCGTGCAATGTTCTTAGGGATCTTTGATTGCATCGGCAATTTAAGGAACCTCTGATTAATTGGCTTGCGTGGGTCGGACTTCAGTCCGACATATCGGGCAAAGCCCGATCCACGATGAGACGCGTCTAACTGGCAAGGGCATAACCGGCGCGGTGACGGCGAGGAAACAGGGATGGCACTCGGAGACTGGTTCAGGAAATGGCGCGAGCAGCGGCTGTACGAGCGTCAGGCACAGGCACGCCTGGGGCAACAGATCGACACCGTAATCGATGCCGTTGACCCGCGGTTGCGCATGCTGATCGGCTACCGGCAGCGACTCGACCCGGCACTGCGTCACGCGCTCCAGGTCGCCGACACGCTCTACGCGGCCCTGCCACCGCCACTCGAGGTGGCGCACACGCGCTGGTCTCAGGAGCCGCTGCTGAGGGCCAGCTTCACCACCCCCGAGGCCATTCAGGAGCTGTTCGACAATCACCGCGTGCTGCGCCGCTTTCTGTCCAGCGCCAAGGCACGTGGTGCGACGACCATATATGCCGGTCTCGGCATGAGCCTGCAGCTGTCCAAACGCTTCGGCCATATGCTGCAGGGCGACGTGGTCCAGCGCGAAGTGGCCCAACAGGTGCTTTCGCTCGGCGACCATCGGCTCAGCGCCTTCGCCACCAGTCTGGAAGCACTCGAAGCGCAGGTCCGCGAACGCCTGCTGCAGGAGCTGGCCATGCGCTCGACCCAGGCGGTGTTCGGCGCCCGGATGCGCAAGGAATCGCTGACCGAGGAGCGTACCAAACTGCGTATGCGGTTGCGGCTCTACGAGCAGGAGGCGCTGGGGCTGGCCACCTTCTGGCACGGCGAGGAGCTTATCGAACGCCACACCGACGAACTGCGCAAAAAGCTTGCGGCCGCGGAGCACGAGCTCGGCGAGTTGCAGGAGAGCGCAGCAGATATAGACGACTTCCTCGACATGACCGTCGAGACCTTCAGCTCAGCCGGTAAGGACACCCGGCTCGAAAAGCGCATCTTCCATCTCGACAACATGAACATTCATCACGATGGACCGGGGCCAGGCATCGCTGAAGTGCCGATGGCGCTGCTCCACATTGCCAAACGACCGCCGCGCGTGATCCGATTGATTCGTTTCTCACCCGACCTGGTCAAGTTCGACAGCCGCGACGGCCTGCGCCAGGCCGCCCGGGCACTCGGGGTACACTGAGCCCGGTTCCGTCACGAAGGCATCCAATGTTCACCGGCATCATCCAGGGCACCGCCGAGGTGACCGCGATCAACGCGCGCGAGCGCTTCCGCACCCACGTCGTCCGCCTGCCCGGCGCGCTGCTCGACGGCCTCGCGCCCGGGGCGTCGGTGGCCCACAACGGCTGCTGCCTGACGGTAACCCGGATCGATGGCCCCGAGATCGCTTTCGACCTGATGGAGGAGACGCTGCGCGTGACCAACCTCGGCGAACTCGCGGTCGGCGACCGGGTCAACGTCGAGCGCGCGGCCCGCTTCGGCGACGAGATCGGCGGTCATGCCATGTCCGGCCACATCCTCTGCACCGCCGAAGTGACCGATGTCGTCGCCAGCGACGACAACCGGGAGATCCGCTTCCGGCTACCCGACGCCCACGCCCGCTACCTGTTCACCAAGGGCTACATCGGTATCGACGGCATCAGCCTGACGCTCGGCGCCGTCGACGGCCCGGAATTCAGCGTCCACCTGATTCCCGAAACGCTGGCCCGGACCAACCTCATCACCCGTCGCCCCGGCGACCGGGGCAATATCGAGATCGACCCCCAGCCCCAGGCGATCGTCGAGACCGTCGAGCGGGTGCTGGCCGAGCGCGCGAACGTCCCGGATCAGTAAACGCCCGGATAGACGACCCCGATCCAGGTATCACCGGCCAGGAAGCCGTCGCCCCACTCCGCCTCGAGGTCGGCCAGCGGTTTGGCCGCAACCGCCTCGGCGGCCGTCATGCCCTCATCCTTGAGCGCGCGCAGCCGCTGCAACGCGGTGGCCAACATGTCACGGTAGGCAATCAGGTCGGCCCGCGAGCCGAGCGGCCCGTGGCCGGGGATGATCCTGGTGTCGTCATTGGCAAGCGCCAGGATCCGGTCGACGCCGTCGATCATGCCGCGCAGGCTGCCACCGTGCTGGACGTCTATAAACGGATAGAAGCCGTTGAAGAACAGGTCGCCGGTGTGGATGACGTTGGCGTTGACGAACTGCACCACGCTGTCACCGTCAGTGTGGGCATGCGCGACATGGAAGGTGCGGACCGTTTCACCGTTGATGTGCAACGTCATCTCATCATTGAAGGTGACCACCGGCAGCGCGGCCCCCGACTGCGGCGGCGCCTTCATCTTGAACGCCGCAATAAACGAGCCGGCGACCAGCCGCTCGCGCACGTTGTCGTGGGAGAGGATCAGCGTCCCGCCCTTGCCAAGGTTCTCGTTACCACCGGTGTGATCACCATGGTAGTGGGTGTTGAGCAGGAAGTCGGGCGCCTTACCGCCAGCCGCTTTTACCGCCGCAAGGATCTTTTCGGTCAGTGGCGCGAACTGATCGTCGACTAGGAACGTGGCTTCGGGACCGATAAACAACCCGATGTTGCCGCCCTGGCCCTGGAGCATGTGGATGTTGCCGGCCACCCGCTGGGTGGTGATCCGGACCTCGTCCTGTGCGACGGCAAGTGCCGGCAGCAGAATCATGAGAAGAATCGCCAATGACGCCCTGATTGTTGGATTGTTCATCGCCATACCCCGTGTTGGTTTAACCCGAGTCGGGTCGCTGTAGGATCACCGTATCCGAGACAGGGTGACCCGCCAAACATAGCAAATGACGCGCCGAACGCCCTGCTGGATCCAGACCATGAGTTACCAATGCTCAGAATGCGGACTCTGGCCCCGTTAGCATTTAGACAGTGATGGCTTTCGATCCGCCGACCCTCTCGGACGATCCGGACCGAAGAAACCCGGGTGCTCAGGTCGCCAGCGGGTCCATCTTGCCGGGATCGATGTCCAGCTGCTGCAGCACGCCCGCCAGGCGGTCACGCGGCAACTCGCCCTGCTCGACCAGCGCACGCAGTGCGGCGAGAACCACGTAACGCGCGTCGATCTCGAAAAAGTCGCGCAGCGCGACGCGGGTGTCGGAACGGCCGAAGCCGTCGGTACCGAGCACCGTGTAGCGGCCGGGCACCCAGGGCCGTACCAGGTCGGGGTAGGCACGCACGAAGTCGGAGACGGCGACCACCGGCCCGGGATGTGCGGCGAGTTGCTCGGTGACGTAGGGCCGGCGTGGAGATTCCTCGGGGTGGAGTAGGTTCCAGCGGTCGCAGGCGATGCCGTCCTTGCGCAGCTCGCCGTAGCTGGTCACGCTCCAGACGTCGGCGCTGACACCGAACTCCCGCTCGAGCCGGTCGGCGGCGGCGAGTACCTCGCGCGCCAGGCTGCCGCTGCCGAACAGTTGCACGCGCGGTGCCGGGGTGTCGAGGGTGCCGGGCCGAAGCAGGTAGAGGCCACGGCGGATTCCCTCTTCGGCACCGGCCGGCAACGCCGGCTGCGGGTAGTTTTCGTTGTACAGCGTGATGTAGTAGAAGCCGTTGTCGCCCTCGGCCATCATCCGTCGAATACCGTCCTCGACGATCACCGCCACCTCGTAGCCGAACGCCGGGTCGTAGGCTCGGCAGGTGGGCACCGTCGCCGCGTAGACGTGGCTCTGGCCGTCCTCGTGCTGCAGCCCCTCGCCGGAGAGCGTGGTGCGCCCGGCGGTAGCGCCGAGCAGGAAACCGCGCGCCTGGCTGTCGGCGGCGTTCCAGATCAGGTCGGCCACGCGCTGGAAGCCGAACATCGAGTAGAAGATGTAGCACGGCAGCATCGGTTCGCCGCTGTGCGAGTAGGCGGTCCCCGCTGCGATCCATGAACCGAGCGAGCCGGCCTCGGAGATGCCCTCCTCGAGGATCTGGCCGTTGACGTCCTCGCGGTAGAAGGCGAGCTGGTCGCTGTCCTGCGGCGTGTAGCGCTGGCCCCAGGGCGAGTAGATGCCGAACTGGCGGAACATGTCCTGCATGCCGAAAGTACGCGCCTCGTCGGCGACGATCGGCACCAGGCGCGGACCGAGCTCGCCCTCGCGCAGCAGCCGGGTCAGCAGGCGCACGAAGGCCATCGTGGTCGACTGCTCGCGCTCGCCGGAACCGGTGTGGAACGCACTGTAGAGCTCCGGCCTGGCCACCGTAACCGGCCGAGCCGTGCACCGGCGCTGCGGCACGAAGCCGCCGAGTGCCACGCGCCGTGCCTGCAGGTAGCACACCTCCGCGCTCTTCGGCCCCGGGTGGTAATAGCGCAGTTCGGCCAGGTCCTGGTCGCTCAGTGGCAGGTCGAAGCGTTCGCGGAAGCGGGCGAGGTCCTGCTGCGCCAGCTTCTTGGTCTGGTGCGAGGTGTTTGTCCCCTGCCCCGAGGCGCCCATGCCGTAGCCCTTGGTGGTCTGCGCCAGGATCACCGTCGGCTGGCCGCGATGGGCCACCGCGGCGGCGTAGGCCGCGTAGATCTTGATCGGGTCGTGACCACCACGACGCAGCGCGTCGATGTCGGCATCCGACATGTTGGCCACCAGCGCCGCCAGCTCGGGGGAGCGCGAAAAGAAGTGCTCCCGGTTGTAGTGACCGTCAGTGGCGGAGAGCTTCTGGAACTCGCCATCGACCGCCTCGGCCATGCGCTTGAGGATCAGGCCGTCGCGGTCGCGGGCAAAGAGCACGTCCCAGTTCGACCCCCACAGGCACTTCAGCACGTTCCAGCCGGCGCCAGCGAACAGCGTCTCGAGCTCCTGGACGATGTTGCCGTTACCGCGCACCGGGCCATCGAGCCGCTGCAGGTTGCAGTTGACCACCAGCACCAGGTTGTCGAGTTGCTCGCGGGCGGCGAGCGAGATGCCGGCCAGTGACTCCGGCTCATCCATCTCACCGTCGCCGACAAAGGCCCAGACGCGGCGGTCGCTGGCGGCGGTCAACCCGCGGTGCTGCAAGTAGCGCTGGAAACGCGCCTGGTAGATCGCGGTGAGCAGGCCGAGGCCCATCGACCCGGTCGGGAACTGCCAGAACTCCGGCATCAGCGTCGGGTGCGGGTAGGAGGAGAGACCCTGCTCGGGACCGCCGCCGACCTCGCGGCGGAAGTGGTCCAGGCGTCGCGCGTCGAACCGCCCCTCGAGGAAGGCACGCGCGTAGATGCCGGGCGCCGCGTGTGGCTGGAAGTAGACCAGGTCGCCGGGATGTTCGGCCGACGTCGCGCGGAAGAAGTGGTTGAAGCCGACCTCGAACAGGTCGGCGATCGAAGCATACGTGGCGATGTGGCCGCCCAGCTCAGGGTGCGCCCGGTTGGCGCGCGACACCATGGCCAGCGCGTTCCAGCGGTGAATCGCGGTGATCCGCGCCTCGAGGTCGAGGTCGCCCGGGTAGGGTGGCTGCGCGTCGACCGGGATGGTGTTGCGGTACGGGGTGGTGTGGCGCGTGTGGAAGCGCCCACCGGCACGTCGACCCGCCTCGATCAGGCAATCGACGAGGTACTCGGCGCGCGCCATGCCGTCGCGCTCGATCACCTCGTCGAGGCTCTCGAGCCAGTCACCGGTCTCGTCGGGGTCGCCGTCGTGCCGCATCACGCTCGGAAGGGGGGTCGCGCTGTTCATGTCCGGCTCCAGCGGGGACGGGAGGGTGCAGGAGGTCCTGCACACACTCAACTATAGCCAGGAAGCGTCCTCCAGAAGTTGCTTATTGCAACGTTCTGAGGCTATTTTACGCAACATTCTTAATTTAATGGCGCACCGGAGGCAACTTTATGAAATTCATGCCCCTGGACGACATCGACCTGCGCATCCTCGGGCGCTTGCAGTCCGACGCACGGGTAACCAACGTCGCGTTGGCCGAGGAAGCCCACCTGTCGCCGGCACCGTGCCTGCGCCGCGTGCGCGAACTGGAAAACGGTGGCGTGATCCGCGGCTACGTCACCCTGCTCGACCCCGACGCCGTCGGCCTCGAGGTCAGCGTCTTCATCTCGGTCAGCCTGGAACGGCAGGACGACAGCGCGTTGCGCGCCTTCGCGGCACCCATCCACGACTACCCGGAGGTGATGGAGTGCTACCTGATGACCGGGGATTCCGACTACCTGCTACGCGTGGTCGCACCCGACCTGAAATCGCTGCAGGCGTTCATCACCGACCGCCTGGCCCGCGTGCCGCATGTCGCCAACATCCGCTCGAGCCTGGCCCTGAAGCAGGTCAAGTACCAGACCGCGCTGCCGTTGCACCGGGGCGACACCTAGAAATGGAAAAGGGACAGATTCAGATAAATCTGTCCCCTTTTACTGTAGTGACGGCCCGGTGTCCTTGCCGGGCCGTGCCCAATTAGGTCAATACGCCGGAGTCTCGGCGTCGTAGCGCAGCCCGCTGGCGGCCGCCTGTTCCTTGATGGTGCGGTAGATCTTGTCGTCGAGCGACGCCTCGGCACCGCCCGCCTCCTCGATCTTGTCACGCATGTAGGCCGCACGCTGGTCGGCCAACTCGCCGATTCGCTGCTGCAACTCGCCGCGCTGCTCGGCCTTTTTCGCGATCTCGGCCTTGATCTCGGCCGGGGCCATGGCCTGCATCGGTGCCGGCAGCAAGTCGGGCTCGAGGCTGTCGATGTCGACCCGGCCGCTGGTCACCTCATCGACCAGTTCGCCTTCACCGAGCAGGTTGTCCTTGCCGCTCCGGGTGGCGTTGAATGCCGCCCGCCGGGCGCGCGACTCGTCGGAGGACAAGGTGTGCAGCTTGGCCGCGGCATCGACCTTCTTCTGCCGTTCAACCTTCTCCCTGGCGGTTCCAAAATAGAGCCGGGTGGCATCGAGTTCCTCGGAGAGCCTGGCCATCTCGCGGTCGTAGGGTGTGGTCATGGCCACCGCGCTGCCGGACTGGTCGACACGAGCATAATCGCCATCGCCGAGTTGGGCGATGTGCTGCCACTGACGGGTGGTGCTGCCGTTCTTACCGGCCTGGATGGTGTTGATGACGATGCCTCTTTCGAGCGCGGCCTTGACCGTCTCCGGGTACTTGACGTCGTCCTGGTAGTCCATGTGCGGCGGCGCATCGCCGACCAGGAACACGACCCGGTAAGCCTGGCCATCCTGACTCCAGGAGATGCCATGCACGGCATCATGCAGTGCCTGGTTGACGCTCTCCGGCCCGTCTCCGCCACCATCGGCACGGAAGTCCATCAACTCTGCGTAAACCGAATCGAGATCGGACGACAGGTCGACGGTCTTCGTTACGTAGGCGTCGCCGCGATCACGGTAGGCGACCAGGCCGATACGGATCTCCGGCGCCGGCTCAGCGGCAGCCATGGTCGAGGCGATCGACCAGATCTTCTCCTTGGCCGCCTGGATCAGGCCACTCATGCTGCCGGTGGTGTCGAGAACGAAGACCGCCTCGATCTTGGGCCGTTCGTTGACCAGTGGCGGAGCGACCGGCGGCTTGACGATATGGATCGGCGGCTGGTGGCCGGTCAGCAGCGTGCCTTGAGCCGGAAAAAATGCCACGCCGCAGGCGGTGGCGACAAACAGGGTCAGTGCGGTGAGCTTGGTTTTCATCGAAGTCTCCTTGGCTCGTTCTTAATGACGAGCGGTGTGTGGCCCACTCACTGGTGGGCGGTGATTTCACGCAGCGCGGCCTCGGCCGAACGGTGCGCCTGCCGGAAGCGGTCGGATGAACCGTCGTCGTCGGGCGCCGCCCGGCGCGGGAAGCGTGCCGGGATGGCAACGAACAGCGCCGTAACCAGGAAAAAGCACCACAGCGCAGCGCCAACGCTGCCGGTGCGGGTCAGCGCCCAACCGGCTGCGGCCAGTCCGAGCACCGTCAGCCCGAGATCAGCGAGCGCGGCGAAGACACCGCTGTGAAACAGCAGCGAGCGCAGCAACCAGATAAAGCCGGCGTGGGCGAGCAGGTAGAGCAGCAGTGACGGGGCGAACCACCACGCCACCACGGTCATCAACACCCAGGCGGCGATCGCCGTGACCCGCCCGGCCCGGCCTGGCCCACGAGCCAGCAGGTAAAGCAGATAGGTGAGGCTCGCCACGGCGACAACGCCCTTGAGCACCAGGGAACCGGCCAATAGCGGAACCAGCAGCACGAAGGTAATTCCACCGGCCACGGCGATCGTGAGCGCGAAACCGGCCCCTTCGAGGAACGACGGCCGTTTCATGACTGCGCCCTCCGTTGCTGCTCCTGGAGGAACGCGACCTCGACCTCGTCGTCACGGACGCGCAGGCCGTGGCCGAAGTCACGTTCCAGCCACGTCTCGTCATCGTCATCGGCCGGGGGCTCGTCGGTAGCGAGTAACTCGGCCTTCTGGCGCATCGCCTCGAGCCGGGCCCGGTTCTCGTCGAGCCGGACATCGAGCCCGGCGAGTGCGGTCTCAACCGACTCGAGACGCCGGTCCAGCGCACCATGCAAACGCTGCGCCTCAAGCCGACGCCGTACCAACCCCTTGGCCAGCGTCTCGTTGCCGGCATCAAAGCAGATGTCGAGTTCGCGGCCCGTGGTCTCGATCGAGCGCACCAGCTCGGCTTGGCGAGAAACCAGCTGGGTGTGCTGACGGTCGAGCCGGCGCCGCTGCCGCTCATCGTCCTCCAGTGCTGCCTCCATCTCTCGCACCGCCTGCCGGAGCAGCGACGCGGGCTCTTCGAGACGATCGAGCACCGCGTGGGCATCGGCGCGGAACAGCCTCGTCATGCGTGTCATCAGTGCCATCTTTGATCTCCTTGACCGGTCGGTCTCGTGGATTGCGTGACCAGTCTAGGAATCTGGCGTCAGCGATTGCAGACACGCTTCGGTAAAAGATGGCGGACGATTCTTTACCGGTTGTTTACGTTCCAACCATGCTCGACTGCTACGATGGATCACACTATGAACAGAAAGCTCAGACTGCTCGTTATCGAAGACGAAATCGCGATCAGCAGCGGCCTGCGCGACGTCTTTGTCTACCACGGCTATGACGTGGCCTGTGTCGCCGACGGCCGTGCAGGACTTGAGCAGGCGCTGACCGGCACCTACGACCTGGTGCTGCTCGACGTCATGCTTCCAGGCCTGGACGGCTTCGCCATCTGCGAGCAGATCCGTGCCGTCGACCGCGACCAGCCGATCATCATGCTGACGGCGAAGTCGGCCGACGAGGAGACTATCCACGGCCTGTCACTCGGTGCCGACGACTACGTCGCCAAGCCGTTTTCGGTCGCCCAGCTGGTGTTACGGGTGCAGGCGGTGCTGCGTCGCTCCCGGGTCGGGGTCGAACAGGCGCAGACTTTGCGCCTCGGTGATGCAGTCGAGATTGACACCGCCAACCTGAGCGGCCGGCGTGGCGATGAAACACTCGCCTTTACCCGCCGCGAAATGACGATCCTCGAATACCTTGCCGCGCACAACGAACGGCCGGTGCCGCGCGATGAACTGCTGAACAAGGTCTGGGGCTACGCCCGCGATGCCGACCTCGAGACACGCACCGTCGACATCCACATCGCCAAGCTGCGGCGCAAGATCGAACGCGAGCCGGCTACCCCGGAGCACCTGGTGACGGTACGTGGTGCCGGCTACCGGCTGCTGCTCGACTGAACCCGCCATGTTCACGGTGGCGGCAGAAACCCGGGTGACATGATGATCGCAGATGCCAATCCTCCATATCATCGCCTCATCCTGGCAGAGAGAGGTTCCCGCCTATCGCGGCCCTGGCTTGTTCTGGCGCGCCCGGGCTTGCTCTTCACTCCAGTGGTAGCTGCCGCTACCACTGTCGCTCCAGAGCGGCGCCCAGCCACACCAGCCCGGCGCCAGCCTCCGCGATCCACCGTGAACAGGGCGGGTTGAATGGCCCGCCCGCGCCTGACCGGATTGACACCGCGACGGCTGCGCCTCTGGCTCGGCCTGCTGTTCGTCGCACTGGCCGTGCCGACCGCGGTGCTGGTCCAGCACGCCTACGGCCAGCTCAAGTGGGAGGCGTTCCACAGTTACCGGGTGTTGGCCGAAGAGTTCACCGCGCGTGTCGACGACCGGCTCTCCGCACTGATCGCCAGCGAGGAAGCGCGCGCGGTCACCGACTACGGCTTCCTGGTCGTCGCCGGTGATCCGAGTGCGCGTTACGTCGAGCGCTCGCCGCTGTCAGCGTTCCCGACCGACAGTGTGCTGCCGGGGGTGGTCGGCCACTTCCAGGTCGATGCTGACGGCCGCTTCAGCTCGCCACTGCTGCCCGACACAGGACAGAACCCGACGCGTTACGGTGTCAGCGCGGCTGAACTGACCTCACGCCAGGCCCGGGTCGCGCAAATCCGCGAACTGCTCGAACGCCACCGGCTGGA
>Ga0164320_10000642_pt1 | contig 11835 bp, 10 predicted proteins | sample GuaBasSediGuay11_FD_113736 | JGI IMG/M metagenome (GOLD analysis project Ga0164320, IMG submission 113736) | Subseafloor sediment microbial communities from Guaymas Basin, Gulf of California, Mexico - Guay11, Core 4567-28, 0-3 cm | ecosystem: Environmental > Aquatic > Marine > Hydrothermal...
ACACTTGTAGAATCTTGTTTTTGTATCTCTAAATATCCAGAAGATGCTTTGTCATAATTCTTATTCTTTAAATGCATGCTGGGTATTATAAAAGAATCTTCAACCTTTAAATAATCATAAGTGATTTTATCTTTATCATCTTCAGAAATTATAGACAAATAACGCTTTTTAGTTTCTGGATGCTGAACAAATTGGAATTTCTTGTACATGTCAACAACAAAAAAAATATTTTTATCTAAAATTACTGGTTTAATTTTTTCTGCCCCTCTCCACTTTAAAAACAACTTTTTATTTTCATAATACACATCTATAACCTCATCTTGACTATATAAATAACGTCCTGAAGTTTGTTGCATATAATCTGAAGAGTAGTCTATATTTTTAGAACAACTAAAAACTACAACCAGAAGAAATAAAAAAAACAATAAAGATTTAGTTTTACTCACAGAATTTCTATTGTTGCTATCGAGTTCGTGATTTTTCTTTGAAAAGTTCATTTTAATAAATTGATTAATTATTAAATTGATACGTATAAAATCGTCTCATGTAAATGAGACGCCTGTTTTAATTTTTTGTTACGATAGCTGTATAAAATTTACTTAACATCCATTAACTCAACATCAAAAATTAAGGTTGCATCTGGTGGAATTACGCCTCCAGCACCTGTGCTTCCATAAGCTAAATCACCTGGTATTACAAAACGTGCTTTGTCTCCAACTTTTAAGAGTTGAATACCTTCATCCCAACCTGAAATTACTTGGCCAACACCTAAAGCAAAATCTATTGGTTGATTACGCTTGTAAGACGAATCGAACACAGTCCCATCTGTTAGTTGTCCTTTATAATGAACAGAAACTGTTTTACCTTTTTCGGCTTTTGTTCCGTTTCCTTCTTGAAGCATTTGATAACGTAACCCACTTTCGGTTTTATTAAAACCTGCTGCTAGTTTTTCCATTTCAGCTTCTGCAGCTTTTTTTACTTCTGCCAATTTTTTTTCGCGAGAACCTTCAAATGTTCTAAAGGCTTCAATGGCATTAAATGCTTCTGCTTCTGCTCCTACTTTAATAATCTCCAAAGTGTCGATTGTATCTTCTTGAGCAATAGCATCAACTACATCTTGCCCTTCAGTAACTTTTCCGAAAACGGTATGCTTTCCATCTAACCAAGAAGTTTCAATATGAGTGATAAAAAATTGACTTCCATTTGTTCCTAGTCCAGAATTTGCCATTGATAACACTCCTGGTGCATCATGTTTTAAATCTGGATGAAACTCATCGTCAAACTTATAGCCAGGATTCCCAGTTCCTGTGCCTTGAGGGCAACCACCTTGAATCATAAAATCTGGAATAACGCGATGAAATTTTAATCCATTATAATAAGGTGTACCTTGAGGTTTTACAGAGTTTTCTAAATTTCCTTCAGCTAAAGCAACAAAGTTACCAACTGTTCCTGGTGTTTTTTGATATTCTAAAGCGACTAATATTTCGCCTTTACTTGTATTAAATTTTGCGTATAAACCGTCTTGCATAGTTGTTGTTTTATTTTTCGAGTGCAAATATAAATAAATGATTGAAGAATTACGAATTACTAATTAGAATTTGGAATTTGGAATTTGGAAGTTTGAAGTTTAATTAGCTACTTCACTAATAAATTTAACACGAAATAAACGGAGTTCTTCATCATCGTAATCGCCATCAAACTCTTCAATAGCATCATCTATTTTATCGGTTTCAGCTTCCATAAAATAATCATAGATTTCTTCTTGCTGGTCTTCATCAAATATATCATCAATCCAATAACTAATATTGAGTTTAGTTCCTGAAAAAACGATAGCTTCCATTTCTTTAATAAAATCTGGCATCTCCATTCCTTTAGCAGAAGCAATATCATCTAATGGTAACTTTCTATCTATATTTTGAATGATATACAGCTTTAAAGCTGAATTTGAACCTGTAGATTTAACAATCATGTCTTGAAGTCGCTCAATGTCGTTTTCTTCAACATATGCACTAATAAGTTCTACAAAATCTTCTCCATATTTTTTGGCCTTACCTTCTCCAACGCCATGAACATTTGCAAGTTCTTCTAACGAAATAGGATATTTAAGCGTCATATCTTCTAATGAAGGGTCTTGAAAAATTACAAATGGAGGAACACCTATTCTTTTAGCGTTTTGCTTACGTAAATCTTTAAGCATTTTCATTAAATCTTCATCTGCTGCAATACCTCCACCTTTAGCGTTAGTAATAATACTGTCGTCACTTTCATCATCGAATATATGATCTTCGGTCATCATAAACGACGAAGGATTTTCTAAAAAAGATTTGCCTTCATCTTTTACTTTTAAAACGCCATAAGTTTCAATGTCTTTTTTTAACAAACCAGCAACTAAAGTTTGACGAATTAATGCCATCCAAAATTTATCGCTTTTGTCTTTCCCAATTGCAAAAAAGGGTTGAGTGTCTGTTTTATGCGATTTTATTAAAGCGTTTTCTTTGCCAATTATAACATTTACTAAATCTTTACTTTTGTATTTTTCGTTAGTTTTAGAAACAACGTCTAATAAAATACTTACATCTTCTTTTGCTTCTACTTGCTTTTTTGGATTTCGCATATTGTCATCCATATCACCACCTTCACCTGTTTCATTATCGAATTCTTCTCCAAAATAATGCAGAATAAATTTTCGTCTAGATATTGATGTTTCAGCAAAAGCGACAACTTCTTGAAGCAATGCATGACCAATTTCTTGTTCGGCTACTGGTTTTCCAGACATAAATTTTTCAAGTTTTTCTATGTCTTTATACGCATAATATGCTAAACAATGTCCTTCTCCTCCATCACGACCAGCACGACCAGTTTCTTGATAATAGCTTTCAATGCTTTTAGGAATATCGTGATGTACCACGAAGCGTACATCTGGTTTATCTATTCCCATTCCGAAAGCAATAGTAGCAACTACAACATCGGCATCTTCCATTAAAAACATGTCTTGATGCCTCACTCTTGTTTTGGCATCTAATCCTGCATGATATGGTACAGCTTTAATACCATTAACTTGAAGCACTTGTGCTAATTCTTCAACTCGTTTTCTACTTAAACAATAAACTATTCCTGATTTACCTTCGTTTTGTTTTACAAACCGAATAATATCTGCATCTACGTTTTTTGTTTTAGGACGCACTTCGTAAAATAAATTTGGTCTGTTAAATGATGCTTTAAATGTATTTGCGTCGGTAATTCCTAAATTTTTTAAGATATCTTCTTGAACTTTTGGTGTTGCAGTAGCAGTAAGACCAATCATTGGAATATTATCTCCAATACGTTTAATAATATGTCGAAGGTTTCTATATTCTGGTCTAAAATCGTGTCCCCATTCACTAATGCAATGGGCTTCATCTATTGCCATAAATGAGATTTTTTGAGATTTTAAAAACTCAACATTCTCTTCTTTTGTCAACGATTCTGGAGCAACATATAACAATTTAGTGATACCATCTTTTATATCTTGCTTTACTTGTTTGACTTCGGTTTTATTAAGTGATGAATTTAAAACATGCGCTACACCATCTTCTTTAGAAACACCTCTTATCGCATCTACTTGGTTTTTCATTAAGGCAATTAAAGGAGAAACTATAATTGCTGTTCCTTCTTTCATTATTGCGGGTAACTGATAACACAATGATTTACCTCCACCAGTTGGCATAATAACAAAAGTATTATTATTAGCCATAACACTATTAATTACCTCTTCTTGGAAACCTTTAAAAGTGTTAAAACCAAAATACGTTTTTAATGCATTTTGTAAACCATTTTCGCTATTACTCATTAATCCCTCAATTAATACAATTAATTCTACTTAAATTTATAAAAAAATAATTATCCGATTTCTATAGTTTTAAGTGAACCACATTATTATTTTTTGTTTTTTTGTAGTAATATTTAAAGATAGTAAAATCTTTAAACGCATCAAACCTTAAATTATAAATTTTGAATAAAGCAGATTCAATTCTAAAAAAAGCTAAAGACACTATAGATATAGAGAGCCAAGCTATTGCTAATCTTTCAAATTTATTGGATGAAGATTTTGCAAAAGCAACTCAATTAATCTATAATTCTAAAGGCAGAGTAATTATTACTGGTATCGGGAAAAGTGCTATTATAGCAAATAAAATAGTTGCGACTTTAAATTCTACTGGAACTCCATCTATTTTTATGCATGCTGCAGATGCCATTCATGGCGATTTAGGTTTAATTCTAAAAGATGATGTAGTTGTTTGTCTATCTAAAAGTGGAAACACTCCAGAAATTAAAGTTTTAGTACCACTTATAAAAAATGCACCTAATAAAATGATTGCCATTACTGGAAATAAAGATTCATTTCTTGGTCAACAAGCAGATTTTGTATTAAACACTTTTGTTGAGAAAGAAGCATGTCCAAATAATTTGGCTCCTACAACTAGCACAACTGCACAATTGGTTATAGGTGACGCATTGGCAATATGTTTATTAGAATTACGAGGGTTTTCAAGTAACGATTTTGCAAAATATCATCCTGGTGGAACTTTAGGAAAAAAATTATATTTAAGAGTTTATGATTTATCTTCAGCAAACCAAAAACCAAAAGTTTCATTAGATACAAATGTGAAGCAAGTAATTATAGAAATTACTGAAAAGATGCTTGGTGTGACTGCTGTATTGGAAGATAATAATATTATAGGAATTATTACAGATGGAGATTTGCGTCGTATGTTAAGTAAAACAAAAGACTTCTCTAATTTATTGGCTAAAGATATTATGAGTAAAAATCCGAAAACCATTGAAACAAATGCAATGGCTGTTGATGCTATGGAACTTATGGAAAAACATGGAATTTCTCAATTACTTGTAGAAGAAGAAGGTTTATATGCTGGAGTTGTACATTTACATGATTTAATTAAAGAAGGCATTTTATAATGGCAAAAAAAAACATTAATGAAATGTCTTTTCTAGACCATCTTGAAGATTTAAGATGGCATCTTATTAGAGCAACTCTAGCGATTATTGGTGCAGGTAGTATTGCATTTATCTTTAGTAAATTTATTTTTGATGTCATTATTTTTGGACCTCTTGAAATGAGTTTTCCTACCTATTCTTATTTATGTAAAGCTGCCAATTTTATAAATATTGATTCAAGTTTTTGTGGAGAAGAATTACCTATGATTATTCAAAGTCGGACTATGGCTGGACAATTTTCAGCAGATATATGGACATCAATAATGGCAGGATTTATCATTTCTTTTCCTTATGTAATTTATCAGTTTTGGGGTTTTATCAGTCCTGGACTTCACAAAAAAGAGCGTAAACATTCGCGTGGGTTTATAATTATTTCGTCATTATTATTTTTTCTTGGCGTACTATTTGGCTATTTTGTAGTATGTCCTTTATCTATCAATTTTTTAGCAAACTATAATATATCAGACGTTGTCGATAATCAAATTGATATAGGTTCTTATATAGGATTAGTGAGAGCTTCAGTTTTAGCTTCTGGTTTAATCTTTGAGCTTCCAATTATAATTTACTTTTTAACCAAAGTAGGATTGGTAACGCCTGAATTTTTAAAGAAGTATCGTAAATATGCTTTAGTAATCGTTTTAATTTTATCTGCTATAATTACACCACCAGATATTGCAAGTCAGATTATTGTAGCAATTCCAATATTGATATTATATCAGGTAAGTATATACATCTCTAAAGTTGTAATCAGAAATCAAAAAAGAAAAGAAAAACAACATGCCTAATCAAGTAAAAGAATTTAATGACTACCGTGAGAGAATGAACGAAAAAATTCTTGGCGATAATAACAAAATAATAAAACGTATTTTTAATCTAGACACTAATGCATACCAAGCTGGTGCATTAGATGTAAAAACTAAAGAACTTTTAGGCTTAGTTGCATCTGCCGTTTTACGTTGTGACGATTGTATAAAATACCACTTAGAAAATTGCCATAAGGAAAGTATAACTAAAACAGAAGTTGTTGAAGCTTTAAGTATTGCGACTTTAGTAGGTGGTACTATTGTAATTCAGCATTTACGTCGTGCTTATGAGTATTGGGATGCTTTGGAAGCAAATAATTAATTAAAAATTACGTTATTGCAAATATGATTTTAAGAGCAGATAATTTAATGAAGTCCTATAGTGGACGAAAAGTGGTAAAAGATGTATCGTTGGAAGTAAATCAAGGTGAAATTGTTGGTCTTCTTGGTCCAAATGGTGCAGGGAAAACCACTTGCTTTTATATGATTGTAGGTCTTATTAAGCCAAATGGAGGAAGAATCTTTCTTGATAATACCGAAATTACTAAATATCCCATGTACAAACGTGCCCAAAATGGTATAGGATACCTTGCACAGGAAGCTTCAGTATTTAGAAAGTTAAGTGTTGAAGATAATATTTTAAGTGTTTTACAAATGACCAAATTGAGCAAGAAACAACAAGAGGATAAAATGGAATCTCTTATTGAAGAATTTGGATTAGGTCATATACGCAAAAACAGAGGTGATTTACTCTCTGGTGGCGAACGAAGAAGAACCGAAATTGCTCGTGCGTTAGCTACAGACCCAAATTTTATTTTGTTAGATGAACCCTTTGCTGGTGTAGATCCAGTTGCTGTAGAAGATATACAGCGTATTGTGGCGAAGCTTACCAAAAAGAATATTGGTATTTTAATTACAGACCACAACGTACAAGAAACACTTGCTATTACTGATAGAACGTATTTAATGTTTGAAGGCAGCATTCTTAAAGCTGGAAAACCTGAAGAACTTGCCGAAGACGATATGGTACGCAAAGTGTATTTAGGGCAAAATTTCGAATTGCGCAAAAAAAAGTTAGAGTTCTAAACTTAAAGATTCTTTAATTTCTTCTACATATTCTTTATCATCAATTTCACTTTTTAGTTTTCAAAACCTTATTGTATAATTTAACAACAAAAAGGGCAATTAGTCCGACAATAAGACCAACTATAAGTTCTCCCAAAATAGAAGGTATAGGCTGAAAGAAATCATACAAAAAATGAATGTTGTGAACATATATTCCTCCTGCCACCAAAATCATTGCTATGGTTCCAATCACAGCTAAACTTTTTATAACAATTGGCATAGCTTTCACTAAAAAAACACCTATCCAATTTGTTATACTATTTTTTTTATTCTTCAGTGTAATTAATTTATATCCAAAATCATCCATTCTTACAATAAGTGCAACAATACCATAAACACCTACAGTTGCAATAATTGCAACTATTGAAACGACCATGATTTGGATAAAAAGCTGTTGTTCTACTACAGTGCTAAGTGCAATAATAATAATTTCAACAGATAGAATAAAATCTGTTACTATAGCTGATTTTATCTTCTTTTTTTCATGAATCCTAAGGTCCTCATCATTCATTTCATCAATTTCAAAAGCAGTATTTGAGTGACTGTGAGGCACAAAATATTTGTAGATTTTTTCTGCTCCTTCATACGCTAGATAAATGCCTCCTAATAGTAAAATAGGTATAATAGCCCAAGGCAAAAAAGCACTCAAAACAAATGCAATAGGTAGTATAATTAATTTATTAACAAATGAGCCTTTTGTTATAGCCCATAAAACAGGAATTTCTCTTGAAGAAACAAATCCTGAAGCCTTTTCTGCATTAACTGCTAAATCATCTCCTAAAATACCAGCGGTTTTTTTTGTAGCAATTTTACTCATTGTTGCTACATCATCCATAAGTACAGCTATATCGTCTAGTAGTGCAAAAAAACCTGAAGTCATTTTCTTATTCTAATTTTAATTATATCTATATAAATTCAATAAAAAGCATTTCATTAGCTTACGAAATTATTTATTTAAGAGAGAGATTATAATATAACATAAAATAATTAGTGGAATTGCAGCAAATTGAAAGATTATCAAAAAGATTATAGATAATAAAGTGAGCATATATCTAGCTGCATTATCTCTAAAATTCCAAGTTATAAACTTTAATGCAATGAGTTTAATTTTAGCATTCAATAAATAACAACTTAAAAGCGTTACGGCAATCAAGAACCATTTGTTAAGAATAATGGCATTCATCATATCGTTATTTTGAAATTCCAAAATTAAGGGTAACGATAAGATTAACAATGCATTTGCTGGTGTTGGTAAGCCCATAAAAGAGTCTGATTGATTGTTGGCTATATTAAATTTTGCCAAACGATATGCAGATGCTATTGTAATAAGAAGACCAACGTATGGTAGTAAATCGTAAAAATAATACGAATTTGGATTTCCTAAATCAAATAAATAAAACATTACCAAGCCAGGTACTAAACCACTAGTTACTATATCTGCCAAAGAATCCAGTTGTAAGCCCAATTCACCATCAACTTTTAGTTTCCTTGCAAGTAAACCATCAAAAAAATCGAAGAAAATACCAAGAAATGCAAACAATGCTGTAAGTCTCATATTACCATTTACAGCAAAAATTACCGCGACGCTTCCACAGAATAAATTTAATAGTGTAATAAAATTAGGAATGTGTTTTTTCAAACTTAAAAAAATTAATTTTTGTAAAAATAACAAACTATTATTGACTAATATAAGCAAAGCACAATATCTATAAAAAATTAGAGTTTATTAGGTGAATTACGCATATTTGTATAAAATTTTAGCTCTTGAAAAAGTATCTCTCCATTTTATTACTTCTTTGTGTATCCTTAATTCATACTCAAACTTCAAGAAAATATTCTAACGAATTTATGAATATTGGTGTTGATGCTGCTGCTTTAGGTATGAGTAGTGCTGTAGTTGCAAATAGTGCAGATGTTAATTCTGGATATTGGAATCCTGCCGGTTTAGTACATCTAGAAGATAACCAAATGGCATTGATGCACTCCAGCTATTTTGCCAATATTGCCAATTACAATTATGCTGCTTTTGCAAAGCCTTTGGACGATAGAAGTGCAATTGGAATCTCTGTTATTAGATTTGGTGTTGACGACATTTTAGACACCACACAACTTATAGACGATCAAGGCAATGTAAATTATGATAGAATAAATTTGTTTTCGGCTGTAGACTATGGACTAACCTTTTCTTATGCTAGAAAACTCCCTGTTGAAGGTTTAAATTACGGAATAAATGCTAAAATAATTAGGCGAATTATAGGTGATTTTGCATCATCTTGGGGTTTTGGTTTAGATCTTGGCATTCAGTTTGAAGGTGATAAAGGTTGGCAGTTTGGTGTTATGGTAAGAGATATTACAACTACATTTAATTCGTGGTCTATTGACGAAGACAAACTTGCAGACATTCAAAATGCTATTGATGGACAAAATCAAGAAACTCCAGAAGGCACTGAAATTACATTACCTAAATTACAAATAGGAATAGCAAAAACAGTTGTTTTTAACTACGATTATTCGCTTAGGACAGAATTGGATCTCAATATTAGGTTTGCAGAAAATAATGATATTATTTCAACCTCTTTTGCGAGTATTAATCCTGCACTTGGTTTTGAATTTGGTTATACAGATCTCGTTTTTCTTCGTGCTGGAGTTGGCAATTTTCAAAATGAATTGCAAATAAATGATAGTGAAAATTTAACATTTCAACCTAATTTTGGTGTCGGTTTTAAATATAATGGTATCCAGATTGATTATGCATTTACCGATATTGGTGACCAAAGTGCAGCACTTTACTCCAATGTGTTTTCTTTAAAACTGGATTTTAGTATTTTTAGATAGTTTTTTTAAGATATTAGATCGCTTCGCTTTTAGAAGCAAGAATTAGGGCTTGTTCTCGTTAAATAATATATTTTTTATACAAAGAAAATTAAACAAGTTATAGCCAAATGCATATAAATTCATAATATTGAAGAGTTATTAAATTATTAATAAAACACTACGCATTTAAAAATGAAAAAACTATTGTTCATTATATTTTTTCTTTCATTTGTATTTCTTAATGCACAACAACAAAAGCTATCTGATAAAGCTGAGATTAGTGTGCTTACCATTGCTCCTGGACTATCATTAAACGATGCTTTTGGACATAATGGGTTTAGAATAAAGGATGAAACTATTGGTATTGATATAATTTATGGTTATGGTGAATATGATTTTAACGCACCTAATTTTTATTTAAATTTTGCAAGAGGAAAACTAAATTATTTAATAAGTAAAGCTTCCGCATCAAGGATTTTTAAATGGTATTCTTATCAAAACCGAACTATAAAAGAACAGGTTTTAAACCTAACTCTTTCTGAAAAACAAGAATTATACAACTTCTTACAAAACAATTACCAGCCAGAAAACAGAAGATATTTATACGATTTCTTTTACGATAATTGTGCTACAAAAATAAGAGATGTTATTTCAACAATTTCTGAAGATGACATCAATTTTAACGCACCTAAAGGATTTAAACAAAAAACGTTCAGACAATTAATTCATGACCATGTAGATAGAAATTCTTGGGGAGGTTTTGGTATCGACCTTGCTCTCGGATCGGTTATTGACAAAAAAGCAACAGCCGAAGAACATATGTTCTTACCATATTACATTCATGTTTTCTTTGAAAGTGCAACAATCAATACATCTAGACCTTTGGTAAAACAAACAACTGTTTTATTTGAAAGTATTAAAAAGCCTAAATCAAATAATTTTGCTACAAGTCCATTATTTGCTTTTGGTGTTATTGGCTTACTTATTTTATTAGTTACTATTTTTGATTATAAAAAAAATAAACGCAGTTTATGGCTAGATGTAACAATATTTGCATTTACCGGAATTGTTGGCATAATAGTTTTACTGCTTTGGTTTGCAACAAATCATTCGGCAACTGCACAAAACTATAATTTGCTTTGGGCTTTTGCATTAAATATTTTTGTGATTTCTCAACTATTCAAAAAAATAGTCAAAACTTGGTTTATTAAGTATTTAAAATTTTTAATCATTATGATGTGCTTATTAGCCTTGCACTGGATAGTTGGTGTACAGATTTATGCTATAGGTTTAATTCCTATATTAATTGCTTTTTTTATAAGGTATTTATTTTTAATAAAGTATTACCAAAAGAATATTTAATTTCAGCAATTTATTGCCCTCTATAGTAGATTATGGTGCTTAAGGTTTTTACTATAATATTAATATCTAAAAAAAAATTTCGATGCTTAATATAATAAAGGTCGTACTGTAATTTATTTAAACTATCCTCAACAGTCGAACCATACCTACTATTTACTTGTGCCCAACCAGATAAACCTGGCTTTATAGTATGCCTTGTATCATAAAACGGAATAAGTTGAGATAACTCTTTTACAAAAAAAGGACGTTCTGGTCTTGGTCCAATAATACTCATTTCACCTTTTAAAACATTAATAAATTGAGGCAATTCATCCAAACGTGTATTTCTTAAAAATCGCCCAAAAGCTGTAACCCTTTTATCATTTTCGATAGCCCAAACCATGCCTTCCTTTTCTGCATTTTTTATCATAGTTCTAAATTTTATAATTTTAAACAATTTGCCGTATTTTCCTATACGCTCTTGTGTATAAAATAGAGGGCCTCGATTACCAATTATATTACCAATAATAATAAGTGGTAAAAAAATAGTACCTAATACTATACCAATAATAGAAGACACTATATCCATTGCTCTATGATAAAACATATATAGCTTGTTTTGATTACTTCTACTAAAAGGGAAATACTTATAAAAATCTTTTCCTACAAATTGTACAGGTATCCGTTTGGTGATTTCTTCAAAAACTTGTGTGTATTCTCTAATGGTAAGCCCTTGTTTAAGAAGCAATGTAAGTTG
>Ga0164320_10000643_pt1 | contig 11834 bp, 13 predicted proteins | sample GuaBasSediGuay11_FD_113736 | JGI IMG/M metagenome (GOLD analysis project Ga0164320, IMG submission 113736) | Subseafloor sediment microbial communities from Guaymas Basin, Gulf of California, Mexico - Guay11, Core 4567-28, 0-3 cm | ecosystem: Environmental > Aquatic > Marine > Hydrothermal...
GCGAAAGACGTCGATGGCCTCCATCCCTTCAATGCGGGGCTCCTGGTAGTCGGCCGTAAAGGGCTGCGCCCATGCACGCCGAGCGGCTGCATGAAAATGCTCGAGCACATCGGCTGCGACCCCAAGGGAAAGCGCGCTCTGGTCCTCGGCCGAAGCACGTTGGTCGGCAAGCCGATCGCGCTCATGCTCCTCGAAAAGCACGCCACCGTGACGATTGCTCATTCACGAACCGAAGACCTAGCCGACCGAGTCCGCGAGTCGGACATCCTGATCGCGGCAGTCGGCCGCACGAACCTCGTCAAGGGTGACTGGGTGAAAGAAGGCGCAGTGGTGATCGACGTCGGCATCAATCGCCTCGACGACGGCAAACTCACCGGCGACGTAGACTTCGAAGGCGCGAAGGAGCGCGCGGCACACATTACGCCGGTCCCAGGCGGCGTCGGCCCGATGACGATCGCCATGCTCCTAAGCAACACCGTAGACGCCGCCGAAGCGCGAATTCTGTAGGAGCGGCAGCGCGAGCCCACAGGGCGAAGCCCGGCGCGAAAGCGCCGCCAAGCCCGAGCAAAGCAAAGGGCGCGGCAGGGAGGACTACGGGTGGGGGTGGGCGAGACGGATGTAACTACACCAATCCAGGCAACCAGCTCACCAACCACCTCCCAAGACTTGCGCGGCAGCGCGTGTCCCGGCAGTTAGTGCGTCAGTTTCTCGATGAGGCGGTCTAGCTCGGCGAAGCTCGGGTGGCTGATTCGAACCTGGCCGCGTTCTTTGCCGCTTTCGTGGATCTTGGTGGACGAGCCGAGGGCGCGGGAAAGGCGGCTTTCGAGATCGCGGACGTTGGTGCTTTTGCCTGCCTTCTTAGCGGAAACCGGATTGCCATCGCCTCTCGCAAGGCGCCTTGCCTGACGCTCGACTTCTCGGACGCTCCAGCCCTTCGACACGGCGCTGCGGGCGAGCTTCTTCATGCTCGACACACTGGGCGCCGAGAGCAGGGCGCGGCCGTGGCCCTCGCTCAGCTCGCCGTCTTCGATCAGCGCCATGATGTCTTTCGGAAGCTTCAGTAGGCGCAACGCGTTCGCGACCGTCGACCGCTCCTTACCGACCTTGGTCGCAATCTCTTCCTGCGTGTGCCCGTAGTCGTCGGCCAACCGTTGAAAGGCTCGCGCTGTTTCCATTGCATTCAAGTCTTCACGCTGCAGGTTCTCGACGAGCGCCGCTTCGAACGCCGCTTCGTCGCCGAGGTTGTGCAAGAAGATGGGAACGTCTTTCAGGCCGGCTTGCTGCGCCGCTCGCCACCGGCGCTCGCCGGCAATGATCTCAAACCCGCCAGATGGGCGCTTGCGTACAAGTATCGGCTCGAGCACGCCGTGCTCGCGAATCGACGCCGCCAGTTCCGCCAACCCCTCCGCCCCGATTCGCCCACGAGGCTGCATGCGCCCGGGGTGCAGGTCTTCGATGGCGGCATTGTTGTTCGCGGAGCGTTGCACGGCGGGCGGCGCTACCGGGAGCAAGCCGTCCAACCCGCGCCCCAAACGTCTTCTCGCCACTAGGCTGCAGCCTCCAGATCGTCGAGCAACTCGCGCGCCAGATTCAAATACGTGTACGACCCGCGGGAGGAGGCATCGTACAAAATGACCGGTTTCCCGTGAGAAGGAGCCTCCGCAAGTCGCACGTTGCGCGGAATGATCGTGTCGTATACGCGAAAGTGACGACGCACTTCGGCCGCCACTTCGTTGGCTAGGTTGTTCCGCGAATCAAACATCGTGAGCAGCACACCATGAATTTCGAGGTGCTCGTTGACCGATGCGCGGACTCGTTCGATAGTCCCCACGAGCTGCGACAACCCTTCGAGCGCGTAGTACTCGCACTGAAGTGGAACCATCACCATGTCCGCCGCCGTCAATGCGTTGATCGTCAACATGCCGAGCGACGGAGGACAATCGATGACGATGAAGTCGTAGTCGTCACGCACGGCGGCGAGCGCGTCGCGCAATCGCGTGGCGCTGTCATCGACTTGAAGGAGGTCGCGTTCAGCCCCGACCAAATCTTGGGTTGCCGAGATCACGTGCAAGTACGGCATCTGCGTCTCGTAGATCACGTCGGCGGTTTCGACTTCACCGAGCAAGAGCTCGTACGAGCCTTCCTGCTCCTCGTCGCCCGGACGGCACCCAACCCCGGTCGAAGCGTTGCCCTGCGGATCCAAATCGACCAACAGCACCCGCTGCTCCGCCACGGCAAGGCTTGCGCCTAGATTGACGGCCGTTGTCGTTTTCCCCACTCCGCCCTTTTGATTGGCAATCGCCACCACCCGACTCATGGATTTCGTCTACCAGTGCCGGTGCATGGTTTCAATCTCGTCTGTTTTTTTGCCATCTCGATCCCGCTGGGTAGGGTGTGCTGCAGTGTAGGATAAAGTAGTCAGTTGCCATACCTACTCAGATTGGCGAGCTGGCAAAAAGGGAGGGGACATGCGCCCTAGAGGACCAAAGAGCTATCAGAACCTGGCCGAGTTCGAGCGCGAGGAATTGCGCCGGCATCACAAGGCCGGATGGTCTCTCGACGATCTGTATTCGGAGGCGTCCTTCGAACCGGGCGAGGACGACTCGATCAGGAACGACGAGCCCAAAGAGCTCGACTTCGACTTCTAGTCAGTCGAGCGGACCGCCGCCCGGCTGCAGCATGTGCTGCTCGTGGCCGAAGTTGGCATTGTTGTGCTGGGTCGGTCCGATGATCCCCTCGGCCATCGACCAGAGCAGGGCAAACGCCAGAGCGAGGGTCACGAAGCTCAGGACGATGAGCCGGGGCCCCGTCCAGAAGGCCTCTTCCTTTGCGGCGCGTGCGGCCATCGCATCGCTCATTGGGACGTTGTTGTACGTGTCTGACATGAAAAAAGCCCTGTAAACCCTCTCGGACCGGCTACTTAGTGCCATCCGGACGATGGGTCAAACCAGTCGCAAAAGGGCCCAAACTCGACAATTTGCGACGCCGTCTTACAACCGCTACGGCCCCGCGCCCGAGGAATCCTTTGTCTGCAATCGAGCTCATGAGCCCCCGCATGCTCCAGGACATGCGGGCTTCCTGCCAACTGGCGGCGGACTGCCTGACGGCGGTCGGGGCGATCATCCGCCCTCGGCTCGCGACCCACGAGATCGACGCGTTCGTCCATGAGTACATCACCTCGCGCGACGCCTACCCGTCGCCCTTGAACTACAAAGGCTTCCCGAAAAGCGTCTGTACGAGCATCAACGACTGCGTATGTCACGGCATCCCAGGAGACCAAGTGGTCGAGGACGGGGACATCGTCAACGTGGATGTGACCACGTACTTGCCGAAGGAGCACGGGTACCACGGCGACACCAGCGTGACCTTCTACGTGGGCGTGCCCAGCAAGGAAGCCATCCTGGTCACCGAGACCGCCCGCCGGTGCCTCGAGCTCGGCATCGCTGAGGTGAAACACGGCAAGCGGATCGGCGACATCGGCGCGGCGATCCAAGGGTACGCAGAGGGCAAGGGCTGCTCCGTGGTCCGTGACTACGTAGGGCACGGGGTCGGACGCGAGTTCCATATGCCTCCGCAGATTCCGCACTTTGGCCGGCGCGGCAAAGACAAGCGTATGAAGGCCGGCATGGTTTTCACCATCGAACCGATGATCAACATCGGCGGCTACCAAACCGAGGTTCTGGACGACGAGTGGACGGTGCTCACGATGGACCGTTCGCTCTCCGCGCAGTTCGAGCACACCGTCTGGGTGACCCGCGAAGGCGCCGAGGTGCTGACCACCCGCAAGGACGTCGTGCCCAACAGCGAAGACAAGCCCTGGGCCGACGTCGGCCCGCTTTCGTCGCCGGCTGCTTGGAACGCCAAACAAGAAAAAACGGGCTGACGACTCAGTCGCCAGCCCGCATTTCACGTCATAGATGGCGCGCTAGGGACAGACCACTTCCACCCCGGTGAACACCTTCTGTTGGGATGGATAGGCGACGCCAGCAGGATCGGGTGGGCAGGCGGCACCACCCGGGTTCGTGGCCGTCGGCATCACGTCGGCGCCGATGTCCACGTTGGCAAAGAGGACGATGGTGTCGCCGCCCGGGAGGAGCTCGTTTCCGAGAACCGGGTCGCCATCGGCATTGAACACGAACGCAAAGTCATAGTTGACCCCGAGCTCGGCTGCCTCTCCGCCTGCAGGGACCTCCATGTCGAACTCCACGACGACCATGGCCTTCGTGGGATCGATCGTCTCCATCAGCGCGTCGGCGACGCCAGCGACCAAAGCGTCAGGAACCACTTCGGTGTCGACCATGTCGATGCCTCCCGCTGGCACGTTACCCGTGAGCAGCTCACCCCAGGCGTCGGCAGCGGTCGTCAAGAACCTGCCGATGCCCACCGGAGCCTCGATCGAAAACGAGCCATCCATGCCGCTCACCGTCGACGTCGTCGTTCCAACGACCGCCACGGTCGCTCCCGCGAGCGGCGTGGAGTCATCCTCCAACGCGGCGCTGAACACGGTCCCGCTCCCCGTGGCCGTGCCACCGCCACCCGATCCGCCGCTGCCACCGCTTCCCGCGGATCCACCGCCGCCACCGCTTCCCGAATCACCGCAGCCAACGAAACTGAAGATCAAACCCATGCTCAAAAACAACCCAGCGTAAGTACGCATATGTCCCCCCTGCTTGTAAACGGGGCATGCTAGCAACCCTGAGAGGGCGCCGCCAAATTGACGGTCAATGGGTCTCTGTGTCGATCTAGCGAGAATCCGGCGCGTCCGACACGTAGAGATCACCGCGGTCTTCGCGGACGTAGAGCGGCTGCAGCGTCATCCCCTCACAGGGCCCGTCGACGCAATACCCGTCGTGCAAGCGGTACGTCGCGCCGTGCGTCCCGCAGATCAGGTGTGCGCCGTCCTCGCTCAACAGCTCGCCAGTCCCACCGTCGAGCGGCACCGGAAGATGGCGGCACAGGTTGCGGTAGGCCACGATGTCACCGCTCTCGTCCCGGAGCAGAAGCGCCAGGACAGGAAGACCATCGGCGTCAAGCCCGAGCCGCGCCGTGCGCACGGCTCCGTCACGCAGATCCTCCTCGCGGCACACCCACACCTCCAATGCGGTCAATCCTCCCCGAGCTCGACGTACGTCCCGCGCGCGGGGACCGAGACGAGGTCCCGACGTGGCAAGAAAAGGCCGGTCAGCCAGCCGCCGTACACGCAGCCCGTGTCGAGGCCCACGGAATGCGGCCGGTTTTGAAGCCCGCGCACCGCGTCGTGTCCGAACACCACCAGCCGAGGCCCGGGCCAGAGCGAAGCCCACGGGGTGCCCTCTTCGTAGTCTTTCGATCCGCTCCCGTCGGCAAGGATGCTGCGCATGTTCATCAAGTCGTAGGGGTCCTGGTCTTCCAGAGGCAAGCCGGGCAGCAAGCCGCCATGTACGACCAGGGCGTCGTGCTCGGGAAGCTCGATCCAGAGCGGGAGGGCCGCAAGCCACCGCCAATCATCCTCTTCGAGCTCGTCGGCCACCCGCTGGTGGGCGGGCCTGAGGATGGGAAGCTCGTCACCGGCGCACTTGGCATCCCACCACGCCAGGCAATGCTGATCGTGGTTTCCGCGCACCGCGAGCGCCCCCATCTTCCTCATCAACCGAACAACGCCAAGCGAATCCGGCCCCTTGGCCACCAAATCTCCGACCAGCACCAACTGGTCCCCCTCTTCCCAACCCGACTCCTCGAGCAGGTCCTCCAGCTCCTCGCGGCAGCCGTGGACGTCTCCTACGATGAGGGTACGGGTGCTCATGTCCTGATCTTGGGGGCGTAGCACTCAGGATCCAAGTTCATGAGGGCCTCCACGCGTTGACACCCTGTCCAAACCGGCAATACAGGCATCTTCATGATCAAAGAAGGCCGCAAGGCCCCCGCGTTCAATTTGCCCTCATCCACGGGCGACAAGCTGGCCCTCAAAGACCTCGCGGGCAAGTACGTCATCGTCTACTTCTACCCGAGGGACAACACGCCGGGCTGCACGACCGAAGCCAACGACTTCAACAAGGCCTTGCGCAAGATCAAAGCGCGCGACGCGGTGGTCATCGGCGTCAGCAAAGATTCGATCGAGTCGCATTGTAAGTTCGCTGACAAATACAAACTGAAGTTCCCGCTCCTGAGCGACCCCGACACAACGATGCTCGAGAAGTACGATGCCTGGGGCGAGAAGAACCTGTACGGCAAGAAGTCGATGGGTATCATTCGCTCGACCGTCCTGATCGGACCGGACGGGAAGGTGATCAAGCACTTCCCAAAGGTGAAGGTGAACGGGCACGTCGAAGCGGTCATCGAGGCGCTCGATGATGCCCGTACCGATTGACACTCGGGAGTGTACGAGCGCATGGTCCGACTGCGATGAGCGAGCCCAGCCCCACGCCGATGACGGAGGTCCCCGAGGCTCTGGACCCCAGCTTCCGGATCGAGCTGCCCAACTTCGAGGGGCCGCTAGACCTGCTCTTGCATCTGATTCGCAAGCACGAGCTCGATATCCTCGATCTGCCGATCTCCTTCATCACCGATAAATACCTGGAATATCTGGGTTTGATGGAGACCCTCAACCTCGACATCGTCTCGGAGTACCTGCTGATGGCAGCGACCCTGGCGCACATCAAGAGCAAGATGCTGCTGCCGCGTCCGCCCGAGGACCAGGACGACGACGAGCTCGACGAGCTCGACCCGCGCGCCGAGCTGATTCGGCGTCTGCTGGAGTACCAAAAGTACAAAACGGTCGCCGCAGATCTGGGTGAGCGCGCGATCGCCGGGCGAGATGTATTCTCGCGAGGCACGCCTCCGCCAACCGCTGATGGGCTCGCGCCTCTGGCCCAAGTGAGCGTCTTCAAGCTGATCGACGCACTCAAGAAGATCGCGGCGCGCATCAACGCGACCATCTCCCTCGAGGTCGACGCAGAGCGGATGACGATTCAGGAACGCATCGGGGGACTGGTGGACTTGCTACGCGAGCGCCGCCGGTGTCGCTTCGACGAGCTCTTCGAAGACGTCAGCACCTCGTACGATCTCGTGGTCACATTCCTGGCGTTGCTCGAGATGGCGAAAATGCGATTGGCGAGCATCTATCAAACCGATCATGAGGAGCCCATCTACCTCGAGTACACGCTGCTCGATGCAACCGGCGAACCCATGGTGCCCGCCGACGTGCAGCAGCCGACGAGCGATGTGGTAGATACGGGCCAGGACATACAGGACATACGAGAGTCGGTGGTCGTGCCGGCCGGCACCTCTGACGCCTACGGATGGACGGAGGACGAACGAGAACCATGACCCAAACGGAAGTGCAAGCCGACAACGGCGCCTCGGAGAATGGGGCAGGGGCGCCGATTGCGCCGAGCGGCGAGACGCTGAAAAACGTCCTCGAGAGCCTGATCTTCGTCTCGGGCAGTCCCGTGACCCCCAAGAAGCTTGCGAGGGCGGCGCGGGCCACCATCGCCGAGGTGCAGCCCCTGCTCGACGAGCTCGTCGCCGACTACGCACAGCGCGGAGTGCATCTGTACTACGTCGCCGGTGGGTATCAGTTCCGTTCTGCGCGGGGGAGCGCCGACTTCGTCAAGACACTCGTGGCGCCCAAGCCCATGCGGCTCACCCGCGCGCAGCTCGAGACTCTCGCCATCGTCGCATACCGCCAGCCGCTCACCCGGCCCGAGGTCGATGACGTGCGCGGAGTAGACTCCGGCTCGTCGCTCAAGATGCTGACCGACCGCGGTCTCATGAAGATCCTCGGGCGCAAGGACGAGCCCGGAAGGCCCCTGGTGTATGGAACGACGCCTGGGTTCTTGGAGTTCTTCGGCCTCAGCAGCCTGAAAGACCTGCCGACGCTTCAGGAGTTCAGCGACCTGACCGACGAGCACAAGGCCCTGTTCGAAGAGCAGATCGGCCAGTCGATCGACATCGCGGGGGCCGAGCTCGCAGCGGCAGAGGCCATGGAACAGGCCGAGGAGGAGCTCCGGGCGGAGGAAGAAGCCGCCATTGCGGCAGCCGAAGCTCGGGCAGCCGCCGATGAAGAGGACCTCGAGGACGAGGAATGACCTTCCAAGAGCTCATCCTCGCACTCGAACGCTTCTGGTCGGAGCGTGGTTGTCTCATCGTCCAGCCGTACAACTCCGAGGTCGGCGCGGGCACCTTCAACCCGCACACGTTCTTGCGGGCTATCGGGCCCGAGCCATGGAACGTCGCCTACGTCGAGCCGAGTCGACGCCCCACCGACGGTCGCTACGGCGAAAATCCCAACCGTCTGCAGCAGTTTCACCAGTACCAGGTCATCCTCAAGCCGTCGCCCCTCGACATCCAGGACCTCTACCTCGAATCACTGCGCGCACTCGGCACCGACCCGCGGCACCACGACATCCGCTTCATCGAGGACGATTGGGAGTCGCCGACGCTCGGCGCTTGGGGACTCGGCTGGCAGGTGTGGCTCGATGGGCTCGAAATCAGCCAGTTCACATATTTTCAGCAGTGTGGCGGCATGGACTGCAAACCGATCAGCGGTGAGTTGACCTACGGTCTCGAGCGCATCGCGATGTACCTCCAAGACGTCGACGACGTGTACGACCTGCAATGGGCCCAAGGCATCCGGTACGGCGATATCTACAAGCGCGCCGAATGGGAGTGGAGCACGTACAACTTCGAGCAGGCTGACGTCGACCTTCAAAAGAAGCTGTTCGAGGAGTACGAGACACAGGTCGGGGTCTTGCTTGGTCTAAGCGACAAGAAAGGGAAGGGCGGCGCCCTCCAATTCGATCGCGCGCCCCTCGAAAGGCTCGCGCTGCCGGCGTACGACGCGGTCATCAAGTGTAGCCACTACTTCAACGTCCTGGACGCCCGGGGGGCGATCAGTGTCACCGAACGCCAGCGCTACATCGGCCGGGTTCGGCTCATCGCCCGCGCGGTCGCCGAGTCCTGGTTCGCCCAACGCGAAGCCCTCGGCTTCCCCCTGCTCGACGTCCTCGACACTGGGGCGGCCGCTCAATAGTGCGTTTGGGGCCTTGCCCCGTTGCGCCCGTGGATCCGGTCTGGTAGCAACGCCTCTCCATGTCATCCGAGTTTTTACTGGAGATTGGGACGGAGGAGCTGCCGGCGTCCTTCGTGACGCAGGCGCTGGGCTCGCTGAAGGCAAGCGCCCTCGAGCTCGTTAGCCAGGCTCGGCTCGGCAGCGAGGAGCTCGAGGTCCACACGTTGGGAACACCCCGGCGGCTCGCGCTGCGCATACGGGGACTCGCCCCGCGGCAGACCGATCGCAACGAGACGGTCATGGGCCCACCATGGAACGCTGCGTTCGAGGCGGACGGCTCGCCAAAAAAAGCTGCAGCCGGCTTCGCTAAGAAGCATGGCGTCACGGTCGGGGACCTCCGTAAGAAGACTACCGACAAGGGTGACTACGTCAGCGTGCAAGTGCACGAAGCCGGCCGGACCACAGGGGTCGTGCTCGCACAAATCCTTCCCCAGATCTGTCAGGGCATCACGTTCCCCAAGTCCATGCGCTGGGGGCCGGGCGAGATCTCGTTCGGGCGCCCGATCCACTGGGTAGTGTCGTTGCTTGGTAGCGACGTCGTCGAGTTCGAGTTCGCGGGCGTGCAGGCGGGGCGTGCGACGCGGGGCCACCGATTTCTGGCCCCGGCCACCTTCGACCTCGATGCCGCGAGCAGCTACGAGACTGCACTCGAGCGAGCGCATGTTCTGGTCGACCTCACGCGTCGAAAAGATCGTATGATGGAGGGCCTTCTCGGCGCGGCCGAATCACTGGGCGGCGTTCTCGCACCCGACGCGTTCCTTGCCGATGAGTGCGTTTCGCTCGTCGAAGAACCGTTCACCGTGCCAGGTAGTTTCGACGAATCGTTCCTCGAGCTCCCAGACACCGTCGTCGTCTCGGTGATGCGTGACCACCAGCGATATTTCGCCGTTCGCGCGTCCGAAGGCGGAGCGCTGCTTCCCTCGTATCTCAACGTGGTCAACACGGCTCAGGACCCGGAAACCATTGCCAAAGGCAACGATCGGGTCCTTCGTGCCCGCTTGGCCGACGCGAAGTTCTTCGTCCAAGAGGACCGGAAAGCGCCGCTCGCCGACCGGCTCCAAAAGCTCGAATCGGTCGTGTTCCAATCGAAGCTGGGCACGATGGGCGCCAAGGTCCGGCGCTTGCAGGCCAATGCCCGCGCCCTTGCGGAGCGAGCCGGCGCCGACCCCGCGGCCTGCGTCGAGGCAGCGCGCCTGTGCAAGACCGATCTCGAGACGCTCATCGTATTCGAGTTCCCGGAGCTGCAGGGTGAAATGGGCCGATGGTACGCGATGCGAGAGGGCATCGATCCGGCCATTGCGGACGCGATTCGCGATCACTACCGACCCCAAGGCGCCGATGACGTCGTCCCCGACCAACTCGTCGGCGCGGTCGTCGCTGTAGCTGACCGCATCGACACCCTGGTCGGTTGCTTCGGAATCGGCTTGGTCCCGAGCGGCTCGGCGGATCCCTTCGCGCTTCGTCGTGCGGCACTCGGCATCATTCGCATCGCGCTCGAAGGGCCCATCGATGTCGATCTTCGTCAGCTTCTCGAGCACGCGCACGCCGCGTACGCGGGCGACGCCGAGCTCGCGCCGCTGGACGATGTCCGGGCGTCCCTCGAAAGCTTCTTCCGCGCCCGCATCCGCGCGATGCTCAAAGACGCGCACGGAGGCGACGTCGTCGACGCTTGCCTCGGCGCGTGGGACGGCGCCTCGCTGCGTGACCTGCAGAGTCGAGTCGAGGCGGTCTCCGAGGTGCGCGCTGCTCCCGAGTTCGAGGCCCTTGCCGTCGCATTCAAGCGCGCGTTCAACATCACGAAGGAGAGCGCGCGAGGCCCGATCGACGCCGCACTTCTCGAAACAGGCGCAGAGACCGCCCTGGCCCAACGGTTCGAAACCGTTCGCGACCAGATCCGCGAGGCAACAGGCGCACGCCGCTACGCCGACGCGCTGAGGCTCGTCGCCAAAGAGCTCGGAGAACCCATCGATCGCTTCTTCGAAGAGGTATTCGTGATGGTCGACGACCCCAGCGTCCGGGAGAATCGCCTACGATTGCTCGGAGAAATCGCGGACACGGTCAACGGCATTGCGCACTTCCACCACCTTGGGACAAAGTTGCAAAGCCGTGACTCTTCTGTATCCGCTTGACGCAGTGCTGGACTCGGACGTCCGCCTGCCACTCCTCGGAACGAAAGCGGCCGGCCTCCACGAGATGACCGCGCTCGGAATCCCGGTGCCCCCGGGGTTCACGATCACGACCGCGGTGGGCAAACAATATCGGGACAACGGCGCGTTGCCTGAGGGGCTCGGCGCCGCCGTCCTAGAGGCCCTACGGTCGGTCGAGGAGCGGCTCGGGAAGCGATTCGGGGGCACCGACGACCCCCTGCTCCTGTCGGTCCGCTCGGGCGCGCGGGTCTCGATGCCGGGCATGATGGATACGATTCTCAACGTCGGCCTCTGCGACCGGTCGCTCGGCGGCCTTGCCGCCCACTACGGCGACGAACGCTTCGCCCTCGACGCCTATCGCCGCTTGCTCCAGATGTACGGGACGGTTGTCCGCGGCATCGGCGGGGACCGCTTCCAGTATCTCTTGTGCGACCTCAAGACCGGTCTCCGGGAGCCGCGTATGCTCGACTCCGAGCTCCCGGTGACCCCGCTCGAGGAGCTCGTCGCGTCGTATCTGGCGCTCATCGGCGACACGTCAGGCACGCCTGTCCCGCAGGGCGTCAACACCCAGCGCTGGGACTCTATCGGGGCCGTGTTCGGCTCGTGGGACAACTCGCGGGCGGTGCGATACCGGCGCA
>Ga0164320_10000644_pt1 | contig 11834 bp, 7 predicted proteins | sample GuaBasSediGuay11_FD_113736 | JGI IMG/M metagenome (GOLD analysis project Ga0164320, IMG submission 113736) | Subseafloor sediment microbial communities from Guaymas Basin, Gulf of California, Mexico - Guay11, Core 4567-28, 0-3 cm | ecosystem: Environmental > Aquatic > Marine > Hydrothermal vents...
AGAAAATCGAAAATGATGCCCTGATCGAAGCGCTGGAACAGGTTGGAATGTCCAGGGGCAGAATATTCAATGAACACAACCTGGACAAACTCGAGCTGGAATTGCAGCAGCTTTATTATTCCCTGGGAAAATACGCTGCACGTATCGAAGCAAACTGGCGCAGGCTGGATGAGGATCGAGTAGCTATTGATATTGTCATCTCGGAAGGGATTTCGGCAAAAATAAAATCAATCAACATTACCGGAAACTATAACTTCGATGAAGATGACCTGCTCGATCTATTCGATCTTGAAAGCACCGACAGTGGGTGGTTTCCATCTGACGAATACTCCAGCTCCAGGCTGAAAGCAGACCTGGAGTCGCTGAAATCACATTATCTGGATCGCGGTTATATCCAGTTTAGCGTTAGCTCGCAACAGGTAAGCATCAGCCCCGACCGCAAGGATATCAGCATCACCATCAATATCAGCGAGGGCAATCAGTATTCGATTAAGTCAATCGAATTGACCGGTGAAATGGTGGTTGACGTAGCTGAATTACGTGCACTGATCAGTTTTCGTGAGGGTAATGTATTCTCGCTTAAAGAAGTCAACAGGGCCATCCTGTCGATGAAGAATCGACTCGGTGAGGACGGTTATGCCTATGCCGATATTCGAGTGCTCACCGATCTCGATGACGAGAACAACAGCCTCGATCTACGCTTACTGGTGGTACCGGGTAAAAAGATGCGGGTGCGTTACATTAACTTTAGTGGCAATGAACAGACCGAGGATGCTGTCCTGCGCCGTGAGATGCGACAGTTCGAAGGGGAACTATACCAGCGCTCAAAAGTAGATCGATCGCGGATTCGACTGCAACGCCTGAATTATCTGGCCTCGGTCAATGTCGAGTTGCAGAGAGTAGAGGGTAGCGAGGACCTGATGGATATTGAAATCGGGGTGACTGAGCGATTTTCCGGCAATCTACAATTGGGATTAGGCTACTCGGATAGCCAGGGCATAGTGTTGAATGTTGGATTTGCCCACGAGAATATATTTGGTACTGGTAAGGCGATAGATTTAACCTTCGATAATTCCAAGGCTTCACAGCGATATAGATTCAGTTATGAAAACCCTTATTACACCACGGATGGAATCAGCAGGGGTTTCAGCCTCACGGTAGCGGAGACTGATTCTGCCGAGAATAATACCAGCGACTTTTTACTGGATCGTATTGCCGTGGCGATGAACTATGGCATTCCACTTTCTGAATTCAATTCCTTGAGACTCGAACTGGGTTTGATGCAAAACGATCTGCAATCAACCCCGGGGTCGTCTGACGAAGTTTTCGATTTTATTGTCGATAACAGCGACGTCTACGATGATTCCACTTCGCGTAACGAACTCGTAAGCGACACCTACCAAACCGTTTTTACCTCTATCGGATTTGCCAAGGACACGCGAAATCGAAGAATTTTTGCAAGTTCGGGGGGTTTGAACAGTATCAATCTTGAATTGCAGACCGGTGATCTCGATTTTTATAAATTGATTCATCGACATCGATCGGCATTCGCCATGACCGATGCACTTACCCTTTCGTTCCGTACCAGGGTCGGTTATGGTGATAGTTACAATACTACAACCGATTTACCTCCATACGAAAAGTTCACCGCGGGTGGCGTTCGTTCGGTCAGGGGATATGAACGCAATAGCCTGGGCCCATTAGATAGCAACGGTGATCCCTTTGGTGGAAATCTGCAGGTTATTGGTTCCGCTGAGATATTGATTCCTATCTCCGCTATAGCCAGTTCAGAAACGTTTCGGCTTGGGGTATACTTCGATGTCGGTAACGTCTTTGCCAACGTAGATACTTTCGAAGAAGAGGAGCTTCGACAATCGGTAGGCGTATCGGCGAAATGGTTCTCGGTGATTGGTCCAATCGAAGCCAGTTATTCGGAAACATTAAATGATCAGCCTGGCGACGATATTCAGAACTTTCAGTTTGCGCTTGGAGCGTCTTTTTAGAGAGAAATAGTTGAACACACTTACCCGCATTGTATTGATACTGGTTTTGTTTCTGACAAGCAGTATTACGCTCGCCCAGGATCCAGCCTACAAAATTGGATTCGTCAATACCGCACGTGTGTTGAAGGAAGCGCCCCAGGCGAGAAAAGTCGAGGAGCGCCTGAAGGCTGAATTCAATCCCCGCGAAGCCCAGCTCAGGGAAAAGCGACAGGAAATCCTCGATCTGGAAGAACAAATCAAATCCGAGGATTCGAAACTGGACAAAACCGCGCGTCGCAAACTGGAACGTCAGATCAGGTTAAAAATCAGCCAGTTGAAATTTCTCGAGCAAGAGTTTCGCGAGGATAAGAATCTGCGGCGAAACGAAGAAATTCGTGAGCTCCAGCAGGTTATATCGAATGTTCTGAAACAACTCGGTGATGCGGAGGAATTCGATCTGATTCTTACAGAAGGTGTCAGTTACGTATCCGGGAGGATTGACATTACCTCGCAAACCATAGAAATGCTGAAGCAGGTATCGGAACCTGACGCGGAGTCCCAGTAGGTTTTTTCGGACGCTATATACGGCTTTACAGGAAATCAATTAATTCATAACAGAAGTTTTATGAGTCTAACTCTGCAACAACTGGCCCAGGCCCTGGATCTGGAATTTCGGGGGAACCCTGAGCTTGAACTTCGCAAGGTTGCATCTTTGCCATCTGCGACCATAGACGAGCTCTGTTTCATTCAGCATGTAAAATACCTGCCTGCTCTTGCCGTGAGCCAATGCTGCGCCGTCATTGCACCCGCAAAGCTGGTCGGCGAAGTGAGTGGAAAGGCGGTGCTAATATCAGGAAATCCGTACTATAGCTTTGTCCAGGCAATCGATTTACTACATCCACAGGACCCGGTAGAGGTTGCTATCCATCCTTCGGCGCAGGTTTCGGCTAGCGCCAGGCTGGCGGCTGGTGTCTCCGTAGGGGCATTGTCTGTAGTCGAAGACGATGTCGAAATTGGCGAGGCAAGTTCGATAGCCGCGGGTACGGTTGTCGAAAAAGGGGCGGTAATTGGAAGCCACTGTCACATACACAGCCGGGTTACTATCGGCCAATCGGTGAAGCTGGGTAACCGCTGCCAGATACATTCAGGAGTCGTTCTGGGCTCCGATGGTTTTGGTTTGATCATGCAGGATCGGCAGTGGCATAAAATTCCCCAACTGGGCAGGGTGATAATCGAAGACGATGTCGAAATCGGTGCTAATTCCACGGTAGACCGGGGGGCTCTGGACGATACGGTTATAGAAGAGGGATGCAAGCTGGACAACCTGATTCAAATCGCCCACAACGTACGTATCGGCGCCCATAGCGCAATTGCCGCCTGTGTCGGTATTGCGGGTAGCACTGTTATTGGACGATACTGTAAAATTTCCGGTGGCGCGGGCGTGATTGGACATCTCAATATAGCCGATAATGTTACCATAACCGCAATGTCCCTGGTGACCAGGGATATCGACAGCGCCGGTGTTTACTCGTCGGGCACACCACTGCTTGAAAATAGTAAATGGCATAAGAATAACGTGCGTTACAAAACACTGGACCAACTGGCGAGAACTGTTGCCAGGCTGGATAAAAAATACAGTCGATAGTTGACGTCGCACTAACCATACCGAGGAAATGATTTGGAATTTGATATCAATCAGGTGAAGGAACTATTACCTCACCGCTACCCGTTCCTGCTGATCGACCGCGTGCTCGAAATAGAAGAAGGCGAAAGCTTGTTTGCGCTCAAGAATGTCAGCGTAAATGAGCCTTTTTTTCAGGGACATTTTCCCGGGTTACCGATTATGCCCGGTGTATTGATCATCGAGTCCCTGGCCCAGGCTATTAGTTTACTTGCCTTGCATTCGCTCGGTGAGCATCGCAATTCCAAAATCTTCATGCTGGTAGGCATAGACAAGGCCCGTTTTCGAGGCCAGGTGGTACCCGGTGATCAACTACTGTTAAACGTGTCGCTGAAGCGAAACATGCGTGGCATCGGGGTATACCAGTGTCGTGCCCTGGTCGGCGACAACGTTGTCGCTGAAGCCGAAATAATGTGCTCGGTCCAGGATCGCCGGCAATGATCCACGAAACTGCGATTGTCGATGCTTCGGCCAGACTCGCAACTGACGTCAGTGTCGGTCCTTATTCTATTATCGGCGCCGATGTGGAGATTGGCAGCGGCACGGTTATCGGTCCACATGTCGTCATCAGTGGACCTACCAGAATTGGCCGTGACAATCGGATCTTCCAGTTCGCTTCAGTCGGCGAAGGTCCCCAGGATAAAAAATATGCGGGCGAACCCACCCGGCTTGAAATCGGTGATCGCAATGTCATCCGCGAGAGTACGACGATCAATCGGGGAACTGTCGGGGGCATCGAGAAAACTGTAATCGGCAACGATAACCTGATCATGGCCTATAGCCATATAGCGCATGATTGCATAGTTGGCAGCCATACGGTGTTTGCCAATGGCGCATCCCTGGCGGGACATGTATCGGTGGGGGATTACGCAATACTGGGTGGTTATACGCTGGTGCACCAGTTTGCCGAGATTGGTGCTAACTCCTTTTGTGGTTTTGGTTCCGTGGTTGCCCAGGATATTCCCCCATTTTCGACCGCGGCCGGCACCCGGGCACGGGTAATCGGAATTAACAAAGAAGGTTTGAAACGTAAGGGTTTTTCACCGGAAACGATACGTGCGTTACATAAATCATTTCGCGAGCTGTTAAAATCGAGCCAGTCAAAACAACAGGTATTTGAAAATTTACAGCCCCTGTGCGATGAATTTCCAGAAGTTGCCGAATTTGTCAGATTTATCAGGGAGAGTAAAAGAGGGATCGCCAGTTAAAGCGCTTTCGGTGTTCCTTCGACAGTGGTACCTTTGGACTAAAAGGTAAAACCTGAATAAATTGAGGAGCACAACCATGGCGCTATTATCCAAGGGTCCAGGATTAATTCTTGCGGTTTTCCTGGCAGGACTGGCAGGCCAGGTGAATGCGCTCGAAATTCTGCATTTCATTGAAGGCAAAGACCACGCCCGGGTGATGAAAGATGCCACAGGCTTGAAAATCACTGACGCGGGTGTGGTTTATGTCACCAGTGAAGAGAAAGGTACGCTTCTAAAAATCGTCGATGGCAAGATCGAAGCCATCAGTCTGTCACCCTCCGTGTTCAAAGACTCCGATCTGGGCGGAATTGATGTACTTGCCAATGGCAATCTGGTAGTGGTCAACGAGGGATCGGGGCAGGTCGGCATCATTGATCCGGATTTCAAATTAATCAATCTGTTTTCGCAATCCGGCGGCAGTCCGGGTGAACTCTACGACCCAAAACCAGTAGCCGTGTCAATCAATAATAATATTTATGTCGGAAATGTAGATAGTAAGCAAATAAGCGTTTTTAACCACCAGGGCCTGTTTTTGTACAATTTTGGCAAACGCGGTTCGGGCGGCAAGGATTTGTTAAAGCCGACTCATGTCAGTATCGATGCCGAAGAAAATGTCTATGTGCTGGAAGGTATTGCTCGCCTGTCGGTTTTTGATCTGCATGGCAAGCTGTTAGCGCGAATCACAGCCCGCGACCTGAAGGAGTTTTTTGGTGACACCCCTGAATTGAGCGCGATGACCACCGACTTGAATGGAACTCTGTATCTGGCCGACCGGGATAGTGTCAGTATTTTAATTTACGACTGGCGCAAAAATGAAGCGATTGGCAGGTTTGGCGCGCTGGGACAATCGAGATCCCAGTACCGGGATATTAATTATCTTTCGGTGAATGCAAAGGGTCAAATCGCAATCCTCGATAAAAAGAATAAAAAGGTTGAAGTATTCCAGCTCGATGAAACCAGTTTTGCGCAACCGCTTACCCGTGACCTGGTCGAGTTCGGCGTCAGCGTGGATGCCGCCTGTGAACTGGCTCACGCATTTATAGATGGCAAGATACTGTGTATCAAAGACGATAAGCAAGGCATTGTCATTGTGGGCGCCGATGGCGAGGAACTGGGTAAATTTGCCGAGGATGTCGAAAAACCGTCTGCAATTAATGTTGGAGATGATTCCGTCGCAGTGCTGGGCAAAAACAAGCTACATGCCTATGCCCTCGATGGAAAAAGTCTGTTTTCCATCGGCAGGTACGGCATATCGGCAGGCGGATTCAAGAATCCCAGCGATGTGTTTGTCCACAATGGACAATATTATGTTGCCGACAAGGGTAACAACCGAGTGCAGGTATTTTCTGCTGATGGACAGTTTCTCGAAGAAATCAAACCTGGTGGGGACGAAGACAAGCTGTTCATCGAAGTAGGCCCGCTTGCGGTCGACAGCCAGCAAAACCTGTATATCGCCGATGGTAGCGCACTGGGCCTGGTTAATGTGATCAGCAAGGATCGAAAGAGGATTGCAAGTATTGGCATCGAGCAGGATTCGATTCACAAGGTAACCAAATTTCACGGGCTGGATATCGACAAACAGGATCGACTCTATGTGCTTGCGACCACGGATTTCAACGATTACACGGTAACCATTTACAAGGATTTCGAGCTCTACCGTGAATTTGGAGCCGAGGGTGACAATGGAACCCTGGCGTATTTCGAGGAAGCAACTTCGATATCAGTGGTTTCGGGTAGCAAAAACAGTGTCTTTATCAATGATTCCGATTTGCAGAAAAATTTTCGCTTCGACATTCTCGAGTATCCGGACGCGGCCTTTGGCCTCAATATCGCCGCTAACAAAGAAGCCATAAATCTGCAGTGGAGTAGCAGTCAATCACCGTTGATTGCCGAATACGAAATCCAGGCTGCAGTCACCAGGGAAGGGCCCTTTGAAGCGGTTTCCGCCAGCTCCGAATTAAAACAGACCCTGTCGGTTGATGCCGCCGGCAAGTATGCCTGGTTCAGGGTCGTCTCGGTCAGCGGTCATGGCTTACGCGCGGCGCCTTCCGCGGCAAAGGAAAATCATTTCCAGCGGATCAATACACTGTTCCAGGCAGGTGAACTGGAAGAAACCGTCAAACTCGCGGATCGATTGTTGAAAATCGCCCCCGACAATGCGGATACCCGGGATATTCTCGGTATGAGCCTTTACCGGCTAAAAGATTACACACGCGCCATCGCCGAGTTTAAGCAACTGGAAGATGTCGAGCGTTACCGCATCAAGGCGATTCGTTACCAGGTACAGGCGTATTTCGATCTAGAACAGTTTCTTGACGCGCGCGCATTAATCGAAGATGTGCTCGAACAAGAACCGACCGATGTCGAGCCCTATATGATCTGCACCCGCTTGAGCCTGGAACTAGCCGACGCAATCGGTGCGGTTACCTGTGCCGAAGATGGTCTCGCGCTACATGAGGATAATGTAGAGCTACGGTATTTGCTGGGACGAGCCTATATAGAAGCTGGTCTCGCCGAAGATGGACTACTGGCTTACCAGACTATTGTTCAAACCGCCCCGGATAATTATCAAATACGCCTCAAGATCGCTGCGGATTTATACGACCTGGGCCACTATGAAGAATCCCTTGAGCATTTTGACGCGGTCTATGCGGCCCTGCCGAAATCCGGCGATGCGGCAGTCGGCAAGGCGAGGGCATTACTCAGTCTGGACCGTGACGACGAGGCCAAGACAATCGCGGTGAAACTGTCAGGTAAAAAGGAAACCAAGGGTGACGGCTATTACCTGCTTGGCAAGATTGCCAGCAAACGAGGCAAGCACAAGGAGGCCGTGTTGCGCCTGACACGGGCGGGCAAGGAAAAGCCCGAAGTGGTCGACGCCTGGGTGTCACTGGCGCAGGCTTATATTGAGATCAATCAACAGCCCAAGGGCGTAAAGGCCCTGGCCAGGGGCATCAAACATAACCCGGAGGCATTCCAGTTATACCAGTTTGCCGGGAAAATCGAACTAGAGCGCGAAAAATACCCGGATGCCAATGCCTACCTCGACAAGGCTGTCATGCTTGAGCCCCAGTCATTACTCGCGCGCAAGCTTTATGCGCGAGGGCTGTTCGCCACGCGTAACTATCGTTCCGCCGCCATCCATGCGGAAGCCGCTGCGCGCATCGCGCCTGAAGATATTGATGTGCTGGTATTGCAGGCTGATATCGCCAACCAACAGGGAAAGACCGGTTCGGCTATCGAATTTTTGAAAACGGCGATTAGTATCGATACCGCCTCAGCCGAATTACAATATCGAATCGGGCGCATATACCAGGATGCCAACCTGTTTGAAGAATCCCGCTCGCACCTGGAAAAGGCGGCGGGAATTCGCCCTGCCTGGGGTGATCCGCATGTTGCACTGGGCAATCTTTATAGCAAGCGTCGGCTGTTCGACGATGCGGTTAGATCACTTGAGAAGGCGGTCGAGCTTGATCCATCGGAAGCGAACCGTGCGATTCTGAATGTCGCTTTTGCCGAACGTACAAAATCGCTGGAATTTTCAAACAACGCACCACAGTTGCTGTTGTCCGACCTGAATTTGCAGCGCGTATTTTCGGCGGCATATAAAAAATATCAGGACCAGGCTATCGGCAGCGTGACGCTTGAAAATGTCAGCGCAACCGACTATGGAAACCTCAAACTTACTTTCCAGATCAAGGAATACATGGATTTCCCCAGTTCGGTCGATATTGCTGTGATCAAGGGTAACGAGACCCAGCATATCCCGATCAAGGCGACCTTTAATAACAGGATTCTAGAGGTGGATGAGGATACCGGGGTGCAGGTAGAGGTGAAATTGACCTATCTGCGTGATGGTCAGAAAGACGATATCTCTTTAACCCAGCCGATGACAATTTATGGCAAAAATGCGATTGTCTGGGGTGAGCCGGCAATGATAGGTTCTTTCGTCACACCCAAGGATGATACGCTCAGAAACTATGTCCGCCAGGTGATCAATGCCTACCGGCCCGATCCGGGCCCGCTGAATGACAAAATGGTATCGGCGATGGCATATTTCAGTAGCCTGACCGCTGCTGGCACCAATTACATCATCGATCCCAATACCCCGTTTACCGAACTGAGGGATGACCAGATCGATTATGTGCAATTTCCACGCGAAACCCTGCGCCTGAAAAGCGGGGACTGCGACGACCTGTCGGTACTGCTCAGCGCCGGACTTGAAAACCTCGGTATCAATACCGCTATGGTCGAGATTCCGGGGCACTTGTTCCTCATGTTCGATACCGGTATTGCCGAGGCGGACGCCGGCCTGATAAGCCAGGATAGCAGCCTGCTGGTAATCAAGGATGGCAATGTCTGGATTCCGCTGGAAGCAACCATGATAAATACCAGTTTCACCGAAGCCTGGGCCGAGGCCGCCAACAAATACCAGCTTGCGGCGGCTGCCGCAGAGCTCGGCATAATCGATATGAGTGAGGCCTGGCTGGAATACAAACCGGTGACCCTGCGCAAGGCCAGCTATTCGATCGATATACCCGAAAAGAAGCGTACCGAAAGCATTATAAAACAGTCACATGACCTGCTTTTGACCAGGAGCGTCGATCGCCTGGTGCTGCCATATCAGACCATGGTAGCCAATAATCCGAAAAATATTACCGCTCGGCTGCAAGTTGCCATCCTCTACGCACGTTTTGGACTATATGAAGATGCAGAGATTGCATTTGAAGCCCTGGATGAGCTTGCGCCGGATAACAGTTCGGTAAAAACCAACCAGGGTAACCTGTACTTTCTGCAGGAAGATTACAAGAATGCAATCGCAAATTATTCCAGGGCTGCGGAACTTGATAATGAAGACGGTGGTATCTTGATAAACCTGTCGATGGCACAGTACAAGGAAGGTGATTTAAAACAGGCGAAATCGAGTTATCAACAGGCGGTTCAGCTGGATTCTAATTTGCAAAAGGAATATGAAGCTTACAGCAAACTGTTGAATCAATAGAGGAGCAGGTTATGAAGAAATTACTGATGATAGTGTTATGTGCAGGCAGCCTGCTTGTCCAGGCCCCGGCGATCGCACAGGATTCTTCGATTGTAATCAACGATTCGGAGACACACAGCGTATTCACCGGATTTTTTAAATCTGTCTGGGCAAAATTGAAATCGTTGAATCCAACGCAGAAACAGTCGGCCCAGTCGACCCAGGTGTACACTGCGGGAATTCGTGGCGCTGAAGCCACCGATACCCTGTTGCAACCCTACTGGAAGGATGATTTAACCCAGGATGAAGAATTCCAGAATGAATTGCAGAAATTCGGCCTGGCGCAACAAAAAATGGATAAAGGCGAACTCGAAGCCGCGGTAAAGTCTTTCGACGATTTCCTGCAGGAATATAGTCAAAGCAGCCTGCGTCCCAATGCCCTGTTTGGCAAGAGCATCAGCCTCGCCGGTATCGGGCAAAACGAGCAGTCCCTGTCCACCATGCAGCAGTTCGTCAAAGAGAATCCGAATCACCCGCTGGCGGGTGACGCCAATCAGGTCATAAACGAATTGCAGTAGGTATCCTGCTTCCTGTACTCATTCGGCCTCATGGATAGGGTGGTCGGATAAATCCGATCCTACACCATCTGTAGGGCCGAATTCATTCGGCCGATTACCGAACTCTATCGCTACGGTTTCACCAGAATCGGAATCTTGCTAGATAAAAGGGATGTTCTCGCAGAGCGCGCGGAGAGCGCGGAGGAAGGGATGGGGTTGTTCAGTTTCTAACTTTCTCGCCACGAATTCCAGATTTGTTTTTTTGCATTATTAATGGATTGAATCCTCTTCAACGCATGTCTCAACATAGCGGAGACAAGACCACTTCACCCGCTTTTCCTCCGCGTTCTCCGCGCTCTCTGCGAGAATCAAATTCGACCCTCTGTAGTAAATTCACCCACTCGAAATTCAAAAGAGCCAATGAATTCGACCCTACAACCTGTCTATCCTGTTGCATTCCAATTATCATAGCGGCGTGAATATTCTAGCTATAGAAACCTCGACTGAAGCCTGTTCCGCCGCCTTGTTACGCGAAGACGGTGTCATATTCAGTGAGTTTGAAATAGCGCCAAGACAACATACCCGGTTGCTGCCGGCGATGATGGATGCAGTACTGGCAGCTGCCGGTATTCCCAGAAAATCGATTACCCACTGCGCCTTTGCCAATGGGCCGGGCGCATTTACCGGGATACGCATTGCCGCCTCGCAGGCCCAGGGCATAGGTATGGCCCTGGATATCCCACTTTTACCCATATCGACCCTGGCGGTACTGGCTCAGGCTAGCCTGGATAAATTTGCCGGCAGCAAGACTCTGGTCGCACTTGACGCGCGTATGGCAGAAGTTTACTGGGCGATCTATGGCCGCGATCAACAGGGTTGTGCACAGCTCGTAGGAAGCGAGGTCCTCACTGCTGTCGAAGCGATTGATATCGGGGCTGATATCGACTGCGCTGCCGGGCACGGTTGGGCCCTGGGTGGGGTGCAGACTGTTGTCGATGGTCGCTTTCCGATCGATGTTGGCCTCCTGCCCGACGCACGCTCCCTACTCACCCTCGCAAGGGTGGTTGCGCAGCAGAATCGCGGCGTTGCAGCGGAGCGCATCAGCATAAATTACCTGCGAAATCAGGTCGCTGAAAAAGCAAAAAGCTGATGGCCCAGGTGCAGGTTTTCCCCTATGGAGCGGCGACAATCTCCGCTGTGCTGAAATCCAGACCCGAGGATTTCAGGGTGATCGAGGAGTTGGGGTTCGAGCCCGGGGGAAACGGAGAACACCTGTTCTTATGGATCGAGAAGTCCGCTATGAGCACCCACGAATTGATCGAGCAGGTCGCCAGTGATTTTTCAATCCACCCTAAACATATCGGCTATAGCGGGCGCAAGGATAAG
>Ga0164320_10000645_pt1 | contig 11833 bp, 11 predicted proteins | sample GuaBasSediGuay11_FD_113736 | JGI IMG/M metagenome (GOLD analysis project Ga0164320, IMG submission 113736) | Subseafloor sediment microbial communities from Guaymas Basin, Gulf of California, Mexico - Guay11, Core 4567-28, 0-3 cm | ecosystem: Environmental > Aquatic > Marine > Hydrothermal...
CACACGCTCTTCATGTCGTTATCCATATTTGTTGTGGCCCGGGGCGTGGAGCGGGGACTGGAGCAAGCCGTCAAATTCATGGTGCCTGCACTGCTGATTCTGATGCTCGTGTTGCTTGGCTACTCAATCAACTCCGGGTCATTCGGTGAGGGCGTCGCATTCATGTTCACGCCGGACTGGTCCAAACTGACATGGGGCAGCGTACTTGCAGCTCTGGGGCAGGCGTTCTTCACTTTGAGTATCGGCATGGGTGCAATCATGGCCTATGGCGCATATCTGCCTGAAGAAACGTCGATAACCGGCGCATCGGCGGCCGTTGTCACGGCGGATACCTCCATCGCGATTTTGGCCGGACTCGCGATCTTCCCGCTGGTATTTGCCAACGGACTTGATCCGGCTGATGGTCCGGGGCTGGTGTTCCAGACGTTGCCATTGGCGTTCGGTCAGATGGCGGGCGGCGTTTTCTTCTCAACAATTTTCTTTGTTCTACTGTCTTTTGCGGCCTGGACGTCGGCCATTGGCTTGATGGAACCTGCGGTTGCGTGGGTTGTTGAGCATTTCAATAGAACGCGAACTGTGGCCACCGTCCTCATCGGTGGTTTGATCTGGGCGATCGGATTCCTTTCTGTCCTGTCATTTAACGTTCTGGCCGAAACGAAATTCCTCGCTGGTACGTTGTTCGACAACGTGGATTACTTGACGAGCAACATCATGCTGCCACTGGGTGGCTTGTTGATCACCATTTTTGCCGGCTGGGTCATGTGCAGAAATTCCACGGCGGAGGAACTCGGCAGTTCCGGCAGCTTGTATAAAGCGTGGCGGGTACTCGCCAGGTTCATTGCGCCGATTGGTATTCTGTTCGTGCTGGTAAACGCCGTCTCCTGACGGGAGTCTCGTGCGAAGGGTCAGCCGAAGTGCATTGATTCCTTATTCGGCCGACCAGATGTATGCGTTGGTCGAGGACGTTGTTGCGTATCCGGAGTTCCTGCCGTGGTGCATTGGCGCCACTTTGCACTTCAAAGACGAAGAAATTATTGAAGCGTCGCTTGAGATGCAGCGCAGCGGCATCAAGAAAACCTTCAGGACACGCAACACATTGCAGCCGGGGGTTGCGATGGGGATCGCCCTGGTCGGTGGTCCCTTCAGACACCTCGCGGGGGACTGGCGCTTCCAGCAGCTGGGTGAAGGCGGTAGCAAAGTGTCGTTGCATATGGAGTTTGATTTCGAAGGTCGAATGACGGATAAGCTGTTCGGCCGATATTTCGAGGACACCTGCAATTCGCTCATAGACTCGTTTACCAAGCGAGCACACAAGGTTTACGGATAGGCAAACGCGTGGCCAAATTCGAAGTTGAAGTCGTATTCGCCTTGCCTGAGGCGCAGTCACTGCAGGTAGTGTCGGTGGAAGCGGGCGCTACCGCCGCCGATTGCGTTGCCCGGAGTGGAATCGAGCGCCAATTTCCCGAGCACGATCTGTCGGAGTTTTCTCTCGGAATCTGGGGTAGAGAGGTTGAGCGCAGTCAGGTGGTCAAAGAAGGCGACCGAGTTGAGATATACAGAGCGCTTGAACTGGATCCAAGGGAGGCTCGTCGCCAACTTGCGCTGGCCGGTCGGACAATGAGTAAGCCGGATTTGAGCTAGAGCGTAGGTGCCAGTTCCTGGTTCTGGCGGATTTCGCTGACAATTTCGTCAACAAAGAAAATGGAGACCCAACGCTTCTGCCCGGCATCCTTACGACCGATTTTCAGATAGTAAACATAGTCCCAGCGATTGCGCGTAAACGGATCGTCGATCATCGGCGTCCCGAGGAGGAACCGGATCTGGTTCTTCGTCATGCCGACTTCCGCCTGATCCAGGTCTTCCTGCTTGATGAGGTTTCCCTGGGATATCGCGGCGCGGTAGACGCAGCCACTCGCAATGGCAAGGCAGAAAAAAGCGAAGAACAGGATGATCGGTTTGCGCATAATTATAGTCGTCTGAGCGTTTTGGGCTGAAAATGTTCAGCCACATTGTCATAATAGGCGCGCATCATACCTGTGAGAATCAATTCATGCAGCAAAGAAAAGAACTTCGGCAAGCTGGCCTCAAGGTCACATTGCCACGCCTCAAAATCCTCGAGATTCTGGAAGACTCCAAATTGCGCCATATGAGCGCTGAGGATATTTATAAGCATTTACTGGATGAGGGCGAAGATATCGGCCTGGCAACCGTCTATCGGGTGCTGACTCAGTTCGAGGCTGCGGGGCTCGTCACTCGTCATAACTTCGAAGGCGGGCACTCGATTTTTGAGCTGGACGAAGGCGAACACCACGATCATATGGTGGAAGTTGAGACGGGCGAGGTGGTCGAGTTCATGAGTTCGGAAATCGAGCGCATTCAGCACGAAATTGCGGATCGGCATGGTTTCGAGTTGCTGGATCACAGTCTCGTCTTGTACGTCAAATCAAAAAGCGACCGTTCCAAAGACTGATCAGGCACGTTTTCGGCGCGCGCCAGCCAGCATTTCGGCGGCGTGTTCCAGGGTTTTTTGAGTTATTTCGACGCCACCCAGCATTCTGGCCAGCTCTTCTATTCGTTCGTCGTTACCCAGCACCTGCAGGCCAGTCCGCGTTGACTTGCCATCAGTAACTTTGCTGACTCTGAAGTGCTGGTCAGCCAGACTGGCAACCTGCGGAAGGTGCGTCACGCTCAGAACCTGGCGATTCTCACCGATTTCCTGAAGTCGTCGACCGACCATTTCGGCAACGCCTCCGCCAACGCCACTGTCTACTTCGTCGAAGACCATAGTCGGAATCTCGCTACCGTCACTGGCAATGACCTGGATCGCGAGGCTCATACGCGACAACTCACCGCCGGATGCGATTTTCGCGAGCGGCTGCGGCTTTTGGCCAGGATTGGCGGATATCAGGAACTCGACATCGTCCACTCCCCACGGCCGTGCTGACTCGTCGTCGAGACGGGACAGGGCGATCTCAAACGTTCCACCGGGCATGCCGAGGCCCGACATGGCATCGGTCACCGCAGTTGCGAAGGCTTTGGCCGCCTTTGCCCTCTCAGCAGACAGGCGGGAAGCTGACGTAATAAAGTCCTCTCGAAGCGAATTCACCTGAGCCTCAAGTTCGCGTCCCCGTTCTGCGGAATTTGTCAGTTCGTCATGCTCAACGCGCATTCGGCCGTGGAGGGCAGGGAGTTCGCCCGGCGCCACGCGATGCTTTCTGGCGACCACCTGCAAGGCATCGAGACGTTCCTCAACCCAGTCTCTGCGTTGCGGGTCCATGTCTATGTCATCACCGTAGCGACGCAATGACTCTGTCGCCTCAGAGACCTGTATGCTCGCCGAATCCAGCACTTCAAGCAGCGGCTCAAGCGATGCGTCGAATTCCGCCAGCGATGAAATCGATCGATTGGCTTCGGCAATCAGGCCGTTTGCGTTTTTGGTCTCGCTGTCAATCAGGGCATTAAGGGCTACGCTTACCCCTTCGGCGAGTCGGCCGCTATTGTTAAGTTTCGTGCGCTCGGCATTTAGCTCATCCGTTTCACCTTCGGTTGTATTGAGCGATTCGAGTTCCTGGAGCTGAAAGGTTAAGAGATCAAGCCGGGACGAACGATCCGCCTCAGCGTCCAGCAGGGACTGCAGGCGTTCGGCTACCGCTATCCAGGATGAATACCGCGTGGCGGTCTCCGCTCTTTGCTCGAGCAGGTCACCGTAATGATCCAGCAGATCGCGCTGAATGGGCCGCCGGGCAAGCGACTGATGAAAGTGCTGACCGTGGATATCCAGAAGCAGCTCGCCGAGACTCTTGAGCTGTGACAGCGGAACAGCGTTGCCGTTGATAAAAGCGCGCGAGCGGCCGTCCTCATTGATCACCCTGCGCAGGAGACAATCTCCGTCGAGATCAAGGGCATTCTCATGGAGCCAGCTGCTCACCAGCGCAAGACCGGAAACGTCAAACTCTGCGGAAAACTCAGCGCGCTTCGCCCCATCTCGAACCAACTGGGCGCTGCCACGCTCACCGAGAACGAGCCCAAGGGCATCAACAAGTATCGATTTGCCGGCGCCGGTTTCGCCGGTCAGAACCGTCATGCCGGCGTCGAATTCGATGTCGATCTTCTCAACAATGGCGAAATCGCGAACTTGCAAGTTCATCAACATGTCAGGATTCCAGCATCTTTAAGCGTCTCTTTTGCGATTGTCGCGACCCCAGAAGAGTTTGGAGCGCAGAATACCGTAGAAATCATAACCGGGAGGATGAAGCAGTGTAACCCGCGAATTTGCGGCGCAAATCCGCAGTTTATCCGCAGGATTGATAGCGCCCATGGAAAAACCATCGACCGTGATCTCGGCTTTGGTCTCGTCCCGCTGAAGCAGCATCACCTCAATCGACTGGTCCGCTGATATCACGATCGGTCTGTCAGTCAGTGTGTGCGGGCAGACAGGGACAATAACCACCGCGTCCAGTTGCGGTTCAATTATCGGGCCACCGCAACTGAGCGCGTAGGCGGTTGACCCGGTTGGTGTGGCGACAATGAGGCCATCACCCGAGTGGGTATTGACGTACTGGCCGGCTACTCGCGTTTCGAAATCAACCATGCGTCCGGTTTCGCGTCGTTGCAATACGATGTCATTCAGCGCGTAGGACACGGCGTCATCGCCTGATTTTCGATGCAGGCGGGCCTCCAGGAGCAGCCGGGAGTCGGTTGTGAAGTTTCCGCTGAGGACATTGTCCACACTTGAGACCAATTCATCCGGTGTGACATCTGCGAGAAAGCCCAGGCGACCACGATTGATCCCGAGAATCGGTGTCCCGGTCTCGCGAGTAAGACGACTGGCGTAGAGCATGGTGCCGTCCCCGCCGATCGACATGACGAGATCCGCGTTGGAGATTTGATCTTCATGCAGAAGGTTTGCGCCGGCTTTCTTCAGGTGATCGGAAAGCAGGACCAATGGTTCAGCGACCCGCGAGTCGTTCCGGTTGCCGACGATGACAATGTTTCTAAATGAGATACTCATATGTTGATTGTGGCAAACCCTTGACCCACCGCCAACCCATTGCTAGCGTTTCCTTTGAATGTCAGCTGAAGTATCCAATCCAGTACCCAATGATCGCGGCCAGCATCTGCTGCGCGTGTTGATCCAGAGATATATCCGCGATGGCCACCCGGTTGGTTCGCGCACGTTGTCAAAAGATGCAGGACTTGATTTGAGTCCCGCCACTATTCGAAACGTTATGTCAGATCTGGAGGAAATGGGCCTGGTTTCCGCGCCGCACACGTCGGCAGGCCGTATTCCGACGCCAAAAGGGTATCGCCTTTTTGTCGATACACTGGTTCGCTACAGGCAACCGGGTGATGGCGATATTCGAAAAATTCAGGAACAGATTCGTGGCGAATCGGACAACCCCGAAGGGCTTGTTAGCGCCGTTTCCAGCATGCTATCCGAATTTACCAGCATGGCGGGTGTTGTCACCGTGCCGCGCCCACCCAAGGTAACTTTGCGGCAAATCGAGTTTTTGCCACTTTCTGAGAACCGTGTTCTGGTCATTCTCGTCGTTAATGACAGAGAGGTTCAGAATCGAATATTGCACACGGACAGGGACTTTTCGGCGTCCGAGTTGCTCCAGGCCCAGAATTTCATCAATGAGCACTACGCGGGTGTCGACCTTGAAAAGGTTCGCGCGAAATTGCTCGATGATCTGGATTCAACTCGCGATTCCATGAACCAGACGATGCACGCAATCATCTCGGTTGCGCAGTCCGCGATGGATGGGGCGGAAGATCCGGACAACAAGTACGTCGTGGCGGGCGAAACCAATCTGATGGACTTTGCCGAGTTATCCGACGTCGATACCTTGCGTCGCTTGTTCGATGCGTTCTCGAAAAAGCGGCTGATCCTCGATTTGCTGGATCGCAGCATCAACGCCAACGGGGTTCAGATATTCATTGGTGAGGAATCCGGGTTCCGAATTTTCGACGGTTGCAGTGTTATAACGGCGCCATACCACGTCGATGATGACACTATTGGAGTATTGGGTGTCATCGGGCCTACTCGAATGGCCTATGATCGGGTGGTGCCCATAGTCGATGTGACCGCCCGCCTTCTGGAGTCCGCGTTAAGCCATAACAGCTGAATCCGGGCAATTAGGTGCAAATTTATTGCCTTAGCTCTTGATATTTTCGGGCTCATCCCCAAACTGCGGACGTCTTTTGCGCATTGGAGGCCGAATCGGCGTCCGATGCATTTGTATTGGAGCTGGGATTAGATGAACGGACAGTCAGAACAACCGGAGCAGGAAATCGACGATCAGTCGGTGGTCGAAGAGGTTTCGGACGCTGAAATCGAAGAAGTCGAACCGGGTGATGACACCAACGAGGTTGTATCAGAGCTCGAAGAGGCGCTGGCGAAAGCTGGCGAAAACTGGGATCGCTATCTACGCACGGCGGCAGAGCTTGAAAATGTTCGCAAACGTGCCACTCGAGACGTCGAAAATGCCCACCGATTTGCTTTGGAGCGTTTCAGCCGCGAACTCCTGGCCGTTCGCGACAGCCTGGAAATGGGTTTGGCTGCGGCCGATAACGCCAGTGTTGAGAGCTTGCTGGAAGGTAGCGAGGCAACGCTGAAGATCCTGAGCGTCACAATGCAGCAGTTCGGGATCGAAGAGCACGATCCGGCCGGCGAACCGTTCGATCCCGAATTTCACGAAGCGATCAGCATGCAACCGTCTGACGACGTTGAGCCCGGGTCCGTTGCGATCGTGGTTCAGAAGGGCTATTCGCTTAACGGACGCCTGCTGCGGCCGGCGATGGTCATTGTCGCAGCGGAGTAAGGTTTCCGTAGCAGGGAATTCGACCGCATTACGAATTTGGCTTGAAACATCGGGGCACGGCCCCACCTAGACAGCCAAGTTGATTACACATTTTATGGAGTACAGAAGACATGGGTAAAGTTATTGGTATCGACCTTGGTACCACGAACTCCTGCGTTGCAGTCATGGAGGGCGATGCCCCCAAGGTAATCGAGAACAGCGAAGGTGATCGCACCACGCCGTCAATCGTCGCGTTTAGCAAAGACGACCAGGTCCTGGTGGGCCAGTCAGCCAAGCGACAGGCGGTCACTAATCCGACGAATACGTTGTTTGCCGTAAAGCGCCTTATCGGCCGCAAGTTCGACGACGAGGTCGTTCAGCGCGACATCAATATGGTGCCGTACACGATCACGAAGGCCGACAACGGCGATGCATGGGTCGAGGCAAACGGCAAGAAGATGGCGCCACCTGAGATTTCAGCCCGAGTTCTCATGAAGATGAAGAAAACGGCTGAGGACTATCTCGGCGAAGAGGTTACCGGTGCCGTCGTAACGGTCCCTGCCTACTTCAACGACTCGCAGCGTCAGGCAACAAAGGACGCCGGAAAAATCGCTGGGCTGGATGTTAAACGCATCATTAATGAGCCTACTGCAGCAGCTCTTGCGTACGGTATGGACAAGAAGCGCGGTGATGCAACATTAGCGGTTTTTGATCTTGGCGGCGGTACCTTTGACGTATCAATCATCGAAATCGCAGAAGTTGATGGCGAGCACCAGTTCGAAGTACTGGCGACAAACGGCGATACGTTTCTCGGCGGTGAAGACTTCGATATGCGCGTTATCGAGTACTTGAGCGCTGAGTTCCAGCGCGAAAGTGGCGTGGACATCACAGCTGACCCGCTGGCGATGCAGCGCCTTAAAGAGGCTGCGGAAAAGGCGAAGATTGAGCTCAGTACGCAGCAGCAGACTGAAGTCAATTTGCCGTATATCACAGCAGACGCCAGTGGGCCGAAACACCTCAATATCAAGCTGACGAGAGCCAAGCTCGAGTCATTGGTTGAGGAACTCATCGCGCGTACCATCGGGCCATGCAAGATCGCACTCAAGGACGCTGGCCTCAAGGTCAATGAAATTGACGATGTGATTCTCGTTGGTGGCCAAATTCGCATGCCGAAGGTTCAGGAAGAGGTTCAGAATTTCTTTGGCAAGGAACCACGCCGTGACGTCAACCCGGATGAGGCCGTCGCCATGGGTGCGGCGATTCAGGGTGGTGTACTGGCAGGTGATGTCAAAGACGTGCTGTTGCTCGACGTCACACCGCTCTCGTTGGGGATCGAAACGCTTGGCGGCGTGATGACCAAGTTGATCGACAAGAATACGACCATTCCGGCGAATGCCGAGCAGGTCTTCTCCACCGCAGACGACAACCAGACTGCGGTGACGATTCACGTACTGCAGGGTGAGCGCGAGCGCGGTGCGGATAACAAGTCATTGGGACGTTTCGACCTGGCTGATATCCCGTCGGCACCGCGTGGACTGCCGCAGATCGAAGTGACGTTTGATATCGACGCCAACGGCATTCTGAATGTCTCCGCCAAGGACAAAGCGACTGGCAAGAGCCAGACGATTGTTATCAAGGCGTCGAGCGGCCTGTCTGATGATGAGATCGATCAGATGGTCACCGATGCTGAAAGTCACGCTGAAGAGGACAGGAAGTTCCGCGAGCTGGTTGACGTGCGTAATCAGGCCGACGGCCTCATTCACGCGGCTGAAAAGACGCTGGCAGAGGCTGGTGAAAAGGCCTCCGCTGAGGAGCGAATGGCGATCGAAAACGCCGTTTCGGATCTAAAAACAGCTTTGGCTGGCGATGACAAAGATGCCATCGACGTGAAGACGACAGCACTGGGCGAAGCCACAGGGGGTCTTGCGCAGAAGATGTATGCGGAACAGGCCGCGGAAGCTGGCGCGGACGATTCGGACGGCGCAAAGGCCGAAGATGATGTTGTCGATGCGGAGTTTGAAGAAGTGGATAAGGGTGACGACGACAAAGCGAAGTCGGAGTAACCGGGTCTTCGAATTCACAATGTTGTACTGATCGGGCGCCTTAACGGCGCCCGAAACTTAAAAGAAAGATATGGCTAAACGCGACTATTACGAAGTACTTGGGATCTCGAAATCGGCGGCAGCCGACGAGATCAAGAAGGCGTATCGCCGCCTTGCCATGAAACACCATCCGGACCGCAACAAGGATGATGGTGTCGCGTCCGAGAAGAAGTTCAAGGAAGCCAAAGAGGCCTACGAAGTTCTGAAGGACTCCGAAAAGAAAGCTACTTACGACCAGTTTGGCCATGACGGCCTGCGCACAGGACCGCGTGGGCAAGGCGGAGCCGAGGGTTTCGGCGACATTTTCGGCGACGTATTCGGCGATATTTTCGGCGGCGGTCGTCGGGGTGGCGGGCCACAGGTCTTTCGTGGAGCGGATCTCGGTTACGAATTGAAGCTGGACCTCGAAAAGGCAGTGACCGGCGATACCGTTGAGATCGATGTCCCAACGCAGGTCGGTTGCAACACTTGTGATGGGTCGGGCGCCAAGAAGGGCACATCACCAGTGACCTGCTCAACCTGCGGTGGCGCCGGTCAGGTGCGCATGCAGCAGGGATTCTTCTCAGTTCAGCAGACTTGCCCGGCCTGTAAAGGAGCCGGCACGACGATCAGTGATCCTTGCAATGACTGTCACGGTCGTGGGCGCATACGAAAAACTCGTACTTTGTCGGTCAAGGTGCCAGCCGGCGTTGACGATGGTGATCGAATTCGACTCTCGGGCGAGGGCGAAGCGGGGCGCAATGGCGGTCCGGCAGGTGATCTGTACGTTGAGCTTCGAGTCGGCAAGCACAAGATATTTGAACGCGATGGCGCCAATCTGGCCTGCGAAGTACCGATCAGTTTCGCGACAGCGACATTGGGCGGAGAAGTCGAACTGCCAACACTGGATGGTCACGTGTCGCTGAAAGTCCCCGCTGGAACCCAGTCGGGTAAGGTATTCCGTCTGCGCGGTAAGGGCGTTACGACCGTTCGAGACCCTCGTCAGGGTGACCTGTTCGCCCAGGTCGCTGTTGAGACGCCGATCAATCTGACCGCCGAACAACAAGAGCTTCTCGAGAAGTTTGAAGCGTCCGTTAAGACCGGCGGCGACAAGCACAGTCCCAGAGCTGATGGATGGCTCGATACCGTCAAACGATTCTTCGATCGCATCAGCTAATTCGCAAAAAAGTGCCTTTTGAGTCTGGCGCATACTGTCGGCCTTCAGTAAACTACGCCGGATCGCTGGGCGGTCAGCGAAGTCGCGAGCGGAAGGCCAAGTCCTTCCGCTTTTGTGCATCTGAAACCGATAGATATTGCGACGACCTGAGCCTCAATGCGGTCTGATTTTGGCCAATCATTGAGGATCGTACTTGAGCACGCCAGCAATACTCGCACTACAAGACGGCACCGTCTTTCATGGCCGATCCATCGGCGCCGACGGTCAGACAATTGGCGAAGTGGTATTCAATACGTCAATGACCGGCTACCAGGAAATCCTCACGGACCCTTCCTATTGTCGGCAAATCGTAACCCTGACTTACCCGCATATTGGCAATACCGGTACAAACAGCGATGACATGGAGTCCGACAAGATTCATGCGTCCGGGTTGATTGTCCGGGACAGCACAATGTTGACCAGTAGCTGGCGCTCAGAACGAACCTTTGCGGATTTTTTGCGACAAGGTAATACGGTGGCTATTGCCGATATCGACACGCGCAAGCTAACCCGGATTATTCGTGAGAAAGGTGCACAGTCCGGTTGCATCATGACCGGCGAGCCCGCGGTTAAGAAGGCGGTTGAGCATGCCAACAAGTTCCCCGGTATCGCGGGCATGGATCTGGCCAGGTTTGTGAGCACGAGCGAGGCGTACCAGTGGTGCCATGGAACCACATTTGGCCGTAAAGCTCGTGTCTTGAGTCGGCGTATCGCGCCGTACCATGTCGTCGCCTACGACTTTGGCGTCAAGCGCAACATTCTACGGCTGTTGTCTGACCTGGACTGTCGCCTGACGGTCGTTCCGGCAACCACCACGGCAGAAGAGGCGATGGCATTCTTGCCGGATGGCATTTTTCTGTCCAATGGTCCGGGTGATCCGGAGCCTTGTGACTATGCCATCGCGGCGATTCGATCATTCCTGGAAACCGGACTACCGGTCTTCGGGATTTGCCTTGGACACCAGTTACTCGCGCTGGCGGCAGGAGCAAAAACCGAGAAAATGAAGTTCGGACACCACGGTGCGAATCACCCGGTACAGGACCTTGAGAGTGGTCAGGTGATGATCACCAGCCAAAATCACGGGTTTGCGGTTGATGAGTCGACGCTACCCGAGAATGTTGTTCCGACGCACCGTTCGTTATTTGACGGGACGTTGCAGGGTATTGCGCTGAATGACAAACCGGCTTTCAGTTTCCAGGGGCATCCGGAGGCGAGTCCGGGACCGCATGACTTGTTGCCGTTGTTTGACCGATTTATCCAGCAGATGGACGACAAGAAGAAAACCGGCTTCAAGGCGATGTTATCGTCGTAGATAAAAATCGTTATAAAACAATTAGTTATAGTTATAACTTAATCTAAATTATCAATAGGCGCTCTGCCAGACCATGCCAAAACGCACAGACATAGACAGTATCCTGATCATCGGGGCAGGCCCAATCGTCATCGGCCAGGCCTGCGAATTTGATTATTCCGGTGCCCAGGCCTGCAAAGCGCTTCGTGAGGAGGGCTATCGAGTCGTCCTGGTTAACTCGAATCCTGCGACCATCATGACGGACCCGGAGATGGCGGATGCTATCTATATCGAGCCTGTGCATTGGGCTACGGTCGAGCGAATCATCGAAAAAGAGCGCCCTGACGCACTGTTGCCCACGATGGGTGGGCAAACTGCACTGACCTGTGCACTGGACCTGGCGCGCGAAGGTGTGCTCGAGAAATACAACGTCGAGATGATC
>Ga0164320_10000646_pt1 | contig 11828 bp, 12 predicted proteins | sample GuaBasSediGuay11_FD_113736 | JGI IMG/M metagenome (GOLD analysis project Ga0164320, IMG submission 113736) | Subseafloor sediment microbial communities from Guaymas Basin, Gulf of California, Mexico - Guay11, Core 4567-28, 0-3 cm | ecosystem: Environmental > Aquatic > Marine > Hydrothermal...
ACCGATCTTGTCGCCCAGAGACGGTATTTCTTCAATCATCAATAGCACGGCTATTGATTCAATCAGAAATCCGCCTCTGAACAACCATCTCGGCACAATCATCGGATTCCCTGGTGAAGTATCCGGGCTAGTTTGTTGCCATAGAGGTTTTTGCGCCGCGTTCGTACCAGCTCTTGCTGCCGTTGACGATTTTCACCACCGACAGCATCACCGGCACCTCGACCAGTACACCGACAACGGTTGCCAGGGCGGCACCCGAATTGAAGCCGAACAGGCTGATCGCCGCGGCGACCGCCAACTCGAAGAAGTTGCTCGCACCGATCAGGGCCGATGGGCCGGCCACGCAGTGGGCGACACCAAACTTGCGGTTGAGCAGATAGGCGAGCCCGGAGTTGAAGTAGACCTGGATCAGGATCGGCACCGAGAGCAGGGCGATGATCATTGGTTGAGCGATGATCTGTTCGCCCTGGAAGCCGAACAGCAGCACCAGCGTGATCAGCAGGGCGCCGAGAGAGACCGGGTGCAGCCGGTCGAGGACCCTCTGCAGTGCCTGTTCACCGCCACGTTTCAACAGTTGGCCACGCCATAACTGCGCGGCGACGACCGGGATGAGGATGTAGAGCACCACCGAAAGGAGCAGCGTATCCCACGGCACGATGATCGCCGACAGGCCGAGCAGCAGGCCAACGATCGGCGCGAAGGCGAAAATCATGATGATGTCGTTGAGTGCCACCTGGGTCAGGGTGAAGTTGGGGTCGCCGTCGGTGAGACTGCTCCAGACAAAGACCATGGCCGTGCACGGTGCCGCGGCGAGCAGGATCAGGCCGGCAATGTAGGCGTCGAGTTGGTCTGCCGGCAGCCAGTCAGCGAACAGCCCGCGGATGAACAGCCAGCCGAGCAGTGCCATAGAGAACGGCTTGACTGCCCAGTTGATGAACAGCGTCACGCCGATGCCGCGCCAATGCTCACGCACGTGATGCAGGGCACCGAAGTCGACCTTGAGCAACATGGGAACGATCATCAGCCAGATCAACACGGCGACCGGCATGTTGACCTGGGCAATCTCCATGCGGCCGATGGTCTGGAACAGCCCCGGTAAGAAGTGGCCAAGGGTCACGCCGGCGACAATGCAGAGTGCCACCCAGAGGGTCAGGTAGCGCTCGAACAGGCCCATGGCTGCTTTGCGTTCGGGTTGGGAGGGGATCGCACACTGCAGGCTCATCGTGATCCTTCGTGGTCAGCAGGCGTGGTCCGGGCGCCTGCTCATTGATGCAAGAACGTGGCGGTCGGTTGCGTGGGTACGTTCAGTATCCGCGGCCGCCGTGATCACAGCCGTCGCCCACTCCGGCAGGTCACTGGCCAGTCGGTAGTGGATCCACAGCCCGTCTCGGCGCGAAGTCACCAGACCCGTCTTGCGCAACTGTGCGAGGTGGCGGGAGACCATCGGTTGATGGGTCTTGAGCACATGGGTCAGTTCGCAGACGCAGAGTTCGCCTTGTGACTGCAGCAGCAGCACGGCGCGCAGGCGTAGCGGGTGGGCGAGGGTGCTGAAGAGTTGCCTGGGGGTCAACGACATGGCGGGCAATATATAGCAACATCCATATATAGCAAGTGACGAGTGTTCAATAGGGTCAATTGTCCGGCCAGGCGACCTCTCTGATACCCTCAGGGCCATAGGGGGTGTGTCGTTGCGCTATCAAACGATCGTGTTGTTGCTGTCGCTGATTCCGGGGCTCGGACAGGCCTGTGGCTGGTGGGGTGATGGTGAGTCGAGCAGTGCGGTCAGCACGATGAGCGTGACGGCGAGCGGTCAGGTCGTTGCCACTGAAATCGATCCGATGACCGATCCGGAGTTGATGATTCACCTCGGCGACAGTTTCCGCACCGGTAGCGGTCCGGCCCGCGACCACAACCTGGCCCGGCACTGGTACCGGCTTGCGGCCGAGCGCGGTCACCCCGGAGGTCAGTACAACCTCGCACAGATGTACGAACTGGGACTCGGCGTGCGTCGCGACACTATCGAGGCGGCATTCTGGTACCGGCGTGCAGCGGAGCAAGGTGAAGTCCACTCCCAGCATCACCTCGCCGCGATGTACCGCGACGGGCGTGGTGTGTCACGTGACCCACAGCTCAGCCTGGCGTGGTTCGAGGCCGCGGCCCGCCAAGGGCACGGTGAGGTTTTCCCCGAACTCGCCATGGCCTACCAGCAGGGGCAGGGAGTGAACACAGATCTGCGGCGCGCCTATCTCTGGTGGTGGCTGGCTGCCGAGAGCGGTGACCCGGAGGCCATTCGGCAGGTTGCCGGGTTGCGTCAGCAGATGACGGTGCTGGTGACCGGGCAGGTCGAGGCTGAAGGTCGGGCACTGCGTGCCGGTTGGCGTCGTGTTGATGAGGTTCCTGGATCATGAGTGAAACGCAACGGCTGGCGACGCATCCGGTCGATGCGACGCGTTGGTCGGATATCGAAATGTTATTCGGCACTCGCGGTGCCCGTGAGGGGTGCTGGTGCATGCGCTGGCGGTTACGGCGCAGTGATTTCGAGCGCGGCAAGGGGGAGCCACACCGGGTTCGATTACAGCGTGGCGTCGCGGCGGGTGAGGTACACGCCATCATCGGCTATCTCGATGGGGAGCCGGTCGGATGGTGTTCGTTCGGGCCGCGTGAACAACTGCCTGGTCTGCTGGAGTCGGAGGCATTGGCACCGGTCGACGCCCGACCGGTCTGGTCCATCACCTGTTTTTTTATCGCCCGTGGGGTACGTCGCCAGGGGTTTACCGTTGAACTGTTGCGTGCCGCGATCGAGGAGGCGGGGCGTTGCGGTGCCGTGGTGGTCGAGGGCTACCCGCTCGACCCGCCGCTGGAGAAGGTCCCGGTAGCGGCTGCCTGGACGGGCATGCTCTCGACGTTTATTGCCGCCGGGTTCGAGGAAGTGTGCCGGCGGGCCCCGGCACGGCCGATCATGCGTATCGAGGTTGCCCGGCAGGAACCGGTCTAGCAGGCTGTTGAAATTCTACTCAGCTGGCACGATCCGGCGTCAAAATCGCCTCATAATGCTCATTTACTCCAGTAAATTGCGCTTTATCGGCCCATTTTTCCTTGTCTCGCACTCAATCTGAGCGAATTTCAATAGCCTGCTAGTGTTCTAGTTCGACTGCGTGATCGCCAGTTTTTTCATTTTCTCCCACAGGTTCTTGCGGCTGATGCCGAGTGCCTCGGCGGTGACGACGATGTGCCAGTCGTGCTGTTCGAGGCTGTTGATAATGAAGTCACGCTCGGCGGCCGACAGGAAGTCACGTAGTGATTGATCCTCGACCGTCAACTCGGTGCCCGGTGCCGTCCAGGTTTCGTCCGGCGCCAGCAGCAGGCTGGCGGCCGAGAGCCGCGCTTGCCCGCTCATGATGCTGGCGCGCTCGATGCAGTGCTTCAGTTCGCGGATGTTGCCCCGCCACAACTGTTCAGCCAGTGCCTGTTCGGCACTGTGGTCGAGGCTCTTGTGAGCCTCGGGGTGATTGGCGTTGTACGCGTCGATAAACAGCTGGGTAAACCAGAGGATATCCTCGCGTCGTTCGCGCAGCGGCGGGATGTGCAGATGCAGGACGTTGATCCGATAGTAGAGATCCTCGCGGAAGTCACCGGCCTCGACCAGTGCCTTGAGGTCACGGTTGGTGGCGCAGACCAGGCGGATAGCGACCGGGATCTCCCGTTCACCACCGACGCGAACGACCCGTTTCTCCTGCAGTACTCGCAGCAGTTTGGCTTGCATGGTGGTCGGCATATCACCGATCTCGTCGAGCAGCAGCGTGCCAGTGTCAGCCTGTTCGAAAACCCCGCGCTTGGTTCGCAGCGCTCCGGTGAAGGCGCCTTTTTCATAGCCGAACAACTCGGCCTCGAGCAGGCTCTCCGACAGTGCGGCGCAGTTGACGGCGACGAACGGACGCGTGCCATCACCGTGTTGATGCAGCAGTTGGGCGACGTGCTCTTTACCGACCCCCGATTCACCGGTGATAAGAACGGTCACATTTTCACCAGCGATGTGGGGCAGGGTTTCCTCGATTTGCCGCATCACTCGCGAGATACCCAGGTGCGGCACCTCGTCCGAGGCCAGCACGACGGGCGGGTGATCGGCCAGGGCCCGGATCTTGGCCAGCAGTTCGTCGAGATCGAAGGGTTTGGTGATGTAGTCGGCGGCACCGAGCTTGAGTAGCGTCACGGCCTTTTCGATGGAGCCGTGACCGGTGATGAACAGCAACGGTGGCAGGATGCGCTGTTCGCTTTTCAACGTGTAGAAGAGCTCCTCACCGCTCATGTCGGGCAGGCGGATGTCACTGATGATCAGCGCGTAACGATTCTGGCGCAGGGCCTCGAGTGCACTGCCGGCCAGTTGGTGCCAGTCGACGGCAAAACCCTCGAGCAGGAAGCGATCGCGTAGCGACTCGCCCATAATCGGGTCATCCTCGACCAGGCAGATGATCGGTGGGGTGTTGCTCATGCCGCCTCCTGCAGTGGCAGTGGCAGGTGGACGCTGAACAGTGTGTCGGCACGGCCGCTGCTGACCTCGATGGTGCCGTTGAGACCGGTGACGATCTGGTAGGTGACCCAGAGGCCGAGACCACGGCCGCTGTCATGCCCGGTCACGAACGGCTCGAACAGGTGGGCGATGGTCTCGTCACTCATCTGTTCGCCACTGTTACGCACCTCGATACACAGCGTGTCGTTAACACATCGAACCGAACACGCGATCTGCCCCTTCTCTCCGGTCGCCTGGATGGCGTTGAGCAACAGGTTCAGCAGGACCTGGCGTACCAGTGTCGACGCCAGCTCGATCTCTCCGGTCAACTCGTTGTGCCAATCGATCTGGACCGACAGGCCGGCGGCCACGGGTGTGACCAGCGTGCGCGTGTCGTCGACATCCTGGTGGGTCAGCGGGTGGCTTTCCGTCTTGGCTTCGACCAGCAGGGCGCTGACGGTGTCGCGGATCTGCATCAGGCCGCGCTCGAGGAGGTTCACGGTCTTCGCGGTAAGCGGGTCCAGCTTGCCGTGGCGGCGCAGTGTGTTGGTCGCGTTGAGCATGCCGCCGAGCGGGTTGTTGATCTCGTGAGCGATGCCCGCGGTGAATCGGCCGATCGCCGCGAGGCGTTCGGCGGCGACCATCTGCCGCTCGAGATCGGCCTTGTCGCGCAGTTCAGCAAGCATCAGCCGGAACTGGCGGTTGAGTTGGGCCAGTTCATCGTTACCACGTATTTCGAGAAGATCGCATTCAAGTGATTCGGCGGTCTCGGAACCAACCCGTGACATGCAACTGGCCAAATCGACCAGTGGCTCGGCGAAATGTCGCCCCCAGTAGGCCGCGACCGGGACCAACAGCACGAAGATCAACAGTGTGGTCAGGGCGGCGCGACCAGCAAAGGTGGTGAAACGCTGGGTGAAGATCTCCTCCGAGTAACCCATGATCAGCGTGCCGAGCAGAACGCCATCTGACTCGATCGGGGTGATGACGTAGAGGTTGCGGAATGGCGGACCTGTGATGAGCTGCGGTTCCAGCGAGAGTGCGTCATCGAGCTTGCGGGACAGCGCCGCCAGTTCGTCGTCGGCCGAGTCGAGTTCGCTCAGTATCGGGTACTGGTCGGGCTTGGTGGAGACGTAAATTTGACGGTTGCGGTCGAGGACGAGGACGATCTTCGCTTGCAAGGCCCCCTGCGTGCCGCTGAGACTGGACGGCGTGTTGATGACTTCATAGGCCCTCCAGACGTCGTCATGAAGCAGCGCCGAGGTCAGCGAGCGGCTGAGTATGCGGCCCATGTTGGCCGAGCTTAACTTCAGATCCTCCTCGAATACCTCGTGTGCACGCAGCAGGATCGACCCGCTGACCGCGACAGCGACCAGGAGGATGAGCAGGGCGATCCGCAGCGGGATCTTGTGACGCAGACTCAGGTTGTCGAGCATTTCAGCCCATCGACAGGGCGTCGATCAGGTCGCCGATGCCGTTGAACAGGGCGATGTCCTGTTCCGAGAAGCCGTCGAGGTTCAGTTCACGCAGCAATAGTACTCCTTCCGGGTCGTTGGCCATCCCGAACAGAGTTTGCTTCAGCGCCAGGGTATCTCCGCGCTGCGCGGTTCGTGAGGCGACGATTGGCGGAAAACCGAATTTCCTCGATTTGCTGACGATTCGGGTGCGGCCGGCCAGTTCGGGATTACGTACGGCCAGCGTGTCCCAGACGTAGCCGTCAACGGCACCGCCGTCGGCCAGACCGGTGGCGACGGCGGTGACGACCTTTTCGTGCGCCCAGGTGAAAAAGCTCTTGCGGAAGAAGGTTTCCCGGTCTTCACCGAGGGCACTGATCTGGTACTGCGGGACCAGGAAACCGGAGTTCGAATCAGGGTCGGAGTAGGCGAAAACCCTTCCCTTGAGGTCGGCGATCGAGCCGGTCCGGCGATCGTCGGCATGAACGATCAGGTAGGACTGGTAGAGCGGTTCGCCGTGATAGAGCGGTACGGCGACCAGTTCCAGCGCGTGCTGATAGCGCAGGTACGGGTAGCCACAGATCCAGGCAAAGTCGAGCTCGTCACCGAGCAGCATGTCCATGATCTGGCGGTAGGTGGAGCGCTGCTTGAATACGATAGGGCGGTCGAGTCGCGACTCGAGATAACCGCGCCAGCGGTCGATAAAACCGGTCTGGTTGTCGAGGAAGACCGGTGTGATGCCGATGCGCATCTGGCCTGTTTTGGCCTGGACCGAACGCAGGCCCAGGGAGCCGGTGGCTCCCGCGGCGAGAAATGCTGCAAGCAAGGTTCGTCGCTTCATCTCCACCCCTCCTATACGTCCGCCAAGCCGCCGGATGCCGCCATTTCCATCCGTGGATGTTGCTGCTTTACAGTGTGACGCTCTTTGGCGTCTGATCTTGAGTATCCGCCCCAAGGCACTGATGTGCAAGGGGTATGTGAAACGTTAAAGGGTTGTCTTGGGGGCGGTGGACGGAGGCTTGTTACCAGCCGGTAACGCCGTCTGATAATCGCCCGGGTCGAATGTTACCGACCGGTAACACTAGTCCCGTTGCCGTCTTGCGACGATTCGTTTAAGTCCATGAAATTCATCGTGGCCGTGATTTGGCCCCCGTCTTGCTAACTCTTATTGAAAATTTACGTGCCCGACACATCGTGGGGACAGGAAAAACTTGTCGTACCGGAGGATTCAAATGCATAAGCGCTCCGTCATCTGCCTCGGAAAGGGGCTGTTCGGCGTGGCCCTGGTGGGTCTGCTGGCTACCCCGCTCCTGGCCGCCGAGGTCGGGTCCGTCGACTGGTCCCAGGTGCCGGTCAGCAAGCCACGGCTGTTCTACCCTGGCCAGTCGAGTTACGAGTGGTTACGTATCGAGGACCACAAGAAGGCGTCGAATGAGGTCAAGGGCGGCGAGGCGTGCCTGAAGTGCCATAAGGGCGAACAGAAATCGCTCGGCGGCATCCTGGTCGAGGAGGGGCGGCTTGAGCCCGACCCGATCGACGGCAAGAGCGGCTACAAGCGTATCGAGGTGCAGGCGGCGCACGACGCCGAGAACATCTACCTGCGGGTGTCGTGGGAGTCCGACGCCGAAGTTGAGGGCAACCTCGGCAACTTCATCCGTTCAGAAGGTGGCGAGTGGGCCTTCTGGGGCAATCACCGCCAGCACGAGACGGTACTCGACGAGGAGCAGCCGGCGATCTACCCTGACCGGCTCGGCATCATGATCGGCGACAACAGCGTGCCGCTCTACCCCGAGCATGGCTGCTGGATGACCTGCCACGATTCGCTGGTCGGCATGCCCGAGGAGGCCGACGAGGATGAGGTTGCCGAACACCCGGTTATCGGCAAGCTCTACGAGAAGTTCGGGGTCAAGAACGAACACGTGCGCAAGTTCCTGCCCGGCTCACGCGACGACGAGACTTCCTGGGACACGGTCAAGGCCGAGGGGGACCTCGCGGCACTGCGCAAGAAGGGGGCGTTTCTCGACCTGATCATCTGGGACGCCTCGCTGACCAACCCGGTCGACTACGCGGCTGATTTCAATGTCCTCGAGATCAAGAAGGTCGATGCCGGTGACAGCCCGCTGCTGCCCAACGGCAAGATGATCGGTGGTCCCGAGTACATGTTTGACACCGCCAAGGTGGGCTACGCGGCGTTGACCGAGGACGATCTTAACGATCCGGCCAAGGCCAAGCACCTGATCCTCGGTGTCAATACGGCGCCCTATGATGCTGGTGCCATCGAGGATGGTGGCCTGTTGCCGGCCCATGTCCTGGATCCGCAGAAGGCGAGCGGTTCAGCGGCCGATGTCCAGGCCAAGGGCACCTGGGAGGATGGCACCTACACCGTGGTGCTGAGCCGCAAGCTCGACACCGGGCATCCTGATGACGACATCGCGCTGAAGGTCGGGAGTATCTATACCTTCGGCTTCTCGATCCACGACGATGCGGCCGGCAAGCGCGCCCACCAGGTGTCATTCCCGGTGACGGTATCGATCGGTGCGGGTGCCGCCGACATTCAGGCGGTAACCCTGAAGTAGCCAGGCTCAGGCCCAGGTATATGTCTCAGGCGGGCGGTACAGGAAGATCAGCATGGAGGATGGGAAGGTGATGAAGCTCCTCTCCAGTAACAAGGCAGCGACCGCCGCCGGGATTGTTGCCATCGTTGTCATCGGCATGGCCCTGGTGTTCGAACCGGTGACGCGCAATGTCGTCGCCCAGGACGGCCTCTGTTCCTATTGCCACGTCGAGCAGGAGTACCTGGCCGATACCCGTCTCTCCTATTCGCAGCATCACCCACCGGCCCAGGAAGACGGTGCGCTGCCGGATGCGGAACAGGCGCGTTGCGTCGATTGCCACCTGCCCAGGGGACTGTTCAGCGCAGTCGATGCCTGGGCCCACTTTGCCAGCCTGACCGACCTGTTTGGCCATGTTCGCTACCGCACCGCCGAACGTGCCGGCAACTGGATTCCGCCACGCCAGGCGGCGGCCTACCGGGTTCGGGATCGGCTCTACGAGTACGACAGCCCGACCTGCCGCAGCTGCCACGTGATGGCCGAGATCGAACCGAAGCGTGAGCGTGGCGTCAATGCGCACCAGAAGGCGGTCGACGAACAGAAAACCTGTATCGAGTGCCACTACAACGAAAAACACCGGCCGGTCGACTTGCGCGATGACGCTTTCGGGCGTGTTGACGACAAGAAGCTCGCCAAGTTGGCCGACTAGACCGAGTGACTCACTGGCTGAGCCCGGGAGAGGTGGAGATGAGAGACGAGCAGCAGCTTGACCGAGTGCCACCGGCTGAACCGCCGGCGGTGCCGGACCCGGATCACGATCCGAGTGGACGGCGGCAGTTCCTGAAAAAACTCGGCGGCAGCGCCGCGCTGGCGGTAACCGGTGCCGCGGCGGTGACGTCGCTGCAGGCTGAGCCCGAGGCCAATGAGCAGGTCGAACCTGACGTCCAGTACGGCATGCTGATCGACCTGCGTCGCTGTATCGGCTGCCAGGCCTGCAGCATCGCCTGCAAGTCGGAAGCTTATTTGCCTCTCGGTGTCTTCTGTAACGGGACGGCGTCCACCGAGAAGGGCCATTACCCGCATGTCAGTCGCAGTTTCCTGCCGCGGCTCTGCAACCACTGCTCGACCCCGCACTGCACCCGGGTCTGCCCGACCGGGGCGACTTACAAGCGGCCGCAGGACGGCATCGTGGTCGTCGACCAGGGCATCTGCATCGGTTGCCTCTACTGTGCCCAGGCCTGCCCGTACACGGTGCGCTTCCTGAACCCGGTGACGCGCTTCGCCGACAAGTGTGATTTCTGCGCTCACCGCGTCTCACAGGGAGTGGTGCCGTCGTGCGTCAACACCTGCCAGGGTCGGGCGCGGATTTTCGGTGACCTCAACGACCCCGAAAGCGAGATCTCAAAGATGATCGCGACCAACCCGGTCACGGTGCTACGCCGCGCCATGGGTACCGAGCCAAACGTCTACTACATCGACGTCGATTTCGCCGACGAGAACCTCAAGCGGCCGGGTGAGTACGTGCGTGTCACGACCCACCAGGGCAGCCGGAAAAAACGGGGCTGACCATGGAACATCATTTCATGTGGACCTGGCCGATCTACGGCTACCTGTTTCTCGCCGGCACGGGCGCCGGGGCGACGGCCATCAGTGCCGTGGTGCTGATGCGCGGGGCCGGCGGTGCCTTCGGCCCACGCTACTTCGATGTCGCCCGCCTCGGTGCCATGATTGGCCCGCTACCGGTGATTATTGGCACCGGCTTCCTGATCTTTGAACTCGGGCGGCCGTTTCGCGCCTTCAACATTATGACCAGCAACTTCTGGTTCATGCCGCTCAACCCGTCCCCGATGAACTTCGGTGGCTGGATGCTGCTGCCGTTTGGCATCTTCGGCGTGCTTTACATGTTCTGCTTCATGCCCTGGTCGCGTTGGTTGCCAGGTGTGCGCGGGAACCTGCTCGACGCCTGGTCGACAAAGCTACGCGGTCCGCTCGCCATGATCATGGTACCGCTCAGCGTCGCAACGGCGATTTACACAGCGGTGCTGCTCGGTGCGGTGCCGGCACGACCGCTATGGAACTCGCCGGTGATGTGGGCGCTGTTCACGGTTTCGGCCTTTTCGACCGGTATCGCGGCGATCATGCTCGGCCAGCGTCTGACCTATCGCGCGAACGGTGATCGCGAGGCGGAGCGGCATTTCCACAATAGCGGTTACGCGCTGACCGTAGCCGACCTGGTCCTGATCGCCTTCGAGTTGATGATCATCGCGCTGTTTTTCATGGCCGCCTACTTCTCCTACGGCGACGTTCGCTATGCCATCCAGGTTTTTCTCTCTGGTGGGGAGATGGCGGGGCTGTTCTGGGTGGGATTGGTCGGTATTGGACTGCTGGTGCCGTTCTGCATCGAGGCGTTCTTTGTGCTGCGCAAGATGCGTACCGGATCATTCCGGGTCCCCTACGCGGTGGAGATTGTCACGCCGCTGGCGATCCTCGTAGGCGGTTTCATCCTGCGTTACGTCATTGTCATCGGCGGTCAGATTACCGGCCCGGTGGGACTCTGAGGAGAGGATAGATGGTCAGTCGACGTAAATTCCTCGAACTCGGTGCGGCCGCGGCGGCACTGGCCTCGATGGCCAAGGTAACCCCGGCCCTGGCGGCCAAGCCCGCAACCCGCAACGGCACCACGCTGCCGTTCGTCAGGCACGAAGAGTTCCTGATGGGAGGCAAGGATTTCTCCTACCTGCGCGGCGTCGAGAAGAAAGCGCTGCCGAGCGCCTGCTGGCAGTGCGTGTCGCGCTGTCCGATCATCGGTTACCAGGAGGGCGGGCGACTGACCAAGATCGAGGGTCAGCCGAACTCGATTCGTTCGCTGGGCAAGATCTGCTCGAAGTCACAGGCCGGAATAAACCAGCTCTACGACCCGGACCGGATACTCCACCCGATGCGCCGGGTCGGCCAACGCGGCGAAGGCAAGTGGAAACGGATCAGCTGGGACGAGGCGCTCGGTGAACTGGCCGGGCGGATGCAGAAGCTGCGCGATGACGGCACCCCCGAGAAGTTCATGTTCCACTACGGGCGCCTGCAGGGCGGCACCAGCAAACTGGTGCACAATTTCCTGGCCGCCTACGGCACCGGCACCATTGGCAACCACACCAGCCTCTGCGAAGGCGGCAAATGGACCGCCCAGGAACTGACCTGGGGCGGTCACTATGACAACTGGGATTTCGATAACACCAGCTAAGTTCTCAACTTTGGCACCATCTTTTTCGAGACCCCTCCGAACCATAACACGACCGCGCCGCGGTTTATACGTGACAA
>Ga0164320_10000647_pt1 | contig 11826 bp, 7 predicted proteins | sample GuaBasSediGuay11_FD_113736 | JGI IMG/M metagenome (GOLD analysis project Ga0164320, IMG submission 113736) | Subseafloor sediment microbial communities from Guaymas Basin, Gulf of California, Mexico - Guay11, Core 4567-28, 0-3 cm | ecosystem: Environmental > Aquatic > Marine > Hydrothermal vents...
CCCGGTATCGCCGATACAACGGATGTCTGGTCGATAAAGGCGCATTATTACGCGAGCGGAAAACTGCTGAAGCAAACGCAGATCGTCCCGCTTGGTCCAGAAATTGACTTTGTTGATGAGCCCCCCGAATGATGAATTTCAAGATCACGCACTGGCCCCACATTCTTTTAAGCTCGCTAGCCAGTGTTCTTCTGCTGTCGTGCGGTACCGACGCGGCTGACGGCGACAATGCCCTGGTGAATGTCGGGCATTCGTTTGCGGGTGAGACAATCACCGTTGTGATTGGGCTCGACGCTTCCGCTGGCGGAACGACTGTCGGCCGATTGCTTGCCAAACACCTTGAGGAAAACTTGGCCGGGAATCCCACGGTTATCGTCAATAACATGCCCGGTGCATCAGGCCTGAATGCACATCTGCATGTGCTTCTAAAAGCGCCGAAGAATGGAACGACTGTTTACTATGGTCCGCGTTCGTCTTTGGGAGAGTTGCTTGAACTACCAGGGTTTTCATTCAAGTACAGCCAATTCACTCCTCTGGGCGGTGTACAGATAGGCGGTCTGGTGGTCTACGCCAGAACGGATGCAGTAACGGGTGGTTTCAGCGAGCCTCAAGACCTCATCGCAAGCGAGACGCTGCGCTTCGGTGGCATGCCACCCGAACACGGTCGCATGATCATTAGCTCGATGGGGCTGGACCTGATCGGAGTCAATTACAAGTACATCGCTGGTTATCCGAGTAGTGGCAACATTCGAGCGGCGATGATCAGTGGAGAAGTAAATACCGCAACGGATGCCGCACACGCGTATTTGAATCAAGTTGTTCCGGTGCTGGTGGACGAGGGCCACGCGCTACCGATCTTCAGTATGCCGATGTTAAACGGCGACGGTGAACTCATACAAAATGAGATGGTTCCTGATGTACCGTCCCTGCCCGATCTGTATGAAACAATTCACGGAGAGGCGCCATCCGGGATTGTCTGGGACTCAATCACAACACTGCTCGAACTGGACCAGACAATGCAGCACGTATTTCTCGGCCCACCCAATATGGATCCCGCAGCTGCTGAAACATTTCGCGCCGGGCTAAAAAAAGCAATGACCTCTCCGGCATTTCGCGAAGAAGCTCAGCACATTCTGAGTTACGTCCCGGGACCTGTTAGCCCTGAACGTCAGGCAGATATTCTTGGTGCTACCGCCGACGTTACACCGGAAGTGCTTGAGTACATCAAGGCACACATAGAAAAAAACAGTCGTTACTGACGACGATAGCACTTCACGTACCGCACAATTATTGAGGTTGAAATGTTCGAAGCGCTAGTCGAAGGTCTTGGCCTTATTTTCCAGTTGCACGTACTGGCCTATTTCGCACTGGGCTGTGTCATCGGCATCCTGATGGGCGCGGTGCCGGGAATGGGCGGCGCAATCGGGCTTGTGTTATTGCTGCCTTTTACATTCAGCATGGAACCCGTCGCGGCGTTCGCCCTGCTGTTGTCATCCTGGGCATCGACGTCGACCAGCGGTGCCATCACCTCAGTATTGCTCGGCGTGCCGAGTACCGCAGCTTCGCAAGCAACCGTACTGGATGGCTATCCCATGGCAAACCGCGGTGAGGCAGCACGCGCACTTGGGGCTTCGTTCACGTCATCAGCTATTGGTGGCGTGTGTGGCGCAGCCGCACTTGGCATCTCGCTACCACTGATTCTTCCGGTCATTCTCGCGTTCGAGTCTCCGGAACAATTCATGCTTGGCTTGTTAGGGCTGGCGATGGTCGGCTCACTGTCCGGACAGTCGATTACGAAAGGCGTCGCAGCAGCGATGTTTGGACTCCTGCTCGCAACCATTGGGCTCCCGGAGTCCCAGGCCATTCCGCGATACACCTTCGGCACTCTTTATTTGCTGGACAAATTGCCACTTATTCCTGTGTTGCTGGGCCTGTTCGCGATTCCGGAGCTTATGGAGCTGGCACTTAAGGACGTGTCGATTGCCCGCACGGGAAAAGCCGACGACACGGGTAAAGGACTACTACAAGGCGTTCGTGACGCGTTCAAGCATTGGTGGCTGGTCGTTCGCTGCAGTGTCATCGGCGCCTATATCGGAATGCTGCCCGGCCTTGGTGCTTCGATCGTCGGCTGGGTCACCTACGCCCATGCCAAGCAAAGCGTTAAAGATAATTCACAATTCGGACAGGGAGACGTACGCGGCCTCCTCGCGCCCGAAGCCGCCAACAATGCGCTGCGAGGCGGCGCGTTGATTCCGACACTGACGCTGGGTATTCCCGGCAGTGTCGGCACCGCAATCCTGATGGGCGCGCTGATCATGCACGGACTGCGACCAGGACCGAGCATGCTCAGCTCCGAGTTACCGATGACCTTCAGCTTCGTGTGGATGATCGCAATAGCCAGCGTCGTGGCGACGCTGGTATTACTCAAGACCGTCAATCAGGTAGCGAAGATCGCTTTGCTACCGGGGCAACTGGTGGTTCCCGGCGTACTTCTGTTTGTGTTCATGGGTGCCTGGCTTGGCGGTGCGTCGATCGGTGCCTGGCTGAGCTGTGCGGTGTTCGGTGTTGTCGGCTTCCTGATGAAGCGAGGTGGCTGGCCGAGGCCGCCGGTTATTCTCGCATTGGTTCTTGGCGAAATTCTCGAACGTTCATTTCAAATCAGCACCCGCATTCACGAGGGACTTGGGTGGCTCGGTCGGCCGATCGTCATCGTCTTGCTGCTCGTCATCGTCGTAACTGTCTTTCTCGCCGCCCGCGGCGTCGCGAGAGAAAAGCTGGCCGGTAATGTCCCGGCAGGCGAGGCGTCCGAGAAAAACCCGGCCGTGTCGCTGCCGTTTTCGTTGCTCCTCTTTGCGGGTTTCGTATGGGCCGGGTACACGGCCCTGGATTGGCCGCCGCCTGTGCGACAGTTCCCGTTGATTATCTCGGTGCCGGGTGCGCTGCTGTCACTCGTTGTCGTCCTTCGGGATCTGGCGCATCTCCTTGAGGCGAAGAAGGCAATCGGAACCTGGAGAACCACTCTACGACAGGCGAGCAAGGATGCCTGGCTGGCAGCGGCGCTGCCCTTTTTCGCCTACGTGTTCGGCATGATTGTTCTTACATTGCTGGTCGGCCAGAAGATTGCCCTGCCGCTGTTCATAGGCGTTTATGTCGTGCGCTGGGGTCACTATCGCAAGCGCGTTGCTCTAGCCTACTCACTCGGTGCCTGGGCAATACTGGTGTTTTTCTACGATCAGGTCATGAGCCTGCTGTTTCATCCATCGTATCTTGCGCTTTGGCTGGAACCGATTCTTCCGGCGGCCGTGCCAGACTGGTTGTTTCTCTAATCAGTCGGGAATAACCGCGACCGCCTCGACTTCCAGAATAAATCGTGGATCCGTCGCCAGGCGTACGATCTCAACGGACGTGCTTGCCGGGCGGTGATTGCCCCAATAGCGATTCATCACGGCATTAATCGCGACCTGATTCCCGCCGATGTCCACGACGAAACGAGTCACCTGCACGATATCACTGAGTTCGCCGCCGGCTGCCCGCACCGTTTCCTGTAACCTCTCCATGACCGCCTCGGTCTGCGCCTCGGCGCCGAAATCCAGGTGATCAAACTCGGCAGGAATATGCGGATGGCTGTGTGGAACCGGTGCACCGGTAATTCCGGACAGGAAGACGATAGTGCCGCCAGTTACTTTAATGGCTGGCGTAAAAGGTAAATTAGCGCCGGAGCCAATCTCAGTACCCGGCAGGTAAACATATTCGAAATCCGGCTTCCCGGCCTCACAGCCCGCGACCATTGTGATGAGCGCAGCTACTGTTAAACATTGGGCACGGGTACTGGTTTTGTTAGTTGCAATGGACATTTTCATTAAATTCACTCAGTTAGTCGTGTTTTTGAGGATCAGAATTGAAGGCGCCGTTTCCGCTAACCTGCGGTAGGTATCCATATACGCGAACATCCCTGTTGGAATGTATGCCCCGCCAAGCACAATATCGATATCGTCATCACCGTCCAGGTCGCCCACACCCATCGTCATCCAGCGACCAAATATCAAATCGGGATTGGTGTACGCACTAAAATTCAGATCTCCATCATTTCGGAGAAGGGTAAACGATTCTCGTCTTTCTATTGCAAAATCAGGGAAGAAAGAGATAGCAGCAATATCCAGATCACCGTCATTATCGAAGTCCGCGGCCTTCGCACCGAACGCACCGTACATGGGATAGAAATACGCTTCATCAAAATTAAGATCGCCGCGATTCAGGTAGATACGAACACCATGATAATTCTTTAGCGTGTTGTAGGGGTCCGAGTCGACGTTATCTCCGTTCACAGTCATGATGTCCATCTGTCCATCACCGTTGAAGTCCTGCAGTTCGAAATACGTGTGGCCATATGACGGGCCGGTCTCGAACACTGTGGTGCTTTCGAATTCGTTCGCACCATTGTTGACCAGTATGTAGAAGCCCTCCCTCGCATCCGACATCAACACCGCGATATCGAGGTGTTGATCACCGTTGAAATCATGCAGCTCCGCCTTTACGGCGCCGGCCCGGTTGATCAGCACATGCTCCAGGTAACTGCCATCGGCTTGCGACTCGAACCAGGCGACATTCCCCTGACGCGTGCCAAACCCACACACAACGAAATCCATTATTCCATCAGCATTCAAATCCGCCAGCGCCATGTCCGCCATCCGGTAGATATCGTCGATCAAGACACTGATGCCCGCACCCTCAATACTCTGGTCAACAACTGCGAGTTGACTAATGTTCGCAACCTTCTCGCTCGCCGTCTTGTTGGCGAACAGGTCACCGATAGATGCCACGTAGACCACATCCTCAAGGAACTCAATGTCCACCGGCATCATCGCCGGCCCGAATTGCCGCGGTTCGTATACCAACTGGCCATCCCCGCCAATTGCCGCAATGGTATTTGCAGCGGCATCACCGATGTACACCTCACGAGTTTCCTCCCTGACATGAACCATCGTCGTTACGGCCGGGTCGGCACGATAATCGGTATGAATAATTTCGAATTGCGGTAGCTCCCAGTGCAGCGAAGGCTTAGCTGCCTGCGGCAACGGCTCCGCTGTAGCAGACTCTACGTAGTAGTTCCGCAGCAACTCCCAATCACCTTCACTCAGGAGCGGTGCGTCCGGAAGCATGTTTTCTTTGCGCAGATAGGTCTGCTTTGATTTCACGTTTTCCTGCGCGAACTCAGGATGGTCGGCCAGGTAATCGATGTTTTCCATCCCCAGCATGTAGCCCATATAACCAAGCGCGACCTGCCAGCTTTTTTTCGGCAGGATGTCAGGCGATGGTTCGACGTGGCAGCTTGAGCAATACACATTTGCCAGTTCCTGCCCATGAGATAACTGGCGCGCTTCCCGAAACTCGCGAAACTCATCGCGAAGGACGGGGAACAAGACTATGACAAGACTCGCTGCGAGCGCGACGGTACCAATGGTGAGTAGCTTGCGTGTGATCAATTTTTCAACCCCGGATCTAATGTTAGTTGGTACATCTGGGCCAACGACGGTATCGGTGTCAGCTTCAGGCATTCAAAAACGAAATGTATAACGAAATTTCAGCACGATATCAGATGTCGTCGAAGTCGCGTGTCTGCTCAGCGGGTCAATATCAAACTGGCGATTCAAGACCAGAAACATTTCCCGACCTGCTTGCGGGTTAAATCGCAGGCGACTGTTGTAGCCGGCTGTGTCCGTTACGTTGTCATATTGCAGTACATTCAGCCACGACCATTTGGCACTGATTGCGAAATCCATACGCACGCGGTAAAGGCGCGTAATGAATGAGCCCTGTGGCAGCTCTACATCATTGAGTTCGTAGCCTAGCTGGAGAAACAGGTGTTTGTTCGGTCGCCAATTCAGGTCACCGCCTGCTTTTAGCAGATCGCCATCATAGAACTCGCCAATATCGATATCGATGTTCACAGCGAAACGTCGTTCGAGCGCCGACTGCAGAACAAACTGCACGCGATCGAATGTGTACGCGCCAGTACCAATTATGATGCCGGGACTGATTTCAAAATCATCAACCAGAACTTCATCGATTTGCTTCAGACGTATTTCAAAAAAGTCCCCAAACTGCGTTTCAACACTAAATGGCTCCAATACTAATTCGCGACTTTCCAGCGCACCGTCAGTATTGTCTATGTTTTCGTAGATGGTCTTGAAGGTAACATTGCGAAAAAACCGACCATTCGGCGTAAACGTGTAACCCAACTCTCCTTTATTGCCAACAATGTCGGCTCTATTCACGAAGCCTGCAGCCGGGTTGAAGTTCTCCTCGATAACCCATTGCCCCAACTCACCGAACCACCTCTCGCTGTTCGGGAATTCGATACGCCAGCCGAACGCTTCCTCATCGGCACTAACGCCCTCGGTATCTGATCGTTGGTACCAGGCCACGGCCTGCACGGTATTTCCGGGAATCAGGCTGGTATTCCTGTAACGGAAATCGACGCCGAAAAGCTGGTTATCCAGATCGGCCGTCGGATTTCCATTTGTGTAGATAAACCCCACGCTGGACTCTTGCAGGATATTGGCGGACGCACGTCCTACGAACACATTGCTCTTGCCGACATTCGCAGAAGCGTCCTGCAATACATCGAGAACGCCGACATTCCATCGACCAATGCGACCAGAAAGTTTGGCCCCGGCGATAATATCAACCGGTTCTCCGGAATCACTCAAGCCGATTCGGCGCGAGAAGAACGGGCGCCCGTTTTCCTCCAGCTGTCCGAAGGCGAAAATATCCAGATCCTGATTGAAGAACTGCCGTTTTTCAGGAAGAAATAACGAAAAACGGGTCAGGTTAACTTGCCGGTCATCCACCTCAGTCGCAGAAAAATCGGTGTTCAGGGTAAGCGCGGCAGTCAAAGATGGCGTAACTTTATAATAAGCATCCAGGGAAGGGTCCACTGCGCCGGACTCGCTCCCAGCAATAAAGTCGTTCGACTGTTTAACTGCCACGGAGGGCACAATGTCGAGGCCGCGTCCCTGATGAATGCCACTAATGCAGTCGAGATAGCCTGCAGATCCCGGATTGATGGCGCGATCAAAAGACGACCAGGCAATTTCCTCTTTCTTTCGGGCAATGGTGCGCGCGATGGTGAAACCCCAGCGACTTTTGTTTGCATTGAAGTTCAGCGTTTTGAACGGTATCGCTATCTCTGCGGTCCAGCCGAATTCGTTAATTTTCGCCTGTGCGAGCCAGATACCATCCCAGTCCCGGTTGATTTCGGTAGGACTTTCGTAAACACCATCCCTGCGGATTCCATTGGGATTAAGTTGAAACCAGTAGCCGGTTCTATGTGTTTCAAACGGATCCAGCAAGAACTCAATGGCATCGTCAAACCTTAGTGTTTTGCCTTGTACCAGTTGGCGCGCACTGATCGCCGCGGGATTACTGTCATACAAATGAGCGCCGATGTAGAGGAAATCTTCATCGTAATAGACGAAAAATTCGGATTTCTCTGATGGCTCACCGTGGTCGACGGGCTGAAACTGGTGCAGATCATCGATACGGGTGGCGCGAGCCCAGACAGCATCGTCCAGCACCCCGTCGATTACTGGCGCAGCATCGCTTCGCTGCAGGCAGACCGATTTCGCTTGGCCGCCACCCGACGCCGCATTGGCGCTGGCCGCACAAATCGCCAGCAGGGAAATCGCATACCTCTTCCAGGCACCCTGCGGTGAACACATTACTATTACGTCTTCACTTGGCAACCTGATTTAGATTCGGCAGGTTCCACTCGGATATCGCAACAGGCTTGAGTATCGGATCTCCTAACTCCGGCGTCGTTAGCAAATAGAGTCCCGTATCGGTCGCCGCCCAAATCAGCTTGCGGTCCCACTCGATGAAGACATTATCCGTATTGCGCGTGTAGCTTCCGGGTTGTTTCAGGTCACCGCCCTGCGGAGGAATGAAGTAGGACGAAATAAGCGGATACTTCGGATCGCTGATGTCGTAGCACTGCAGGCCAGCATTAAAAAAAGTGTAGCAAGTGAAATTCGGATCGGCTTTGCCCGGCGCCTTGAGATGCGGCGGATTATGCGGACCAAAGCGACCGCGCTTTTGACAGAAATTGTCGTATGGCGCTTCCTCCGGCGGCCGCGGTACTGGCAACGTGGATATTTCGTGCGGATTCGCAGGGTCGGTAATATCGATGATGTAGGTATGATGGTACGGCTCATTGCAGTCCGGGTTCAGCGTCTCCGGTGCACCGATGATGATCCCCCTGTCGACCCTGGAGGCGTCCACGGAGTGAAACGCAATCGCTCCAGGTTTGTAAGGTCCCTGAAAGCGGCCCAGTAACTTCGGCGCGGACGGATCGCTGAGATCATGAATAAAGACGCCGAGAGAGCCCCACGGACTGAAGCTCAGTTGGCCGCCGTTCTCAAGTTTTTGCGGAACATAGAATGCGCCATGCAATCCGGTAAATGATTCCTTATCACCGTACTCTCGCCAGGCTTTGTATTCCTCTTGCTCATCCTCGCGTTGACCGGGCAACCACCAGGTGGATACATGCGTCGGCGCCTCTGGGTCGGAAACATCGATCACCATAACGCCGTGACTGTGCACACGCACCGGGCTTTCCTGGTGCGTGAAACTATCACCTGGCGCAGCATCAAGAAAAGCGTATTTGCCACCATCATAGTAATCCCGGTGTGTACCACCGCCCGTCTGCCTCTTTCGTGCGGGGTCGCCAAGATCGGTACTGAATTCGGAAAGCAACTTGATGTCGTATGGATCACTCGCGTCATAGAAACGCACGCCGCGCAGTCCGTCGTGGCTCTTAACTCTCTCATCGGCACCTGGGTCATCATACTTACCGTGCGGGAATTCGGTTGTTGCCCTGATCAGGGGTGGCGCTGCGCCCGTCATGAGAATCCACTTACCGATATCGACGTTGTACGCGAGCTGAATCTGCCTGCCGACAAAGGCGTCCTCATTGATCACAACAGGATTTAGTGGATCCGTAACCTCAATGACATTGCCCTTCGGTCTGCCGCCCTGAAACAGGAAGCGTCGCTCACCCAGGGACATCATTTGCATCTTCCAGCGGCGATTCGGACCACCAACATGGGCACGCACGGCCATATTGCGTATGTAAGTCGACTGGTCCAGGTAAGGCAGACTGTCAGCCCGCGGATGCGGGTGCGAATTCGCGAACACGGTTACAGGAATAACGGCCACCAACAGCACCAGTGCCGATCGTTTCGATAGTGCGGATACGAATTTCTTGCCACCTGCAGTCATTTTGGTTCCCCTTTGGCTCGTACTTCTGAATCGAAGCACCGCCTAGTCTAGCTGAAGCAACTCGCCTAATGCAATCGTTTGCAGCACCTGTAAGAAGAGGCTAGGAACCCTTTAACCGTGCCGCTGTCAGGGGCAGGTCTCGAATACGAGTACCCGTCGCGTTCGCTACTGCATTGGCTATGGCCGCTGCGGTCGGTCCCTGCGACGCTTCGCCGGCACCCAGCGCTGGCTCATGCGGCTGATCTATCAGCGCAACCTCGACCAATGGCACCTCGGGAAACGTCAGAATCGGATAGCTTGCCCAGTCCCTTGACGCAGCCCCGGCACGCCCCAGTCGCAACTGTTCCTTGATGGTCCAGCTGGATGACTGGATTACCCCACCTTCGATCTGGTTAATAGCGCCATCCGGGTTGATGACCAAACCGATATCCACAGCACAAAGCGCACGCTGCAGATTGATCTCCCCTTTCGCAGAGTCCACGGTGACACGCATCGCGACAGCACAGTAGGCACCTGAATTTTTGTACCGCGCCATTGCGATCCCGACTCCCGCCGACGGCGCCGCAGCATCGAAATCAGCAGCCACCATTTGCTCGCGCAGTTTTTCAAGGACACCTATCGCACGTTGGTCGTCCAGATAGCGAATCCTGAAATCGATCGGATCCTCCCCTTGCGCTTGTGCAAGCTCGTCCATGAAGGACTCAATTGCAAAGACGTTCATGTAGGCACCCAGGCCCCTTAACGCTGATACCCGAAGCGGCGTCTCCGGTATCAGGTGTTTGGTGATTCGTTGATTGGCAAATGAATATAACGGCACGGCATTGCGATCACCGCCGCCTCGTGGCGGTGGAATATTTCCAACCGGTGGCAGAGGCAGCGGCTTGGCGATTTGTCGTGCGGCGAATAAGTTCCCTGCACGTTTGGCGCCGGCTGGTCTGATCGAATGGGTACCACTCCAGACATCGTACTGCCAATCAACGATACGTCCTTTCGCGTTTAGACCCGCGCTGATTCTGGTGCTCATGGCCGAACCGTAGGGTTCCCCCAGAAACTCGTCGGCGCGCGACCATTGCAAACGTATGGGTCTGTCCGGCATTTGCATTGCGATCAAAGCAGCGTCTGCGGCTGCATCATCGGCACCGTTGTGGCCGTAACATCCAGCAGCTTCAGCGATAATCAGCCGAACATTTTCTTCATCGAGACTGACCAGCCTTGCGATCGCTCCACGCATGAGAAAGGCACCCTGTGTGTGGCTCCACACCGTGAGTACGTTTTCAGACTTATGCGCTATCGCCATTGACGGCGACATGGACGCGTGTGCCTGAAATGGCCGGGAGTAATTTTCACTAACGTCACGGGCTATTTTTTGAGAACCTATCGAGCCACGCTCACCCACAACCGTTACGTCCGCTGGCGCCTTCCTCAGCCATTCGCTAAGCGTGCCCTCTCGCAGCGAAAGCTCTTCGCTTTCCCAGCGACACAGTTTCGCCAATGCTCTTGCAGCATTGATTGCTTGTTCCTCTCTCTTCGACACGACCGCCAAAAATGATCCATCACGAACAATCTTGATGACACCAGGCATCCGCGACACCGCATCAAAGTCCGTCGGCGGCAGCAATTTTGCTTCGCGATCACCGCTGCGTACAACTCTCGCATGTAGCATGCCATCCATGCGGATATCCTGGATGTACGCTTCCTCAGCAAATATCTTGCGCGGAATGTCGATTCGCTGCAGTGATTTGCCAACAATCTGGTAGTGATCGCGGCTCTTGGGAGACACCGAGCCAGTCGCTTTTCGGGCAAGACTGCGGTCTTTGACTACATCTCCGTAGCCGAGCTGCACGGCGTTTCCGTCGACTGTGAAAATTCCATTGCTGACGCCGATTTTATTGCGATCGACAACAAGCTCGTCGGCCGCCAATCCAATCAGGATAGCGCGTACTTCTGCGGCAGCGGCACGCACGGCAGCACCGCTAACCTCTACAGAGCGACTGCCATTGGTGTATGCCTCATCCGGTGACAACTCGGTATCGACGGTGGCAACACTTACGCGATTAAAGGCTACGTCCAGTTCTTCAGCCGCTATTTGTGCCAGCGCCGTCTGAATTCCCTGGCCCAGTTCGCACTTGCCCGGAGATAACGTGACCGATCCGTCTGCAGCGATACGCAACCAGGTATCAAGGCCAGGATTGCCGGCCAGCGAAGTCGGCAGATCAACCGCAGCAGCCTGCTGTGCAAGCGCACTTATCGGCGCCATATTAAAATACAAGATGACGGAGCCGGTGCCTTGCAGAAAACTTCGGCGCGTAGTCATAACGCTTCACCTTCCTGATAGCTACGCGCCGCCTCGCTGACCGCGCGCACGATACGGCCATGTGCACCACAACGGCAGAGATTTCCGCGCAGCGCCGAGCGAATTTGCTCCTCTGTCGGATTCTTGTTTTTCCCCAGCAGAGCCGCGGCTGTCATCACCATGCTATTCGTGCAGTAACCGCATTGCATCGCTTGTTCCTTGATAAACGCAGCCTGCAGCGGATGCGGTTCGTC
>Ga0164320_10000648_pt1 | contig 11819 bp, 7 predicted proteins | sample GuaBasSediGuay11_FD_113736 | JGI IMG/M metagenome (GOLD analysis project Ga0164320, IMG submission 113736) | Subseafloor sediment microbial communities from Guaymas Basin, Gulf of California, Mexico - Guay11, Core 4567-28, 0-3 cm | ecosystem: Environmental > Aquatic > Marine > Hydrothermal vents...
ACACGGTCTGCTCTGGAGGTCTGCCTGGCGGACCTGGAAGGCGGGCACCGTGGTTTCGCTGTCGCCTCCGGGCTGGCCGCTGCCGGGACCGTCTTGGCACTGCTGGGCAGTGGCGCCCACGTGATCGCCATGGGCGATCTTTATGGCGGGACCTATCGCTTGTTCGAGAACGTGCGCAAACGTTCCGCGGGGCTCGAGTTCAGTTTCGTCGACTTATCTAAGCCTGGCATGTTGAGCGAAACCACACGTGCCAATACACGCATGGTCTGGGTGGAGACACCCACTAACCCGTTGCTCAAGCTGGTGGACCTGACGGAGATATCAGAAGCGGCACGGAGCAAGGGACTGCTGACCGTCTGCGACAACACATTCGCCTCTTCCTATCTGCAACAACCGCTGGCCCACGGCTTCGATATCGTGCTGCATTCCACCACCAAGTACCTGAATGGGCATTCCGATGTGGTGGGGGGGGCTGTGGTGGTGGAGGGCGACGAACTGGCCGAGCGTCTTGCCTATCTGCAGAACTCCATCGGTGGTGTCCCCAGCCCCTTCGACGCCTTCTTGACTCTCAGGGGATTGAAGACGCTGGCATTGCGTATGGAACGCCATTGCGAAAATGCACAGGCCGTCGCCGAGTTCCTGGAGGCACACCCGAGCGTGGAGAAGGTCTATTATCCAGGGCTGCCATCCCATCCCCAGCATGTTATCGCCAAGCGGCAGATGCGGGCCTTCGGTGGCATGGTGACCGCGGTGCTCAAGGGCGGGCTGGAAGAGACCCGCCGCTTTCTCGAACGCTGTGAGATATTCGCCTTGGCGGAGAGTCTTGGCGGGGTGGAAAGTCTTATCGAGCATCCGGCTATCATGACCCACGCCTCGCTCCCGGCGGAGGTGCGTGCCGAGTTGGGCATCAGCGACAGTCTGGTACGACTTTCGGTGGGGGTGGAAGATTTGGATGACCTGCTTGATGAATTGCGCTACGCCCTTGCATAAACATTCCCACGGAGCCGCACATGGGTGACGAACAACATCCCTTTGAAGACCGTATTCGCTCATTGACCCCGGTACACGGCCTATTGCCGAAGTATCAGGATCAGGTGATTGCCCAGGGCACTTTGCTCAAATACAAGAAGAAGCAGTTCGTATTCAAGCAGGGTGATCGCGACGGCTATGCCTACTATCTGCTGGAAGGTGAACTGGAACTGTATTCCGATGAACAACTGGTAAAGAGCATGGAAGGCAGCAACGCTGACGCCCTCTATCCGCTTGCACAACTGCAGCCGAGGCAGATGTCGGGGCGGGCCAAGTCACCGGTGATCGTTCTCCGCCTGGAGCGCGCCATGCTGGATCGGCTGCTGACCCTGGATGACACCACCGAGTCCGAGGCCAAAGAAGACACGGTTCCCGGGGAAGCGGACGAGTCTGCCGACTGGATGTCCAATGTGCTGCAGTCAGAGCTGTTCGCGCGCGTGCCGCCCGCCAACATCCAGCGGATCTTCACCACGCTGGAGTCCATCGAAGTCAAGGCCGGAGAGGCCGTCGTGCGCCAGGGGGAGCCTGGCGAGTATTACTACATCATTGGCAAGGGGCGGGCCATGGTGACCCGCAAAGCTGTGTCGGACGGGCAGCCGATGAAACTTGCCGAGCTAAAAGAGGGTGACTGCTTCGGCGAAGAGGCACTGGTATCTGAATCGACCCGCAATGCCAGCGTCTCGATGCTCACTGCCGGCGAATTGATGCGAATGACCAAGGATGATTTCGTTGAACTGATTAAGAAGCCGGCACTGCGGGAGGTTCGCTACACCGAGGCCAAGGAAATGGTGCGTGACGGCAGTGCCTGGCTGGACGTTCGTCTGGTGGAGGAGCACAAAGATCGCGCGATCACCAACAGCATCAATATCCCCCTGACGCAAATTCGCAAACGCCTGGGTGACCTGGAGCCGGGTTCAAACTACATCGTCTATTGCGATACAGGCAGCCGCAGTTCGGCCGCCGCTTTCGTGCTTACCCAGAACGGTTTCGATGCCTGTTACCTCTCGGGTGGATTGATCGAAGTGACGGACATTTCCCCTGAGGAGGATGCCAAAGATCCCACTCTGCCGGAACTCACCACCGAACCGGACTCGGTTGAATTTGAGATAACCGCCTCTGTGCTGGAAGCTGAGTTAGTTCGCGCGGATGCCCAACTCGAAGACGCCTTGAAGCTGAAGGCGGAGACCACGGTGACCCGCGAGATACGTGAAGAGCGTGAGACGCTGGAGAAAAGACGGGCGGAGGCGGATGCGGCAATCGCTGAGGCAAAACGCTTGAAGATGGAGCTGATCGCCGCTAAACGTGCCGCAGAGATGGAGGGCAAGGCCCGCCGCGAGCGGGAAAATGAGCAGCTGATGCAACTGAAACGCCAGGCGGAGGAGCGTCTGCGCCAGGAAAAACAGAAACTCGATGCAGAGTATGCGCGTCAGGCGCGGGCCCTGGAAGAAATGCGCAATAACCGCGAACAGTCGCAAGCGAAGATGGATGGTGAGCGCGCAAAGCTTGAGGCCGAGGCGGAGGAAGCGAAACAACGGCTGGAAGAGGCCAAGCGTATCAAGAAAGAGGCAGAGGCCGCCCGGCGCAAGATGGATCGCGAATCGGAAAAGGCGCAGCGCAAGCAGGAAGAGGAAGAGCGCAAGCTACGCGAGGAGATAACCGCCAAGATTGCCGCAGAGCGCCGCCAACTGGAAGCAGAGTTTGCGCGCACCGCGGAGGAACTGGAGAAGGCCCGATGCGAACGTGCAGCGGCGGAGGCCGCACGGCGCGCAGCAGGCGAGGAAGCGAAAAAAATCGTCGCGGAGCAACAGGCGGAGTTCGACAAGCGCCGCGCCAAGGAAGAGGCGGAATTGCAGGCTGAACGAGAGCGTCTGGCAGAGGAATCGGCGCGTATCCGCGCCGCCTTGGAGGACGCCAAGCAGGCCAGGGCGGACGCAGAGTCCGCTCGTAAAGAAGCGGAAACGCGCGCCGCCGAGATCAAGCAAAGTCAGGCCCAGGCGGAACGCGTCGGCATGGCCGTGGCGCAAAAGCAGCTAAAGGCGGAGCTCAAGGAGACCGAGGCGGAGGTGACGCAGGCGGATACGCGGGTACACGAGGCGGAGGATGCCCACCGCGAGGCCGAGGCCGCGCAGGAGGCGAATAAGGAGGAGATGACCCGCAAGCAGGCCGAGATCGACAGGATGCGTGCCCAGTTGGAGGCGGAGATGAACGACTGGGTATCGGAGCAGGACGCTCTGGAAGATTCGACGACACGGCGGCAAATCCGTGTGGAGGAGGCAGAGGTGATGGCGCGGGTGCGTGCCAAGGCCGAGGAAGCCAAACGCAACGCACAAGCCGCCAACGTCAGCATGCTGGACGATATCGCCGACCAGCTTGGTGGCGACGAATAAGGAAGGTCTGACATTCACGCATGCTTGCGGCATTCCGGGCATGGCGTAGCGAAGACCCGGAGTCCAGGTATTCAGTACAGGCAGCACTGGATTCCCGTCTGCGCGGGAATGACGAGATCACAGTCAATCGGAGGCTTAAGCCGCCTAACTTGACGGCTTTGTGCCGCGCGCCCAGAGGTTCTTGCCGTATTTCCAATATCCGCGAACGTTGTTGAAGCGATAGTCCTCATCGGGCTTCATCGGCAGCACCTCACCATTGAGCAGTGGCTCCAGGTGGGAAGCCAATACCGCGCCACCGCCGCCGGTGACCACCATGACGTCGATATCCCAGTCGTCGGCCCACAACCGTTCCACTTCCGTTGATATGCTCGATGCCAGTTGTTTGAAGACCTGTTCGGTAATGGTCTTGAGTTCGTATTTTTTTCCGCGGATCTTGATCGTGCCGTCGGCGACCGCGTCGAACAGTCGGTATAGTTCCACATTGACTCCACTCTTCTCCTGCAGTTTTGCCGCAATGGTGTTGAAGGCCTGGGTGATGCCGGATTCCGTGGTGTCACTGCCGCGCTGCGAATAGCGGGTACGGTCGGAGATGGTGAAATCGGCGGTGCGAAAACCGACATCGATGACGCCGATCTTTTCTTCCAGGAAGCGCCGATCTCCAGCCTCCCCGGAGTCGTCCAGCATGAGATTGAACAGGCTGCCGAAGGGTTGGGGCACGACCCGCACCTTGTCCACATTGAGACTGAGTTCCTTCCGTTCGCCGGCTTCATCGACGACGGTGAGCTCATGCTTGCCCAGCAACATACGGCCCAGGTCCTGGCTGTGACGCTGGTAGTAGACTACCGGCAATCCGGTTACCAGGCGTACCGGGACGTTAGGTGTACTCAGGCGCGATAAAGCCGCGAAGGCCAGTACCTTGGTAAAGTGGGACACGAACTGGGTTTGGTCCAGCGTGAAAAAACGGGTGTGGCTCTGACGTTCCGCCAGTTCGCCGATGAAATAGGATTCCCCATCGACCTCCAGGTGCAGGTGTTCTTCCCGGTCAGCCTCGTCGAGTAGTCGTTCCCGGTATTGAATCTCCGCCGCCTCGCCCAGCAGTGACTTGAAGATCAGGAGGTCTTGCCCGTTGGAGGCCTTGGTGAAACCGAATCCCACATCGACCCCAATGATGTCCACACTGATTCTCCTTTTTCGCCCCCGCAAATGACGGCGCACCCTTTTAGCATGGGCCCGCGCGGATGGTCAAAGTGACCCGCCGCCCGGCCTTGCGTAGTTTCGTGCAATGGCGGCCGGCGCGACGAGGGAAGGACTGCTAGGATTTTCCCATTCCCTCGTCTGCCTGCGACGAGTTCCCTACCGGAGGTTCGTCATGCAACTTCGTTACTCGCCCACATCGCCCTATGTGCGCAAGGTCAATATCAGCGCCATGGAACTGAGGCTCGACGACGAGATTCAACGCATTCCCACCAACCCCTGGGAGGCGGATACTGACCTTCCTGCACATAATCCGCTGGGCCGCGTGCCGGCGTTGATACTGGATGATGGCGAGACTTTATTTGACAGTCCGGTCATCTGCGAATACCTGGACAGCCTGCGGGAAGGAGCCACGCTGTTTCCCGCCAGTGGCACAGAGCGCTGGCAGGCATTGCGATTGCAGGCGTTGGGGGACGGCATGCTGGACGCCTCGGTGCTGATGTTGATCGAGCGTGCCCGCCGGCCGGAGGAATTTCGCTGGGCGCAGTGGGTTGAGCGTCAGGAAGCTGTCGTCGGGCGTGCCCTAGACACCTTCGAGGCCGAGATCGGCGATTTTGGTGGCGATTTTCGTATCGGCCAAGTTGTCCTGAGCTGCGGCCTTGGATATCTGGACTTCCGTTTCCCGGAACTGGACTGGCGCCACGCTCATCCCACTCTCGCCGGATGGTTCGCGAAGATCAGTGAACGGCCATCAGTGGCGGCCACGGTGCCCGCCGATCCGCCGGCCTAAAGTTTAGAGACTCCTTAGTCAAAAGGCAGGGGAATGACCTCCCCGGTGGCGGCGCTTGCGGCCACTGCCTCGGTAAATTCCATGTACTTGACGCCCTCAGCCAAGGTGGTGAGTTTGATCTCTTCTTCACCGCGAATGGCGTTGATAAATTCTTCCTCCACCCGCCATCCACCGGCGAGCGAAGGCTCGATGGCGATTTCCTTAAGTTCCTCGTCTCCGCGCCGGCCGCCAAAGAGCTTGCCGGCGCCGCTGTCGAGCACGATGGTGCCCTCGCTTCCGTAAAGGGCAACTTCACTGGTGGTGCGCGCCAGGCCGAGTACCGCCGAGAACTGCATGCGCGCCTGCGCACCGCAGTCCATGCGCGCAATGATGTCCAGGTGATCAGGCACCCGAATAGCCGTCATCCGCTGTCCGTCGCTATGGGGTCGCGAATTAACCACCGTGCGTGACGAAGCGAACACCGACGACGCATGACCGATCCAGCGTGCCAGGCCCTCATACCAGATCCCCATGGTCAAGGTGTTTTGGCCGCTCAGGTCGTAGTCTTGGCGCCAGGTCATCGGTTCTCCGAAATTCGGGAACGCGCCGGTGATCTGGCGTAGGTCCACAGCCAGGATTTCACCAAGATACCCGTCGAGTATCAGTTGCTGCACGGTACGGTCAAAACGTAGGGTGAACGGGGACGGCACGATTTGGGCCACCTGCGACGGGTGGAATTGACTGGTCTCCCACATCTCGTGAGCCTCCTCGGCATTCATGGCCATGCGGGCCTCGCAAAGCACATGTTTCCCGGCATCCAGGGCGGCGCAGGTGAGCACCTTGTGCATATACGGCCAGGTACCGATGACCACCGCGTCGACACTGTCGTCGTCGAGGATCTCTTCCCAGCTATCGCACACCACCGGGATCCCGAATTCGTCCGCCACCCGTTGACCCGACTCGCGGCTGCGATTACAAACGCTGACTAACTCCACGGCGTCGATGGCCTGGAGTTTTGGAATATGTGTGGCCTTGGTGTTGGTGCCGGCCCCGATGATGCCGACTCGAATGGTGTCCTGCGTGTTCATTGCCTCTCCGTCTCGCCCAACGGCGTGCCCCTGGTCTCGCATCAAACATAGCTGGCAAATGGGCGCCGGTACAAAGTCGAATTCGTCTCGACCGTCGAGATCGGCTTGGCTACACTCGTTGACCAGCTTTCCGGACTGCCATCTTCCGGCACAGGCTGCGGAAACATCGTTATCCCGTGAGCAAACGTATCCAGACATATCGCCACGCCATGACCGCCATCCCGCGACCCCCGCCGGCGGCACGCCAGCGCGCCATCGCCTGTGTCCTGCTGGCGGTGACGCTTGCGACATTGACGCCAGGCATGAGCACGGCCGCGCAAAAGTGCCCAGCCACCGTCGTGCATGGTCAGCGCTTTCACGATAATGGCGACGGTACGGTGACCGACCCGGTTACCGGACTGGTCTGGATGCGCTGCAACGTTGGCCAGTCATGGATCGGCGACAGATGCACCGATCCCAAGGCCTGGTTCGTCATGTACAGCTGGAAAGAGGCGGTCAAGCTGCCGGAGAAGATCACCTTCGCGGGCCGCAATGACTGGCGGGTCCCCAGCATCGACGAATTGGCGAGCATCGTCGATTCGCGCTGCATCGACCCCAGTATCGACCTGCTGGCCTTTCCTACCACGCCAAGTTGGTACTACTGGTCATCCACACCCTTTGGCGATAACCCGGAGTACGCGTGGCGTATCGATTTCCGCACCGGCAAGGAAAACTCGGACCTGAAAAGTAGTGTCTCCTACAATATTCGCCTGGTGCGCGGTACGTTCACCGAATCGACCGTAGCCAGTGAGTCTTCGACTCCGGTCGGGCAAGGCGCGAAAGCAGAGGGTTTGGCGGCGGACGGCATCCATGATCCAGAAACCGCGGGGCTGGAAGTGCTACAAACCCCGGAAGAAGGGCTGACAGGCTTTCCCAGGACGGCGACGGGCAGCATCAACTGGGTGCAGGCTCTGGAGATAGGGGTCATCGACCCGCGTCCGTCCCTGAGCGGAGACGGGGAAATGACGGTAATGGATCTGGACATCATCCTGGCCGATACCCGTTCCATGCCCCGGGTCCGTTTTCCCCACAAGGCCCACACTCAATGGCTCACCTGCAGTAACTGTCATCCGCAGATATTCGTTCCGAAACTGGGGGCGAACCCGATCAGCATGGATGCGAATCTTCTTGGCAACTATTGTGGGCGTTGCCACGGGCGCGTCGCTTTCTCGCTATTCGAGTGCGACCGCTGCCACAGCGTGCCTCTCGGCCAGCTTCCAAGCGACCAGCGCTGACCGGTCTGGCGAGCTGTTTCCACTGCCGGCCGGTCAGGCGGTGCTATGCTTCAGGTAGGGATGGTTTGCGACGGGGAACCCCAGGGACGACAGCGACCACGACATCCTCTTGCCTCCGATCCGGAGGGCCTTGCTCCCGCCGCTATTGGAGGTGGCTTTGTCCCGGTGACCCAACCCTTCGAACAGTTTCTTTCCTGGATGCAGGAGACCCTCGCGCCGCACCGGGCGCAGGTATTGGGTCTCCTGGATGGTCAGCGTCCTGACACGTTGGCGCACCAGCAGCGCGTCGCTCGTTTGGGCACCGCCATCGCCCGTGCCTTGGGCCGCGACGATTCCGAGGTGGCCGGTGTGTGCGTTGCCGGGTTGCTGCACGACTGCGGCATGGAAGGCGCCGCGTTTAATGTCTTTGACGAGCATGGCGTGGTAGCGGATATGCAAGAGCGGTTTCGCCAGCATCCAGTAATCGGCTACAAGTTGCTAAAAGAGTCCGAATTCCCCTGGCCTATAGCTCAGATCGTGCGCCAACATCACGAGCGGCTCGACGGCTCTGGTTGGCCCGCGGGGCTCAGCGGAACGGCCATCCTGCCCGAGGCGCAGTTGGTGGCGATAGCGGATGTGTTTGACGCCATCTTCATTATTCACCGGCGCAAACCGGCACGCGGTGTGAAATATGCCTGCGAGGAACTGCAACAACAGCGTGGGGTGAAGCTTAACGCGGAGGCGGTTGATGCCTGTATCGGGTTGTTCCAGGCCGGTTTTGCGTGGGAGCCGGAACGCTATCCGTTTTCCATGGATACCGATGCGGGTTAGTCCAAGCGGACCTCCAGCGCCAGTTCCTTGGCCCCGACCAGCCACCGGCGCCGGCGCACGCGTAGCTGAACCGGGTCCCCCGGCACCTTGTCCCATATGGCCAGCCGGATGTCGGCGATCTCGCGAACGGGGTGCGAGTCCAGCGCGACGATGACATCCCCTACCTGGGCGCCGGCTTCCTTGGCGGCACTCTTTTCGGTAAACGATTCAATGCCCACCCCGTCTTTCGCGGCCTGCATGTAGATGCCGAGGCGCCCCTTGGGCGGCAATTCCTGATCTTGGGGCAGCAGGACGAAATCGGCCACCCGGGCATCGATTCCCTCACCGATTCCGTTAGTCACGATGACGCCATCGGCGGGTACGCGACGCGCCACCCGCCTGGGGATCCCTGAGCCGTAGGCTAGATGTTCGTTGCCCGCGAGCACGATGATACGACTGGCGGGATCCTGGGAAAGGTGCTTGGCGATGCGCTCGGCCATGGTTTCGTCCCAGAGCAATTGAACATCAAGGAAGCGTTCGAAATCAGAGTCACCTGAGCCCGGGTGTTGCGCGTAAATGTCACGCAGGCGTTCGTGGTAGGCGTTATCGGTTCGGTCAATGCTGGCCGGCAGCTGGCGACGCTCTTCGAAATTCAGACCGCCCAGCCCGACTTGGGAAACGCGGTCCACCAGTTCCTGCGGCGCATTCAAGGCGATTAACGGGATACGGTTCTTGCGTGCGAATTCGAGGATGGGGTGGTAGTGGCGGAAGTCGTATTTCCACCGTTTGTAATACTCGCTGCGACGAAGCAAGGTGGAGGCTTCGATATCGCCAGCGACAAATGCATCCAGAACTTCCTGGAATGGCTGCTGAAAGGGTTCTAGCCCGATGGCCCAGTTGCCGCCGGATGCATGCAGACCGCGAATGATGGCGAGCTGGTTGAGATGATGCGCATAGCGATCATGGCTTTCACCCACATAGACGACGCGCTTTGTCTGCAATCGCGGGATGATGTCCGTCAGGTTCAGCAGCGTGGTCAGGTCCAACACCTTGCTCGTGACGAGTCCACCGTCTACGTTTTCCGCATCCACGGCGACGGTTGTTATCGGCATGCCGCACAATGCGGCAATTAACGGCGATGCGCTGAGCAGAGTGCCTTTCACGGGTTTCCTCTAATCTGATTTAACGTGGACGGCGCGCCGGTGTCTGTTCGCGGCGCCGCTCAATTTCCACTTGGAGACAAAAATGTCCTCGATCATCAGTATAGGGAGAGTGGAAATTCGAGCCCCGGTTCCCCGCCAAGTCCCTGCCCCGGGTTATTCCTGGTTTTCTCCGAGGTTCCGCCGATGGGCGGTGTTTTTGTTCAGCGCCTGTCTGCCCGGCGCCTTCGTGTACGCCGCCGACGTAAGTCACAGTCTGCGTGTCACGCTGGTGCCCGGGGAAGGAAAAATTCAGGTGGAGGATACGATCACCCTGGCGGACGGTTTCTCCCCGGACGGTTTCGACCTGCATGGCGGTCTGGAAGTGAACGCGACCGGGGCGCGTGTGCAGCGCACCTCTTCCACCCAGCGCAATGGGGTGCCGCTCGCGCATTACCGTCTTGGGCTCGAAGCGGGGCAGCGGACATTCACTCTGAACTACTCGGGACGTATCGTGCACCCGGTAGTGAACCTCGCCCGCGGTGCCGGACCCCAGCAGGCGTCGACACCCGGGTTGGTGGGACGTGAGGGCGTGTATCTGGGACCGGGCAGTTTCTGGTATCCGCGCCTCGGTGAAGACGATCTGGATTTTCAACTGGAGGTTGTCGTACCGCCCGGGTGGAGTGTGGTCAGCCAGGGCAAGCGCATCGCCCCGGAACTCGTTACCGGCAGCGGACCTTTTGTTTGGTCGGAAATGCGTCCCCAGGGCGGAATCTACCTTGTTGCTGGTCGTTTCCACCGCTATCGGAGACAGCTGGGTGACATTGAAGCGCTGGCTTATCTGCGTGGCGACGAGCCGGAGTTGGCGCGGCGATACCTGGATGCCACCGTGCGTTATTTGCCGTTGTTCGTCGAGTTGTTGGGCGACTACCCCTATGACAAGTTCGCCATGGTGGAGAATTTCTGGGAGACCGGTTACGGGATGCCGTCTTTTACTCTATTGGGTCCCACTGTGGCCCGGTTGCCCTTTATCCCGTTCACCTCGTTCCCCCACGAAATCCTGCACAACTGGTGGGGCAATGGCGTATTCGTCGGCAACGGCGGGAACTGGAGTGAAGGTCTGACAGCCTATCTGGCGGATCACTGGCTGAAGGAGCGGCGTGGCGCTGGCGCAGAACATCGGCGCGCAGCGTTGCAGAAATATGCTGAGTTCGTCAGTGCGAAGCGGGATTTCTCACTTGATGAGTTCAAGGGCCGTCATGACGAGGCTAGCCAGGCAGTGGGCTACAACAAGGTCATGATGTTCTTTCATATGCTGCGATTGCGGCTTGGAGACGAAACCTTCATTAAAGGGTTGCGCCGCTTCTATCGTGAATATCGGTTTCGCCACGCTGCGTATGCAGACATCCGCACCGTTTTCGAAAGCGTATCGGGTCTGGATCTTGAAGACATATTCGAACAATGGGTCCGCCGCGTCGGTGCGCCGGCGGTGCAATTAAAGGATGCAGACATCAAAACGACGAGCGCCGGATTCCAACTGCAATTGGATATTCGACAGGCGCAACAATCGGCGGCCTATAGGTTGCGGATTCCGATGGCGGTCTGGTTGCAGGGTAGCGAGAGGCCGGAAGTGCGGTATCTGGATCTCAATGCGCTCCAACAGTCGTTTGAGCTGGTGTATGCGCGGCGGCCGTTGGCAGTGCAGTTGGACCCCTGGTTCGACGTGTTCCGGCGTTTGCTGCCCGGTGAGTTGCCGCCTTCCCTGGGGCAGGCATTCGGCGCTGAACAAGTGACCTTCGTCATTCCCGAAAAAGCCCGCAGGGCGACGCGAGCCGCCTTTCAGCAACTTGCCGAGCGTTGGAGTATGTCCGCGGAAAAGGTGCGTATTGTCAGTGACGCTGATCTCGATGCACTACCGCAAAGCGGTGCCGTGTGGCTGCTGGGCTGGGAGAACCAACACCTGAGCACCATCAACACATTACTTTCGGCACAGGGTGTGCGGGTCGCGGCGAAGATCATCGAGGTGAAGGGAGAGTCACTTGCCAGGACAGACCGTCATGTGGTGCTCGCGGCGCAAGCCATGGGCGGGCAGAAATCCATCATCATCTTGTTGGCAACAGATGATGCACAGGCAATCTCGGTGTTGGCAC
>Ga0164320_10000650_pt1 | contig 11806 bp, 8 predicted proteins | sample GuaBasSediGuay11_FD_113736 | JGI IMG/M metagenome (GOLD analysis project Ga0164320, IMG submission 113736) | Subseafloor sediment microbial communities from Guaymas Basin, Gulf of California, Mexico - Guay11, Core 4567-28, 0-3 cm | ecosystem: Environmental > Aquatic > Marine > Hydrothermal vents...
CGAATGAGTTCATCAACATTATATTCGTTTTCATCTCGCTCCTCGGAAAGTACTTCCACCTCCTCGGACGGAACCATGGTGGCGAACACATCGAGATCAAACTCATCTGAGTAATTGTCATCGATGGCCTCGAGGATATCTTCCTCAGTGGCAACCGCAACGGAAACATCAAGACCTGTCTTGAACTTGATCTCGCTAATGGTGGTATAGTCCAGTGGATTGGCCATGGCCAGCCGCAGACGTCTACCCGTCTTCTTGTAAGGAAAGAGGAGCTTCTTTTTTGCCTGCTTTTGAGGAATAGTCTCGATTACCTCTTTGGAGAATTCCAGCTCTTTCAGCTTGACGTAAGGGATATTGAGTTGTTTGGACAGAGCCTTACAAATATCCTCGTTTTTGGCCCATTCCTTCTCTATGATAATCTTGCCCAGCTGCTTTCCCTTTTGCTTTTTCTGCTCTTCTAATGCCTGTACCAGCTGATCTTCATTGATCAGTCCGGCTTCCACTAGAATCTGGCCAAGTTTTTTCCGCCGCATAGTCTGCTTCCCTGACAACCCTACGGGCTGTCATCCTTTTAAAACTGGAGCTCCCCGTCCAGCCAAACTGAAAATAAGGCAGGATTCGCCATGGCTTCTCGTTTGCAGTTCATTAGCATATCCTTAGAATATTTACAACAAATATGGATGGTTGCCTTAGGGTTACACGCTCTTCGCACCACCCTGGACAGGGTTCCGTCCCTCTCGTATAATCAAATGGTCACGCTTAACCTGGAAAATTGCGTATGTTGTTGGAAAAGGTACATAATGCAGTCATGAGACACCGAATGCTTCAGTCAGGCGATCTGGTTGTGGTCGCTGTGTCCGGTGGCCCTGATTCGGTCGCTCTCTGCCATCTCCTCCATAGACTCCGGCACAGCCACAAAGTGGAGTTGGTGGTGGCTCATGTCCACCACGGACTCCGTGGTGCTGAAGCAGATCAGGACGCCCTTTTTGTCCAAAATCTCAGCCACCAGTTAGGGCTGCCAGTGGTGGAGCAAAGGCTGGAAGTCCGCACCTGGCAAAAAGAGCATGGTGGCTCCCTGCAAATGGCAGCACGTGCTCTCCGCTATCAATATCTCCATCAGCTAATGGCCGAAAAGGGGGCAAGTAAGCTTGCCCTGGGCCATAATGCTGATGATCAGGCTGAAGAAATCCTGCTCCGAATCCTTCGCGGTGCTGGCCAGCGCGGCCTCAGCGGTATGGACCCCTGCAACCACAAAGGAGCCATCCGCCCGCTGTTGGAATGCCACCGTCACGAGATCATGGCCTATCTTGAAGACCACGGTCTTGCCTTTCGACAAGACAGCTCAAATCTGCAGCCGTGGTGCCAGCGCAATCTCTTGCGGCTGGAATTGCTGCCACAACTTCAGCAGGCATTCAATAGCAATTTAAATGCCACTTTGCTGCGAACCAGTAAAATCTTTCGAGAAGAGGAGGACTTCTGGGAGTCGCATCTCACTTCCTGGCTGGATGAGCATTCATTGAACCACGGGGATGGCGGAATCCGTTTCCCGATCAGACCATTGCTTGAGACGCATCCTGCCATGCAAAAACGTTTGCTGCGACGGGTGGTGCAGGAGGTTAAAGGAGATCTGAGGGAATTTGGTTTTCATCATACGGAAATCCTTCTGCAATTGTGCCGATCACCTGCAGCCAACCGCCAGCTTGACCTCCCTGGTGCGGTTCAAGTTGAAAAAAGCTACGACTGGGTCACCGTAACTTTGCGACCCGAGACGGTTGAGGATTTTACTTTTAGGATCTCAGATCACGGCCTTCACCCGTTCCCCTCGCTGAATCACAGCATGGAGGTTGAATTACTAGCTTCGGACCTGCCCGTTGAATTCAGTCACGATCAGAACGAAGCCATCATGGACCTGGACAGGGTCTCCTTTCCCCTTACTCTCAGGTCCAGCAAGCCCGGCGACCGCTTCCGCCCTTTGGGATTGGGGGGTAGCAAGAAGCTTAAGGACTTTTTTATCGACGCCAAGGTCCCCAAAAGCCAGCGTCGCCAGATTCCAATCCTTTGCAGTAAGGACCATATCATCTGGGTTGTTGGCCACCGACTGGACGACCGGGTAAAGCTAACTTCGGATACCAGTCGACTGTTACGGCTCCGCTACCTGGAAGGGTTGGTTGGAAAGCAGTAACCACCTTTGTTCCGCCGGAGGCGGATCAGGTGTCAGGTGTCAGAATTGATAGACCTGAACACTGAACACTGAAACTTGAGTAAAGACCGGCTTGGCATGGCTTTCGCAGGGAAGATGATCGTGATTCTATCCAGGCTAGCGCCCCTTGTCTTCATTGTTTAGAGCCATATACTCACCCAAGAACCGTCATTGACATTTACTTTGCAATGACTAATTTGGTATGTTAGTAGTACAGACTTGAATTGACAATGTAGTATACTGTTTTGAGGAGAAACGAATTGAGCCCTTTCTATAAAAATCTAGCACTCTGGCTGGTCATAAGCCTGATGGTCATCCTGCTCTTCAACATGTTCAATCATCCCAGCCAAAGCAAGCAGGAGACAAGCTACAGCGAGTTTATCGCCGCCGTCTCTGACGGAGAGGTGAATCAAGTAACCATTCAGGGGAACGACATCTATGGCAAGTACAAAGACGGCACTGCTTTTCGAACCTTCGTTCCCAACGATCCCGACCTGATCCGGGTGCTACGGGATAAGGGTGTACAGATAACAGCGAAAGCTGCAGAGGAGTCGCCCTGGTTCATGACGATCCTGATCAGCTGGTTCCCAATGCTCCTGCTGATTGCCGTATGGATCTTTTTTATGCGTCAAATGCAAGCCGGTGGCGGCAAAGCAATGTCGTTTGGAAAGAGCCGGGCACGCCTCGTCTCTGACTCGGCCCGCAAAGTGACCTTCGAGGATGTAGCCGGCATTGAGGAAGCCAAAGAAGAGCTTGAGGAAATCATTGAATTCCTTCGAGATCCTAAAAAATTCACCAAACTCGGGGGGCGTATTCCCAAGGGTGTACTGCTCGTTGGAGCCCCTGGTACTGGAAAAACCCTACTGGCCCGAGCCATCGCCGGTGAAGCCGAGGTGCCGTTTTTCAATATAAGCGGCTCCGACTTCGTGGAGATGTTTGTGGGTGTAGGTGCCTCCCGTGTGCGCGATCTCTTCGTTCAGGGAAAAAAACACGCTCCTTGCATCATCTTTATTGATGAAATAGACGCGGTGGGACGACATCGAGGAGCCGGTCTTGGAGGCGGTCATGACGAGCGGGAACAAACCCTCAATCAGCTTCTGGTGGAAATGGACGGCTTTGAGTCCAATGACGGGGTAATTCTCATTTCCGCCACAAACCGCCCGGATGTGCTGGACCCTGCTTTGCTAAGACCGGGCCGCTTCGACCGCCAGGTGGTGGTGCCACTTCCGGACCTGAGGGGCCGGGAGGGCATTCTCATGGTTCATGTCCGCCACACGCCTTTGTCATCTGATGTGGACCTGCGCGTAGTGGCCCGAGGCACCCCAGGGTTTTCTGGAGCTGATTTGGAAAATTTGGTAAACGAGGCTGCATTGCTCGCAGCTCGACTCAACAAAGAGATGGTTGAGATGATTGACCTGGAGCGGGCCAAAGACAAGGTCCTGATGGGCACTGAGCGCAAGAGCATGATTATGAGTGAGAAAGAAAAGCGCAACACCGCCTTTCATGAGGTGGGCCATGCCCTCGTGTCCAAGTTTCTCCCCGGAACAGACCCAGTCCACAAGGTAAGCATCATCCCGCGGGGCCGCGCCCTTGGTATGACCATGACTCTGCCGATCGAGGATCGGTACTCCTATGACGAAGACTACATGAAAAACACCCTGGCAAAACTAATGGGCGGCCGGGTCGCGGAAGAGGTTGTCTTCAACCACAAGACCAGTGGTGCCAGTGATGATATAGAAAAAGCCACCACCATAGCCCGCAAGATGGTAACGGTCTATGGCATGAGCAATTCCATGGGACCAATCGCTTTTGGACAAAAAGAGGAGGCGATCTTTCTCGGCCGAGAGATTGCCCAGCACCGGGACTACAGTGAGAAGACTGCCATCAGGATTGACGAGGAGGTACAGCGCATAGTTGACGAGGCTTATTCAACTGCCAAAGGGATCCTCCGGGAGCATGAGGACCTTCTCCACAAAATTGCCGAAACCCTCATCGAAAAGGAAACCCTGGACGGCAAAGAGATCGATGCCATCATAGAGGCGACCAAGCCGGGGCTAGAGTTCACCCGAACTGTGACCGCCGCAGATGTGGTTGCGGAGGAACGGCGCCAGACCGGAGGCAGCCAACCTCAAACGGAACCCCAGGAACAAAGGGATCCCGTTACAGCCAAAGAAACAGACCTTCCCAAGGACAAGCTCGGAGAGACCCAGGCGTGAACCGGCCACGCTTTACCATCCATTGCGACAAACAAACCTTGGAGTTGGGCGAGCGGTCCCTACTCATGGGGGCCATTAACGTCACTCCCGATTCATTCTCCGACGGCGACCGTTTTTTTCAAACAGAGAACGCCATCAAACAGGGAGAGCTCCTCGCCTCTGAGGGGGCGGACTTGCTGGATGTCGGCGGCGAATCCACCAGGCCATTTTCTGATCCTGTACCTTTGGAGGAAGAACTGCGGCGGGTCATCCCGGTTGTAAGTGAACTGGCAAAGCGCACCCCTATTCCCATTTCCATTGACACCTGCAAAGCCGAAGTGGCTCGGGCGGCTTTGGATGTAGGTGCAACGATAATCAATGATATCAGCGGGCTGCGATTTGATCCGCAGATGGTAGAACTGGCTGCAGCTGCAAATGTGCCGCTCGTTCTTATGCACATGCAGGGCACCCCACGAAGCATGCAGGTCGAGCCGCACTATGGTTCACTGTTTTCCGAAATCATCGCTTTTTTGGAAGAACGCATTCAATTTGCTTGCGCCGGAGGGGTCTCCCGCGAGCGTATCATTGTTGACCCGGGCATTGGCTTTGGCAAGACCGTAAACCACAATCTGCTGTTAATCAAGCACTTGGATGCTTTGGCCACACTAGGCTTACCTATCCTCCTCGGCACTTCACGCAAGTCCTTTATTGGTGAGGTGCTGGACAAGGAAGTCACCGAGCGCGAACCTGGTACATGGGCCACAGTCTGCGCAGGCATAATCCAAGGAGCCCATATTATCCGAGCCCATGAAGTTGCCACCTGCCGTCAGCTGGCTGATATGACAGACGCTATCATGAACGCCTAGCGCATAGAGCATAGCGCTAAGCGTTTAATCTATGGAATCGTTAATCAACTATTCCTCAACTCGTTTAGATTTCGCTATGCGCTATGCGCCAGGCGCTTTGCGACGAAGAGGGGCGTAAGATGGGCAAAATCTTTGGAACCGACGGGATTAGAGGGGTAGCCAATGTCTATCCCATGACAACGGAAATGGCCATGCAGTTGGGCCGGGGCGTAGCGTACGTCTTCAAAAATGACAAGCGCCGTCACAAAATCGTTATTGGTAAAGATACCCGGCTCTCAGGCTATATGATTGAAAACGCCATAGCCTCAGGCATCTGTTCCATGGGAGTGGATGTGCTCCTGGTGGGACCACTGCCTACCCCGGGTATCTCCTTTATCACCAGCAGCATGCGGGCGGATGCCGGTGTGGTCATTTCTGCCTCGCACAATCCTTTTCAGGACAATGGTATCAAGTTTTTGTCCCGCGACGGGTTCAAGCTCGACGATGAAATTGAGGAAAGAATCGAGGAGCTTATTTTCTCTAATAACATTGATCACCTTCGACCAACCGCCGAAGAGGTGGGTAAGGCCTTCCGAGTGGATGATGCTGTGGGCCGGTACGTGGTGTTCTTGAAGAATACCTTCTCTAAGGATCTCACTCTGGACGGCATCAAGATTGCGGTGGATTGTGCCAACGGCGCCTCTTACAAAGTTGCGCCCGCTGTTTTCGAGGAACTGGGCGCCAATCTGGTACTCACAGGTGTGAAACCGAACGGCTACAACATAAACGACGACTGTGGTAGTGTTTACCCCCAGGTGACTGCTGATCTGGTGAAAGAATCTGGAGCTCAGCTGGGGATTGCCTTTGATGGAGATGCGGACCGGCTCATTTGTGTGGATGAAAAGGGAACAGTGGTGGACGGCGACCAGTTAATGGCGATTTTTGCGGCCCGCATGCTCAGAGAAAAGCGGCTGAACCACTCCACCCTGGTCACCACCGTCATGAGCAATATGGGATTGGAGGTAACCCTCAAGTCCTTGGGCGCTAGTCTGGAGAGGACTGCGGTGGGTGACCGTTATGTGGTGGAAAGAATGCGAGCTGGTGGCTTTAACCTGGGCGGTGAGCAGTCTGGCCACATCATTTTTCTCGATCACAATACCACTGGCGACGGCATCCTTTCCGCCCTCCAACTCCTGGAGGTTATGCTTACTGAAAACAAGCCCCTGTCCGAACTGGCTGCCATTATGGATCGCTATCCCCAACATCTGGTCAACGTGCGCGTCAAAGAGCGTAAACCTCTGGATGAGTTCCCCGAGATTACCCGTGCCGTGGAGCAGGTTGAAGAAAAACTAGGCGATGATGGTCGCCTCCTCATCCGGCCTTCCGGAACTGAGCCCGTGATAAGGGTAATGATTGAAGGGAAAGATCAGGATCTCGTGGTGGAACTGGCCGAAGAGACCGCGGCCACCATTGAACGAGTAATGTCATGAGCGCAAAGCGCAGAGCGCTAAGCGCAGAGCGAGAGACTAAAGAAGCCACAAGCTATGCTGCTGGCCATTGACATAGGCAATACCAATACCGTCCTGGGCTTGTACCGAGGTGCTGAGCTCATTACCGACTGGCGTATTCGCACCGAACAGAACATGACCGCCGATGAGTACGGTATTCTGATGCACAACCTCTTTGCAGCCAAGAATGTCCAATTTAAAGACGTAACTCAGATGGTGACCTCATGTGTAGTACCCCCAATGCTCAACACCGTGGTCGAATTCGCCAACAAGTACTTTGACATTGAACCTCTTCTTGTCGGACCGGGAATCCGCACCGGAATGCCCATTTACTACGACAATCCCAAGGAGATCGGTGCCGACCGGATTGTCAATGCAGTAGCTGCCTATGAAAAATATAAGACCAGTATGATTATTGTCGATTTCGGCACTGCCACTACCTTCGATTATGTCTCCCCCAAAGGCGAATACTTGGGTGGAGTCATCAGTCCCGGAGTTATGATCTCCTGCGAAGCACTCTTTCAAAAAGCCTCAAAGCTGCCGAGAGTGGAGATTTTCGCCAAACCCAAAGCCGTTCTCACCAAGGACACCATTAGTGCCATGAACGTCGGCATAGTATATGGTTATGCCGGTCTAGTGGATGGTATTGTGCGTCGGATCAAAGAGGAGGCCGGTACCAATCCTATGGTGGTTGCCACCGGCGGCTTGGCCCGTTTAATTTCGGCTGAATCTGAAGAAATTGAACTGGTTGACGACGACCTCACTCTGGAAGGGCTCAGAATCATTTTTGAACGGAATCAGGGGGAAGAGAAATAGACGCGGAGACACGCCCGCGAAGTTTGCACTGTCACACCAATTCAGGTAGTCACAAACGTCAGGTCGAGCAAACCCTTTTCTTATGACAACTGTAATCAAACCACCCCGACTGAGGCCTGGAGACCGAGTAGGCGTACTGGCACCGGCCAGTCCCTGTCCAGTAGACGAACTCGAGTCAGGCTGCCTCATCTTGGAGAAAATAGGTTTGGAGGTAGTTGTGGACGTGGGAAGCGAGAGCCTTCAAGCCGACTACTTGGCCGCAAGTGACGAATACCGTGCCTCTCGATTTAACCAATTCGTCCAAGATCCCGAAATACGGGGTCTGTTTTGCGCCCGGGGCGGGTACGGCTCCCTGCGTATTCTTTCAGAACTCTCATACGACCGCTTACGATCTACTCCCAAACCATTGGTAGGATTCAGTGACATCACCGCCCTGCTTCTCGCCTGTTACAGGCAGACCGGCTTGGTCTGCTTCCATGGCCCTACCGTTTCTACCCTGGCCACAGCTGACCAAGACACCGTGGATTCTCTCTGGAAGGCTCTGAGTATTACTGAACCCATGCAGGTGCATTTTCCTGAGGCACTCTGCCTCAAACCGGGGAGTTGTGTGGGACCAGTGCTCGGCGGTAATTTTACCACCCTCAGTCACCTGCTGGGCACTGATTTTTTCCCATCATTTGCTGGCGCTATTCTTTTGCTGGAGGACAGGGGTGAGCCCACATACAGGATTGACCGCATGTTGACCCAGTTGCTCCACACCGGTTTCTTCGGCGATATCGCCGGTCTAATCCTGGGCGATTTTTCCGAAAGTGGCCCAGGCGATGAACTCAATGAATTGGTCCAGGAACGGCTTGCCTCGACCTCCTTTCCCATACTCTCCGGCGTTCCCATTGGCCACGGGCAGCAAAACCTTACCCTACCCCTCGGCCTGCCCGCAACTTTGGACGCAGGAGCCGGTACACTAACCTATCACCAGGCGGCCACGACACCATGAGCGGGGAAAAGAGAATCCTGCAGCTGCTATTAGAAGCTGTCGCCGGAGGTGTGTTTCCTGGGGCCGTACTGTTGGTTGCTCGTCACAAGAAGACCCTCTTCTGTGAAGCGGTGGGAAATGGAGCCGGACTTCCAGCACCGCGGCTCATGACCAGCCAAACCCGTTTCGACCTCGCCTCCCTTACAAAACCTCTGGCCACTGCCTTGACGGTACTCTGTCTTGTCAGCCAGGAAAAGCTTCAACTGGATGATTCACTCGCAGAGCTTCTGCCCTCAACGAACATTCCCCAGGACAAGAAGGAAATCACCCTCAGACAGCTGCTCTGCCACTGCTCTGGCCTGCCAGCTTGGAAGCCGTATTACCTTTCCTTGCAGACCCTTCCCCTGAAAGACCGTAAACCAAGCCTACGTCAAATGATCTTACAGGAACCCCTTGACAGTTCCCCGGGCACCACCACTTCCTACAGCGATTTGGGATTTCTTCTTATCGAGTGGATCCTTGAACAGATTAGCGGTCAGAATCTACACCATTTCACCCGGCAAAACCTCTTCGGCCATTTAGGCTGTGCCACCCCCGCCTTCCTCCCCCTGGATCGAGGGTCAGTCCAAGATCCTTACGAATTTGCTGACACCGAATACTGTTCCTGGAGGGCTAGAACCCTCTCTGGGCAGGTCCACGACGAGAATGCCTATGTTGTCGGCGGTGTGGCTGGCCACGCTGGGTTGTTCGGCACGGCCTCAGAGGTCAAATGTATTCTCGATGCTATTTTGGACACATTGTCAACCGGAAACACCTCGGCTCCTTGGTCCAAAGAAAGGTTGTCCGAGTTCCTGCGGCCGGCCCGTCTTGATCCTGCCAGCACCTGGGCTTTAGGGTTTGACACCCCAGGCTCCTCGAATTCCAGCGCTGGTCACCATTTCTCGGCAGAAACCGTGGGCCATCTCGGTTTCACCGGTACCTCCTTTTGGCTTGACTTGCAGAGAGAAATGGCGGTAATTCTCCTCACCAATCGTATTCATCCCAGTCGGGATAACGAAAAGATCAAGGATTTCAGACCACTGCTCCACGACACGGTTATGGAAGAGTTCGCATAGCGCAGAGCGCATGGCGCAAAGCGTGGTCAATTAGTTAGGTTATCAAATACAAGAATAGACGATCTAGACAAGGTTCTTTCGCTATGCGCTTTGCGCTATGCGAGACCGAGGCAAAGAGTAGCGAGATGTTCAACATTCCAAGCCCCGCCAACATCAAAACTGTGCACATCGTAGTTATCTGCGGCAGCGGCATGGGCACTCCGGCGGCGATGCTGCAGGAAGCAGGCTACCTGGTACGGGGCTCAGACGAAAACGTCTACCCTCCCATGAGCACCTTCCTTGCCTCCCGAAACATTCAGATCAAAGAAGGGTATCGGGCCGGAAACCTCGAACCTCCCCCTGATCTGGTGGTGGTGGGTAACGTTATCCGAGGTGACAACCCCGAAGCGGTGGCCGCTGTGGAGCAAAGCCTAGACTACTGTTCCATGCCTCAGGCCCTGCATCGCTTTTTCTTAAACTCATATCAATCGGTGGTGGCAGCTGGAACTCACGGCAAGACAACTACCGCGGCACTACTTGTCTGGCTACTCACCGTGGCTGGAATGGATCCGGGTTGCCTGGTAGGTGGATTGATGGCCAATTTCCAACAGAGCTATCTCCTTGGGCGTGGTCCTTACTTCGTGGTGGAGGGGGATGAGTATGACACCGCCTTTTTCGACAAAAGACCTAAGTTTCTCCACTACCAACCGCAAATATGTGTGCTCACCAGTGTGGAGTTCGATCACGCCGATATCTTCCCAGACCTGCAAGCGGTGGAAAACGCTTTTGCTCAATTGGTGACAAGCATTCCACCGGATGGTCTCCTAATAGCCAATGCTGACGACCCGGGGGCCTCCCGATTGAGTCGAAAGGCCCGCTGTCGGCTTGTTACCTACGGTTTGCAAGAGCCGGCACAAATTAGGGTGGAAATGGCGAAATATGGCGTTGGTACTACCCGCTTCAATGTTTCCGGGCCACAAGGGTTTGAGGCGAGCTTCAACTCCCCTCTTGCGGGAGCACACAACTTGAGTAACACCCTGTCCATGGTCTCCCTGGCTCACGAACTCGGTCTGGACCCAGGAACTATCCAGAAGACACTCACTACTTTCAGGGGCGTCCGCCGCCGCCAAGAGGTAAGGGGCGAGCCAGATGGGGTCACAGTTATTGATGATTACGCCCACCACCCCACTGCGGTACAGGCAACTCTCGAGGCGTTGCGTCCTTTCTATGCAGGCCGCCGCCTCTGGGCTATATTCGAACCGCGGACCAATTCCAGCAAGAGGAAGGTTTTCCAGGAGCGTTACGCCACGGTTTTCGATGCAGCCGACCTTGTGCTTATCAAGGAGCCTCCCGGCTTGCAGAGCATTGCCCCAGAAGAGCGCTTATCAGCAGCGCAGCTCGTAAAAGATATCAGTAAGCGCGAGGTGGAGGCCCACTATTTCCCCGAGGTGGACACCATGCTTCCCTTCATCACGTCTGGGGCCAAAGCTGGAGACGTGCTACTGATCATGTCCACTGGATCCTTTGATAATCTGATTGATAGGCTATTGGAGGAACTCAACAAGAGGCCGGCTTAACCACAGAAAGCAGGGAGACAATTTCTCTAGCTAGTGCGTTGAACCTACTTTTACGACACACAACATATTGTACCAAATCCTAATTCCAGCGAAGGGTGAATTAAGGGATATCATCTCCAGTTTTGCTCGGCTTGGATTATAGGAATCAAGTTTTGACACCTAATTCTGAGTGGACAAATCGGAAGATTGGTCTTATCTGGTTAGTGTCAGAATGGTTTTTGACGTTAACACACCTGCAGGTAATTGGATTTAGGCATCTCGGAAGATGCATTTTATGAATATTTGGGACATGTATTCATAGTTCCGCGTCGATATTCATAAACAAGACTTCACACGTAAAAGTATAAGATAACATTCTATTCTCATATTAAACAGGATATAACTTCAGAAGGAGGTTAAGAATGATTGGTAAAATTATATCGGTATTATGTGTTTTGATCACAGGGTTAATTTCACTTGCACCTGCCGGACAATCTGCCGAAGTGAAAATTATGACTATCCCGGTCACTGAGCAGATATACATGATTACGGGAAAAGGCGGTAATATCGGCTTGTTCATCGGTGAGGATGGGACATTTTTAATTGACGACCAGTTTGC
>Ga0164320_10000651_pt1 | contig 11804 bp, 12 predicted proteins | sample GuaBasSediGuay11_FD_113736 | JGI IMG/M metagenome (GOLD analysis project Ga0164320, IMG submission 113736) | Subseafloor sediment microbial communities from Guaymas Basin, Gulf of California, Mexico - Guay11, Core 4567-28, 0-3 cm | ecosystem: Environmental > Aquatic > Marine > Hydrothermal...
CGACGTCGACCAGCAGCACGTATTCCTCGGCAAGATCGGGGCGTTCCGACAAAATTACGCCAGCGGTGTCGGCGCCGATGTGCCCGGCGATGCAGGGCAGCGTGCAAACGCGCGCTTCAGGGTGCAGATGAATTCCGATATCGGACGCCCGAATGACCTGGGTTTGCTCGGTGGTCAGGGTGAACGGCGCGGTACCCAGCGGTGTCGGATCGATGCCGAGAAACAGGTGATGCATGATCGGGTTCGCAACCACGGTCATGTCGAGTATGTCCTCGAGCTGAATCCTGGCGGTCCTGGCGGCACGTTTGGCAAGCTGGTTGAAGGCTTCGCGCACGACTTCCGTCATCGCCACATCGCCGCCCTCGTTCATCATCACGTAGGATACGCGGCTCATCAAATCTTCACCGAAACGGATCTGCGGATTCATGGTATCGGCGGTGGCGACCACTTCGCCGGTAATGAGGTTACACAATTGTGCGGCGATGGTGGTCGAACCGAGATCGACCGCGAGCCCGTAGACATCTTCCTTGACGCCCGGCCAGACGCCGACGATCTGCTGGAACTGGTAGACCGCGACGGTGATCTGCCGATTTGCGCGGGCCAGCGCCGGCTGCAACAGGCGCAACTGCGACATGTCGCAATCCATGACTGGCAGATCGTGTTCACTGACCAGGGCCTGCTGCATGCGGCGCTTGTCCGAAATCGGTGAATGCATGTCGGGTTCGGGCAGGGTCACCGTGTATAAATGCAGCGCCGGTTGCACCTGGCTATCGTAGGCGGTGATCGCCTTGGCGATATGCTGCTTGTGCTGCTGGCTCTCCTCGGGCACGTCGACCACGAGATCGCCGAGAATACGCGCATTGCAGCCCAGGCGACGACCTTTTTTAAGCCGGTTCTTCGACTGCTGCAACAACTCGGTCGCGGTTAGTTCGGAGAGGTGTTCGACGCGCGAATTGATGCCGTGCTTGGCGAACTCGCCCTGTTGCGGCAATACCTGGCATTTGCGGCACTTGCCCTGGCCACCGCAGATCGACTCCAGGTCGACACCGAGTCGCTGGGCCGCCTGCAGTACCGTGGTGCCGGACGGCACCTGCCCGCGCAGGCCCGACGGCATGAACAGCACGCTGACCTCTTCCACCTCTGTTGGTTCAGTGTCCAGAATCTTCCCTCAGGCAGCCGGACGGCGGCGGCGGCCACCGCGGCGGCCGGTGCCGCGGGCAATAGCGCCTTCCGGCGCCGGTTCACGGAACTGCTTGATCCAGCGCGCGCAATCGGGATCTTTTCCGAGCATGACATCGGCGCCAAGGCTCGCCGCAACGACTTCGGCATGCAGCGGGTTGGTGATCGCCGACGTCATCCCCGCCTGGATCGCCATGCTGATAAAGGCACCGTTGAAGCCGTTACGATTCGGCAATCCGAAGCTTACATTCGAGGCGCCGCAGGTAGTGTTGACCTTGAGTTCGGTACGCAGGCGGTAAATCAGTTTGAGCACCTCGCGCCCGGCGTTGTTGATCGCGCCAATCGGCATAACCAGGGGGTCGACGATGACATCGCAGGCCGGGATGCCGTAATCGGAAGCGCGGTCGACAATTTTCTTGGCGACGTTGAAACGCACGTCGATGTCTTCCGAAATGCCGGTTTCATCGTTCGAGATCGCCACCACCGCGGCGCCGTGCTTTTTCACCAGCGGTAAAACGCGATCGAGACTCTCGTCTTCACCGGTTACGGAATTGACCAGCGCCTTGCCCTGGTACACGGAGAGCCCGGCTTCGAGTGCGTCGATGATCGAGGAATCGATGCTTAACGGCACGTCGGTGAGGCTTTGCACCAGCTGCACCGCTTCCGCCAGAATGCGCGGCTCGTCGGCGAGCGGAATACCGGCATTGACGTCGAGCATGTGGGCGCCTGCCGCAACCTGTGCAAGCGCATCGCTCTGTACGCGGCTATAGTCGCCGACCTTCATTTCCTCGGCCATGATCTTGCGCCCGGTCGGGTTGATGCGCTCACCGATCAAAACGAAGGGGCGCTCAAAGCCGATGACTAACTCTCTGGTAGCTGAACTGACAACCGTCTCGGTCATTTTTATATCCTCAAAATCTCGTTAAATCCAGGATCAGGCGACATCGCCGAATCAAGCGTAACTGGACTGAATTTCGCAACCCGGGTACCAGGGCACCCGCCCTTCGAGCACACCCGATTGCTGAATGATTTCACCGACCGCTTCTTCCTGTCGATAGGCCATGACATGTACCCCGCTAACCCCTTCGATCTCCCTGATCTGCTGGATCAGCTCGACGCAGATTTTACGCCCTTCCAGCTTCGGCTCGCTAGCGCCCTCCAGGCGCTTGATGATTTCATCCGGGATGTGGATGCCGGGCACGTTGTTGCGAATCCACAGGGCGGTGCGCGCCGAGGCCAGCGGGCCGACGCCCGGAAGGATGAAACCCTGCTCGAGCAAACCTAGGTCGCGCGACCTGGCCATGAAATCGCGCAGGTGCTGCATATCAAAAACGTACTGGGTCTGGATGAACTGCGCACCCGCGGCAATTTTCTTCGCCAGTCGATGGGGCCGGTAATCAAACGGCGGCGCGCTTGGGTTCTCCGCCGCGCCGAGAAACACCTGCGGCGGGGATGTAAGAGGCCGGCCGCTCAGAAAGCGCGATTCATCGCGCATGATGCGAATGGTTTCGAGCAGGGACATGCTGTCGAGGTCGAACACCGGTTTGGCTTCGGGGTGATCGCCCACCTGGACCCCGTCGCCGCTCAGGCAGAGTACGTTGGACACGCCCATCGCGGCCGCGCCGAGCACGTCACCCTGGATCGCGATGCGATTTTTATCGCGACAGGAAATCTGCAGTACCGGCGAGTAGCCGACATTGGTGAGCAATGCGCACATCGCGACGCTCGACATGTGGCAATGCGCGCCCGAGCCGTCGGTCGCATTCATGCCGTCGACGTAACCGTCGAACATGCGCGCACGCTCATAGACGTCTTCGGCGAGCGCCGAGTCGGGCGGCGCCAGTTCCGAGGTGACCGCGAATTTTCCGGAGCGCAGTATGCGCTCGAGGCGACCAGTCGAACTGTGTCCCTCCAGATAAGGCAAAGAATGGCCCGGATGCTGATCATTGGAGGCATTCATTGCACTGTCTCGCTGTCCCGCGCGGCATGCTCGTCGCGCACCACGCGCAGCCACGACGAACTGCCCTTGAGCAGGTTGTCGACCGGAATCTGTACCTGGCTGATGGCCTGCGAGTCCCTCATTTGCTGGCTGCCGCGCCAGGCGTCCACCCAAACGCAGCGCATTTCCGGTTTCACTTCGCAATGGCCGTTCAGCCGCACTCCGCCACAGGGGCCGTTGCGGATCGATTTGGGGCAATTCATCGGGCAGGACATTCCGGTTGCGCTGAGCGCGCATTTTCCGCACATCTGGCAATCGAACATTACCCCCTTGATGGCCTTTTCCAGTACGCGCACGGGTTTTTCGAGGCGACCGTATCCAAGCGTCTTGAGCAACGGATGCAACCTCATTAATACCGGCTCGAAGTTACGATACAGCGCTTCCAGCTTGCGCGAATGGGTAACCGACCACTGGCGAACTTTATACACCTCTACTCCGTTCAGTTGTTGAGCCCACGGCTTTCATCAAGGCCGCTGGCTCGTATCAGGGTTTCAAGAACTTCTTCCGTGTACTGTTCCTCGATATGCCGCAGCAGCGCCTGCGCCTGCTGGTGGACGTCACCATTAATCGGCTGCGAGACATCCCGCCAGGGTTCGACCAGCGCATCCTGCTGCTTTTTCTTGAGGCGGTAGGCGGCGCGTTCGATCGCTTTCATGAATCGCACTGATAGCCGTAGCCGCGTACTGCGCCTGCCCTCGCGAATAACGATCCGCCCGGGGATATCGCGCCAGTAGACGACTTTTAACTGCGCCACATCGCTTCCTGCATCGCCGCATCCAGCTCCGGAACCATTTCACCCATACCGGTAAACGCGCGCTCGAAGCGCAGCCCCAGCTGCTCGGCGGCAGCGCGCGCCTGCGCGGTCAATTCGGGCGATTCGGTTTGCGCGAGATAAACCAGCCGCGTGTAATTACCGAAGTACATCTCCAGCAGTTCCGGGTGCCGATCGATGCCGAGAATCTCGATGACCAGGCGCCGAAAGTGCTGGGTCAGGAAATCGGTCAGGTAAAAAGTCCCGGGCTCCTGCTCCTGCATCTGCTGGTACTGATCGCGCCCGGCAAGAAAGTCGTAGCAGTGCGCCCCGGGCAGACGTTTGACACCGCGTTCCTCGAGGACCTTGTCGAGTTCGCCACTGGTGCCGCAATCCCCGTAGGCGACGAAGATGTGCTCGTACTGGTCGCGCGCCTGATCGATCTTGCTGGCGACCGCAACCGCAATTTTTTCAGGACGCGCGTGCAGGTCGGCGGTTATCGCCTGCAAATCCATTTGCGACCACTGCCCGAGTTTTTTTATTTCATTGACTTCACGCGCGATCGCCGCGCAGGTAATGACCAGAATGGGGGCTGAATTTACCATACCGAGATAGCACCGACGATCAGTCCCCGGCTGGCTAACCGGCGCGCATTTCGGCGACGAGCTGCTTGGCGGTGTCGGAGGCAACCGCGGCGTCGCGACAGTAGGCATTAGCGCCGATGGCTTCACCGAATTCCTGGTTCAGCGGCGCGCCGCCGACGAGGATGATGTAATTGTCGCGAATGCCCTGTTCCTTCAGGGTGTCGATGACTACCTTCATGTAAGGCATGGTCGTGGTCAACAGCGCCGACATGCCGAGGATTTCGGGCTTGTGCTCTTCGAGCGCGGCGAGGAAATCTTCTACCGGCGTATTGATACCGAGATCGATCACTTCGAAACCGGCGCCTTCCATCATCATGCAGACCAGGTTTTTACCGATATCGTGGATATCACCCTTGACCGTACCGATCACCATCTTACCCGCGGTAGGCTGGTCGGATAGCGATAACAACGGCTTCAACAGGGACATACCGGCCTTCATCGAATTGGCGGACATCAATACTTCGGGCACGAACAATATACCGTCGCGGAAATCGATACCGACGATGGTCATACCAGCAACCAGCGCTTCGTTGAGCACCTTGTTGGCGTCCCAACCACGATCCAGCAATATCTGGGTGCCTTCGGCTACTTCTTCCTTGAGACCGTTGTACAGATCGTCGTGCATTTGCTCGACAAGTTCATCGTCCGGCAAAGTGCTCAGATCCAGATCGTCTTCATAGTCGTCATCATCATAGTCAGTCATTTAAAAAATCCTCACGCAATCGATAGCCGCCCGGAGAGGCCATCAGGAACAGGCAGAATAGGTTTTAAACGTCGGCGGGGCTGACTTTGCAGCGACTTCACGTTGCCTTAAAACGACACCGCCTGAAGTCGCAATAGTATTGATTATCAGCCGGTTTTCGGTTGATTGACGCAATCGATGCGATCACGCGGGATGGTATTCCCCTGATGCTGATCGCCGATGTACACCTGGAAGTTGAGGAGTTTCTTTTCACGTATAAAGCGCCCCAGCATCGAAATTATCCACGGATCGTTGATTTCTTCCCAGGTGATGTTGTCGAATTCATGAAAACGCAGGGTGCGGGTCTCGTGCGCTTCGCGAACCGACAGCAGCTCACCGAGGTAATAGACAAAACGCTGCGAATCGTCATGAAACACCGCGTAGATAAACGGCAGATCGACCTCGATGCCCGCGGAGGCGAGTTTTCCGAGCAGCCCCGCACCGCTCGCGGCCATCGATTTGAAATGGTTGGTTGTCGCTCATGCCGCGATGTTACGGTCTATATGAACCCCGTGGCAATAATTATTAACAATGTTATCACCAGATCAATGTTTCCATATCACGGGTCTGCTGCAGCATCTCCGGGGCACCCTTGTCCTCGTAAATCCGCCCCGCCTGGTCGAGATACTTCTTCGCCCGGTCGATCGCGAAATTGGAATTGTAGAGCACCGCGATGATATCGGACTGGCGCTGGAACATCGAACGATCGCTGGAATTGGCGAGAGTTTCGCTGGACTTGATCCTGAATTTCCAGGCTCGTTCGATCTGGCCGAGACGCAGGTAATGATGGTATAGCATCTGGTAATCACGCGCCTGCGAGGTCTGAATCAAATCCTGCTGGTGTTCCATGAAGAGGTCATTGATCTCGCCTTCGACCTGCGCCAGGTCGCTATCGCTGATCTGGCTGTGATCGATGTTTTCGAGTAGCCGGTGTACATGGGTCATCTGGCCGGTAGAGGCAAACAGGCGTGCGGCCTCGAGGCGCGCCTGCTGCGCCAGGTAACCGTCGTGCACCTGGTCGTGTAACGACGCGAGCGCCTCCCATGCATCGGCGGCCGCGCCGTAACGCCGAATGCTCAGATTTTCATCGATGACAGCGTGCAGGTTCTCATTTACACCCTGGTAATAGCCTCGCGCAATCGAGTTACGCGCCTGCCACAGCTGGTCGTAGGTATTGGCGGCGCGGCGCGCCAGTTCGCGCGCGCGGATATTGAGCTGCCCGAGCAACTGGTAGCAACGTGCGGTGCCAAGCACGTTATCCCGCTCCATTGTCAGGTAAAGCGCTTCCTGCAGGTAGATCTCGGCCGCCGATAACTCCTGCTGGTTGATCGCCACTTCACCGAGTAACAACAGGGTATCGCCGAGCCTGTCCTGGTCGTCCTGCAACACCGCGGCGGCGGCTACTTCCAGCAACAGGGTACGCGCCGACGCATAGTTCTGTTGATGCAGGAAATCGCGAATCTGGCGGTCGCGCTGGGCGTCGTTGAGTTCGAGGCGCGCCATTTCGCCGTCGATATCAAACTCTCCCTGGTCCGCGGGGGGCTGCCAGGGCTGGTAGTACATTGGCACACCACTCGACTCGATACCCGGTTCGGCCGGCTCGTCACGCAGCAGGAAGAAATGCACCGCAACCATTACCGCAAGCAGCGATATGGTCGCCACCGCGTTATCGGAAATGTCGCGTCGCCAGTTCATAATTCAGACCATATTACGCCGCTGGTGATCCAATGCAAGGCAGTGCGGGCTGCCAAATAGAGTACAAGTTGCTAAGATAGCGTCATGAAAAAGCCCGTTCTGGACGCCGATTTCACGGCATTCATCGATCACTATCTCGCGGTTTCAGGATTGTCGACCGCCACCAGTGTGGCCCAGCAACGTATCGACTACGAAGCGCTAGTGCGACAGTTTAACTATGCGCACCCCCCAGGCATAACCACTCGCGGCAGCCGCATCGCCGGCCGCCATGGCGATATCCCGTTACGCCATTACCGCTACGGCAACGGTGACGACAGCGCCCTGATCCTGTTCATTCACGGCGGCGGTTTCATCCTCGGCAGCCTCGATACGCACGACGATATCTGCGCCGAACTGTGCGCCACCAGCGGCTTCGACCTGGTGTCGGTCGACTATCGCCTGTCGCCCGAGCATTTCCACCCGGTCCATCTCGACGATGTCGAAGATGCGTTCCACGCTTGCCAACATGACAACACCATCCTCGTCGGCGTTTCCGCCGGCGGCACGCTGGCGGCGGCGCTTTGCCATCGCCTGAAATCAGAACTGCACAAAGCGGCCGGTCAGCTATTGATTTACCCGTCCCTCGGCGGCGAGGGTTTCGATCTCGATTCCTACCGCGACAACGCCGAAGCGCCGCGGCTGAGCACGGCGGACATACGCTTTTATCGCGGCGCGCGCTGCGCCGGCGACATCCTGCCGCTGGACGATCCCGAGTTTTACCCCCTGGTCGCCACTGATTTCGAGGGTACCGCGCCAACCATTGCAATTTCCGCCGACGTCGATCCGCTGCGCGACGATGCGCGCCTGTACGTCGAGAAACTGCAAAGCGCAGGGATATCGGCTCGATGGATCAACGAACCGGGGCTGGTACACGACTACCTGCGCGCACGCCACGTCAGCGCCGTCGCCGGCGCCGCCTTCGCGCGCATCGGCTACGCCATCAAGGAACTCGCCGCCTGACCCCGGTGGGTCATTACACGATGCGTCGGACCGTTGCAAACAGGCATCTCACAATGATAGGTGTTTTACGTGTTAGCTTCGACGGCGCGGCCGTCGGGATTTCTTGTGCGGCGGTCCGACGTATCGGAGCGCGACGTCCCTGTCGCGCGAAATCCCGCAAAAGAATTCCCGACGTCCACGCCTCTACAGTGTTCATGTTTTTAATATCGGGAGCTTCGATTTCTCAACGTTGTGATGATACTAGAGGCAAGCGGTGATTCCCCTCGCGACAGTCAGGCCGGTTGCCGAAAAAGGGCGGATTTTAAAGGGTAGGGCCGCAGGGACGCGGCCCTAGGCGAAAGGCGACAGGGATGTCGCGTAGAGCCGTGCCCTTTAAAATCCGCCCTTTTTCGGGAAGCCGCAGGCCAACCGGTCCGTCGCGAGGGGAATCATCGCTTGCCTCGGGGCGAAGATACGGCTTCAGACTTCTATAATCGGATTAACTCAGCTTTGTGAGATGCCTGTTTGCAACGGTCCTGAAGCATCGGGGAATGACGGAGGGAGAGTTGCAAGCTAATTCTGGTTCGGATAATCTTTGATAATGCAAGTCTCACCAAATATGCCAATTTATTATTATATTGGATAATATTTACTTATTGATTGATGTTTAAAAAAAGACTTCCTCCACTCGACCCCCTGATCGCCTTCGAAGCCGCGGCGCGCCTGCTGAGCTTCACTCGCGCCGGCGAGGAGTTGCACCTGTCGCAGGCCGCCATCAGTCAGCAGATCCGCAGCCTCGAAAGCAGCCTGCAGGTGCAGCTGTTCACGCGTTCGCACCGCGCGGTGCAGTTGACCAACGAAGGCCGCGAGTACCAGCACACCGTGGTCACGATTCTGAAACAACTGGCTGGCGCCACCATGGACATTCAGAACATCGAATTCAGCCAGCAACTGGTCATCGGTTGCGACCAGTGTTTTGCGACACAGTGGTTGAGCCCACGCTTCGCGCAGTTACGGCAGTTGCTACCCGCTGTGGCGTTGCGCATCATCGCCTCCGACGACTATGACGAAAGCCTCGGCCCCGAGATCCAGACGGCCATCTTGCACGGTGACGCACAATGGCCCGGCTTTCATGCTCAGCTCCTGTGCGCGGAAGAAGTTTACCCGGTCTGCAGCCCCAACTACCCGCATCAACAGGCGCAGCAGGACTGGGCCGGTTGGTTGTTGCAAGCCCAGTTGATCGATCTCGTCGACAGTCACTGGAACTGGATGAACTGGCGTCTGTGGCTGGGCGGTAACAACATCGATGAACCACTGGGCAATCGAAACCTGCATATAAACAGTTACCCGCTGGTAATCGACGCCGCCTGCGCGGGCCTCGGCGTCGCACTCGGCTGGGGTGGGCTGGTAGATGATCTGATTGCGCAAGGTCGATTGATTCGCCCGCTGACACAATCGTCAAAAACCGAGTTTGGCTATTACTTTTTATGCCGTGAAAATCTGCAGGACGATGAAACCATCGCACAACTCAGAAACTGGCTGTTTCGGGAATTCGCAGCTGCCGACAGCGACGAATGAATACACCGGCGCACGCAATCATAAATTTACAGGTAGTGTCGCGCAAACCGGATCATGCGTACGATGCTGATGGCGTGCTGATGGCGTGCTGATGGGACAGACACTTTCTCTCCGCGACGCATATCCGCCGCGCCATCATCTAGTCAAGTGGTTATCGTCTCGGGCGGTAGCCGCTTTTGTCGCAGCGACAACAATCCGCCGATTGCGATACCGTAGTCCAGATCATCGCCTGGAATGATCCACGACGATGCGTCGATGGCTTGGTCGGCCTGCTGATTACCGCAGAACAATGCTTCGATGGTTCCGCCGGGAAGCCGGGGGTAATCGTCAATGACCCGGTCATCGGGCCGCGTGAAATTAATGCGACCGTCGGCGATTTTCTCGAGACCGAATCCGCCTTCGTGCACGAGACGGTGGTGACGGCGGCACAATAGCACGAGATTGTCGATCGACGTCTTGCCGCCATCCGCCCAGTGTTCGATGTGATGCGCATCGACGAAGCGGCGATGACTGCAGCACGACAGCGCCCTCGTCTGCCGGCAGCCGGGCGCGAATCACGAGGCTGCCGTCATCATCATCGTAGTAATAGTTCAACTCACGCGAAGCGTGCTGTTTCGTGGCATGTTCGCGCTCCACCTGACGTTCAACGCTTCGATAGGCGCGCACCAGTTTTTCGACCTGCGCGGCGGTGGCGTAACGGGCAAGATCGAGCAGTTCCTTTTCGTTCTCCGAGTCGGCGATCCGGGTCACGGCGCGCACCTTGGAAAAGCTGAGCTCACCGCTGGCAAACGATGCGGAGATCAGAGGTGACTGTTTGAGCGCATGCGCGACGCGGACCTTTTCCCGCGCCGCGTTCATGCCGATGCCGCAGCGCCAGTTGAGCCAGTGGGCGCAGGAGGTAAATCCCCAGACGCCCCAGGGGCCTTCGTCGTCGAGTGCGGCGACGAGTTGCAACAATCGGTAACTGGCGGCATTGATATGGGCGCAGAGCTCGGTGATTTCGGCTTCGAGGGCCTCGGCTCGGGTATAGGAATGGGATTTTTCGGGCGTCGGCGAGACGCTGGCGGCGGGCTCGTACATGATAAACATCCTTGTCGTTTCAGAATCGTTGATTATAACAAAAAGGCATTTATAATCAAAGAGTTATATTGATATCCGAGACTGATTTGGAGCAGGGTTTTTCACCGGGTTGTGGCAGCTGCAGATAGGGTATTATTGGCTGTTTGTGACCGAAGCGGACATGGCATTGACGTAAAAGGGAAGACCTGACCCTGGGTTTGGTACCGTCAACCAGGGCGCATTTTCAGCTAGCTTCGCTCACCGTAATGAATTATTGACGTCTGTTCCGCGCAGTTCTTCGCCACCCACGATACGGTTTTCAGTATCTTCTTTGGAGAAAGCGGACTCTCGTAATTGATTTTTCGGCGGCGGGAAAGTGCCCGAAGCCGTCACTGGCAAACTCCTTACCAGGGGCAATCTTCGGCCAGCTTCGGACACTCGCAACTAAACCTGACGGGCAATAGCGTATAGCGTGACGCGCGTGCACATGTTAGGGGTTGATTACACGCGTAGGCGGCGGTCTTCGTTGTTCCACGTGTTTATCGTGCTGACCAGCTGCTCCAGCGTTTTAACTCGGAGCATCTCCTCCAGGGCAGACCGACGAATAAGCTTAGGTCCCAAAGGCTTGAAGCTGGTCGGGTCAATCAGGTGAGCCTCATAAACGCCACTCATGACACCCATGTCTGCGCGGTAGATCTTCGAGAATCCGCCATCTTGTTCGGTTTTGATAAAATATTGTCCTGAATAATCAGTCACTTTTCATCTCCTTTTTCATGGTTCCATAATACCAGAAAGGGGATTGCGCCACCTGCTTGAGATCTCTCCCCTGAGATGGCTATAAAACTAGGGTTATGGTACAGATGGTGTTTCAATGCGGTCGGACTAAATTCCCGCTACGGGGTGGTGTTAGGTGTCTATATTGGGTCGTTTTTTGCCGCCTACTGTAAATTCACGAGCGTCCCCAAAGTGCCGTTCTCTGCCTCCCGCAACGCTCTTTTCAGTGACCGCTAAGGAGAAAGCTGACGCTCAAATCCTCTACGCCGGAGACTGAGTTGTGCCCAAAGCCGTCACTGATGGGGTACAGCAGGCACAAGGTATCGATCAAATATCTCTGCCGGTTGTCGATGACCTATCGCCTGGTTGTAATGGCTTCCGGTAAATACAACTACCATGTTAATA
>Ga0164320_10000652_pt1 | contig 11804 bp, 8 predicted proteins | sample GuaBasSediGuay11_FD_113736 | JGI IMG/M metagenome (GOLD analysis project Ga0164320, IMG submission 113736) | Subseafloor sediment microbial communities from Guaymas Basin, Gulf of California, Mexico - Guay11, Core 4567-28, 0-3 cm | ecosystem: Environmental > Aquatic > Marine > Hydrothermal vents...
AACATAGTATTGCAACGGCTCGCGCACGGAGAAGAACGTAAACTCAAACTCCTCGTCTCCGTCTGCCATCTCGACTCGCTGCCATTCTCCGTCAGCAAAACTGGCGTTTACCCACGCCTGGCCCGGAGCAAACCCGTGCATTGTGGCGCGTACCTGTACTGTACCGCCCAACCGAATACCGTCGTCACCCGGGATTACTTCTATACTTTGTGGTGGCAGTAAACCCGGGAATGCCCAACCCAGCCAGAGATGCCTGACGCCATAGGCATAGTTACCCGGGCCGGCCAGTGCGAGAAAGAGCAGACCCACAACAGCGATACTGGCAGCCGCCAACGCCAGCGTGAATTCTTTTTGCGCAACCTGTTTTTCCGGCGGATGTTCCTGTGCGACACGCAATGTGTCCTCGGCGAGGAGCTCGCGCATCGGGTTACCGGTATCCTGCATCTCGACATAGGTCTCAACACGGCCGCGAAAAGCCGGTGTACGCATTTCGATTTCTGCAGAAGCATCTGTTTCGAGATTTCGATTGGGTCGAACGATAAGCCAGTAGAAAAGCGCAGCCAAAGTGCCGATCAGAATCAGGCGGGCCATGATAATCTGGCCATCCGGAAAGCCACTGCGAATGGCAATTGAGACGGCGACGATTGTGATAAATAGTGCGGTGATCGCCAACACGGCCGCACCGCGCGCCAGCAGGAGTTGCTTCAGGCGCAGCCGGAATAAATTCAGGTAACGATCAAATTTCTCTGTGAAATTCATCCTTGTTCCGCTCGGCGTGGATTCAGGTAGGTATTACCGAGTACTGACTCGCCAATGATCACCAGCGCGAGGAGCAGTAGCAACCAATGCCACAGTTCAGTCGGAACCGGTTCCTGGTCGGGCACCCGGCTACCTGCGACAGCAACAGCGGGATCCTGCCCGGCTGTTGCGTCCTGCCAGCGATCGAGTACTTCCTGGGATATCGTCTGCAGATCCGACTCCAGCGCATCAATATTGACGGCAATGCTTACCTCTTTCTCAGTAGTGTAGACCGTGTAAAAGCCTGGTTTATTCAATTTTATTTGCTGCTCGCGGGTCGTATCGGCAAGCGACAGCACACGATTGCCGTCCGGGTCTACTACCTGGCCCGAAACGCTGCCAACCTGCGCCAGCGATAATGTGTCGCCGGCGGTATGCATTTTCGAAATATCATGCGTTCCTGACAGGTAGCGAGCTGTTTCAATAATGAAACTCACGAACACCGGGTGCACCGGAAAATCGTTCCAGCGATTGTTAAGGCCACCGAGAACCAGCAGCAATCGGCCTTCTCCAAAACGTCGTTCGATCAGGAATGGCTCGTTATTCTCCAGTCGAATGAGGACCTTATCGCCGTCAAGCACCTCCACCGGCATGCTGCGGGATACGTTGACGTTATGCCATCCCTCCGTCTGCGACAAGAGCGGATGCCCGCTATCAACCTGTCCGACAGACAAAAACTGGTTGCCATCAATATCAACATTGGTCGGGCTGTGACGATGGCCGCTAACAGGAAGCGTCTCAAGTTCGAACGCGCGCTGACCTGCAAACGCGAGCACGCTACCGCCACCCTGGAGGAAATCAATCAGCGCCGCACTGAGTTCTGCATCAACTGAACTGATGTCATCGACAACCGCCCATGTATATCTGGACAAAACACGCAAATCGAATTGTCCCGCCACTAATGTCTGGACTACAAAAGCGTCACCAGACGCCGACTCCAGCGCGGCTGACAAATAGGTAACCGGCAATCCTTCGCTGGCGTAAGTTATTAACGGCACCTCGATCGGCGGCGTTTTTTCAATAATGTGAAAACGTTCGTTGTCAGCCTGCAGGTCATCATCGGTAATAATTCTTATCGCAAGCTGGTTGTCACCTTCGGCATATTCCGGCTTCGCAAATTGTATGACCTGCGGGCCTGTCACGCTAAGGCCGCGCGACTCGATGACTGCACCATTCAGCACCAACTCGACGTCTGCGACCCTTTCACGGTCACCATATCCTGACAAGGCGACATCCAGCCCTGTGGCCGTTTCCCGCACGTATTCCACCGACCAGTTGAACGGTGTGCCAGTACCAACGACATACGGAATGAGCTCCGGGATTCTCGATGACACCAGGTCAGAAAAACGCACGGGCATCGCGCTGGCCTGAAAATCGCTAATGACATGCAGGGTGACAGGTGCTGGCAACGATTCGGCAAGACGATCTACCGACTTCATCATGTCTCCAAGATCCAGATGCAATGCGCTGACTGAAAGAGTGGACAGGGCCGCACGATGTGCCTGTTTTTCACCGCTCAAATCACTGGCCAGATGCAAACTACCGTCTGCGGAGAGAACTTGTAACAAGGCATCGTTCGGTACTGCATCAATTGCACGCCGCGCCGCGCCTATCGCCTGGGAAAAAACGCCGGCCCGGCTCATGGATACAGATGTATCCACCAGGATGAGATGCGTGCCGGATACCTCACCCGCGAGAACGCCCGGTGAGTGATAAAAAACCGGCTTGGCAAACGCCAGCACCAGTAGTACGAGCAAAGCAACACGCAACGCCAGCAGAACAAAGTATTTGAGCTTTTTTTGCAGATGAACCTGCTGCTCTGACGATTCCAGCAACATTGCCGAACTGAACGGTTGTCTTACCGAACTTTGGGTCTTCAGGCGATGCAGCCAGAACGGCAAGCCGATCGCCAGCGCACCCAACAGGAACAATGGAGCTAGCAAAGCCACCGCTACTTCCGCCGCTGCCGAAAAAGCAGGTAATTACGCAACGCCTGGTCCAGCGAATCACTGGTGTTAACCAGCACATGATCTGCGCCAATGCTCATTGCTGCTTTCTGTAATGCATCGATGTGGTCACGGATGCGTTGTGGATAGGCTTCGCGCATGAATTGTGGCGCAACTTCGATCGCCTCGCCGGTTTCGAGATCTTCGAGCAATACATTGCTATCGAACTCCGGATCGAGCTCCTGCTGGTCGAGAACCTGGAAGAGCACGACATCCTGACCCTGCCACGCGAGTGGACTGACACTGGCAAGCAAAGTTTCCGTATCGCAATAGAAATCAGATATGACAGCAACCAACCCGCGTCTCGATATCTGTTCCGAAAACTTTTGAAACGGCTTGTCGAATTTCGTACCAGTCGTCGCCTCAGCACCGTCGATGCAGTGCAAAACACCTTGCAGCTTTCCGGCTCGTGAAGAGGGTGGGCGATAATCTCTGACCTCCTCGTCAAAGATCATGCAACCAACGGCATCGTGTTGTCGTGCCGCCAGAAACGCCAGGCTGGCAGCGAGGAATTTTCCATAGCGTAATTTACTGACTGGCGGCCCACCGAATCCCATCGACGCGCTGGTATCCAGCAATATCATCAGGTGTGAGTTTGTGTCGCCAAGGAAACGCTTGATGTACATGCGTTCGGTGCGCGCAAAAACATTCCAGTCGATAAAACGGGGATCATCGCCCTCGTTATAGGCTCGATACTCAGCGAATTCCTGGCTGAAACCAAACGCTGGTGATCGATGCAGTCCGATCATGACACCCTCAACAACGGAACGCGCCACAAGGTCAAGATTCTTCAGGCCTGCAAGCACCTTGGGATGTAACAGGTCCCTTGCTGTGGAACGATTGGTTTGTAGCGCAGACATATTTTAGCCGTCGACTTTTTCGAGCATCGCCAGCAACACATCATCGACGGTCATCTTGTCAGACTCGGCAAAATAGTTGCACAGTACTCTGTGTCGCAGGACGGGAAGTGCCATGTTACGCACGTCCTCCCGGGTTACGTGATAACGACCGGCCAGTAATGCACTGGCTTTTGCCGCAAGGTTTAAGAACATGGTAGCGCGTACGCTGGCGCCGAAATTGACATAGCGTTTGACGACGTCGGGTGCGTTGTCATCACCCGGGCGGGTCGCCCGCACCAGGTCGACCGCATAGCGATTTACCGATTCCGCAACCGGCACCTGGCGCACTAACCACTGAAATTTGACGATCTCCTCAGCGTTGGTACATGGCGAGACCGCTGGAATGTCGACTCGTGTGGTAAACCGATCAATGACCGCGAGCTCATCATCTTCACTGAGGTAATCGAGCAACACGTTGAACAGAAAGCGGTCCAGTTGCGCCTCTGGCAACGGATAAGTGCCCTCCAGCTCAATTGGATTTTGCGTCGCCAACACGAAAAATGGCGGTTCGAGTACATGATTTTCACCACGCACAGTAACGGTACGTTCCTGCATAGCTTCAAGCAGGGCCGCCTGCGTTTTTGGTGGCGTTCTGTTTATTTCATCTGCCAGCAAAACGTTAGTAAAAACAGGCCCTTTCACAAACGTCCATGACCGATGACCGGTTGCCGAGTCTTCTTCGATGATGTCCGTACCAGTCACATCGGTCGGCATCAGGTCGGGTGTGAACTGGATGCGCTTGAAGGTAAGGCCCAGCGCATCTGCCAGTGTTTGCACCAGCAGCGTTTTAGCGGTACCCGGCATTCCGGTGATCAGGCAATGTCCGCCCACAAGCAGTGTTATGAGCAAATGCTCAACGACATCTGCCTGGCCGATAATGACCTTGCCAACCTCTGTGCGCAGCGCACTCGTCGCCTTCTGAAAATTACCGATGAGATCGCGCACTTCATCAGTCTCAAAAACGTCTTCCTTTTTTGTCGCCATATTTTTATCCGTCTTTTACATTCATATTAATTAGTTGCATCTACCTGCATCACTTCCAGCAACAAGCGCTGCGCCGGCCTGTAATTGGGTGCCACATCCAGCGCCTGAAGAAGATGATTCTGTGTCCGGCTCTTATCGCCGAGATCATGGTGCGCGGTCGCAAGACGATAATGTGCAACCGCCTTGTCATGTGGATCAAGCGCCAGTGCCACCGTAAATTCCTGCAATGCCTCCTCCGCCCGGCCCCTGACCAGCAACAACTCGCCAAGCATGCCATGCAAATCCTCATCGAACGGATCAACGAGGTTGCTACTCATTAAGACAGCGATCGCGTCGTCCGTTCGCTCATCCTCCCTGAACCGGCGCCCGAGTTCTTTAAGGGAGTCCGGGTCATAACCACCATTTCGCCAGAAGTTCTCCAGCGCTGCGGTTGCTGCGTCGGCGTTCCCCAATTCGTCTTCAGCGAGTGAAAGTGCCAGGTACGGACTATCCGGTTCGGTATACACAGGCAACAGCTCAAGCAGACGATTTGCCGATTCAATCGTTCCCTGCCAGTCAGCGGCATCGATAAGCTGTGATATTTCGATTTGCGTTTCGTGCCACTCCTCCAGATTGTCCAGAATTACGCCATGCTCTGTCGCTACGAATGCCGCAAACTCGCGGTCAAATTGTGCGGGCGAAATTTCCAGAACTAACTCAATTGCTTCCGGTGTCTGCAAGCCATCCTTGTATGCATACAAAAGTTCGCTCAGTTTTTTCTCGCCATAGCGCTGGTCAATGAACTGGCAAACCAGCCCCGCCTGCATATAGGAAACGATAACCTGCTCATCGTATGTCGGTCGCACGAAACCTTCATCAAGTCCCGCGATTGGCAAGAAGCGATCGTCCTTCATCGCGTTGTAAACGGACATCGGAATGCGCACACCCGGGTTTGGTCCGCTGCGCCATTCCTCGAAAACGGAGACACCCTCGCTGAACCAGCGTGGTACCAGGTGGTCAGATGCTTCCAGCGTAAAGACATGCGCCATTTCATGCCACAACGTCGTACCCCACTGAAAATGCTCTGCTGGTCGCGCCGTTGGTGAATCCATTGCGACAACATAGCCAAAAGTTGCGCCAAGAATACCGATGCCCGGCATCCCGGCGGTGCGCACAGCGAAGTCTTCGTGGTCCGGGTACATTTCTATAACAACGCCTTCACTTAACTCAAAATTATAGCGCCTCGTGAACTCGTCGATGCTGTCCCGCGTCAGCTTGATCGCATACGGCGCTATCACGTCCGCCTCATCCTTGTGCAGACGCAGGGTAATCGGCACCTCGCCACTGTCAGCCGCTAATTGCGGATCGGTGATCAGGCGAAAATTCGTGAAGGAATCCAGCAGGCGTAAGGTATTGACCGCTATCGGACTGAATGGATCAACCTCATGCGCTGTTTCCAGGTGTTTTCTTGCTCGAGTCATTTGATTATCGCGTAGCAGGTTCACGCCGAGCTCTTCATGGGCTGAGGCCAGGCCAGGCTCTATGTCGACGGCCTTCTGGTACATATCGATCGCATCACGATAACGACGTGTAATGACATAGAAGTGCGCGGGAACAGCGTAAATGTCGCCGAAGTGCGGGTTGTACTCCAGTGACAGCGTAGTCCAGCGACTTTCACTCTTGTTTTGCAGAAGATCTGCTGCGGCACGCAAGGCGTAAAGCTGAAGCGGTGGCCAGTCATGCCGGTTGATTATTTCCTCGGCCGTTGCCATCGCAGCCAGCGCTTCTGCTTGATTGCTGTTCTCCAGCGCAACCCGTGCTACCAGGAGCCAGGCGCCAACGCGTACACCATCGTCTATGGTCGCATCGGACAAAAGCGGTTCCAGAAGAATATTGGCGGCATCGTCAAAGCCGCCTGCCAATACACGTGCTGCGCCAAGTTTGGCAAATGCATGATTCGGCTCCAGCGCCAGGCCCTCGCTGTAAAGGTCCATCGCCTCACCGTCCTGGTGAGAATCAGCGTACAGATCACCCCAGCGCGTTCGCGTACCGACGTCATCCGGTGTCTCGCGCATTGCCTGTTGAAACCAGCGGTTTGCCTGCTGCAGATCATTGAGCGCCCAGGCGGACTCTGCCTTGATGGCAGCGGTCGTATTGCTCGCCAGAATTTCTCTGTAACACTCTGTGGATTCCTGAATGAGACCACGCCAGTACTGCTGATCACACTGGTGTAATTGTGGATCGTCTATGGCCCCATAGTGAATGTCGCGCGCGTTCGCGGCAGATTGCGCGAACAAGTAAATAAGCATCGCAACCAGGATAGCAGCAGATGGAATTTTGTGGTGAGCGACCTCGCGACTAATTCTCACGGCCCAGCTCCCCTTCACGCGCCTCGATTTCGTTCTCTGTCTGCGCCAGTTCCAGTAACTTTTGTAACAGCGTCTCCTGGTAATCACCTGCAGACATAGCGTCGCGAGACAGACGCAACTCGTCTAACTGACCGTTTAAAGCTTCACGACGTGCGATAAGCTCAGCCAGCACATCATCATCCCTGTCCGGGCGGCTGGCACCGAGCCGTGCCAGGCTGAATCGATCAGTACGATCACCCTCTATACGTGAGTGTTCGGTTGCCAATTGACCGTTACGCTCAAAATAATCGTCGACTTGCCTTTCAGCGAAACGATAAGCCTCGCCTGCAGAGATGACCTGGTTCTTGTCCAGATCAGCACCGGGATCGCCGAGTGCTGCTGCGAAGTAATTGCCAAACTTTGTGGCATGACGCTCAGCGCCACTACGTGTTGCGAGAATGAGCATGCGCTCATCATTCATTAGTGCATCTGCGAGCGCGCCGCTGGCGCTACTGGTATTCACAACCAGCTGGTTACCGCCCGGCAGCTCACTTAAAGCTTGTGCAAGATCGTCACCGGTCAGGTCCGGACCAGCAATGTTAAATTTGTATTCGTAATCGTCATAACTTCCGTGGCCGATAAGATAGACCGCCAGTCGATCGCTCGCAGTAATTTGTGTGCCCAGCGTCGTGAAGTGGTCGAGTACATCTTCGCGCGTCACTGATCTCGCCGGAAAAACATAGACCCGATTATCAGTCGTCAGTGTTTTAGACGCTTCGGTAACGGCGGCAACCTGTGTAGCGAATTGTTCGGCGTACACCCCGTCGCCGGCGAGTCCTTCGATGACGACGACATAGAGTTCCGCCTTGCTAATTGCAGGCAGCAACACCGACATCAGTCCGCAAAGAATTAGTAAGGGTTTCAAATCGTGCTCCAGCGACGACGTAACAACCATTCCCCTGCTTTTAACATCAACAGTAAAATGAATATTGCCGGAGCGTCCCAGATTGCACGGTATTCCTGCTCCGTAATTCCCGAACTGCTGTAGCGCAGCAAATCAGGCAGCATATCCAGATCCTGCGGCTCCAGGTACTGGCCCCCGGTAGCCTCCGACAGTGCCCGCAATTGAGCTGAGTCTCGCCGGATGTTGAAGTACTCGGCCTGCCCCGAGTCATAGTGAATGCTGGCCCGGGCGGTCGCGACGGCTTCGTCGTTACGATGTGCGACGGCTTCGAAATACCATGTTCCGGATTCAGTTGGGTCTATTTCAGCGGTAAATACGCCAGGATCCGCGGCGCTTGCCTGCAAATTGACAGACCAGGACTCTCCATCCTCGTGAGAAACCTGCGCGGTCACGCCGATGTCGTCTACCGGCCTGAATTCCTCATCGCGAAATTCCGCGCGCAGGACGATATTCGAATCCCCGCTGCCGCCGCCGGCGGTGAGCGATACACCTTGCGGCGAACTCGCAACGAGTGCGCGTAACAACTGGCGCCAGAATGTTTCGTGCCTTTGATCTTCCAGCGGCAAACTCATTTGCCAGCGCCAGGTGCCGCCTGACGCCAGTATCCAGGCATGGCCGCGCCCAAACGGATGTGTAACCAGTAGTGGCATTTGCCCGATATCGGTGTCTACGTTCAGGAGTGTTACTGCCGCCGGTTTTAAGGACCCGGTCACCTGGTAATCTGCGACGTTCGGCAATTCGCTCCACGACAGACGGTTAGCGTCGAGCGTATCTGCAAATCGCAACATCTGCGCATCGGCACCCTGTGGCGTCAGTTCTACGCTCGCTTTCTTGCGAAAAAATGACGGGATCGATGATGGCGGCAGACTGAGCGGCAGCACATCTGCAATTTCAGATTGTCCCCAGCCGCCGTTACCGAGCCCGTTCGGTCCGGCAATCATCAACAAACTACCGCCACGCTCGCTGACAAAATCACGAATCAGCACTTGTTGCTCGGCAGAGAGTGACGCTGCCTCGACGCTGCCAATAATCAGTGCGTCATAGGCAAACAATTCTTCCCGTGTTGTGGGAAAACCGCTTTCCAGTTGTTCCGGTGTATCGATGCCTTGCCGGTAGAATTTGTTCGGGCTGACGCGTAGCAACGAGACGACCTGAAGGTCGTCATCATTGCCAATCGCACGACGCAGGAATTTGTACTCCCAACGTGGTTCGCCCTCAAAATACAGGATCCGGTATTTCTGATTGGCCACCTCTACAAGTGTCGAGCGCGAGTTATTACGCAGTTCGGTTTCACCCGGAACGCTATCAACGCTGAAGTGAATACGATGATGGCCTGCTTCCGCTATCTCGAATTCCACGCGGGCCGTAGTGATTCCTGCGTCGGCCCGCAATTCAACCGGCACCAGCGCCAGCAGATCGTCACCGGCGTATACCTTTACCTGTGTGCTCGCCGGCGCATCGTGCCTGATAGAGACGCGCGCGGATAACGTACTTCCCGGCAGCACTTTGTCCGGCAACGTGATATCCGTAATTTCAATATCTTCGGGAATAGCAGTCCGCCCTACTGCAACCGTATGAACGGGTACGCCAAATGCTGCTATCGCGGCAAGCTCATCCACGGACAGCCCACCGCTCGTATCGGCACCGTCGGAACTCAGAACAACCGCCGCCAGCGGGCTGAATCGCGCTTCCCGCAGAACGATTCCCAGCGAATCCGCAATCGATGTCGACGTGGCTGTTGCTTGTGATTCCAAAAACGAAGTTACCGCTGTTGCAGTCTCGCCAAGTTCATAATGCCGCACCGAAAGATTCAGTGCGGCATCGGCCTGCACCACGCCGGACAAACTTCTCAATGCCTGCTGAAATCGTGACTCTGCATCGCCGAACACCATACTTTCCGAAACATCGAGCACCAGGGCTACGGTATTTTCGCCGGCGCGCAGTCGCTCCGTGCTTAACGTCGGCTGCGCCAGCACCCAAACCACAAGTGACAACATTGCGATCTGCAACATCCAGATTGCTGCGAGCTGGTAGCCGCGAACGAAGCTGTGCCGACGATACAGAAAAACGGAAATGCCGATGACTGCAATTATCGCAATAACAACGAGGACCCACGCGGACCAGTGGCCGACAAAAATCAGCTCACTGCGCGCATAATCTTCGCGCGGGTACTTGAACAGGAATTCAAACAATCGGATACCCTATTAATGTGTCATTGCGTAAACGAGATAGTTGATGCCGAACCGGTACGCCAGTGCCGTCATATTTTCCGGATAGTCGGGCCAGTCTGCATGCTCCCAGGCGTCGCCGATATCCATGTTGAAATTGATCGCCACCATCAGCCGACCATCGCTGTCGTAAATGCCGCGCCAGTGCGGCTCGTAGCCATCCTTCTCCCAGGTAACGCCTGAATAGATAAACATACGTGAAGGAATCTGAATACGCTGATCAAGGTCGTAGATAACGTGAAACGCTTCGTCGCTTTCGGGAATTTCAATGATCGGGCGATCGGGAAATACTTTGCTCATGGATGCCACGAAAGCGCTCCACTCACAGCTACCGTGAAAATCATCGACCATCAGAAAACCACCGCGCAACAGGTATTCGCGCATCCGGCCCGCTTCCTTTTCGTTCAGGTCCCAGTAACCGACTTCCACGGCGTAGATCCACGGGAAGTCATATATGTCGTTGTCCATTGGGGTAAGGATGCGCGGCTGCTCGGCAGCCGCTATACGTGTCAGCCGATCAACGCCTCTCACGAAATGGTGATCTGCATCCGGATAGTCTGTTCGCCACATTTGCTGTCGGCCATATCCTCTTCCACAATATTGACTGGGTGCATAGGCGAGGCGCACAAACTGAAACTCACCCGGCGCCTCGCGAGCTGCGCGCGCGGGCGCCTGCTTGTCAGGAGCATTTGCCTGCCCCCAGACAGTTACCGCAGTAAACATTGCGGCGATGCAGAGCACATTGAATGCCTTCCTGAAGGCTTTGGGCATAATCAGTTATCCAACAACGGGTCAGCTATATTACAGACCCGAAAAAGAGCGAATAGATTCAATCGAATTTGTTCGCATGAGGCCACTATTGATCATCATCGGCATTTTTGTCCGCTGGCTGCGGATAAAAGGCAAACAGACCGGAATAGACCAGGTCATCCTTACTTTGCTCGCTATTTCCGGCCAACTCCTGACATTCCGTCAGCCATTCTTCCAGTTTGTCACGTAACCTGGCGATTTCGCGTCGATTACCGCTAATCGACACGCGCATAATCAGTGGTCGGTCCACAGGATCTGCGAACGACTCCTCAGGCTGCTCAAGAAAGTGCACCAGATCTGCTTCTGTTTCGCGAAAGAGCGACCGCATCATTTCAACGGCTTCGTTGGGCTGATCCGATTTCGCGAACAGGTGCGGATCCACTTCAAAGCGGCTGGCAACAGTACGAAGGTAGCGCTCGACCGTACCGCGCTTGGGCTTTTCCTCGACCAGTTCCAGCAGCCCTGCTGCAAACAACGCATCCACGTGTCGATACAGTCGTGGCGCCTTTTCGCCCATCAGATCCGCAACCTGCTTGGTCGTAAGCGGTTTGCCGGCAAATCGCTCCAGCAGCTTCGATTTGAAAGGGTCGGTTAACAGTTTCGCCTGTTCCAGGCTCTTGACGACATATGTGCTCATTACTATAACACTCTGTTTTTACACAAGAATAAAATTAAATTGACTATTCACAAAAACGTGAATAATCTTTCATTCACGTTATTATAAATATTCACGAGCTCGGAAACAATTATTCTTCTGTTCGATCATCTGTTAGTTATTGTCTTCGCCG
>Ga0164320_10000653_pt1 | contig 11765 bp, 8 predicted proteins | sample GuaBasSediGuay11_FD_113736 | JGI IMG/M metagenome (GOLD analysis project Ga0164320, IMG submission 113736) | Subseafloor sediment microbial communities from Guaymas Basin, Gulf of California, Mexico - Guay11, Core 4567-28, 0-3 cm | ecosystem: Environmental > Aquatic > Marine > Hydrothermal vents...
AGGACACAATGGTCCGGGCAACGGCTGTTCAAAAAGCTGGATTCCTTCCTGGAAGCACCCGTTTTCATGCCGCTCTACGAGCAATACGCGAATACGGAAGGTTTTCCGGACTTCGCCCCAGCGCTCGTAGACCTTGGCATTGATGTTTTCAGGAGCAGCGTGACATTGAGAGAAGACCGTCCGCACGCCGGGATTCGTCAGGCAATATCAGCCCCTCAATAAATAAACAGATTCGGCGCAGGGATACGGCCGATACGCCAATGACTTCTCCACGACCCACAGTCGAATTCATTGGCGTATCGGCCGCATCTCGTCAGTCGGTCACGTATTTCACGTGAAAGTTGTCGCACTGAACAGGTGTCGATCCGGGATGGCCGGTGCTGGTGACTGTGGGTCGTGGAGCCAGCGTCGGCCATCCCGGATCGACACCGGATTAAGAACATCATTTGTAATCGATTTATACGGACAGTAGCTGCAAGATTAGATAACGACTATCCGCAGCTAGACACGTATCAATAGATCTCTTGCTGCAACGATCACACCATCCAAATCACAGTACACATACTCACCTGGCCGAAAATCAGCACCAGCAAATTGCAACTCCAAATCGCTCTCTCCTGTACCGCGTTTTTCGCTTTTCCTGGGACAGGTAGCAAGCGCACGTATACCAATATCGCAGGCATTGATCTCATGCACATCGCGAACGCAGCCATTGATGATCAGCCCGGCCCAGCCGTTGTTGCTGGCTAGCTCTGCCAGGTTGCCACCCACCAGCGCACAACGTAAGGAGCCGCCACCATCGACCACAAGAACCGCACCGTCACCCTTTCCTGAGACGGCGTCTTTCACAAGGGAATTGTCCTCAAAGACGCGTAGTGTTCGAATTGGCCCACCGAAGGCGAGCCGTTCCCCGTAAATCGAGAACACGGGATCCGTAGTACGCACCTCGGCTTCATGCGCATCGCAAAGATCAGCGGTATAAAACAGCTCAGACATCAGAGCTAATCCTGTTTCCAGATCTCGACTCTGTCACCCGTCGCTTCTTCGACGATAATGTCGCCGATTTTGCAAGGCACAACACCACCTGTCTCTTCGCAGCTCAGGAGATCGGCAAGCCGCTCGCCATGGTCTTTGTTGATAGCAGCTCTTCGAGCGTCTCCTACACCTGGTGGAACTCGCCAGCCAGTCGCATCCTTATATTCCTCGTTGATAGCCTCGAGACTCGCAAATGTATTGCTTTCAACAGCTGATGGTGCACAACCCGACTTTTGCCGGTTGACGATGACATGATCCGCTTCATCCTTCATCGCAATCAGCTGCTGCAGCGCGTACTCACAATCAGCCTGGCCCAGGAATTGCAGCTCAAATTGCTGCTCCTGGCAGACCGTCTTTCCCGCAGGTGCAACACACTCTGCGAACGTCAATATGAAAATCTTTATCCATGCTGTCGCCATGGCTTTGCTCCTTTATTGCTGGTCCGCATAAAACATCGGACCACCGCGTGAGGCGGGAAACCCGTACCCGTAAATATAGACTACATCGATATCGCTTGAGCGTTGTGCGATTCCTTCATCCAAAATTTTGCGGCCCTGGTCAACGAGGGCTGCGATCAGTCGATCGACAATTTCGTCGTCGGTTATCTCTCGACGTTCTATGCCGAATTCAGCAGCCGCAGCCTCTATCATCTCGTCAACTACCGGGTCAGGCGTTGGGCGGCGCTTGTCATCGTAAGCATAGAAACCTGCTCCGGACTTTTGCCCCAGCCGGCCCGCTTCGACCAGCAAATCGGGTACGCGGTAGGATTTTGGATCGCCCTTGTGCTCGTCCGACAGTGCTTTTCGCGCTGTGTAACCAATATCAAGGCCGGCAAGATCGAAAACCCGCATTGGACCCATCGCCATACCCCAGCTTTCCATCGCCGTATCAATCTGCTGCGGCGATGCGCCTTCGAGCAGCAATAACTGCGCCGTCTTGCCGTACGGTTGCAACATTCGATTGCCGATAAAACCGTAGCAAACACCGGATACTACGGCGACTTTTCTGATCTTCTTGGCAAGTGCCATTACGGTCGCCAGCACATCGTCCGCAGTCTTTTCGCCACGCACGACTTCAAGCAGCTTCATGATGTGAGCAGGACTGAAGAAGTGCATTCCGATAACATCTTGCGGCCGCTTCGTCGCTGCGGCGATTGCGTCGACATCCTGATACGAAGTATTCGTTGCGAGGATCGCGCCAGGTTTACAAACCGCATCCAGTTGCGTGAAAATTTTCTTCTTCAGGTCAGGGTCTTCAAAGACAGCCTCGACAACCATATCGACATCGGCCAGTGCCGCGTAGTCCGTGGAGCCGGATATTAACGCCCGACACGCTGCTGCCTTTTCCTCACTCAACTTGCCACGCTTGACGCTGCCGGCGTAATTACGTTCGATAATTGACAAACCACGGTCCAGCGCCTCATCGCTGATTTCGATCATCGTGACCGGAATGCCCGCATTGGCAAAGCTCATCGCGATACCACCGCCCATGGTTCCGCCACCAATAATGCCAGCACTCTCTACGTCCCGCCTGGGTGTGTCCTTCGCCAGACCATCAATTTTCGAGGCCTGTCGCTCGGCAAAAAAGATGTGTCGCATGCCGGCAGACTGCGAGCTTTCCATGCATTTCATGAATAAGTCCCGCTCGATCTTTGAGCCTTCTTGAAATGCGAGGGTCGCCGCAGCCTCAATGGTGTCGACTATGTACTCAGGCGCAACTTGCCCACGCGCGCGTTTGGCAAGCACCGCGCGATAATCATCAAATATTGAGGCCTCAAAATCGGGGACAATTTGTTCGCTGCTACGTCGAATCGGTGCTCCTTCAGCAATCAACTCCTTCGCCCAGGCGATAGCCGCTTCTCGCAAATTTCCATCAACGATCTTGTCGATCAAACCAATTGTCTGCGCCTGCCCGGCAGCGATCGGGGCACCGGTTGTGATCAGGTCCAGTGCTGCTTTAACCCCTGCGAGCCGCGGTGTGCGCTGTGTACCGCCCGCACCCGGGAGAAGCCCAAGCTTCACTTCCGGAAAACCAACTTTGGCTGAAGCTACCGCGCATCGATAATGTGCTGCGAGCGCGGTTTCGAAGCCGCCCCCCAGCGCCGTGCCGTGAATAGCCGCAACCACCAGTTTGGATGAGGCTTCTATTGTATTAAGCAGTTCTGGCAGCCACGGCGCCTTGAAAGGCTTGCCAAATTCAGTGATATCAGCACCCGCTATAAAGGTCCTTCCTTCGCAAACAATAACAACCGCCTCGGACGCGTCACCCTGAGCCGTCGTAATCGCATCGAGCAGTCCCTGACGTACCGCATGTGACAGCGCATTGACGGGCGGGTTGTTGACGCTGATGACGCCGATATTGTCTTGCAGCGAATAGCTCACGGGTGATGACATCTTGATTCCTTTTTTGGAACGTACCTGGGTTATACTGCGCGGATGTACCGCCAACTCACAGACCAGGCCGAGAAGTATCTCAGGTCTCTCTATAATCAGGACGATATCGCAGGTGAGCTGAAACGCAAGCTTGCTGACCTGATGGCCTGTGGTGAGGCCAATGCGGATTCTGCCTGTCGAGCGTTGAAGCTCAGCCGTCGCACCCTGCAACGCCGCCTCAAAGCCGAGAAAACCAGCTTCCAGAAAGTTCTCAAGGAAGTCCGGGCTGTGCTGGCGGTCAGCTATTTGAGTGACGGACGCCTCAAATCTCTCGAGATTGCCATGCTGCTGGGCTACTCGAATATCAGCACCTTCACGACCGCTTTCAAGTCCTGGTACAACATTCCGCCGGCCGAGTACCGACAGAAATTCCTCGGCGCATAGGCGCACCAGCAAAGAATCCTCAACCCATTTACGTTATGATGCGCCGCTCGTTTGAGGAGGACTTTCATGCTCGAAAAAATGCAGTTTTACATTGATGGCCAATGGGTTGACCCGGTAGAGCCGAGGTCCATGGACGTCGTTAATCCTGCGACCGAGGAAGTCTATGGCCAGATCAGCATCGGCTCTGCTGCCGACGTTGACTTAGCAGTAGCTGCAGCCGCACGAGCTTTCGAGACATTTTCACAAACCAGCCGTGAAGAGCGTATAGATCTCCTGCAGAAAATCCTGGACGTATACGTGCGACGGGCCGACGAAGTGGCCGAAGCCATCATGGATGAAATGGGCGCTCCCTGGGGTCTTGCCAAGTATGCACAGGCCGCCAGTGGTACGCAGCACATCGGTGCCGCACTGCAGGCACTGAAGGACTACGAATTCGAAGAAGAAATGGGCACGACATTGATCGTCAAAGAGGCGATCGGTGTATGTGGGCTCATCACGCCGTGGAACTGGCCCATGAACCAGATCGCAGTAAAGGTCGCGCCTGCCCTGGCGGCTGGCTGTACAATGATTTTGAAGCCCAGCGAAATAGCACCGTTTGATGCCATTCTTTTTGCCGAAATACTCGACGAAGCCGGCGTTCCCGCTGGCGTTTTCAATCTGATCAACGGTGATGGCCCAGGCGTCGGTACCGCCCTTAGCCAACATCCGGATATCGCGATGATGTCGTTCACAGGATCGACCCGCGCAGGTGTTCTGGTTGCCCAAAATTCGGCACCCAGTGTGAAGCGGGTTGCCCAGGAGCTTGGCGGCAAGTCGGCTAATATAATTCTTGATGATGCGGATCTGGAGGCAGCAGTTAGCGAAGGCACTGCAAGCATGTTCGAGAATACCGGGCAGTCGTGTGATGCCCCGTCCAGAATGCTGGTGCCGAAAGACAAAATGGATGCCGCGGCCGCGATCGCCGCAAAAGTGGCTGCCGAGACCGTCGTTGGCAATCCACGCAAAAAAGGCACACGTGTCGGCCCTGTCGTCTCAGAATTGCAATGGAACAAGATTCAGGGCCTGATCCAAAAGGGTATTGACGAGGGTGCAACACTGGCTGCCGGTGGTACTGGGCGGCCTGACGGACTCGACGAGGGTTATTACGTGAAACCAACGGTATTCGCGGATGTCAGTAATGATATGACGATCGCGCGCGAGGAAATATTCGGGCCGGTATTATCGATCATTCCGTATGAGGATGAAGAGGATGCCATCCGTATCGCTAATGACACGCCGTACGGCTTGTCGGGCTACGTATCTTCTGGCGACCTTAAGCGGGCAAGGAAGGTGGCATCACGCATGCGTACCGGCATGGTGCATATTAATGGCGCGGACCTTAATGCCTTGGCACCGTTCGGCGGCTACAAGCAGTCGGGCAACGGTCGCGAATGGGGTGCGCACGGCATGGACGAATTTTTAGAGTTGAAGTCGGTCTACGGCCATGTAGGTCCAACAAAAAAGTGAATCAATTGATGAAACGAATTGTATTGCTACTGGCGCTAACGGGCGGTCTATTTCTGGGCGCGTGCGGCGGTGGCTCGCAGCTACCTGTTGCGACCGGCAAAGCCAGTATCACAACGATCAACGCGATCTTCGGATCGCCTGAAATGAATTTCCTGATCGAGGAACGAACGATCGGGCGAGTTGCCTATAAGACCACGACGGTTACGGCCAGCTACGACGATCTCGACTACACGTTTAACTTCGATATCTTCTTTGCCGGTGACACTGCACTAACTCGTCTTGCCAGCCAGCACATCGACTTCGTCGCAGACCGGCATTACACAATCCTCACGAGCGGTACGATCGCCGCACCGGTAACCACAGTGTGGGACGTACCACAACGTACGTTTGCTGATGCCGACACGGTCTTTCAGACGCGCTTTTCACACACCAGCGCCTCGCTCAGTGCTATCGCGATCGATGTCTACTTTTCATTGGACGGCGCGGCCCCGGTTCTCGGTGCGGAAGTCGCTACGCTAAATTTCGGCGAACTTTCGGCCGCTCTGGATTTTGAGTCCGACGCCTATGTTGTCACGATCACCACCAGTGGTGATCCGGCGGATGTTCTTTTCAAATCAAGTCCTGCCACCATCCTGGCACGCACCAATATGGTTGTTACACCGTTTGACGGCGATGCAAACAGCACTTCAACGCTGGTTGTTCGCGGACTGGGTGTGCTGGGCGGCGCGATACCATTTCACGACCCACTCGCATCATCAACAATTCAGTTCCTGCACACGGCCAGGGAAATGGGTACAACGGACGTATATGATGATGCTGCATTAAGCTCTCAGGTACACGCCGACCATGCGTATCGAGACCTGACTGCCGATGCTCCTGTCGCAGTCGGCGCCAATGAGCATTTCTATACGCCGGCTGGTGACACCGCCGCAGTGTTGCTGAGTGCTAATATCACTATCGCAGAGGGTCTTCACTTTCGCGTCACTGCCGTTGGCACAGGCGGTGACTACTCGACGGTCAATACAGTTCTGGACCGCAGATCCGTCGATACGGCGGTCAAACTGCTGTATTTTCCGTCATCCAATAATTTTGATTTTACGAACTTGTATATCGTAGAGGCCGGCACAACGATTGACGACCAACTCCCGTTTCAGGCGGGCTCCTTTTCCAAGGTACCGAATCCCTCGTTGGAATTGGCACCGGGCAGCTACGATGTATACATCACCGAATTCCTCGACACAGTGATACTCGCAGGGCCCTTCCCGCTCAATGTTGTACGCGGGGATGTCGTTGATATGGTTGTTTACGACACCGACGATCCGGCAGTGCTGGAAATCGTCGTTTACCCGCTACCGTAGGAGCGGCCGCTCCTACGAGGCGGTTGCCTTTTCGACATAGGCAGCGGTGTCGTTAGCCGCTTCCTCTTCTGAGATATTCTTCGCGTCATACATGGCGCCATCCGCCACGCTGAGGAGATGCCACAGCTCTTCGCCGTGCTTCGGCATCAGCGCGATACCGACACTGGCTGTGCAGGTTATTTCCTGACCCTGGATGATGTACGCCTCCGATGCGGTCTGCACCAGGCGCTCGGCAATGTTCTTGACATCGTCGACGGGGACACCGGGCAATACGATCGCAAATTCATCGCCACCCAGTCTTCCCAGAATATCTTCTGGTCGCAGACAGAACTCCAGTCGGTGACCGAACGCTTTCAACAGTGCATCACCTGCCTGGTGACCGAAGCGGTCATTTATAGTCTTGAAGTGATTCAGGTCAAGATATAACACCCCGCCAACACTACTGCGGCGAATGCAAGATGCACCTTCCTGCTCAAAGCCACGCCGATTGAGTACGCCGGTTAACGGGTCTCGCAACGCGTCTGCAAGCATCTTGTCTTCGTTACGCTTGCGCTGTGTGATATCGACCAGGGTTACCGAGAAATCATCACCAACCGGCTCGCCAACAATGCGTAACCAGTTTTCTCCGCGCCCCGATTCTGCGGCGACCTCAAAGCTCACTTGCGACGTCGCGCTTTTTTCACCACCGAAGTGCCTGATGAGTTTTTCGGGGTCAAGTTGCTGCAGTTTGCCAAGTGGCATACCGACAAGTGTTCCGAGTTTTTCACCCACAAACGTTTCCGCCGCACGGTTTGCGAATACACAACGGAATTTTCGTTCTGAATCGTTTTCGTCATGCGCGAACCGCAGTATGCCGTTAGACGATGTCTCGATTAAGGTACGAATAAGATGTTCGCTTTCAGCCAGCTGGTTCAGTGCAGTGCGTCTCTCGGTCACGTCGCGACAAACGACGACCATTCCCAGGTTTTGTCCTTTCGGTCCGCTCAGCGGCCCAACACTGACCTCGTAGATATTGTTAGTATCCATACGCAGTGTTTGCGTCAGGTCGAGTTCTTTCGCTTGCTCCAGAATTGCGCGCGCAGCCGGAAAATCTTCCCACAGCTTGTGACCAATCAGCTCACTCTCACACCCTCCCAGCAACTCCTGCGCAGCTTTGTTCGCACAGATAATGCACTGTTCATTATCGACGACAAAAATCGGATCACGCACATGATCAAACAAAGTCTGATAGGCGACCGGACTGAATTCATGTACGCGCAGCTTCAAACTGGCATATGCAAAAAATGGCCAGACCAAAGCGAGCGTCGTTGAAGTAAGAGGAAATGCCGGTGGGCCGATACCGAGAAAGGTGCTCGCGATACTAGCGGTGAACGGCAATACTGCACTAGCGACCAGCATTAAAATTGTCTTGCGATGAGCTGGTGCGATGCTAGGCAGGCGCCCGACTAGCGCAACTGCAGAATACGCAAACAGTCCGTAGGTAAACGGCGCATAAATCCGCATGTACCAATTGTGATCCGTCAAGTTGCTGTGGCTAAGTCCGTCGGCAGTTTCATTCGCGATCCAGACTATGTTGTGCAACGAATTGGTCAGCGCCAGTGCCGTCGTTACCAGCGGCACAATGCTGAGCATGACAATGATCACGGTATTCGGCGGACCAACTGTGTACTCACGGTAGATAATGTAAAACACGACAGGGATAAATCCAGCCGAGAAAAGGCCCAGGGTCCGGCCAATGCCAAAAAGACTGGCGTCGCTTGTAGCGTACGAAAACGCGGACCCTGCCACCATGCCCGCGATCAGGAACAAAAAGAAGCTGATCATGTTATTGGCGTGCTGCCCCTCGGAACGGGAAACACGCACTGCCAAGGCCGCGTAAGCAATGGCGGCAATCGCCAAAAATGGCGTGAACAAAGGACTTAGCATCGACATACGACAATGCTAACGGGGTCCGACGCTACATAATGCGACCTGTGCCGCATTCCGGCCGCCGGAGCGTGCATCAGGTCACGTTTTCAGCCCTTCAGCCGTATCTGTGATCAAGGTATCGACAACCGCTTTCAGGCTGTCCTCAACGCTCGCACCATTTGCCCTCTCCAGGCCGTAGTCTTTTAACTGACGATGTGCGCTGGTACCTCGGGAAAGTATCTGCCGGACATCTGCAAGTTCTTTCTCGCAGCCCAGCGCTTCGGCATCTTCAGACACATGTGCGAGCATCTCGTCGATGAGTTCTTCGAACGGCACGACGACGCCCTTGGCGAGGTCAAGCATGCCTTCATCAAAGCTGTACCGCATCGCACGCCAGCGGTTTTCGCGAATTAACATTGGTGTGTAGATACGCCAGCGCTGGTTACGTGTGCGCAGGCGATAGAGCATGCGCATTATGCAGACAAGTAACGATGTCAGAGCGATCGTATCGTCGAGTCTCGTACACACATCCATAATGCGCGTCTCGAGCGTTGGAAAATGGTCACTCGGCCTAAGGTCCCACCAGATACGTGTCGAGTCCCGGATGAGTCCCGAATTAATCAAGATATTGATATGGCGTTGGTACTCCGCCCAACTCGCGAACCGTTCTGGCAGGCCCGTACGAGGCAATGCGTCGAAGATCGTCAGCCGGTAACTTTTTAGTCCTGTGTCCCTGCCCACCCAGAAGGGTGATGAACAGGACAGCGCAAGCAAGTGCGGCAGAAAATACGAGGCCTGATTCATCAGGTCAATTCGCAGTTCGTCATCATCAATACCAACATGCACATGCATGCCGCAAATAACGAGTCGCCGCGCAGCGCCCTGCATCTCGTGAGTCAGGTCAGAGTAGCGTTCTTTTTTCGTGGGTTTTTGCTCGGTCCACTTCGAGAATGGATGCGTCGAGGCGGCGATCGGTGCAAGACCGTGACGATCGGCGACCTCGATAATATTGCTGCGCAGTCGCGACAGATCCTGCCGTACCTCCTGCACGTTTTTGCAAACCTTGGTGCCAACTTCGATCTGCGAACGCAGCAACTCGGAAGTTACCTGTGTGCCGCATTTCTCCTCGGCCTCGGACATCAGGGTTTTTGGTGGATCGACAACCAGAGCACGCGTCTCCTTGTCTACCAGCAAATATTCTTCTTCAACCCCTATCGTGAACGATGGTTCGTTTCTCGGCATCCCCTGCCCCCATTTTTATCAGTCGTCCCGGTATCGATTCTATGATCTTGTGCATTACATTGGCGATAATTTCAACACCGCCTTCATCGTCGATCAGATCCTGACGAATCTCGATGCCAATATGTGGCAACCCGATTTCTTCGGCGTGGTGATCAATCGTGAAGTCTTGTGGTGCCTTACCTGAATATGGTTCGTTGTCGCCGACGCAGTAGCCGGCCGCCGTAAAGTCTTCCAGGAAAATATCGCGTAATCGCGTATCGGTATCCCACAGCACACCCATCTCCCAAGGGCGCGACTCGCCGTTCATGACCGGCGTAAAACTGTGGACGGCGATAAACGCTGGTAACGGACCTGTATCCCGCAAGCGCTGCACCTGCTTGTCCACGGCGTCGTGATAAGGCCAGTACAGGGCCTTGGCACGCAACTCCTTGTCGGACGGGTGTAGATTTCGATTACCGGGTACCAGAATACCGTCACCGAATTGCAGAAACGCGCTGGGATCCATCAACTGGCGATTGCAGTCCATGACCAGGCGCGAGTACTGCGCCAGTACTGCCGTAACGCCAAGACTGTCTGCCAGCTTTTCGGTCAGTGGCCCCGCACCAATATCAACCGCCAGGTGGCAACGTCGGGCAAAAGGATCGAGTCCCAAATCGCCCAACGACTTCGGAAATCGGCAGCTGGCATGATCGCACACCAGCAAGATCGGTTCGTTCGCTAAAGGATTAAGTACCTGGAATGGGCCGGGCTCATCGGCGGCCAGCAATTGTGCGGGGCTTGCAGGATAGTCTACAGGGGTGGAGCCTTCGGCCATTCAAGCAGTGTACCGTATCGATCGCGCGACGCCACCCGTGGACATTGCGGATAGCACCTATGCTGACAAGACGCCTGATTTCTCGCCCCAGGGCTTAAAGGATCGCACCGATGCTGGTTTCGCAATGTAATAGCCCTGTGCGAACTCGATGCCCAACGAGCCGAGTTTATCGAGAACCTGTTTGGTCTCGACGCGCTCCGCTATCGTTTCAATACCCATGGCATGACCAACATCGCTGATCGCCTTAACCATACTTTCGTCAACATCGTCTTCAGCAACGTTGCTAATGAAATGGCCGTCGATCTTGAGATAGTCCACGGGCAGGTTCTTGAGGTAAGTGAACGAAGATAAACCACTGCCAAAATCATCGAGCGAGAATTTGCAGCCGAGCTTCTTCAGCTCCTGCATGAAATGCACAACGCGTGACAAATTGGAGATCGCGGCTGTTTCCGTGATCTCAAAACATATCGCACCGTCTGGCAGATTTTGCGTCTCAAGTTCATTGATGACGAAATCGAGAAAGCGGTCTTCACTCAGAGAAGTACCTGAGAGATTAATTGCCAGGGTATAGCGCGCCTCACCCTCGTCGTTGCGATCAGCGAGTTCGGTAATTGCTTCGTGAATCACCCACCGGTCCAGCGTCGACATCAGGTTGTAACGTTCCGCAGCAGGGATAAACTGGTCAGGCCCCACGAGCAGGCCATTTTCATCGCGCATGCGCAGCAGGATTTCGTAGTGGCCACGGCTATCGCTGTTTTTCTTGCCGATTCCAATGATTGGCTGGAAAAATAACTCGAAGCGCTCTTCTTCAACTGCACTGGTGATTCGCGACACCCATTTCATCTCTTCATGACGCAGCGACGCATCGCTGTCTTTGTAGAGGTGGACCTGGTTTCGTCCCATGTCTTTGGCTGAGTAACACGCAACATCTGCAGAGCTCATCACGGCCGCAACATCGGCGTTTTCACTGTTAACGATGACAACACCGATGGAGCATCGGACGGTCGTAAACGAGTCCTGCCATTCGAAGCGGTAACCTTCAATCGAGCCCCGAATATCTTCGGCAACCTCGATCGCGCGCTCTTC
>Ga0164320_10000654_pt1 | contig 11764 bp, 8 predicted proteins | sample GuaBasSediGuay11_FD_113736 | JGI IMG/M metagenome (GOLD analysis project Ga0164320, IMG submission 113736) | Subseafloor sediment microbial communities from Guaymas Basin, Gulf of California, Mexico - Guay11, Core 4567-28, 0-3 cm | ecosystem: Environmental > Aquatic > Marine > Hydrothermal vents...
CAGGCTGGCCATTTCGAGCATTTCTTCGAAGGTAATAGTTTTAAGGCGGCGGGCTTCAGGCTCTACCCTGGGGTCGGTGGTGTAGACACCATCAACGTCGGTAAATATCTGGCACTCGTCAGCTTTCAGGGCTGCTGCCAGGGCAACGCCGGTAGTATCCGATCCGCCACGACCCAACGTTGTAATATTGCTATTTTCATCAACACCCTGGAACCCGGCAACCACCACGATACGGCCTGCCTCAAGGTCTCGACGGATATTCTGGTTATCGATTGATTTGATGCGCGCTTTATTATGCGCACTATCGGTAACGATATTGGCCTGCCCACCGGTATAAGATTTCGCCGCATAACCTCGCACTTCAAGCGCCATCGTCAGTAAGGCGATAGTCACCTGTTCACCAGTTGTTAGTAATACATCGAGTTCGCGACCCTTACCCTTGGGATTAATTTGCTGAGCAAGACCGATCAGCCGATTGGTTTCACCGCTCATAGCGGAGACGACGACGACCATGTCGTTGCCCTGTTCCTTGTAGGCAATCACTTTATCGGCTACCGCCTCGATTCTTTCGATCGAGCCAACCGAGGTGCCGCCATATTTTTGTACTAGTAAAGCCATTATCTGACTGATGAAAACCGAGCGCGGATTATAGGGAAAACGCGCGCGCTTGTATAATTTATTTCTCGCCCTGCTAATAGAATGGTTTGATTATTTTTGCAGGGTCGAATTCATTCGACCAGTAATTATTGGAGACATGGGGGGGTTGCCCTAGCTTTACGAGGCATTAGGTCGTATCTGGATGACGGATAGATAAACGCGGCCGGTCGAGTGAATTCGACCCTACAATTTACCCGTTGAATCTACGGAATTGCACAATTTCCGAGATACGCTAAAGCTGACTTTCGACCCAGGGTACTACAGCTTTAAGCGCTTCGGGCAATTTCTCCGGTAGATTACCACCAGCCTGGGCCATATCGGCTCTGCCACCACCCCTGCCACCGCAGGGTACTGCCACCACATTAACCAGGTCACCAGCTCGAATTCGATCCGACTCCGCTTTGGTGACGCCGGCAATTATTGAAACCTTGCCATTGTCACTACTAGCCAGCACTATTGCCGCCGAACCCAGTTTGTTTTTCAGTTGATCGACTGTCTCGCGCAGGGTCTTGACATTTGCACCGTCGATACTGGCAGCAAGTACTTTGATTCCTTTCACATCTACCGCCTGGGTGGCGAGATCACCGCCAGCCTGAGAGGCGGCTTTCGATTTAAGTGAGTTGATTTCTTTTTCCAGATTACGGTTACTGGCATGAAGCTGCTCTATCCTGCTTACCAGGTCATTGCGACTGGCCTTCAGCAACTGTGCCGCGGCATCCAGCTTATTTTCACTTTCGATAAATCGCTGTATCGCATTGGCGCCGGTTACTGCCTCGATTCGACGCACACCCGCGGCTATGCCGGTTTCGACAACAATTTTGAACAGGCCAATATCGCCCGCTCTATGCACATGGGTGCCACCACAAAGTTCGACCGAATCGGATCCAATTCTTAACACACGCACGGTTTCGCCATATTTTTCGCCAAATAATGCCATTGCACCGGTCGTCCTGGCCACGTCCATATCCATCAACTCGGCACTGGTCGGTAAATTCATGCGGATCTGATCATTGACCAGGGTTTCGATTTGCTCAATTTCATCACGCGTCAATGGCTGATAATGCGAAAAATCGAAGCGGGTTTTTTCGGCATCGACCAGCGAGCCTTTTTGCTGCACATGATCGCCGAGTACCCGGCGCAAGGCTGCATGCATTAAATGCGTGGCGGAGTGATTCAACATCACCGCTCGACGATGGTCTTCATCGATCACCGCGGTCAGGCTATCACCGACTGCCAACTCACCACTCTGCAGTTTTCCAACATGCAGATATACATCGTTTTGCTTTTGAGTATCGTCTACCCGAAATTCGATACCATCATTTGTCAGCGTACCGACGTCACCTACCTGTCCACCTGACTCACCGTAAAAAGGGGTTTGCTCAAGGACTACGATCGATTCCTTCTGGTTTTCCAGACGCTCAATTGACAGGCCATCCTGCATAATTGTGACAACCCGGGTTTGTGCACTGTTTTCGTCATAACCGTTAAATTGCGTGGATTGAAGATTGTCGAGATCGAACTTCTTGCCGGTGGCTCCAAACTGACTGGAAGCCCGGGCACGTGTTTTCTGTGCCTGCATATGTACTTGGAAACCCTCTTCGTCGACATTCAATCCTTTTTCGCGAGCGACGTCGGCGGTCAGATCGACTGGGAACCCATAAGTATCGTAGAGTTTGAAAACCATTTCACCGTTAATCGTGTCCCCCTGCATCTGCGCAATACTATCTTCGAGTATACGCATGCCCTGTTCCAGGGTTTCGGCAAAGCGTGTTTCTTCTTTTTGCAAAACACGCGTTACATGGTCCTTGTGCTTGCGTAACTCCGGATAAGCATCGCCCATCAGCTCGTCCAATGTTGATACCAGTTTGTAAAAGAATGCCTGCTTGCACCCCAACTGATGACCATGTCGCGCGGCGCGGCGGATGATACGGCGTAACACGTATCCGCGGCCTTCGTTTGAAGGCAATACGCCATCAACGATTAAAAATGCGCAGGAACGAATATGGTCGGCAATCACGCGCAGTGATTTATTTTCCAGATCATCGGTATCGGTCAACCTGGCCGCTGATTTGATCAGGCTCTGAAATAAGTCTATGTCATAGTTGCTATGCACCTGCTGCATAATTGCAGCCAGACGCTCAAGCCCCATGCCGGTATCAACCGATGGTTTTGGCAGCGGGTGCATAACCCCTTTTTCATCGCGGTTATACTGCATGAAAACCAGGTTCCAGATCTCGATGTAACGATCACCATCCTGTTCCGGTGTTCCCGGAGGACCACCTTCAATCTCGGACCCATGATCATAGAATATTTCACTGCAGGGACCACAGGGACCGGTATCGCCCATCGACCAGAAATTATCCGAAGTACCGATTCGAGTGAAACGATCAACATCGACACCTATATCCTTTAACCAGATATCGGCGGCTTCATCATCATCGGCATAAACCGTAACCCAGAGCTTTTCGGCGGGCAGACCGACAACCTGTGTGAGGAAGTCCCAGGCGTAATGTATTGCTTCTTTTTTGAAATAGTCGCCAAAGCTGAAATTACCGAGCATCTCGAAAAAAGTATGGTGCCTCGCGGTATAACCAACATTTTCCAGATCGTTATGCTTGCCGCCGGCCCGGACACAACGCTGTGAGGTCGTTGCCCTGTTGTAACTTCTTTTGTCGCTACCGAGAAATACGTCCTTGAATTGCACCATGCCGGCATTGGTAAATAAAAGCGTCGGATCGTTTCCAGGCACCAACGGACTCGACGCGACAATGGTGTGTCCGTGGCTTTCAAAATATTTAAGGAATTTGTCCCTTAACTCGGCGCTACTGGTCATAAATATAATTCAGGTGTTGGGAATGGCTGGCAGAGAATCAGAATAAGCTGGTGCGTCCGAACTCTCAGCGGAATAATCGCATGACTGACTCGGGAGAAAAACCCCTATTTTGCAAAAAACGCGCCTGTTTCATTTTTTCTTTGTAGTCGAGCGGAATATCCTGTCCAAACTTTTTGCTTCGCTGCGCAGTCATTAATTGTTGCCACTCCACTGTCAAGCTCGATAAATAGTCTTCGACCCGTTCGGCACTGATGCCTTTTTGGCGTAATTCATATTTGATTTTTAGCGGCCCAAAACCCGCACTTATTCTGAAGTTAACAACGCTTTCGATAAATCGACTATCGCTTTGTAGATTATCCTGTTGCAACTGGGCAAGTGCTGTTTCGATCGCATCGATATCGAAATCACGTTTTTTCAGTTTTTGTGTTAGCTCGTAAGCCGAGTGCTCCCGTCGCGAAAGAAGATCCATCGCCACTACGCGGATGCTACGCGGTGTATTTTGATTTTTCATGGATACCTGCTCAGATAAAACAAAGCCCTCGACCGGGGGTTTCCGATCGAGGGCTTTAAGCCAGCTAACATTTTAACCAAGACGATTTATACGGGTGTGTGGGCAGTATTACACCGTCTCAGCCTCAACCGGAGGACTGGTTTCTATTGCTTCGCTGTCAACCTGATCAGATTTCTTTTGAGATGATTTTGGTAATATTTCGGCGCGAATTCGCGTTTCGATTTCTTCAGCAATCTGCGGGTGCTCCTTCAAAAAGGTACGGGAATTATCCTTGCCCTGTCCAATGCGTTCATCATTATAGCTATACCAGGCGCCTGCCTTGTCGATCATGCCGAGCTTGACACCAAGGTCAATCAATTCACCTTCACGCGACGTGCCCTCGCCATAGAGAATTTCGAATTCGCACTGTTTGAACGGTGGCGCCACCTTGTTTTTCACCACCTTGACCCGGGTTTCGTTACCGATGACCTCGTCGCCACGCTTGATCGCGCCAATGCGCCGTATGTCGAGCCTCACCGAGGCATAGAATTTGAGCGCATTGCCACCGGTAGTGGTTTCCGGATTGCCGAACATGACGCCTATTTTCATACGCAACTGGTTGATAAAAATCACCATCGTATTCGAGCGTTTGATATTACTGGTTAACTTGCGTAGCGCCTGCGACATCAGGCGTGCCTGCAACCCCATGTGCGAATCGCCCATGTCACCCTCAATTTCAGCCTTCGGCGTCAGTGCCGCTACCGAATCCACGACGACGACATCGACCGCACCGGAACGCACCAGCATATCGGTAATTTCCAGTGCCTGTTCGCCGGTATCGGGTTGTGAAACCATTAATTCGTCGATATCAACCCCGAGCTTACCGGCATAAGCTGGATCGAGCGCGTGCTCAGCATCAATAAACGCGGCCGCACCGCCGATTTTCTGGCACTCGGCAATTACCTGCAGTGCCATGGTTGTCTTACCTGATGATTCCGGCCCATAGATTTCTATCACCCTGCCACGGGGCAAACCACCCACACCCAGCGCCATATCGAGCGACAGTGAACCGGTCGAGACCACACCCATTTCCATATCTACACCGCCATCTCCCAAACGCATGACTGCTCCCTTGCCAAATTGTTTCTCGATTTGCCCCAGTGCCGCAGCGAGGGCTTTTTTCTTGTTATCGTCCATATAGTTACCTGTATTCGTTGATTGATGGTTGTAATCGTCGCGAATTATCACACAGACCAACGAGAACATAAAGAGAACTTTTTAAATATTTCGTTTTAGCGATTCTATGCATTAATTTTGTTGCTAGTATTATATTCACCTACTGGCTCACAGGATGAGCCTGTGTATCGATTGACCATTTATTATCACCTCGTCGGGAAATTCTCCTAGGTATAGCCAGACGAGAGAAGATGATGCTCTCGCCAAGCCGCTAAGCACGCAAAGGAAAAAATGAGTATAAAATAGTCCTATACGTCCATTGCGCCTCTGCGATAGTCTAGATTTGCTCCGAGTCCCCACAAATATTCCTGAAGAGTCTTTCCCTAAATGCATAAATTCGGTTGAGAATTACGGTCAGGCTATATAGCATCAATTGGCAAGCAACCAGATCGATGAGCAAGCCTTGAACAAACCATTACGACCCGATTTACCCAACCTTGGACTCTATGCCCTGCTGACCCTGGCTGCGCTGGTATTATTGCTATCGCTATACACGTTTAATCAACAGCCACCCGGCTCGACGTTAGGCCAGTGGAGCGCGGCAATCGGGGTTTTCCTGTTGCTGGCGCCGATGCTTTTTTCAATTCTGAAACGGGGTGGATTTAGCGATAGCCCACCATTCTGGTTTGTCACGCATGTGCTGGGCGCGACCCTCGGTATTTGCCTGGTTTTATTACATGTTGCCGGTGGAAACTGGGTTTCCCCACCCGGCCTGGTGTTATTTCTGATGCTATTTCTATTACTACAGGGGGTTTGGCTACGTAGCGCAGTTTCTAATAAATTCAGCTACTTATTCGCCCGTAACAGTGCCAGCCAGGGATTTGCTATGCCTGATACGGTTGATAAAGTGGCCCTTTCTGCGACTATCGATAAAAAAATCGAATGCCTGGCACTGCTCGACGCAAACGCGTCCGAGGCGCTATTCTCACCAACGCTGCGGCACTGGCTGACCCGTCCCTGGCTTAGTTTCCGCTACCAGTCTTTGATCGACAGGGAAGCCGGGGTTGTCGGTGCGCGGCAAACTGTGGGTGCATTGCTCGGCTGGTCGCGGCGCATTCACATGCTTGCGGCGGTATTGTTTTACGCCGGCCTGTTGACCCATATCGTTATCGTATTGTTCTTCGCCGGTTATGCCGCTGGTGATGGAGAAATCGACTGGTGGTATGTCGCCGACTGGGGCAGATAGATCGATGCATTTTGAATCACAACTGGCACTGATGATTGACCTCGAGCGCTGCACCGGTTGCAAAAGTTGCGAGGCGGCTTGCAAGCAGACCAATGCGCTCGGACCCCATACCTATCGCAACCGGGTGATGTGGTTTAGCGAGCAAGAGTCACCTGACAATAACGATAGCCTGCCGAGGCTCGATTTTCTCACTGTCACCTGCCAGCAGTGTGAACGCCCGGCCTGCTTACGCGCCTGCCCGGTCCACCCCAAGGCAATCGATAAGGACCCACTAACCGGGGTCGTCTCGATCAACGAAAACCGCTGCACCGGCTGTGGAGAATGCGCGCTTTCATGCCCTTATGGCGCGATCGGTTATAACGCCGACAAGCACCATGCGGTGAAATGCGATCTCTGCGCCGAACGGCGCGCGAACGACCAGGGTCCCGCCTGTGCCCAGGTCTGCCCGACGCGTGCGATCAGTTATGGCCGGCGCCAGGAACTGTTACAGCAAGCCGCACAAAATGCGCGTGAACTGGTGGATACCGATCACTTTTTGCAGAATCCGGCGACGATTTACCTGAAGCGATTCCGCGATATGGGGCAGACGAATCCACCCGGCCCGGTTGCACGCACCCTGGCATTGATGCTCGACAACAACAGCCGCGCTAATCTTATCGCCGATCTGGCACGCGGCTCCTACAATAAAACCGAAAAAGCTACTGAAGCGCAAACGTCGGAGCGTATCGTGCCCGGCGGTTGTAACATTTGCTTTAACGGCTGCCCGATCAAATACCACATCCGCGATAACAAAGTCATCAATATATACGGCAATACCGACGATCCGGTTTTCCAGGGCCGAATCTGTCCGAAATCGCAAATGACACTGCAAATGTACAATAACCCGCACCGGCTGTTGCAGCCGTTAAAACGCATCGGCAAACGTGGTAGCGACCAGTTCGAATCCATCAGCTGGCAGCAGGCTATCGATGAAATTGCCGAAAAATTGTCACGGGTGCGGGATCAGTATGGTGCGGAATCACTCGCAATCCAGTCGGGTTCGCGAACCGGCGTGCTGCATGTTATTGGGGTAATTGCGCTGTTTGCGGGTCTCTGGGGCACCGGCAACGTGGCTACAACTGAACCCTATTGCAGTCTGGGCAGAAGCCTGGCGCTAAACCTGACCCAGGGCACAGGGATGATGCCCAACGTCTATACCGAAGAGGATATCGGCAGTGCCGAGGCCTATATTTACATCGGCGACAACCAGGCCGAGACCCGGCCGGTCAACTTTGGCATGGTCAATGACTGGCGAATAAAAAACCAGGCACCCATGATCGTAGTAGACCCGCGTTTAACCGTCACCGCGAGCAAGGCAGATGAGTGGCTGCCGATTCGTTCAGGCACCGACATGGCATTGGGCCTGGGCATTATTCATTATCTGTTCGAGCAAGACCTGTTCGATCGGGGATTTTGCGAGCAATGGATTATCGGCTGGCAGGAGTGGCGTGATTTTGTGCTGGCAAAGAAATACGACCTCGACTGGACTGCGGCGATAACCGATTTACCAACCAGTCAAATCGTAACTCTCGCAAAAACCATAGCCACGGCCGATGGTTGCATGATTTTTCTAAGTCGCGGCATCAACCAGCATACCAATTCGGTGCAGACCAACCGTGTATTCATGTTTATCGCGGCAATGACTGGAAACTGGGGGCGTCATAGCGGCGGTTATTTTAATGTTTCTTCCGAAGTGAACTGGGGGCCCCCCAGTATACCCGGGCAGCGCAAACCCGAAACCCGTGCGGCAATCAGTAAAAATCCTTCCGCCTGGATGGAGGCGATGCAACATGGTGCGCCCTACCCGATAAAGGCCCTGATTACCAGCAATAACCCGCTGGCACACTGGCCAAATCAGAACAGGGTCCGGGAGGCTATCGAGTCGCTCGATTTGATGGTACACATGGAGTTATTCAAGAATGCTACCTCGCGATACGCGGACTATGTCCTGCCGATGGCGAGCGGCATCGAAAAAGGCGGCACCACGCGGTTTGCCGAAGACCGCCGTATCGTCTGGAACGATAAACTCATCGAGCCACCAGGCGAGGCCAAATCCGACCACTGGTTCTGGATCGAACTGGGTAAAAAATTCGGCTTTGACGACATATTGAAAGAAGGCTACAAGCAACCGCGCAAGCTCTGGGATGAAGTGCTGGTGGCGTCGACCCCCGATCTTCAGCACGCCACTACCGAACGGCTAACCAGCTTGCCTAACCGAACCGTTCGTGTACCCCATTTTGAAGGCGAAGCGGGAGAAATCGATCCGGTATATGTCACCGAGGCACAGGCCAAAAAACCCGAATCGGAATTGCGATATTCAACACCCAGTGGAAAACTAGAATTCTACACCGAAGAACTGGAAGCGAAGTTCAAATCAATGGGCTTGTCCGCATATCCCGAGTTTTACAGCGAAGCCGAGCAACTGGTTGATATGCCGCATATCGATTATGACGAATCTCCGCGTGTATCGTCCTTTTTTAGCAAGGAAACACTGGTATACGGTGGCGAAATTGTCGATTCGAAGATAAAAAAGCAATCTGAATTTGATACCGAACTGGTCACCGGCAGACCCCCCGCAGCCCATTTTCATTCCTGGACCCACTATTTCTGGCAAGCACAGGAAATGTGGCCCGAACTGTACTGCCAGATCCACCCCGACAAGGCGGACTCGCTAAACATCAAGGACGGCGATGGCGTAGTGATAAAAACAGGGAACGGGGAAATCAAGGCCCGCGCGTGGATTCACCGGGGCATACGCCCGACGAGTATTTTTATCCCGATCGGCTGGGATGAACAGCAGCCCTATCACCCGGCTTCAAGCGTCAATCACTTAACCGGTATTAAGCTGGATCCGGTATCTCAGCAGGCGAACCTGAAGACGCATTTGTGTCGGGTCATGAAAGCCTAGCGATTGCCTGGGGGAAAGTGACCCCTTAGACTTCTATGCCCTGCCTCAAAGCTATCGTAACGGCTGAATTTCAAGCTTAGGAACCTCTGATTAAGTCTGTTCGTGCTTTTTGGATTTCGAATGTGTTTCCAGCAGTCGCAACATCATTTCAATTGCGATTAGCATAGTCGCATTGCGAATCGCTTCTCGATCCCCCTGGAAAAGATGCTTTTTCGTGACCGAGTGTTTATCGGATGCCACCGCAATCCATACCGTGCCAACGGGTTTATCCGCACCGCCTCCGGCGGGACCCGCTATACCGGTAACCGCTATTGATACATGCGCAGTGCTGTTGCGTAGCGCACCGATTGCCATCGCATTGGCGACGACCTCGCTGACGGCGCCATATTCGCTGATCACCGACTCTGGCACAGCGATCATTTTAGTCTTCGAGGCATTGCTATAAGTTATAAATCCACATTCAAACCAGTCGGAACTACCGGCAAGATCAGTAAATGACTTCGCTATCAAACCGCCGGTGCAGGACTCGGCGGTACAGATTTTCAGCTTGTTTTCTAATAAAAGCGCAATCAGCCGACGCACGAGTTGCATAAAATTTTGTTTCATGCCGAGATTATAACCGAAGGACATCTCTATTAATTCATGTACAAGCGGGTTAAACCCAAAAGCCCCCTATATCCAGCAGGCTGGGCTCAACCCAACCTACCGGGTTTTGGATTGATTGCTGCTGATGCCCATGTGATTCCTGCACCATATAGCACCTTAAAATGGATGGTTGAAAGTTCATAAGCTGGTATAGAAAGCACCATTTTTTATTAACTGGCGTCCAATTCTGATTCGTTAAATAAAATAGTTCGACCAAAGTTTGCGTCATAACAGCTTGAATTAAAACGGATCACGTGCGAATCTTGGTAACTAGTGGTGCCAGGAGACAATACCGTTGGATCTATCGCAAGAAACTGACATGCTTAGCAAGATACCCATGTTCGCGAAGTTGAGCGCATCGAAATTAAAATTGCTGGCCTTCACCAGCGAAATGGTGATGTACCAACCAGGCGATGTTGTATTTCGTGCCGGGGATCTTGCTGAGTGTGCGTACGTCATTGTCGAAGGCAGTATAGACGTGATCACAGAAACCGAATCGGGGCCGGTGGTCGCGGTAACATTGCATAAAAATCAGTTGTGCGGTGAAATGGCGTTATTGAGCAATGCGCCTCGAAGTGCCACCTTAAAGGCCAGTGGTAAAGTTACAGCAATGAAAATTAGCGCCGAGATGTTTCTCAAATTACTCTGCGAAAATTCAGATCTTGCACTCGATGTGATGCGTCAACTCAGCGATAAACTGGCAAAATCACACCACCAGGTCGAAGCTTTGCAATCTCAGCTGGAGCAGCAAAGCTCTGCAACATGATTTGCAGGATAATGCCATGACGCGCCGTGTTCTTGATTACGACAGGTTTCGGCTACTCTGGCGCCGTTGCCTGCTTGATTCTGCCATCGATGAAAGTACTGCCATTCATGCAAAATTAATCGATTCCTATAGTGAACCTCAACGCTTTTATCACACGCTTGTTCATATAGAGCATTGCCTTTCATTATTCGATAAAATTCAACATGACCTGCAAAATCCAGAGGCGCTGGAAATCGCAATCTGGTACCACGATGTGGTTTATGCGCCCGGCGCTATAGACAATGAGCAGCTCAGTGCCGATCAATTCATGGAAGCAAGCGATGGCGTTTTCGACGATACGCTTCGAGACACAGTTTACCGGCACATCATGGCGACCGTGCACAATGGATCCGAAGCCAGTGATGCTGACACAAAATATATGGTAGATATCGATTTATCCAGCTTTGGATTACCCTGGCCGGAATTTATTCGTGATAGCGATAATCTGCGATTAGAATGCGAGAATCTGCCGGATGAGGTATTTTATCAAAAGCAGGCAGCATTCCAGGACAAGCTGTTTGGCCGGCCGAGGTTTTTCATAAGCGATTATTTCTACGATAACTTTGAAGCCCAGGCGCGACAAAACCGAAGCGACTATTTCGAAACCATCAGTCAAAAATGCGGGCTGGCCGATAATTAAGCAAGGGAATCCCTGATCAAGTCTGCGCGAATCATCCCGGTATGCAATATGCGGGCTAACGAGGTAATGTGGCTACTGTCGGTTTTGTTCTAAAGGGATATCCGCGCCTGTCGGAGACCTTTATCGCGCAGGAAATCCTGGCGCTGGAGCAGCGCGGAGTTGAAATCCAGATCATCTCGCTGAGGCATCCGACCGACACCCACCTCCATCCCATCCACGATGAAATCAGCGCACCTGTAAGCTATCTGCCAGAATATCTCCATGATGAACCGGCCAGGGTCGCCAGGGCCTATTGGAAGGCTCGCCGCCTGCCGGGCTACGATAA
>Ga0164320_10000658_pt1 | contig 11744 bp, 8 predicted proteins | sample GuaBasSediGuay11_FD_113736 | JGI IMG/M metagenome (GOLD analysis project Ga0164320, IMG submission 113736) | Subseafloor sediment microbial communities from Guaymas Basin, Gulf of California, Mexico - Guay11, Core 4567-28, 0-3 cm | ecosystem: Environmental > Aquatic > Marine > Hydrothermal vents...
ATCCCGCCACGGGCGAAGTGAGCTTCACCGCGTCCGAGGCGAACGGCGAGCTCTCGTATAGCTACACGGTTCGAGCGGAGAACGTCCTCGCGGAGGCCGACGAAGAAACGATTTCGGTGGACGCGGTCCACCCGCCGGCGACCCCGATCCTCACCGTGACCCCGGGCACCGTCTTCGCGCTCGAGATTGGAGAAGCGTTCCCAGGGGCCTCGGCCACAGCGACCGGCCAACCAGCGCCCGTGCTGGCGATCGTAGGCACGCTTCCGGACTTTGTGGATTTCGATCCGCTCACCGGGCTGCTCTCTGCGTCCGCGAGCAATCCCGTTCCCACAGAAAACGATATCGGTGCGCACACGTTCGATATCGTGGCAACCAACAGCGAAGGAATGGACAGCGCTACGATCGATATCACAGTCGTCGCTGCGCCGCCCGGCGTCGACTCGATCACGCCGGCCGCTGGCCGCCGCCAGTCTGAGGTGCCGGTCGTGGTTCGCGGCAGCGGGTTCGTTGGCGCCGCAACCCCGGTGATTCGACTCGAGCTCGGCGCCTACAGCGAGACGCTGACGACCGTCTTCGTGGACGAAAGCACGCTGACGGCGACGGTCCCTGTGGGCGGCAGTCGCCCATCGGGGGTGTACGACGTGGTAGTCGACCAGGGCTCCGCGACGACCCTCGCAAAGCGCTTTACCGTCACGGAGGGCGACGGCTCGACCCTGAGCGGAAGCATCGGTGCAGACGTCACCCTGACGGCGATCGGTAGCCCACATGTGGTGACGAGAGACCTGCGAATCGAGAACGGTGCGACCGTGACGATCGAGCCGGGCGCGGTCGTGATGTTCGTCGCTGGCACCAATCGCCGCATCGACGTGGGCGCCAACAGTGCCGGAGCCATGCGGGCCGACGGCGGCGAGCCGGGCGTGGGTGACCAAATCGTCTTTACGCGGTTTCAAGCCGTCGGCGGACCGGCGCCGAGCGGTCACTACCGGGGCCTTCGCTTCGGCGCCAACCTGATCGCTGCGGCGACGTTGTTGCGCAACGTGGTCGTCGAGTTCGGCGGACGGCGCAACACATCCATCGATCAGGGTGCCGTCGAAGCGGTCAGCGGGTCTGCGCCGGAGGTCAGGGACACGATCATCCGCGAGAGCTTGAATTATGGGTTGTTCGCGCACTCGGGCGCGGGTTCCGACACGACGGACTGGTTCAGCGGAAATCAGCTCACGGCGAACGGCCGCGCACCGATCAACATCGGCTCGGACGATGTCTCCACGCTAGGCAGCAATCTCGCGCTCACAGGCAATGGCGAGGATCGAATCTTCGTGCGCGGCTCGACCGTCAGCAGGGCGACCGCAGACTGGGCCAACCATGGCGTTCCCTTCTACCTCAGCAAAGGGATCTTCGTTCGCGGCGGCAGTGTCATGTCCGTCGCGCCCGGCACCGAGATGCGTTTCGCGACGAGCCGGCGCCTCCAGGTATCGAGCAACACCGAGCCTGCCACGCTCGTCGCCTCGGGAACGCCCGAAGCACCGATCAGGATGGTGTCGGACAACGGTACGTGGGACGGCGTGCTGCTCGAAAGTCTCATTCAGGCAGGGACTGTCCTGCGAAACGTTCGTATGGAGGGGCTAGGCGCGGCGGTGAATGGAGGCCTTCGCATCGACAATCCCGGTAACCCGGGCGATCGCATCGCGATCGTCGAGAGCTGTCTCATCGAGAGCAGCGAACCGGGCTCGGTCGGCGTCAACGTCCACAACCGCGCGCGTGTGAGCTCGTTCCAAAACAACGTGCTCGACGTGGATGGCCTGTCTGTGAGCGCCGCGATGAGGGGCTTCGGCGATGTACTGGGACCCTCGAACACCTACGAAGCGCCTCTGCGCGTCCGGGGCGGCACAATCAGCGGGGCGGACATGGTGTGGACCAAGCCCCTCGCGAGCGATTCATCCACTCAGCCCATTCGGCCCACTGGCAGTCTGACGGTCACGGACGGGTCGTTGACCATCGAAGCGGGCAATCGAATCGAAATGCCTGTCAATGGGCAACTCGCGATGATCGACAGCCGCTTGGCAATCGACGGGACCGAGAGCGAGCCCGTCGTGTTCACGCCTGTTAGCGGTGCAGCGTATTGGAACAGGATTCGGGTCCGAGGATCGGGCAGCTCCGGTGTGTCGCGTATGACGCACGCCGTGCTCGAAGCGGCCGGCTCCGGGCCGACGCTGGATCCGGCGAGCGGGCGCGCCGCCATCGTGGTCGAAGCCAACGGCGGGGTCCCCGCCATGCCCGCGATCTCGGATACGACGATCACGAACAGCAATGGGTACGGCATGGCGTTCGCCAACTCCACACACTGCCGAGCCGCCTGCAACGACAACACGATCGTGGGCTCGCGGTTCTCCGCGGTTCGCATGTATGCAAACTTCATCGGCCGCTTCGGTGCCGGAAACACGCTGGCCGGCAACAACGTGTCGGCAACGCCGGGGCACGAGGGGGTGTGGGTCCTCGGGGACACAGTCGACACGACCGCCACCTGGCCCGACAACGACGTGCCGTATGTCGTCCAGGGCAATGTCGAGATCCGTCGTGCGAGCCCCGCGGAAGCACCCGCGGTGCTGACGATCGAGCCCGGCACCGAGCTCCGCTTCGCGAGCGGTCGGCGTCTGCGAGTCGGAGACGGCAACGACGGCGCGTTGGATGCCCGTGGCACCAGCGCGCAACCCATCACGTTCACCAGCATCGACACGGTCTCCCCGGTGTTCTGGCGCGGCATCGATTTCAACCAGGGGTCGAACGGTTCGGTGCTCGATTGGGTGGTCGTCTCGCACGGCGGGAGCGGAGCCGACACGGGCAACGTCAACTTCCGAACGGGCTCCGCCGTCACGGTCGGGGTGGTCGATTTCACCCACTCCGTTCACTACGCCGCGGTGATCTATTCCGGGTCTGCTCCGATGTTCACTGGTGCGTCCACCGACCGGGTCTACATGCTCAACGGTCAGCAGTCGAATCCGGGCCCCGGCGACCCCGCGTTCGACTGCGTGCGTGACGTCGCCGCCAGCACCTGCACCCAGCCATAGCCGCTACAGCTTGCACCGCCAGATCGGCTCTCCTACGCTCCGGTCTTAGTGTCCGACAAGAAAGAGATCTCCCAGAAGACGTTGGCGGTTCACGGCGGCGAGCCGAGGACGTATCCCTACGACGCGCTGGTGGCGCCAATCACCCAGACCGCAACGTATTCGTTCGCCGATACGGCCGAGCTGATCGCGTATTTCGAGGGACGAAAAGAACGCGAGGAGTACGGGCGCTACGGCAACCCATCGGTGCGGCTGGTGGAGGAGAAGCTGGCGGCGCTCGAGCGCACCGAGGATGCAGCTGCGTTTGCGAGTGGCATGGCGGCGGTCACCACGGCGATTTTGGCGCTGGTGAAAACCGGCTCGCACGTGATTTTGTTTGCCGACTGCTATCGCAGAACGAGGCAATTCGTGACGACGTTCCTCGATCGCTTTGGTGTGTCGAACACGCTCATCCCGCCGGCAGATGTCGAGGCACTGAGAGCCGCGATTCGACCCGAGACCCGGTTGGTCATCGCCGAGGCGCCGACCAATCCGTATCAAACGATTCCCGACATCGAGCAACTCGTCGAGATCTGCCGCGACAACAAGGTCAAGACACTGATCGACAGCACGTTCGCGACGCCCGTGAATTTCAAGCCTGCAAACTATGGCATCGACATCGTGGTGCACAGCGCCACGAAGTATCTGGGTGGCCACAACGATGTACTCGGCGGCGTGGTGGCGGGGAAGGCCGGCCTGGTCTCACTGGTTCGCGACTTACGCAGCGTCTTCGGCGCCTGTCTCGATCCGCACGCGGCCTATCTCATTCACCGTGGCATGAAGACGTTGGCGCTTCGTGTGGAACAGCAAAACACAACCGCTCAGGCCATGGCCGAGCGGCTCGATCAACACCCTCGGGTCCGCCAGATCTGGTATCCGGGTCTCCCCTCACACCCAAATCATGAGACCGCCAAGCGCCTGATGAGCGGTTTCGGGGGAGTGGTGACGTTCGAAGTAGACGCCGACCTGCAGGGCACGAGCCGTTTCGTCGACGCATGCCGGATCCCTCGGATCGCGCCTAGCCTGGGGGGCGTCGAGTCGCTGATCGAGCAGCCGGCGTTGATGAGCTACTTCGAGCTCAGCACCGAGGAGCGCGAGGCGATCGGGATCAAGAACAACCTGGTGCGGTATGCGGTCGGGATCGAGGACACCGACGAGCTCATCGCGGATGTGGTCGAGGCGCTCGACAGCACGGGCTGACGCATCGCCATCGATACTGCGATTCGCCTCACAAAACTGCGCTGCAACTCTTGTCCGCCACTGAACGCGGCTCCCCCCGGGCGCCGCTGACAAAGGGTGCAAGTGCGCGAAATCGCTATTGACGCGCCTAGGTGCCTAGATATACTCAGCCCCCAATGGGAAGAGAATCGATGACGAAGTCGGAGCTCATCGACGCTGTAGCCCAGCGGACGAAGATCACGAAAAGCCGAGCTGAGCACGTTGTAAACTGCGTTTTTAACGCAATGACATCGGCGCTCGAGCAAGGAGAGGGGATCGAGATTCGCGGCTTCGGGAGCTTCACGGTCCGTGCATACAAGTCGTATAGCGGGCGAAATCCTCGGACGGGAAAGCCGGTGCCGGTTCCGGAAAAGCGCCTTCCGTTCTTCAAGGTCGGCAAAGAGCTCAAAGAGCTCGTCAATGGTGGCGTCCCCGACGACGGTGTCACCGGGCCCGGCGCGTAGGGGCGAGAGATGAAACCCGAAGCGCAGCTCGCCGAGCTCAAGGGCGGGGTGGTCGACTTGCACGTCGAGTCGGAGCTCCTCGAACGTTTGAACGCAGGCAAGCCTCTCAAGATCAAAGCAGGTTTTGATCCGACGCGGCCCGACCTCCATCTCGGGCACACGGTGCTCCTCAACAAGATGCGTCAGTTTCAAGAGCTCGGGCACCAGGTGGTGTTCATCGTCGGTGATTTCACGGCGCAGATTGGCGATCCCTCCGGCAGGAGCAGCACACGCCCCGTTCCGACGCGTGACGAAATTCTGGAGGGCGCGCGTACGTACGCCGACCAGGCATTCAAGATCTTGGATCCGACGCGCACACAGATCGTCTACAACGGCGAATGGCTCGGGAAAATGGCGTTCGACGACGTCATTCGCCTCGCCGGTAAGTACACCCTCGCGCGTATGATGGAGCGCGACGATTTCAAGCGCCGTTGGGCGGAGCATCAGAGCATCTCGCTCCACGAGCTTCTCTACCCTCTCGCTCAGGCGTACGACTCGGTCGTGCTCGAATGCGATGTCGAGCTCGGCGGAACCGACCAGCTCTTCAATCTGCTCGTTGGCCGAGAGATCATGCGAGAAATGGGGCAGCGTCCTCAGATTGTCATGACGACCCCGATTCTCGAAGGAATCAACGCGCGCTCCGAAGGGGGCAAAATCGTCGGTGCGAAGATGAGCAAATCGCTGGACAACTACATCGGCGTGGCCGAGGCACCCAAGGACCAGTTCGGCAAGTTGATGAGCATCTCCGACGATTTGATGTGGCGCTACTACGAGTTGCTGTCCACCGAGCCTGCGCTCGAGGTCGAACGGCGAAAGCGCGCATGTGCCGCCGGCGAGGCGAACCCACGCGACGTCAAGATCGCACTCGGTAAGGAGCTCGTCACCCGCTACCACGACGCTGAGCAGGCCGATGCGGCGGAAGCCTCTTGGCTCGCCCAGTTTTCCAAGCGCCAAGTCCCGGACGACATGCCCCAACACGAGGTCACCCTCGATGGAGACAGCGTCTGGATCCCGAAGCTCCTCAGCGACATCGGCCTAGTGAAGAGCTCCAGCGATGGCCGCCGCCGCATCCAACAAGGCGGCGTAGAAATCGATGGCGACCGAGTAGTCGACCCCCAAGCCCAGCTCCTTAAAGGCCGCCGCTACGTCATCAAGGCGGGCAAACGGGCCTGGGCCACCGTCACGCTCAAGTAAGAGCGGGATCCTCTGTCGGAACGGGGCGCAGTCCTTCGGTTTCTCGCCTAAGAAGCCGGGTGATCGTCGGGGCTTGGGAGGCGACAAGAAGTCCCCTTGACTCATAGAGTTTACGTTGTAAATATTTTGTCATGGCTCGGGCAACATTGACGGCGGAGGAGTTGGGCGCGTTTCGGGGTCGCGCGGTGGCTGCTGCGACACGGCTCTTTGCCGAGCGCGGGTATCGCGGCGTGACGTTGCGGTCCTTGGCGAAGGAGCTCGGGGTGAGTCCGATGACGCCGTATCGGTACTTCGAGAACAAAGAAGAGCTCTTCGGGATGGTGCGGACCGCCGCTTTTCGGAGGTTCGCCGATGCGCAGCGTGATGCCGTCGGGGGCATCGAGGATCCGCAAGACGCTCTTCGGGTGTTGGGAAGGGCGTATGTCGGCTTCGCGTTGGAGCAACCCGATGCCTACCACATCATGTTCGAGCTCTTGCAAGCTCCTGCCGGGACGTATCCCAAGCTCGAGGCCGAGCAGGCCCGGGCGTTTTCCTATCTTCACGCGGCGGTGAAGGCGAGCGTGGAAGCAGGTTTCTTGGAGGGAGAGTCGCTTGCCCGGGCGCACTACCTTTGGGCTCAGGTCCACGGCCTGGTTTCCCTGCACCTCGCGGGCAAGCTCGTGATGGGCTGTTCGCTCGACGAGTTGGTATCGACGGTTTTCGAAAGGCCGGAAGCGGCGCAATGAAGCGCGCCTAGGAGAACGAGATGCGAATCGGAACATCGTACAAGCAACATCCTGGCCTTGCCGATCGATGGGATGCCATCGTCATTGGCTCGGGCATCGGTGGCCTCTGCGTCGCAGCGACGTTGGCCAAACTGGCCGACAAGCGTGTCCTGGTCCTCGAGCGGCACTACACGGCAGGCGGCTTCACGCACACGTTCCGCAGGCCAGGATACGAGTGGGATGTCGGGGTTCACTACATCGGCGATGTGTCTGATCCCCGCGGAAGCGCGCGGAGGATCTTCGACTTCATCACCGACGGCCAGCTCGACTGGGCGGACATGGGCGAGGTTTACGATCGCATCATCCTCGGCGAGAATTCGTACGACTACGTGAGCGGCCTCGAGAACTTCCGGGCACAGCTGCACGAATACTTCCCGAGCGAGAAAGACGCGATCAATCAGTATCTGGAGAAGGTTCTCAGTACGGTCAAAAAGTCGCAGCTCTTCTTTGCCGAAAAGGCAGTGCCGCCGTTCGTCTCGAAGATTTTCGGCGCAATGATGCGTCGCGGGCTGCTCAAAGACTCCATGCGGAGCACCCGCGAAGTCCTCGAGGAGCTTACGCAGAATCAAGAGTTGATAGGGGTGCTCACCGGCCAGTTCGGCGACTATGGGTTGGTTCCATCGGAGAGCAGCTTTTTCATTCACGCGATGGTCACGAGCCACTATTTCCGCGGCGCTGCATATCCCGTCGGCGGCTCCGCGCGGATCGCCGAGACCATCCTCCCGGTGATCGAGCGCGCCGGTGGCGAAGTGATCACCAACGCAGAAGTCGAGGAGATCATCCTCCAGGATGGACAGGCGGTCGGCGTCAAGCTGCTCAACGGCCGCGAGCTCCGCGCGCCCATGGTGATCAGTGATGCGGGGGCTGTGAATACATTCTCGCGACTGCTGCCGAAGGACGCTGCGCAGGCGACTGGATTCCCGAGCAAGGTCGATCAGATAGGCTCTTCGATTGCACATCTGTCCTTGTACGTGGGCCTGAAGGGAACCACCGAGGAGCTCGGGCTCGAGAAGACGAACCTCTGGGTCTATCGGGATCACAAGCACGAGGAGAACTTCAAGCGCTTCCAGGAAGACATCCACGCGCCGCTGCCTCTCGTGTACCTGTCGTTCCCCTCCGCGAAGGACCCGGACTTCGATCGCCGCTATCCGGGCCACTCGACCATCGAGGCCGTCACCTTGGGGCCCTACGAACCGTTTCGCGCCTGGGAAAGCACGTCGTGGAAGAAGCGCGGCGCCGAGTACGACGAGCTCAAGGCGAGTCTTTCGGAGCGCTTGTTGGCGTCCCTGTACAAACACGCCCCCGGCACGCGCGGCCAGGTGGAGATAGCCGAGCTGTCGACACCGCTCACGACCCGCAACTTCGCGGCGCACCCTCATGGTGAAATCTACGGGCTACAGCACACGGCACACCGATTCGAGCAACGTTGGCTTCGTCCGAGCACACCGATCAAGGGCTTGTACCTGACGGGCGCCGATGTGTGCTCTGCAGGTGTGGTTGGCGCCTTGATGGGCGGAATGCTTTGTAGCTCCGCCGTGCTGCAAGGAAACGTCCTCGGCCGCGTGCTGAAACATCAGGCGTCAGGGTCAGGTGCAAGGGCGACAACGCCACAGACCCCTGCGCGCGCCTAGAGCCCGGCTACGCGGATCACCGCGTCGCGCGACGGCAGGTCGTCACCCACGCGTTCGAGCAGCACGTCGGCCGGGCAACGAGAAGCTTCGAGCAGCGCCCGTAGCGGGCGAAGCAAGACGGTTTCGTCCTCGCCCTCATCGTTCTGGTCGCCGATTCGCCGCAAACCGGCCTCGGCGAGCTCCAGTATCTGACCGGCCCAATCGGCCGCTTCGCGGTTCATGAACTTCGTCTGGACGCCATGTCGTGCGAGCGCGTCTCGTTGACGCTCGACTTCGGGGAACGACCAGCTGTCCACCAACCCCTCGAGCGCGCTGAAGCTGTCGCCGTCGTACAGCAGTCCCTTCCAAAGCGCGGGGAGGGCGAACGAGAGCTCCGGCCGTTGTACGTCTGCGCCACGGTATTCGAGGGTGCTCTTGAGCCGCACTTCCGGGAAGAGCGTGCTGAGATGGTCCACCCAATCGCCGTAGTGGGCCCGAATGCCTTGGAAGCCCTCTTCCATGAAGGACTGAAACGTCTGGCCGGTGTTGTAGAAGGCCTTGCCGTTGCGCTTCACCAGAAACATCGGCGCCCGCAGCGCCCATTCGACGTACTCGATGTACGACGGATGATCTTTCCACGCGAAGGGCAAGAGCCCGGACCGGTCCGGGTCCATGTGAAGCCAAACCAGTGCACGATACGAACGGTAGCCGCTACGCTTGCCACCCTCCCATGGACTGTTGGCAAACATGGCGGTGACGATCGGTTGGGCGCGCAGGCCCACGCGGAGCTTGCGCATCGCGTCTTCTTCGGACGCGTAGTCGAGGTTGGCCTGGACGGTGCAGGTCTTGGTCATCATGTCCCCAGCCATCGAACCGCGCGTGGGCATGTACTCCCGCATGACGTCGTATCGCATCTTCGGTACCCACCCGAGCTCCTCCACCGACGCAAATGGGTGGCAGCCCAGCCCGAGCCACACGAGCCCGAGGTCGTCGATGACCGGCCGTAGGTCTGCCCAATGGGCATCGGACTCCGCCTTGCCGTCGTGCACCGTCTTGTACGGCGCTCCGGACAGCTCGATCTGCGACCCCGGCTCGAGCGTCACCGAAGCGCCCTCGCGCCGAAGAGCGATGATCGGTCCGCCCTCGGTCTCACGCTCGGGCGTCCAGCCATGCTCTGCGATCAACCGCTCGAAGATCGCCACCACGCTCGTCGCGCCGTCGTAGGGCAGGTGCGCCCCGCTAGCTTTTTGCACTGCGATTCGCTCGGCTTCGGTGCCTACCAGCCAGCGCTCTACGGGCTTCTCGGCATCGTGGAAGAGCACGAGCAAGTCATCCATCCCGCGAAGGGGTTCATCGGGTTTCGGCAACGTGTCCTCTGAGTCCGTCCGTGGGGCGCGGGACCGTACCACGAAGGGCGCATCCATGCCGCCAGGCCGTAGCAGTTCGCGGTTGCACCGACGGCCCGGACGTGGTGGAACACCCCGGTGGATCGACTACTCGGGCTTCTCCGCGAGCGCGGTTTCCGTCGCGGCAACTTCGTGCTGAGCTCTGGCAAAGAGAGCGACTTCTTCATCGACTGCAAGCCAGCCGTGCTTTGCGCCGAGGGTCACGTGCTGGTCGGCCAGGCATTGATCGCCCAAATTCGCGACGTCCTAGGTCCGGTTTCGGCGGTCGCGGGCGTCGAGCTCGGCGGATGTCCGCTCGCATCCGCGGTCGCGTCGGCATCTTGGGCAAACAACGACCCGATCGATGCCGTGTACATTCGCAAGTCCACCAAGGAGCACGGCACCCGGAAGATGCTCGAAGGGGCAGACCATCTCGACGCAAACGCGAAGCTCGTGATCGTCGAAGACACGGTGACCACGGGGGGCTCGACACTTCGTGCGGTGCAGGCGGTCCGTGATGCGGGCTTCGAAGTGGCCGGCGTGATCGCAGTGGTCGACCGACTCGAAGGAGGAGCGGCGGCGATTCGAGACGCTGGGGTGTCGTTCAGCACGCTCTACGACCGGACCGATTTCATGGGGGACGCATGAGCGGACGGGTGCTTTTGGGGCTCGTGCTGGTCGCGGCGGTCGCCGTGTCAGGCTGCAAACCGAAGAAGATCTCCATGCAACCCGGTGCGCGAACATTCACACCCGATTCGTACCTGGGTGTCTGGGAGGCCTGGACTCGCGACAAGGAGTCCTTTTCGTGGAAGGCGCTGTCTCACGAGATTCACGTGGCCGCGACGTTCGAGTCCTGGGAGTTCCGCTGGGCCTACGTCGTCCGCTACGCGTATGACTACAGCCTCAAGCCTGAGGCGCGGGACGAGATGCTCGACGCCAGCCTGGCGAGTTCTCGGCAGGAGCACCGCTTTTTCGTTGCCTTGTCCGGGATGGACTTCAGAGAATCCAACCTGGCCGGCAAGACGTCGGCCTGGCGCGTGCTGCTGATCGACCCGGCGGGCAATCAGACGATTCCCGTGCTCATGGAGCGTGTCAGGCGGCCCACAGCCGTCGATCGGGTCTACTTCCCCCAGGTTAATTCGTTCAGGGAGACCTTTCGCATCACCTTTCCAGCCGTCGAGGCCGATGGGCGACGGACCATCCCGGACGGGGCCCAATTCATGATTCTGCGCTTTACCGGGGCCCGCGGCAGAGCCGACCTCCGTTGGGATCTGCAGCCTTCCAAGGGCGGTTGACGAAGGTTTGACAGGCTCGAACGAGGCTCGCTATCATTTGTTCGTTACGTAAGCCTTTGTAACGAATGAGAAAACGGACCGCGGGGAGGTTCAAAATGATTGTGCGCCATAGGGGGTGGGTGGTTGCAGTTCTTGTTGCAGCGCTCGGGTTGGGTTGTCACGCCGCCGAAAATGATCCGGAGGGGCAAGCGAGCGAGCTTTCCGATCCGGTTCGCAGAGAGAACGCGATTTTCAATCTCAAGGGGATCTACACCGAAACGCTTGCCGCGAACGGTGGCGATCGGAGCAGCCCGGAGGTCAAGGCGGTTGCCGATGTGATCGTCGATCCGCTCACTCGGGCTTACCTCGAGCACCCAGAAGACCGTATCAACGGGCTCGGGATTCTGGATCTCCTGTACGAGATGCAGGACGCGCGCAGCCTTCCGGCCCTCCTCGCAGCGTTGAACTGGCGAAACGAGGTCTCCGAAGAGCACGCGATCCGCGCCGCCAAGACGATCCAGTTGATCGAGGTGCCCGCCGGGGAACGGGCCGCCGTGGTCCAGGCGCTCGCGCAGTCGCTCGAGCGCATCACTGACTCGCGCCAAAAAGACACCAACTTGCGAATAGCGATGATTCGCGCACTCGGTTCGCTGCATGACAAGGGTGCCACCGCTATCTTGGCGACCGTCGCCACC
>Ga0164320_10000659_pt1 | contig 11732 bp, 11 predicted proteins | sample GuaBasSediGuay11_FD_113736 | JGI IMG/M metagenome (GOLD analysis project Ga0164320, IMG submission 113736) | Subseafloor sediment microbial communities from Guaymas Basin, Gulf of California, Mexico - Guay11, Core 4567-28, 0-3 cm | ecosystem: Environmental > Aquatic > Marine > Hydrothermal...
CAGGCGCCACAGGCGGCAGCTCTCTGAGCCTAAACGGCCATTCAGGTGGGAGAAAATCTTACAACGTCTGTAAGATCAAATACCGACTATTTCACATAATGAGGCTCTGAACCCTCCATCTCCTCCCTTTGCGCTCTTTGCGCCCTCCGCGAGAACATCCCTGGCACCCTTCATGAGTCTGAAATCGGCCTCGGCGCCGATGGTTGGTCGGGAGTTTATTTGACCCTGTCGATTACCAGTGAAATGAGACCAGGCGGATCGGCGCTATCGACGCCTTCGAGCTCGGTAAAAAAATCACCTGCCTGCGCGACTGGATTACCACTTTTTGATACCCGCGCACCAACAATCACCTGTTCAAAGGATGACAATTTCATCGACGGCATCATTGCATCGGCATCACTCAGGGTCAGTGACGCGGGTAAATCACTGAGCCGTAGTTTTTTAACCGCCAACGGCATCGGCGGTCCCTGCATCGCCTTGGCGTAAACAAAAACGGCATCTCCGGGCTTTGCCTGCGACTTCAAAGCGGCATCGATATCGACTTCCAGGGTAATCGAGCGACCCGCGGTTTGTGTCGGCACCGCTGTCTGCGCCGGAACCAGGTCAGGATTGCGCTGTTCGAGAATTGCAATCATGGTTTCGATCTCGCGCGTCGAATTTTGATCATCGGTTATCAGGGGTAACAACAGACTCCAGTAACGATGCGCAGATTTAAAATCCTCTCGTTGTTCGGCGGCCAGTCCCGCCAGCCATAATCCATTGGGATAGCGAGGCGCTAACTTCAAGCCCCGCTTTACCAACGCCTCGGGCTCACCCAGTAACACACCGCCGTTTTGCAGTGCCAGTGCATCCGCCAGGGAGAACAAAATTTCCGGGCCTTCGCCGATTATTTCATAGGTCTTTTGAAATGCATTCACCGCTTCGCCGTACTGCTGTCTTGCCATCTGGGTTCGGCCCAGCGCATACCAGCCATGCGCATCATCCGGGTTGTCGCGTAACTTGTCCTGGATCGCTACCACCATTTCATCGAGGCTCATATTGGCGAACGACCGCGTTTCCTGCGCTTGCCTGACCTCGGCGATGTGCGGGTTTTCGATAACCCGATATTCACCAAAAGAAAAATATAGACCCATACTCATAAACGGTATCGCCGCCAGCACCACCAGCGCCATCCACTTGCCACGGGTCCTTTCAGTCGCGGACTCCTGGCGTTGCAGATCCAGTGCCAGCGAGGTCTGTAAATCGATATAGGCAGCGTCGTAGGCAGGTTGATCGATCTCGCCCTCGTCAAACTGTGCATCCAGAGCCTGCTTCTTTTCACGCGCAATCTGAATGTTCTGTTGCAGGCGTTGATCCACCTCATCAGAGCGGGATACGCGAAATAAAGGGATCAGCAGGATCGCGAGCGCAATCAGCATCAAGCCGATGATAGAAATCCAGAATATCATTGTCCGTCGGGGTCCTGTTGTAACAGTTGCTTCGCTTCGTCCATGGCGTCATCGCTGACTACACTGGCCGTGCTGGTTGCGCGTACCCTGCTGATCACCAGGTAAAGCACGATCGCCAGCAGCAGAAACGGCCCCAGCCAGAGTAAATAGGTAGAGGCTTTAAATTGTGGCCGGTAGAGTACAAAATCGCCGTATCGCGCCACCATGAATTCGACCACCTGCTCCGGAGAGTCACCCCGGGTCAGCATTTCGTAAGTCTGGCGGCGCAAATCCTGCGCCAGCTCGGCGTTGGATCCAGACAGGTTCTGGTTTTGGCATACCAGGCAACGCAGTTCGTTGATGAGCGTGTAATAATCGGCCTCGGTCTGCGCCGAGTCGAATTCATAAGTTTCAATCACAGCCTGTGCCATGCTCATAAATAACAAAAATACGAGGGATAAAAAAAGACGCATGGATTCAGCCCAATAGTTCCTTCAGAGTTGGAATGATAATATCATTGAGTGACTCGAATGTTACCGGACCGATATGTTTGTACTTGATCATGCCATCGGCGCCGATGACAAAGGTTTCCGGGACCCCGTAAACCCCCCAGTCGATGCCGACACGCCCGTCCAGATCAACCACACTGACGCTATAGGGATTGCCGAATTGCTCTAACCAGGCAATTGCATCCGCAGACTCATCCTTGTAATTCAGGCCGATCACGGCGACCAGGTTTTTACCGGCCAGTTCGGTAATTACTGCGTGCTCGGCACGACAGGACACACACCAGGAAGCCCATACGTTCAACACCCAGACCTGGCCCTGCATGTCCTTATTCGACAGCTGGCGGGCAGGAACCTCCAGCATCGGCAATGAAAATTCAGGCGCTGCCTTATCGATCAGCGGTGAGGGTACCTTCTTCGGGTCCAGTGTCAGGCCGTAACCCAGCAACCCGACCATTAAAACAAATATCCCCAGAGGTAACGCAAAACGACTCATGAGGGGGTTTCCACGCCAGCAGCGACAGTCGCCTTGCTATGTGACAGTCTGCGATAGCGTCGGTCACCGGCGGCAAACAATCCGCCCAGGGCCATGATGATCGCACCCATCCAGATCCAGCGGATAAAAGGCTTGTAATAGATTCGCACCGCCCAGGCGCCTTCCTCGTCCAGCGGTTCCCCCAGCGCAATAAACAGGTCGCGGGTCAATCCGGCATCGATGGCGGCTTCAGTCATCGGGTTTTTTTGTACCGGATAAATTCGCTTTTCCGGATATAGTTCAACTTCGAAATCACCGGAATCGCTGCGCACGAGGAATGTGCCACGGGTAGCGACATAGTTGTCGACATTGAAATCGCGAACCCCCTGGAAAATAAATTCATAACCGGCAACCCTGTAGCTGTCCCCGGGAGCCATGCGCAGATCCTTTTCCTTGGTATACAAACCGGTGAGGGTGATGCCGACGATAAATACGCCGATGCCGATATGCCCGAGTAACATGCCATAAAACCCGGTCGGGATTGATCTGAGCGCCGACAGTATTTTTCGATTTTTAAAGCGCTCGGCAAGCGCCATGATGACGGTAGTAGCAATCCATAGCGACATCGCCAGTCCCAGGTAGGCCCTCCAGATCCAGGTGGGCAGCATCAGGCTCAGGGCAAGCGCCACCAGCAGTACGCCTATCGCCGGGATCATCAGCCTTTGCTTCAATCGTGTAACACTATCTCCCTTCCAGCGAATCAGCATACCGACGCCGATCATGATACCCAGCGGAGCCGTCAAAATCAGAAACATCAGGTTGAAATAAGGCGGCCCCACCGAAATCTTGCCACCCATCGCATCGATTGCAATCGGGTAGAGGGTTCCCAGCAGAATCGCGGTCGCCGCTACGGTGAGAAAGATGTTGTTGAGCAACAAGGCCCAGTCGCGTGACAACAACCTGGTTTTAGCGGCGCTCAGCAGCAGCGGTGCACGCCAGGCGTAAAGGGTCAATGAACCGCCGATGACCAGTAACAGGAATCCGAGGATAAATATGCCTCGTTCGGGGTCGCTGGCGAAGGCGTGTACCGAGGTGAGCACACCCGAGCGCACCAGGAAAGTTCCCAGCAGGCTCAGCGAAAATGTGAAAATTGCTAATAACGCGGTCCAGGCCTTGAAGGTGCCTCGCTTCTCGGTGATGGCGAGTGAATGCATTAACGCGGTGCCCACCAGCCAGGGCATGAAGGATGCGTTTTCAACCGGATCCCAGAACCACCAGCCGCCCCAGCCGAGTTCGTAATAGGCCCACCAGCTACCGAGGGCGATACCCAGGGTTAGAAATAACCAGGCGACATTGGTCCAGGGGCGAGACCAGCGCGCCCAGGCTGAATCAACCTGCCCGGATATTAACGCGGCAATGGAAAATGCAAATGCGACCGAGAATCCGACGTAGCCGATATATAGCATGGGCGGATGTATCGCCAACCCGATATCCTGCAGCAGTGGGTTTAGATCGCTGCCCTCGGCAATTGAAGGAAACAGGCGTTCGAATGGATTAGAGGTGATGATAATGAACAACAGGAAACCGGTACCGACCAGACCGAGCACCGAGAGTACGCGCGCGCGCATTACCCGCGGTACATTCGGACTGAAAACCGCAACCGCGGCAGTCCATAAAGACAGCACCAGTGACCACAATAACAGGGATCGCGCGGGCGCACCCCAGACACCGGAAATCAGGTACAGCAGGGGGAGTTGGGTATTCGAGTTTTTCGCCACGTAGAGCACTGAAAAATCATGGCTGATGAAAGCCCAGGTCAGGCAGGCATAGGCGAAGCCGACAAACAGCAACTGCGCCAGAGCCGCCGGTACCGCCATACCCACCCATCGCTGTACGCCAAGACTGGCCCCGGCAAGCGGAACAATCGCCAGGGTAAGGCTGATACAAAGCGCGATAATCAACGCAAAATGACCGATTTCAGGTATCACTGGTTAGCCTCCTGCTTTTTTCTTCATAGCCTCGGCAACTTCCGGGGGCATATAATTCTCATCGTGCTTGGCAAGTACTTCCTGGGCCACGAAACGCCCGTCGTCACCGAGCTTGCCATTGGCGATAATACCCTGACCTTCACGAAATAAATCGGGCAGTATACCGGTATAACGCACGGTTACCTGCTGCTCGTTGTCTGTTACATCGAAGGCCACGGTTAAACCATCGCCCGGACGCCTGACACTCCCTTCCACTACCATTCCACCTATACGAAACAGCTTGTTTACCGGCGCCTTGCCAGCCAGCACTTCACTGGGGGTAAAGAAAAACATGATATTTTGATCCAGCGACTTGAGCGCCAGGGTGACACCCAGCGCGATACCCCCGAGCATCAGCAGGATGAGGGCGAATCTTTTCTTGCGCGCGGGCTTCATAGCTGTTTTCCCCTGATACGTCGCCGTAACAGGCGTAGTTCTTGCTGGTGTTGGCGGCGTGGTAGATACCAGTTCAACCACAATACCAGCCCGGCAAGTCCATATGAAGGCCAGACGAATGCGGCATACCCGCCCATATTGAAAAATTCTGACATAATTATTTTTTAACCAGGTCCTCGACCCATTTGCTGTTACTTTCGCGTCGCAATAATTCCACCCTGCACTTCTGGAACAGGGCCAGTACATAGTAAACCTGGAAGGCCAACGCCATCAACAGCAAGGGAATCAACATGCTCCAGTGGATCGACGGCTTGTCGAACTTGGTAACCGTAGGTCCCTGATGCAGCGAATGCCACCATTCCACGGAATAATGAATTATGGGAATATTCACTACACCCACAATGGCCAGTATGGCGACGCCACGGGCGGCCACACGCTTGTCTTCGATTGCGTTGTGCAGGCCGATAACGCCGAGGTAGAGAAACAGCAGTAACAGTTCCGAAGTCAGGCGCGCATCCCAGACCCAATAGGTGCCCCACATGGGCTTACCCCACAGGGAGCCGGTAGCCAGTGCCAGGAAAGTAAAACTGGCGCCAATCGGGGCGCTACTGATCAACACCACTTCGGCGAGTTTCATGCGCCAGACTATGATCACTATTCCGCAAAATGCCATGACCACGTATATAAACAGCGACATCCAGGCCGAGGGAACGTGCACGAATATAATACGGTAACTATCCCCCTGTTGATAATCCGCCGGCGCCTCTACCAGGCCGCCATAGACTCCGCTGAGCAGCAGTATCAGGAAAGTTCCTGTCAACCACGGCATCCACTTACCGGCAATGCGGTAAAAATGGGGTGGTGACCCTAACTTGTGAAACCAGAGAAACATTTTATGATCGTCTCGGTAATACGTGGAATTTATGAATTAACAAGGCGGCAGCTCTGCCGCAGTAGTGTAAACGAAAACCCGGATCTATATGACCCGACCGATGATTCAGGCAGGGCATAGACACAACACCATGGACTTAGTTCGTATTATTGTATCGACCACTAACTCGTACTCATGCGTAATGCCGCGGCTGTCGCCCAGGGTGTCAGGGAAATTGCGAGGCATAAAATAGCTAACAACATGTAAATTTGCGCCGAGACATCAAAGCCCGAGGCAGCGTTTTCGATTGCACTGGTGGCGAATATCAATATCGGCACATACAGAGGCAAAACCAGAAGCGACAGGATTATACCACCTTTTGGCAGTCCGACAGTAAGTGCAACACCGATTGATCCAATAAAACTGAGGACCGGGGTGCCGATTAAAATAGTCAGCAGCAATGTACCCTGGGCCTGTGCGGGCATACCCAGCATTCCCGCGAGCAGCGGCGCCACCAGCAGCAAGGGCAGTCCGGTCACCATCCAGTGCGCGCATACCTTTGCCAGCACCAGCACCGCTACCGGGTGCGCGCTTAATAACATCTGTTCCAGTGAACCATCGTCGAAGTCGGACCTGAAAATACTATCCAGTGACAGCATTGCCGCAAGCAGGGCCGCTACCCAGATAATTCCAGGCGCTATGCGTGCAAGCAGCTCCGGTACCGGACCCAGCGCCAGTGGGAACAGGGTAATCACCAGGATGAAAAACAATACCGGGTTGGCATACTCGGCACGATTGCGCATCGCCAGCAACAGGTCGCGTCGCAGTAAAAATGTAAATGCCTGACTCAAAGACAAACGATGGCTCATCACAGTCTCAGCCGCAGCAGTGATTGCCCGGGCATGGAGATATCATGATGCGAAGTCATCACGATCATTCCCTGTTGCTGCAAATGCCCGGTAAACAGGTCTTCGAACAACGCCATGCTGGCTTTGTCGAGCGAGGTAAAAGGTTCATCGAGTATCCACAGGGTCGAATCGGTTGCCAACAGGCGCGCCAGGGCCAACCGACGCTTCTGTCCGGCAGACAAATTTGCCACATCGGTGTCCCCGTAGCTGTAAAGTTTCACCCGCTCCAGCACTTCGTCGAGGTCAAGCGCGGAAGGGATACCCATTGCCCTGGCGAGACGTAGATTTTCCAGGCAGGTCAGTTCACGTTTAATTCCGTCGTGATGACCAACGTAGGTCACCTGTTCGAAATAATCTCCCGCAAGCCTGTCTATGGTCTCGCCACGCCATAAAACCTCGCCACTATCCGCCAGTCCGAGGCCCGTCAGAATGCGCAACAGGCTGGTTTTTCCACTGCCATTGGCGCCTTCGACCAGCAACATTTGCCCGGGCTCCAGCAAAATATCAAGATGCTCGAACAGTATTCGGTCATTGCGGTTACAGCTGAGACTGCGGGTTTCGAGTAAAGCCGGACTGGACATGGGTGGGCTGGGAGTCAAAGTGCCTGAAGATTAGCCTCCAGCTTCGAAACGATCAACCTATTTCTGACAGGGATTAAACCATTTTTTGATATAGATCAGTCATATGGGCTTAATCCGCTTGTAAGCTGATAACAGATATTGAGGAAACGCCTGTTATGACTACCGAACAGCTGGTGAACCAGCACATACGCGAATACGAGTCACGTTTGAAACACATCGCTGAACTCTATGCACGAGCGCATAATGTGACCGAACATCTGGATGAGAACCACGAGTCCAGGTCTGAACTCAGAAAATATTCTGAAACGAAATCGCAATTAGAAAAACAGGCCGCGGAAATCAGGACCATGTCAACCGGGGACTGGCGTAAGGAAACCATAAAGAATGCCGGACCTATGGCTATCTGGGACATTCTCGCCCAGCAACTGGAAAAATTCGTGGAACGCCACGAGTAAGGTAATTCTGGCGACACAATACTCAATTCAATGACAGTAACTTAAACTCGTCGTTGCGAGAAATTCACCGGGTTGTGCCTGTAGGGTCGAATTCCTTCGACCGATGTCTGAACGCTAATCGGGCGTTTTATCTTTCCTTGAATGTATGCAGGCCGAATGAATTCGGCCCTACAGTTCTTCTCCGATTGGTCACCGCGCAGCGGGGTGAATTGCACGCAATGACGGTGGTTCCGGACTAACGCAGGTGTTTGTTGCTGCGCTTTTCCAACTCGATAAATACTCTTTTTATCTGCGGGTATTTCAGCTTGATGGTCTGATCGATCAGGGCGATATCTTTCTCGATTTCCGCGGCCGTTTTACTATCGACAAAATCGACGCTGATATTGGCCAGTATATAATCCGGACCCATATGCAGGGTGAGCACTTCGTTGATATGTTCGATGCTGGGCTTTGTCTCCAGCACATCCCTGATGCCACGAATAACCGACTGGTTCGCGCTTTCGCCGATGAGCAAACCCTTGGTTTCGTAAGCCAGCCAGATTGAGGTACCAATCAGAATCAAGCCGATGGTTACCGAAGCGATACCATCAAAAATCAGTATCCCGGTCAACTGGCTCAACGCTATCCCGACGAAAGCCACCACCATACCCAGCATCGCCGCGCTGTCCTCAAACAACACCACGAATATCGATGGATCCTTGGCACGCTGAATGGCTTCAATATACCCCCAACGTCCCTTGACGCGACTGAACTCACGAAACGCGAAATACCAGGCTGCGCCTTCAAATATAAGCGCCAGTCCAAGCACTATATAGTTAACCAGTGGATTGCTGATCGGTTCGGGGTGCTGGATGTGCCTGATGCCTTCGTAAATGGATATGCCACCGCCCAACGCAAAGATCAAAATGGCGACGATGAAACTCCAGAAGTATATTTCCTTGCCATATCCGAACGGAAAATCCGCATCGGCCGGTTTGGCGGCGCGTTTCAATCCATACAGCAACAGAATCTGGTTGCCGGTATCGACCAGCGAGTGGATGCCCTCGGACATCATCGCCGAGCTGCCGGTAAACGCGGCCGCGCCAAACTTGGTTGCCGAAATCAACGAGTTGCCGATTAATGCCGCGAAAATGACTGCTTTCGAACCTGACGCCACTTTGCCTGTTACTCCTGTTTAAGTTCTCGGCTACTATATCCCAGGAGCGGCTGCGGATGAAAGCCTGTGGGACGCAGACTATTTTATTCGGGATTTAAGGTGAATTATGTAAACTGTCACCTTAATATGGAGGTCACTCGGAACCTTGACGATAAATAAACATCGGACTCGACCAGGCGTTAAATCCGTCTTCGGTGGTAACGCGCACCCAGATTTGATTATCTCCAGCCGGTTTCAGGGTAAGCTCGGTAGATTGCCTGAGACTGCGACATTTATTTTCCAGTGGAAGCCTGAAAACACGAATACCTCGATCCAGACCCCCCGCGTCTAAAAACCGATCCTCTAATCCGATATCTTTGAGCGCCAGGCTGGCTGACACATGATTGGTCTCTATTTCCACCTGGGCGAGCGGCCCTTCCTCGAGCCATGCATCGAATCCACCAAAATTGCCGGTTGTTATGGTGTCCCAGGTTACCCTGTTATCTCCCTGTTGTTCGGTCGGGCGCTCATGATTCCAGGCATTAATCGGAGATATCCGCTCAATCTTGCTGTGATGAAATTCCGCCTGTCCCTGCCAGGTGGTTCTGCGACCCCGGCCCCGGTATTCCGCGCCTTGCCAGACAACCCTGATGCGACCGCCCAGATCAGCCTCGCTGTAGCCTCGAAAGGTTTCTATAACTTCTGAACCATTTAATATATCGATGCGTTCAATCGGCGTCTGGGTAATGCACTCGATCATGATTTCCACGCTCTTGTCATCGGTCTGGGCGATATCGCCCATCATAATTTCATCCACGGACTGCGCTTCGATGTCGAAATATCTTGGATCCCGCTCATAGAGATTAGCCCTGTTGGCAAAGCGGGCACGAACATCGAGATATAACCGGTTGCCGGTGGTGCCGTAATGATGACGGCGGCGCTGGCATTCGAATATTCCATCTCGGGTCAGCTCCCCCGCGAGAAAACAGGTGAGTCCCCCGTAGGCGCCAAAACTTGCGGCACCGGGATAACTGGCGCCAGGCCGCCCCTTATGACCGTCGCTGTTACAGACCACGCCGCAACGATGGCCAAGCTGAAAACCGTCGGTTAACAGCCATTCGAAGGTACCCCAGGCGGAATGAATTTCCATTGCGGTTTCCAGGCGCGGGTCATGGGCCTGCCTGATATCGGCATAGCGACCGCCAACATGGGCATAGACCACGCAGTCCTCGTCCTGAAGATCTTCAAATAACTTTGCGGCCGTATTTGAATCTGTTTCTAAATCGCTACGATCGATCAGGAGGGCATGGGAGGAGCGACGTATCTGTCGACCTTCTTCGCGGAAATAGACATTTCGATCGCCACCGACCGCGGTATTACCTGACCATTCATATCCCGGGTAGGTCAGGAATCGATGGTCTTGCTGGTACTCGGCGGTCAGCCTGTTAATCAGTTCCCAGAAACTATTGTTAACCTGGAAGTCGTTAGCCTGGTGACTGGTCGCATCGAGGAACGACAGGTTGCGTGCGAAATCAAAATATTCACGCGCTGTATTGATTCCGATCGATTCACCACTCTGCCCGTGCATATCCCCCCAGTACCCCGATATATTCCCCGAACCTACTACCAGGGGACTGGATTCTGCGAGTAAGTCCCCCTGGCTATTGAATATAGATATACGCAGCACGCCCGGCTCCTCGACCTTCAGGTTTTCGACTATCATTGCGCGTCTATCCGGCCCATAGGATATCTCGGCAGGTAAACCTTCAACCGCAATAGAAGAAACCAGTTTTAATTGTTCTGTAACCTGCCCGGTCGGGTTCCCCCATAAATCCTCGGCCTTTATGCCAAGTCTGAAGACTTCACCCGGTCGGCGTAAACTCGGCAAGACCGCTTTCCACAGCGCGGCAGGACCGGGAACAATGGATATCGAGGGTGAATCCGGGACTGGAATATAATGACCCGTCGCGCAAACATCCGCCAACAGCTTGAATTCAAATCCACTTTCGCAGAAGGTCTGCAACTTCAGGCCTGGTGACCCGGCGGAACGATCGCCGAAGACGACAGTAATAGTATCGCCCTGGTAGAGCCCGTCTCCTTTTACGTAAACAGTGAGCGAGCGGTACCATGGGCGTTGCTCACCGCCATTCTCGTAAACCAGTTGCAGCTTGCTGCCGTTACTCGCATGCGCTGAAACATAATTGACGCCAGCGGGATCATCCATTTGCAGGAAGCCCCAGTCGTTTGAAAAGCGATGCACGACCTTGATAGCCCCGGTATCGTCAAGCCCGAATCGTCCTGCCGTATACACCAGTGAAAATGTTTGCAGGCTCCTGGCCTCAAACGCGCCGCCGGGTGTGAGTTCTACATTACCGTAAAGAACCGGATCCTGGCCCGGCTGGGCTTGCGGCCAGACGTCTCCCACAAGTTCGCTATCAACAGTTGCCATTTGGGTCTCCATAACTGGCTAAGAGGGTGAGATGATAATCCCAATCATGCCTGAATTACAAAGCGCGAAGGATTCTGACGATGGTTCTTTGTAGGGCCGTATTCATTCGGCCGATCACGTAACCTCTTTGGGCTGGCCGAATGAATTCGGCCCTACATCTAACCCTTTAAGTACTCGTTTTTGGGATCAAAAAGCGGTGATGAATACAGCCTGGCCGGAATCATTTCGCCGAGGATTTCGATTTCGACTTCACGACCTTCTTCAATTAACTCGACCGGCAGGAAACCGAAGGCGATGCTCTTACGGGTATAATGCGAGTAGCCCCCGGAAGTAACATAACCGACCACCTCGCCATCGTGCCAGATGGGTTCCCAGGCAACCACATCCGCATCTTTCGCATCCACTTCGAAGGTACAGAGTTTACGCGCCACGCCCGACTCCTTTTCTGCCAGCGCCGCTGCCCTGCCGATGAAGTCGGATTCTTTTTTATAATCGACAAACC
>Ga0164320_10000660_pt1 | contig 11718 bp, 11 predicted proteins | sample GuaBasSediGuay11_FD_113736 | JGI IMG/M metagenome (GOLD analysis project Ga0164320, IMG submission 113736) | Subseafloor sediment microbial communities from Guaymas Basin, Gulf of California, Mexico - Guay11, Core 4567-28, 0-3 cm | ecosystem: Environmental > Aquatic > Marine > Hydrothermal...
AGGAACTCGTCGACCTCATCAGGGGGCAGCGCCATCCAGGACTCGGCAAGAGTGTCGGTGAATCCTGCAATACCCGTCAGGGGCGTTCTGAGTTCATGGCTGACCATGGACACGAATTCGTTCTTGAGCTGGACGGCGCGCCTCTCCTGTGCCAGCGCCTCAGCGTGCCTGTCCTGGGCGTTCAACAAAACTCGAATCACTTTCAGAATGAGATTGATGATCAGGATGACGAAGACGACCGCGGCGGATGCGTCGATCGTTGTCTCGGCTCCTGAACCCTCGACGATGCCGATCAGGTCAATGTCCGTGTTGTTGTACAGAACGAATGTCGTCGCGGATGCCGAAATGGTGTAGATGACGAGCATTGCGGCGTGGCGTAGCGGGAGCACAAGAGCGGTCGAGACGACTATCCAGGCGATGGAGAGGCCATGGATGGCCGGGGCTGGTCCGCGCAGCAGAAGTGCGAGGACGATCATGGTTGTTCCCATGAGTTCCCCGGGAAGCGCCGATGTGCCGTGTGTGCGGCGATACAGCGCGTCAACAAACACGACGAGGGCTGGAACGATGAGCAGGAGAAGATATGGTTCACCGTTCATCATGACCCAGCCGGCAACGAGACCGATGAACGCAAACATGCCGAAGGCCCGGCTCGTGTTGTACGACCGTTGAATCTCGGAATACGCGATCGGTGCCCTGGCGAAGAGGTCGAACATGTCACTCCTCTAGATCTATGTCGACTCGTGGGTCTGCGTGGTTGATGAATTCGACGGATCGCCGTGCTTGCGTCAGCGATTCCGCTGAGCGTACAGCTGTTCAACGGCAGATTCGGGTACCCGTAGGTCTCCCCTCCCGACGCCAACGCGGTATGCGCGCTTTGTGGCGCCATGGTGGTCTGACCCGCCGGTTGCGGCGATACCAAGTTTCGCTGCGACTTCTGTGAGATGTGCGCGCAGATCGAGATCGTGCATCGGGTGATGTGCCTCGATCCCTCCAAGGCCGAGATCAGCGAGTTGGTGGAACGCTTCTGCATACAACTCTCGCGTGAGGCTCATCGTTACGGGATGCGCGATGACCGGAACACCGCCGCCTGCTCTGGCCAGTCGGATCGCTTCGGCCGCGGTCAGCCGCATTCGTTCGACATACGCCGAACCGCCATCGTGGAGAAGGTCAGAGAATCCCTCGTCTCGAGTCGTGATGTATCCCTTCTCGACCAGTGCGTCTGCGATGTGTGGTCGACCAACCGATGGACCCTCCGCGTGCTTCTGAACATCTGCGAGTGTGATCTCGTAGCCGAGGCCGTTGAGTTTCTCGATGATCTCGATATTTCTCGAGTACCGTCCCTCGAGAAGCTCGGCGAGGCGCGACTGGAGTGGTCCGTTACCAGGCTCGAGGAAATACACGAGCATGTGGATCTTCGTTCCGTTGTGATCGACCGATAGTTCGACACCCGGTATGAACTCGAGACCGAGCCCCTTGGCAGCGAGCCTGGCACGGTCGATTCCTGCAAGGGTGTCGTGGTCTGTGAGCGCAACATGGGAGAGCTTCGCCTTCGCAGCGAGGCTCATCAGCTGTTCCGGCGTATCCGATCCGTCTGACGCGTTCGAGTGCAGGTGAAGGTCGACGGGCAAGGCGTCAGCCGCTGAGCAACTTGAGTGCGATGATCGCTGCTCCGAATACGATCGTGTAGGTCGCGTACCGCTTGATGATCGCGATTCGCCGCCTGCGAGTGTCGGCCTTCTGCTCCTCGACGAGCTTCTGCTCCCGATTCGTCCGCTGTCGTTCTCGCTTCTCGCTTGCCATGAATCCAGCCTACCGTTGGATGGAAACGGACTCTATGTAGATCGATTCCAGAGGCGTTGAGGGGTTTGGATCAGCACTGCTCGCCCCCCTACCGAGACGAACCTGAGCGATTCGGTCGAGGGTTTCGAGTCCTGAAATGACTCGCCCAACAATCGTGTATTGAGGGCTGAGCCAATCTGCGTCCCCCAACGTGATGAAGAACTGGCTTCCGGTGGTGCCGGGACCCGCGTTGGCCATTGCGACAACACCGCGCTCGTACGTGATGCCTTCGGCGGGGAACTCGTCCGGCAGGGTGTACCCAGGGCCACCGAAGCCTGTGGCGGTCGGATCTCCGGCCTGCATCATGAAGCCAGGAACGACTCTGTGGCTCACCGTGCCATCGAAGAAGCCAGATTCGGCAAGAAAGACGAACGAGTTCACGGTCTCGGGTGCTGTGACAGGATCGAGTTGGATCTCGATCGGGCCGCAGGAGGTGTTCAGTGTGAGGACGATCTGCCCAACGAGTCCAACTTCGTCCGGAGCGTCGAACCCCATGTCTTTCGCTGGATCTGGTCGATCGGCGCCGCAAGCGGTGGGCTGGTGAAGGAACCCCACGTAGTCGGATGGCACTGTCGAGAGCGGGACGGTCGTCACGGCGGCTGCTGTCGCCTCAGTTGTGGTCACCGTGTCCTGGGCGCCGCCGCAGGCCGCAAACACCAGGACTCCAGCAATCGCAACAGAAAGGATTCGGGTGGTCTGCACGGCGAGATGGTATGGGTGATCTGCAGCTACACCTACAATCCGCGAGATGACATTGGTGGTTCACAAATACGGTGGAACGTCGGTTGCAGATGCAGACAGGATCCGCAGCGTTGCTAAGCGAATCGTTGACTCGTACAACGAGGGCAACGGCGTCGTTGCAGTCGTGAGCGCGATGGGCAGACGCACTGATGAGCTCCTTGGATTGGCGGCGGAAGTCTCCGATCGATCCCATCCGCGGGAGATGGACATGCTCCTGACGGCCGGCGAGCGTGTCACGATGGCTCTGGTGGCAATGGCCATCCAGGATCTCGGGGTCGCGGCTACGAGCTTCACCGGCTCTCAGGCAGGAATCCTCACAACGGGGAAGCACGGCCAGGCCGAGATCGTCGAGATCCGGGCGGACCGGGTTCGTGAGGGGCTTGATGAAGGCAAGGTGGTGATTGTTGCAGGCTTTCAGGGTGTAGATCCTGCTTCTAAGGACGTCACGACCCTCGGCAGGGGCGGTTCTGACGCCACTGCAGTAGCACTCGCCGCGGCGCTGTCCGCCGACAGATGTGAGATCTACACGGACGTCGATGGTGTGTTCACAGCCGATCCGAGGGTTGTGCCAGCCGCCACGAAACTCTTGGAACTGACCTATGAGGAGATGCTCGAGCTCGCCTCTGCGGGAGCTGGAGTTCTCATGCCGCGATCAGTCGAGTTCGGGAGACGATTCGGCATCCCGATTCATGTTCGCTCATCGTTCCATGGCGGCGAAGGAACCTTGGTCAAGGAGGAAACGATGGAACAAGCAGTAGTACGCGGGATCGCGCATGATGAATCTGAGGCCAAGCTCACGATCTCTCGCGTTCCCGATACACCAGGCGTTGCCGCATCCGTGTTCGAGCCGCTCGCCGCGGCCGGTGTGAACGTCGACATGATCGTGCAGAACGTGTCCCACGACGGCTCAACGGACATCAGCTTCACGGTCCCCATTTCGATGCTTGATGTGGCTGAGAGGGAAGCAAGAACTGTCGCTGAAGCCATCGACGCGGGCAGTGTGAGCGTCGACAAGGACATCGCCAAGGTCACAGTCGTGGGTATCGGCATGAAGACAGAGTCAGGGATTGCTTCTCGGATGTTCAGAATCCTTGCCGACCATGACATCAACATCCAGATGATCTCCACCTCACCGATACGGATCTCTTGCGTCGTTGCCGGAGATAGGGTGTCCGAAGCCGTGAAAGCTCTGCATTCGGGTCTTGGCCTCGACGATGGGGCGTCTGCATGAAGACCTTCTCCAACCCAAGCGTTGCGATCGTCGGTGCGACCGGCGCCGTTGGGACGACGATGCTCTCGATCCTCGAGGAGCGGGTGTTCCCCATCTCTGATCTGCGATTGATCGCCTCGTCGCGGTCAGTGGGAAACGTCATCGAGACGACCTGGGGGAGCATCGTGGTCGAGGACCTCGACACGGTGGATCCGGCTGGGGTCGACATCGCGCTGTTCTCTGCAGGAGGAGCGCGTTCTCTCGAATACGCACCACATTTTGCATCAGCAGGTGCATCCGTCATCGACAACTCGTCAGCCTTCCGTATGGATGACACGGTTCCTTTGGTTGTCGCCCAGGTGAACGACGAAGCGATTCGTTCCCATGAGGGCATCATTGCAAACCCGAACTGTACGACGATGGTCATCATGATGGCCGCAGGACCTCTGCATGCAGCCGCAGGACTCAGGACAATGTTTGCGACCTCCTACCAGAGCGTGTCGGGCTCGGGTCACACCGGAATCGCACAGCTCGCATCAGAGATCGATCACTTCGACTCGCAAAGATCGAACCTCGTCACCGGAGGCTGGGACGAGCCTGATGGAGATCTGTACACAAGACCGATCGCGTACAACGTGCTGCCTCTGGCTGGTTCGATAGCCGTGGTTGGCTACACGGATGAGGAGTGGAAGCTCGTAAACGAATCGCGCAAGATCCTGGATCGTGATGACATTGCTGTGGAACCGACGTGTGTACGCGTGCCCGTCATGGACGGTCACGGGATATCTGCCTCGATGTGGTTCGATCGTCGCGTCGACCTCGACGAGGCCGTCGCGGTGCTCGGCTCCGCACCCGGCATGCAGTTGTGGGACGACACCAAGGTTCCGACACCCCTCGATTCCGCGGGAATCGACGACATCCTTGTGGGCAGACTCAGAGAGACCATCGGGTTCCCTGGTGGTATCAGCCTGTTCGCCATTGGCGACAATCTGAGAAAGGGGGCAGCCCTCAACGCTGTCCAGCTGGCGGAGCTGCTACTCGCATAGCGCGCAGCGGCGAGAGCGGATGGCCCCCTCTTCGAGGTGCCTCGCTCCGGGTTCCTCCTGCCGGCAAGAATCCACACAGAGGAGCATCCCTCGATTGCTGGAGGGGTTTGGTCGGGACGGTCGGATTTGAACCGACGGCCTCATCGTCCCGAACGATGCGCGCTACCAAGCTGCGCCACGTCCCGATGGCCAGGAGTGTATAGCGCTAGTCGACTCTCTCGATCTTGATGCGGTCGACCCTCTGACGGTCCATCGACAGGACGGTGTACCGATACCCGTCTTCGGCTATCTCGTTGCCGCGTGTGGGGATCTTCCCAAATGCGGTCATGATGAAACCACCCACCGTCGAGTACGGGCCGTCCGGAACCTCATGATCGATCCCCTTGCATAGATCATCGATGTCAACACGCCCATCCGCGATCCATACATGGTCTGCGATCTGGGTGACCGCGGGCGTACCAGGGTCGTATTCGTCCTGGAGTTCCCCAACGAGTTCCGAAACAAGGTCCTTGATCGTGACGATCCCTTCGACTCCCCCGTGCTCATCAACGACGACGGCCATGCCGTAGCGTTGCGCCCGCATCTCTTCCAGCGTGTCGAGTACCGACATCGTCTCTGGGACGTAGTTCGGAGTCCGAAGCAGGGGTGCCAGATCAGTGGCATTCTCTGGGTCGGGATGTCTCAGAAGATCCTTGACATGGACGATTCCTTGGAGGTCGTCAAGTCCGTCTGCGATCACCGGAAAACGCGAATGGCCCGTGTCGGACACCGCAGCGCGAAGACCGTCTGCAGTCAGTGGCAGCGGAAGCGTGACAATGTCGAGTCTCGGAGTCATCACGTCGTGGACCGAGGTGTCGGCCAGGTGGAACAGGGCATCGATGATCTCTCGTTCGGCCTCTTCGATCTGGCCACCTCGCTGGCTCAGCGCAGCAAGAGCGCGAATGTCGTCCTCGGTGACGCCATCGGCGAATCCGTCGACGTCCAGCCTCAGGAGGCGAAGAAGACCGCCGGTGATGGCCGAGAAGAATCTGGCGATCGGTGCCAGAACGATCGAGAGATTCCAGATCGTGGGAGCAACTCTCAGCGAGAACTGCTCGGGATAGCGTGCGGCGATAGTCTTTGGCGTGATCTCACCGAACACGAGAAGTACCGCTGTCATTACTGCCGTCGCCACCCATGGACCCCAGGTCTGGCCGATGAGGGACACGAAGAGGATGGTGGCCACCGATGCGGAAAGGACGTTTACGGCGTTGTTTGCAACAAGGAGGGTTGACAGCATTCGATCTGGTTGAGAAACGAGTTGTTCGAGGCGCTTCCCCCTCGGACTTTCCGCGGCCAGCCGGTGGACGCGTTCTCGAGAGATTCCGATCAGTGCTGTCTCAGAACCGGAGAAGAATCCCGACGAGAGCGTGCAGGCACCGAGTATTGCAAGGTAGATGAATGTCTCGGTGGTCATCGCTGCCTACCTGACGGTGCTCGCGGTCTCCTCTTCGGCCATCAAGCTGTCGCTGTCGCGAGTGCCAGCGCTGCCCGTAGCTCGGATGCTGGTCCGCCCTTGGCTAGCCAATTCCGCGCGCCCGCCCGACCCGCAAGGAAGGCGTCAGCGTCACGGTCGAGGAGGATCGTCACCGGGATTCCGATGCCATCTTCCGCCTTGGCCCGTATCGCACGCGTCACCGCCATGGCTCCCATCGATCCAACCTGCATATCGACGAGAACAGCATCGACGTCCTCGCTGTACGCGGTGTCGGCTGCGGTATCAGAGTCAGGGTGATCGATCACCACGATGTCGGGTGTCGACAGCGCAGTGTGAATTTGATCGATGACACTCTGGCGATCGGCGACGAGAAGGATGGTGAGCATGGGGAGAGAGTAGCTTCCCGAAACCGGGTATCGGATGGCGGTCATCGGGCTCTTCGGATTTGGGCGAGGTGTCGGGTGAAGCCTCGGAACGTAGTACTTCGTACGTATGACGCAATGCGTAGTACTTCGTACTACCAGCCTTCCACCTCCCAGGTTCTTGGCCGCCCCCGCTCATATCCGAAGTGCCGCTTATCGGTTGTCGTTACTCTTCCGGGATGCGCATTGTCCGTCTCATCCTTCTCGGATCGCTCGCTGTGGGCTTGGTGGCCGGTGCAGCCTTGGCTGGTTCGCATGACGATCCGATTGTGGTCATCGATGTAGGGGATCCCATGGACCAGCGGTCGATTGACTATGTCGTCGATGTCGTTCAGTCCGAGCGAGCGCATCTGTACATCCTCAAGATCGACAGTCCCGGGGTCTCATCCGGTGACATCTCCGCGCTCTACGAGGCGATCGTTGAATCGCCGGCGCCTGTCATCTCGTGGATCGGGCCGTATCCGGCCGTCGCATACGGTGGTGCAGCGTTTCTTGCAAGCTACGCCGACATTCGTGCAGCCGCACCCGGATCGATGATTGGATATCTCGATCCAGCGGTGCAGCGCGGCAATCTCCAGCACTCGATTGTGGGGCCGGTGAACGATCCGGACCTATTCCGGGCTGAGCAGGTGACCCTTGCAGACTCGGCAGTGGCTGTCACTGTCGAGGATCCGGTAGTCCTTGGCTTCGTGGACAGGGTCGATCCGGCGCTCGGCCAACTGATCGCGTCGCTTGACGGAACAACGGTTTCGCGGGGTTCGGAGGTGTGGGAGATATCCACGGCTGGCTCGGAGGTCGTTGACGGCCAGAGCGTCATCGTGTCGACCCGCACGGTCAAGTTCATGAAGCCCGGATTGGTCGACCGCTTCTTGAGGCTCGGAGCGCGCCCCGAGACAGCATTTCTTTTCCTGCTGATCGGTGCAGCGTTTGCCGTTTTTGAGTTCTATGCCGCTGGCCGAGGTCTCATGGCCGCCGTTGCCTCAATGTCTCTTCTGGTTGCGGGCTATGGGCTCGCAACCCTCCCAATCTGGTGGCCTGCATTGATCATGATTCTCGTCGGCCTCGGAATCGTTGTGTGGGGCTTTGCCCAGAACCGGGTCGACTGGCGCGCAGTTGTTGGCGTAGCCCTGTTGCTCGCCGCCGGCTTGATGTTCACGACCACGCGCCCCGCCTATCCACCTGCGGCGTGGATGGTGATGCTTGCAGTCGCGGCGTCTGTCGTGTTCATCTGGTACTCGTTGACCACGGTTGTTCGCGGTCGCTTCGCGACACCGACCTTTGGTAGGGAGGGCATGCTAGGAAAGCGATGCCTTGCCGTGTCAGACCTGGATCCCGAGGGGGTGGTCATGGTCGATGGTGCCAGGTGGAGAGCGACCGTCAATAGGGGGATTGTGGTTGGCGCCGGTGGCGGCGTCGATATCGTCGGGATCACAGGCCTTGTGCTCGAGGTCGATCCTGTGGCAACGGCAGGTCGCGAAGAAATCTTGTGAGCAGGCAGAGTTTTTCTGGCATTCGGACCAACTCGTGGCTATGTTCATTGCTCGTGTGATTGTGCTGGTCGCACGCGAAGTACCCGAGAAGACGAAAGGCGCCACCTGATGTCCCCAGATCGTTCTTGGCAGCCGGTCGCGTTGTGCAGCGGAAATCACTCCCACCTGTTCTTCCCCCCAACCACCCAGGAGCGCAAAGACGAAAGGCAACGTCGCGAGATTCGTGCGAAGGCAGTATGCCAAGTCTGCCCGGTCGTTGGAGAGTGTCGCAGTTATGCACTCCAGATCAAAGAGCCATACGGAATCTGGGGCGGCCTCACGGAGACGGAGCGCCGCAGGACCGCTACTGCCGTTGGTTTCTGACCGTACGAGCGTCTCCCGACCGTTTGGTCCAGCCTGATCTGTCGAGCCACTCGAGTGTTGGCACCGCTTGACGCCTTGTCATCCCGAACCGGTCCTTGAACTCACCCACCGTGAAGCCATCGGGCAGACTGACGATCTGCCGGTGGATCTCATCGACCTGCGTCTTTGTGAAGACGAGGTCAGACGCAACCTGGACGAGGTCACCCCGCTGGATAAGGGCGTGAACGACTTCACCGTTCATATCGATGGCGCTCATCCTCGGTACATCGAAGGACCCCTCGAGATCCGATCGCACCGCAGACCACTCGGCTTCTTGGACCGGTGTCAGCGTGTTCGTGAAGCCCACAAGATGGACAGTCCCGTCAGACTGATCAAGCTCTTCTGATTGGTCAACTGCAACAGCGATGACCTCGGCATCGACGTCTATCCGGGTTGCGAGTTCCGGTCTCGGAATCCCTGGCCGCATTGGGTGCCGTTCATGGAACTCAGAAACAATGCTGATCGAGATCCCAATCATGTTGTTCGCCGCATCTTCGGAGAGGAAGGTCCCGCCTGCACGAAGCCCGATCGAAGGTGAACCCCCACCCGTTGCCTCCATGAGATCGGTACCACTGGTGATGCCGCGTATCTCGAGCAACGCATCGGCCATCTCTGTCGCTGAACCATCCATCGCCGATCTGAGAATCCCGATCTGAGCCGGAGTGACGCGGTTCGATGGTCGTGGGTCGAGCACCCGTCCTCCGCCGACGACGGCCCGGCGTCCAGAATCTCGGAGGATGAATCGGTCTCCCATTGCCACAGGCAGTTGCGTGTCCAGCGTCATGGTGTAGGCGTCCGTGCCGTGAAGGCGCCTAATCGTCGCTGGACTGTGAGCGGTCCCGATGTGGAAGTGAAATGCGCCCCGTGGCGGGATCTTCTCGAAACGCCTTGCAGCGTCGAGTATGGCGAGGATCCTTGCTGAGACGGTGATCGACCCATGGGCACAGAGGAGGTTTCCACGGGACACGGCAGCCACTTTCGAACTCTGCAAGTTGATTGCAGTTCGCGAGCCTGCAACGGAGCGATCGACTCTTCGATCGTGGTGGTGTATTCCGCGCACGCGATCGGAAGAGCCAGAAGGGAGAATCTCGACATCGTCGCCACGGGAGACCTCGCCACGAGCGACCGTGCCGGTCACAACGACGCCAGCGCCGCTGACCGTGAATGAGCGGTCGATCCACATTCGAAACGGTCCGCCGACATGTTCGTCGGCTCGACCAACCGCCGACGCCAGATGTTCGACAAGGCTCTCCATGCCTTGACCCGTAATCGCCGAAACAGGAACGACAGGCCATTCCTGGAGTGACGTTCCTTCGATCTCGTCCATGATCTCGAGGGTCGCCAATTCAACGGTGTCATCGTCGACGAGATCGATGCGCGTAAGGGCGATCACGCCGACCTTCGTGTCGAGCAGGTCGAGCACCGTCGCATGTTCCTCGGTCTGTGGCATCCATCCGCCGTCGGCAGCAACCACCAGGAGAGCACAATCGATGGCTCCGACGCCGGCAAGCATGTTCTTGATGAAACGCTCATGACCTGGGACGTCAACGAATCCAACATCGATTCCGTTGAGGTCGGTCCAGGCGAACCCGAGATCGATTGTCAGGCCCCTCTCCTTCTCGGCGGCCCAACGGTCTGGATCCCTGCCTGTGATCGCCTGAACGAGGGTCGACTTGCCGTGGTCGACGTGGCCTGCTGTTCCGATGATGGGCATGTCAGTTCAGAACCGTCCGGATGGCTTCGGCAACGAGGACATCGTCATCCGGGAGAACGGAGCGTAGATCGATGAACGTAGACATGTCTCTCCGGGTCGCGATGACCGGCGGGTCGTGCTGAGCGAGCGCAGTCCACGTCGTGTCAGCCGCTCCGCGGAGCTCGATGAGCCTGGTCGGAATCGTCGCACCGGGCACCGAGCCCGCACCCGGTAGGGAAGCACCATCGACGACACGTCCACCCGAGGAGCCATCGAGGACAGCCATTGCCCTTGTGTCGATGGTATTCACAGGCGCGGATGCCATTGCCCAAAAGGGGATTTCGAGAACGCGTTGATCCGAGTACATCTGCAAGGTTTCGCAAACCGATGCGATCGTCGAACCGTCCAGCCGCACGGCTCGTGCAATGGGATGCCCGGCTGCCCTTTCAACAGCGTCCGCGAGACCAACGATGATCCCCGCCTGTGGACCTCCGAAGAGCTTGTCGCCGGAGAAGAGCACGAGATCCGCGCCTGAAGCGATGGTTTGTAAGACGCCCGGCTCGCCCGCCAGCCAGGTACGTTCGCCGTCACCGAGCCATGGAGCGGTCTCGTCGATCAGCCCGCTGCCCACGTCTGCGATGAACGGAATGCTATTCGCGTGTGCGAGAACGCCCAAGTCACCGTACGAGGCCTCCTCCTGAAACCCTTCGACCCGGTAGTTCGACGGATGCACCTTCAGTATCGCATCGACAGATCCAGCAACAGCTTCGTAATCGGACAGACGGGTCCGGTTTGTGGTACCAACTTCAACAAGGGTCGCACCGCTGGCCGCCATCAGATCCGGGAGACGGAACGAGCCCCCAATCTCGATCATCTCACCGCGTGAAACAGCGACGCGCCGAAGTCCGGGAACCGATGCAAGAGCCAGGAGAAGTGCACCTGCATTGTTGTTGACCGCAAAGCCGTCCTCAGCACCGGTTACGAGCGGTAGGAGGGTTCGAAGATAGGTAGATCGACTCGATCGCTTGCCTGTTCGCAGATCGATTTCGACGTTGCTCGCCGTGGAAGCGATTTCTGCAGATACCTCGGAGACGGTGCGATTCATCGGTGCTCTGCCAAGATTCGTGTGGAGCAGGACGCCGGTGGCGTTGATGACCGATCTCGGTCGGCCGGCCTCGATATCCGCAAGTCATTCGTCCGCAATCATTGTCGGGTCGGCATCTCCACCCGACCGAATCGTCTCACGCGCCGTGTCAATCGCCAATCGCGAGCAGTGAAGCAGCACCACCCTTGGTAGCGATGTGTTGGACGCGAGTGCATCAGCAAGTGCATCGACAGCGGGAAGCTCTCCGAATTCCATGATGAGAGCGTAAACCGTCGTCCGTCGTCCGTCGTCCG
>Ga0164320_10000661_pt1 | contig 11714 bp, 11 predicted proteins | sample GuaBasSediGuay11_FD_113736 | JGI IMG/M metagenome (GOLD analysis project Ga0164320, IMG submission 113736) | Subseafloor sediment microbial communities from Guaymas Basin, Gulf of California, Mexico - Guay11, Core 4567-28, 0-3 cm | ecosystem: Environmental > Aquatic > Marine > Hydrothermal...
CGCTCCATCAGCGGCCGACAATTCAGGCAGGCCGGCTCACCACTCGATGATGGGGCAGGGTTCACGATGTCGTTGGTTGCGACGTGGCGAACATAAAAACCGGACTGTGGGCGCGATTCTATGCGCCGCTGCCGCTCGAGCTCGACATAGGCCTGCTGAACCGTCGGGACACTGACGCCTGCGCTCTGGCTCATCTTACGTAGCGAGGGCAGCCGATCGCCCGGTCGCAGCGTCCCAGAATCGATATGTACACCTATTAAATCAATAACTTGACAGTAGAGAAACGCACTATCTTGCTTGTCGATGGCCAGCATAACTGTATAGGTCACATTTCTTAAAAACTGTATCTGTTATACCTGTAATAGGTCCGTATAGTCAAGCTCACGAGTTAACCAACCAGAGGGCAGATCGATGAAACACGCAAAATTTCCTGATCTTCACAACCTGCCGAAGCCTCGCTGGCGTGATGCGCTGGTGGCATTGGCTACCCCTGCAATCCACATGCATGAGTATCGAAACCTTCACAAATCGATGTTCTATCAGGCACTGTGTGAGTACGAGTGCAAGGATCGAAAATGAGCAACCTTTTTCTGTACATCATTGCCGTGCTGGTCTGGGGCTCAACCTGGTTCGCGATTGAGTTTCAGCTGGGCGCGGTCGCACCTGAGGTGTCGATTGTGTATCGCTACTTTGGTGCGGCGGCACTGTTGTTCGGCTGGAGTCGCTACCGGGGCTTGAAGTTGGGATTCAACCTGCGCGAGCACGGCTGGTTCCTGTTGCTCGGTTTCTTTCTCTTCGGGCTGAACTACATCCTGGCCTATCGCGCACAGATCTATTTGACATCGGCGCTTACAGCAATCGTATTTTCTGCCATCGTCTGGATGAATATCATCAACGCCAGGCTTTTCTTCGGCGTCAAAGCCGGCAGACGAGTGCTGTTCGGCTCAATGCTCGGCATTGCCGGAATCGTCATCTTGTTCGCGCCGCAGACAGGCGACCTGACGCTGACAGATACGGTGTTCTACGGCTCGGTTCTGGCGGTTGCCGGCGCTATTGTTGCGTCGTTTGGCAACATGATTTCGCAAGGCGCCCAGAAACGTAATCTGCCGGTGATCCAGTCCAATGCCTGGGGCATGCTGTACGGTGCCATTCTGACCGGCATCATTGCGGTGTTTCAGGGTCATCCGTTGGTCTTTGACTGGTCCGCGGGCTACGTGATATCGCTCGCCTACCTGACCGTATTCGGTTCCGTCATAGCTTTCGGTGCCTACCTGACCTTGCTCGGACGCATCGGCGCGCACAGAGCAGGCTACGCGATGGTCGTATTTCCGGTCGTTGCGTTGATTCTGTCGATGCTGTTCGAAGGCCTGCAGCTTGATGCCACGATTGTGCTGGGCACAGCATTGGTCCTGGCCGGCAACCTGTTTGTCCTGTGGAACAAACCCGTGAAGCAAATACAGCCGCATTCCCTGCGCGAGCCTGCTTGACACCACTATCGTAAGCGCGTTTAGTGCCGGTCAGTTGACCGGCACGGGCGCGAATTCGTGGAAAAGTTTGATCTGAGAAGAACCCCAAGCGGGGATCAGTTACACACCAGTAAGAGCGGGCGAGAGATGCTACGAGCGCCGCTCTATGACAAGGGCACCGGATTTACCTACGAGGAGCGACGTCGTTTCGGCATTGAAGGAATGCTCCCGGCCGAATACAACGACATCGCGACTCAGGCGGAACGTCAGTATCTATCTATCTGTTTCAATCCGGACCCGGTTGGGCGGCATATCGATCTGTCGCAACTTCTCAATCGCAATGAGGTGCTCTTCTACAAGATTCTGAATACGCATCTTGAGGAGCTGATGCCTGTCATCTATACACCGACCGTCGGTGAAGCTTCGCGGTTTTTCTCCCGCGTGTACCGCCGTGCTCGTGGCGTTTTCATTACTCCGGATCATGCCGGTCGCATGGAGCAAGTCTTGCGCGATGCCGCGCCATTCAGTGGTGTGCGACTTATGGTGGTCACCGACAACGAGGCAATTCTCGGAATTGGCGACCAGGGCGTGGGTGGCATGGCCATCTCCATCGGCAAACTTGCTCTGTATTGCGTCGGTGCGGGCATTCATCCGGCGCAGACATTGCCAATCTGTCTCGACGTCGGTACCGACAACCAGGCATTGCTGGACGATTCGTTTTACCTGGGCTGGCGCAAGAAACGTCTGCGCGGAGACGAATACCTGGCAATTGTCGACGAGTTCGTTGCCGCGGCAAAGGCGGTGTTTCCGGACGTTGTCATTCAATGGGAAGACTTTCGCAAAGACAATGCGTTAATGATTTTGGATCGTTACAAGCGCGATTTACCGTCTTTCAATGACGACATTCAGGGAACCGGCGCTGTTGCAGCAGCGTGTGTGCACGCAGCCTGTCGAATCAGTGGACGGTCTTTTCGCGACAGCCGTATTGTGATTTACGGTGCAGGCGCCGCCGGCCTGGGAATTGCCAGACAATTACGCGGTCAGCTAAGTGACACGGGCCTCAGTGGCGATGATCTGACGCGCGCCATCATTGCGATGGACAGTCGCGGCATGATCATAAACGACAGGGAGCGGCTGGACGACTATAAGAAAGAGCTTGCTTGGCCCGCCGAAATGGCGGCAGAGCTGGGCCTGAGCGCGGAGAGCCAGGCAAGTCTTGCCGAAGTAGTCGCTGCGTACAAGGCGACCGTGTTGATTGGAACTTCGGGGCAGGGCGATTCTTTCGATGAGGAAACGGTCAAGGCGATGGCGGCCAATACGAAGCAACCCGTGATTCTGCCCATGTCCAATCCAACGTCCATTAGTGAGGGCAATCCGACTGACATTCTCAATTGGACAGACGGTAATGCGCTGGTTGCGACAGGTAGCCCATTTGCCCCGGTTGAGACAGCGGCTGGTCCACGTCGAATAGGCCAGGCGAATAACGTCTTTGTCTTTCCGGGCATCGGCTTGGGAGCCATCATATGCGGCGCCACGCAGATCACCAGCAAGATGATAGCGGCATCGTCCAGGGCATTGGCCGAAACGCTGAGCGAGGATGAGATCAGTAGTCAGTGCCTGATGCCGGAAGTGTCACGATTGTGGGAGGTATGCGGTCACGTCGCGTTGCGGGTGGCTGAGCAGGCGATCGCTGACGGTGTCGCGACAGAAGTCTCCACAGAAGAGCTTGTGAACATGATCGACGAGTATCGCTGGCTGCCGAAATACCCCGAAATCATCACCACAGAATCGTGAACCCCGGGACCCATCTCGTGTCCGATACTTGCAATAACGAAACAAAACGCAGGAACAGAACATGCAATCGACCAGATATCCGTTTTTCTTAACGAGCGTCACGCTGTTGCTCGCCGCTTGTCAGTCCGACGAACGTCCAGATGCCGTTGACGCCGCTGCGCCGTTACCGCAAGGCATGGCCTTGCTTGAAACGGTGGGGAGGGCCGACGGTGATGGCATCGTCATTCCGTACAAGAAACTCCAACTGGAAAACGGACTGACCGTACTTCTGCATGAAGACAATTCGGATCCGCTGGCGCACGTCGATATTACTTACCACGTAGGTTCGGGACGCGAGGAAGTTGGCAAATCCGGATTTGCTCACTTTTTCGAGCACATGATGTTCCAGGGCTCCGAGAACGTCGCTGATGAACAGCATTTCAAGGTCGTCACCGATTCGGGCGGCACGCTTAACGGGACCACGAATACAGATCGAACCAATTACTTCGAAACAGTACCGGCGAATCAGCTGGAGAAGATGCTCTGGCTGGAATCGGATCGAATGGGGTTTTTCCTGGACGCCGTAACGCAGGAGAAATTCGAAGTTCAAAGAGACACCGTCAAAAACGAACGCGGGCAATCGATGGACAATCGTCCCTACGGCCGTCTCATAGAGAGAGTCAACGAGGCTCTCTATCCCGAGGGTCATCCGTATTCATGGCATACCATTGGTTATATAGAGGATCTGAATCGCGTCGACGTTAACGATCTTAAGAAATTCTTTTTGCGCTGGTACGGTCCCAACAACGCAACGCTGACAATTGGCGGCAAGTTCGAAGAAGCCGAAGTTCTTTCCTGGGTCAACAAGTATTTTGCACCGATCCCGAGAGGGCCTGAGGTGGCAATGCCGGACAAACCTGCAGTGAGCCTTGATGCGAATCGGTATATCTCGATGGAAGACAACGTCGCGCTACCGTTGTTGTACATGGCCTACCCAACTGTGTATGCGCATCATGACGACGAGGCACCACTTGATGTGTTGTCTTCTATTCTTGGCCAGGGCGAGACCTCGCTTCTTTACAAGAACATGGTCAAGAACCGCTTGGCCGTACAGGCTGGTGCCGGGCACGGATGCGCGGAACTCGCGTGCACATTCACTATGTTGTCTGTTGCCAGCCCACCGTCCGGCGCCACCCTTGCGGATCTGGAGAAGATCGCCAGAGACTCGTTACTCGAATTTGAAGAGCGCGGCGTACTTGATGATGACTTGACGCGAGTCAAAATGAGCATTGTCTCCGGCATGATTTTTGGTCTGGAAAGCGTAGCGGGAAAGGTAGGGCGACTTGCCGCGTATGAGACTTACGGAAACAACCCGAATTTTACGGCCGCTGATATCGCGCGTTACGAAAACGTGAGCAAAGAAGATGTCATGCGCGTATATCGTCAGTACATCCAGGGCAAATCTGCCGTCATCATGAGTGTTGTGCCGAACGGGCAGCTCGCAAATGTTGCTCATGCGGATACCTGGATTCGTCCCGAGCGGCAACTTCCGGAATACGCCGCCGTCAGTGAAGCTGATCTGGACTTTCGCCGTGCGACCGATGATTTCGATCGTAGCGTCATGCCGAGCGAAGGAGAAAACCCGAGCGTGATCCTGCCGGAGATCTGGCAGAGCGAGTTGGAAAACGGTGTGGCAATTCTCGGAGCGGAAAATGCGGAGACGCCAACCACCGCAATTCGACTCAATATCGAGGCAGGTCAGAGGCACGAGCCGCTGGATAAGCTGGGTCTCGCCACAATCACCGCAGCGATGCTGAACGAGTCGACCACCGAATCGAGCAACGAGGAAATCAGTAATCGGTTGCAAAAACTCGGTTCCAGCGTGAATTTTGGCGCCGGCGATTCTGACACAACGTTGTCAATCCGAAGCCTTAGCGAAAATCTGGATGAGACGCTCGATATCGCTGCCGAGATGCTGCTGCAACCGAAGTTTGATCCAGCCGATTTTCAGCGCGTGAAAGCCCAGGTTCTTCAGATTATCGAACACAACAAAAAGGAAGCAGCGGTTACGGCCAGACGGACCTACCAGTTGTTGCTGTTCGGCAAGGAAAACAGTTTCGCCCATCCCGATATCGGCAACGAAGCATCTGTCGCGGGCATTACCCTGGACGACGTGAAGGCGTTTTATGCTGAACACTATTCGCCGCAGATCGCCAGTATCATCGTGGTCAGCGATTATTCGCAGCCGGATTTGCTAGAGAAATTGTCGATTCTCGAAGCGTGGCAAGGGCCGGAGGTTGCAGAAGCCGAGTTGCAGGAGTTTCCGGAGCTGGGCGAGACGAAAATTTATCTCGTCGACAAGCCGGGAGCTGCTCAATCCGAGATACGGATTGGTAAGCGGTCGCTGAAATTCGATGCGACCGGTGAGTATTATCGTGCTCGCCTGATGAACTTCGTGTTGGGTGGAGCTTTCAACAGTCGCATCAATCTGAATCTTCGTGAGGATAAAGCCTACACCTACGGCGCAAGATCATTCTTTAGCGGCAACAAGGACTTCGGCACCTATACAGCATCAGCCGGTATTCGCACTGATGCAACAGCCGACGGCATCGTGCAATTCGAAAACGAGATTCGGGGATACGCCGAAGGCGGAATTTCCGAAGATGAGCTGCTGTTCACCAGGAGAGCGCTGGGCCAGGCCGATGCTCGTCGTTACGAGACACCGTCACAGAAGCTTGGCTTTCTGTCCAGAATTCTGGAGTTCGAGTTTGACGAGAGTTTCGTCGAGGAACAGAACGAAATTCTTGAGAGCATCGGTGCGGAAGAGTTGAACGAGTTGGCCACCAGGCATCTGACGATGGATGACATGATCATCGTCATCGTAGGCGATAAGGCCGTGATTCTGCCGCAGATCAAGGAGCTCGGCTATGAAATCGTCGAACTCGATGCTGAGGGCAACGAATTGCCGATTTGAGGGAATAAACCTCCGCTCTGTTGCGTATATCCTGTGAACAACATGGATATTTCGGACATGAGACAGGAATTGGCACAACTGGGCGGCGGCGCGCACGCGCTGGCAACTCAAATACTGGGCAATAGCGATGACGCCGCTGATGCGGTTCACGACGCATTTGCAACAGTATTGGCCCAACCTTCCGCTTTTGATGCGAACAAGGGCCCGTTAAGGCCCTGGTTCCTGCGCGTTGTCCGTAACCGTTGTATTGACATGATTCGGCGCAGACGTACCAGCGATGCTGACGTCAACGAGATCGTCGCCGCAACACCCAATCCCGAAGAGGCGCTGCATATCGATCAACGATCGCAGGCGATAAGGCGTGCGCTCGCGGTAATCCCTGATGACAAACGGGAGCTGATCGTCTTGCGCGATTATCTCGACTTGTCGTACGCGGAGATCGCGAAGGTCCTTGCTATTGCGCAGGGGACTGTCATGTCGCGAATACATCGGGCAAGACTCGCGCTTAAGGAGGCGCTGGATAACGATGGCAAGTGATACACGAATGATTGATGAGCACGTCGGTGAATTGCTGTCCGGCTACATCGACGGAGAACTGACGCAACAGGATCGCCAGCGCGTGGAAGTGCATTGCGACGCCTGTTCGACGTGCAGCAAAGAACGTGATGAATTGACGGCTTTGCGGAGTGACATGGGCAAGCTGAAATTGAGTGCGATTGGTGAAGATACGTGGAGAGAGAATATGAATGACGTAACAGTGAAGACGTCTCGCGGCATCGGTTGGCTGCTGTTCGTTGGCGGCGTTCTGATCGCTGCTGGAATTGGTCTGGTGGCATTTGTTACGGAGCCGTCCATCTCAACCAAAGAGAAACTTCTGATCGGGGCGATATACGGTGGCCTCGCATTGCTGTTTGTTTCTGTTTTGCGGCAAAGATTGATCGAACGCAAAACCGACAAGTACAAAGACGTGGAGATTTGAGTAATGATTATTGTGACCAGCGAGACTATCGCCAATAAGCGAATTGTTAAGACCCTCGGACTAGTTCGTGGCAACACGGTGCGAGCAAGGCATATCGGCAAAGACATCATGGCGGGGCTGCGGAACATTGTCGGCGGCGAGGTTTATGAGTATGGAAAGCTCATTGCGGAAAGTCGTGAGCAGTCTCTCGACCGCATGTCGCAGGAGGCGGTGGAGTTAGGTGCCAACGCGATCGTAACAGCCCGATTCACGACTTCGGTGATGATGGGCGGGGCCGCAGAACTGCTTGCAATCGGTACGGCGGTTGTTGTCGAAGACGCCTGAGCTTAGTCTGGAAAGACCTGTTCATGGCGCGCGACAATTGCAGGCCACAGTTTTTCTGCCTGTGGCACGTCGAGGCTGAAGTGATGGCTCAGCACCTCAAGTAATTCGTCCGCTGAGCTGAGGATTCGGGATTCGGTGCCTGTGGTGCTCAAGATCCTCAGGACACGACCACGTAAGGATTTGTGTTCTTTTGGTGTCCGTAGTTGTACGACCAGATTGAGCACGAAACCGGACGAGGGGTCCGTTTGCAGGAAATCGCATCTATGGCTCAGCGCTGATTCGTCGGCAGTTTCACTAGCGAAGTCATAACTGAATTTTCCACCACCATCGTCTTCCCAGAATCTCCACCGCAGGTCCGGAGCTTTTTTCAGACCGATCTGAAACGGTGCTTGCTCATACTCTGCCTCAATCAATGGAATCGGGTTGATCATGCTGCCGCCAAATCCGACATCGACCAAACAGCTATCACCAGATCCGGGTATTCGTACGAGCAAACACAAGTGATTGGCTTCGGCAGCATCGCCACGGTCCTGCCGCATCACGGCCGCGGCGACTCGCGTTACGTCAAAGCCGATCTCCGACAGTGCCAAGCCAAACAGGCCGTTTTGTTCATAGCACCAACCACCTCGTCCGTTTGTGACAATCTTCTCGTAAGCGGCATCGACGTTAGTGGTCACCGGTCGGCCGAATTGCACATCCAGGTTTTCAAAAGGGATAGCGCAGATATGATGTCTGAGTACACTGTTCAGGACGTCAATATTGGGATGGCTGGTTCCCGTGTAGCCAATCCGGCGAAAGTAATTTCGTAACAACGGGCTACCCTAATGGACTGGGCCGTTAAGCAAAGCATCCTTCGTAAGCTGCACGATCAGGTCCACCTCTTTTGAGGCGATGTCGAACACAGGTGTGTAGCGCAGTGAATGTTCACCGCCATGTATCACGCCGAGGCCCTTTCTGCGCAAGTAATCTTCGGTGCTGTTCGCTCCGTAGGCTTTGTAGCGCGGCGCGAGCGCACAGCTAACCAACAGACCCGTACCTTGTGTGCTCGTTATTCCGTCAGTGATTTCCATTAACGCATGCAGTCCGTTGGCGAGTTCCTCGCCACGCGCCCGAATGTTTTCTCGACGCTTGGTATCAAATGATCCGAGTACCGCAATTGCGACGTCGAGCGCGCGCGGATTTGATGTCATCGTGTTTCCATACAATCCCCGTCGATAGGTTGCGGCGGCTTTTTCTGACAATGCAAGAACGGATAATGGAAACTGGCCGGCGTTCAGCGCCTTGGAATAGGATTCCATATCCGGTTCGTCGAGACCTTCAAAACCTGGATAGTCCACGATGGAAAGCACGCCGTGGGCACGCAGGCCCGCCTGTATTGAATCGATGACAAACATCGAGCCGTGCTCACGAGTCAGTTGCCTGGCGCGAGCGTAAAACTCCGGTTTAATCGCCATGCCCGGGTTGCCTTCGCCCATAACAGGTTCCATGAAAAACGCTTCGATAAAGACACCTTCATCTTCTGCTTCTGCGAAGGTGGCCTCGAGTGCTTCAATGTTGTTGGGCTCGATAGTCAATAAGTACTCGCGATCGCGGTACGACGCCAGATGCTTCTCGTACTTTTTGGAGCTCGAATGAGAGTAGCGGGCAGGGCGGTCGGTTCTGCCATGAAAACTGTCTTTTAACGTTAACCCGCGAATCTCGTGACCGTCATGCCTGGCACCTGGATCAGTGAGAGTTCGAGTGTTGATGTCTGCGATGCGAGAGGCCATCGACATTGCTACAGAACCGCTATTCAGGCAAATAAAACTGGCGTACGGCGTGCCGCCCGGCAACGTATGGCCAATTTCTGTTTTCAGACACTCGATGAAATCGACCTGGCTGAGACTGGCCGTCATGATGTTGGCCATCACGTGTGGCTGACACATGGCCTCTTGCACGGAATCCGGTACGTGTCCGAGTCCAAGCATGCCATAGCCACCGCAGTCGTATATGACGGCGCCTTTAAGGCTGATTAGCCACGGTCCTGCTGCAGAAACCGCGACGTAGGGATTGACTGCATCTTCGGCGTAGAAGTTTGTGAGCCCGCCGTGCGCTGCTTCGATCTGGCCTTTCTCATCGAGCGCCAGGAAATCGGCGTGAGATTCCTTAAGTTCGATGAAACGCGCATAGCCGCGTTCGATAGCGATAGCGAGATCGGCATAGTCATCCTCGAGAAAATCCTGGATGACGTCGTCTGCAAGGCCGGTCGTCAACGCGGCTCCGCCGTAAACCCTCATTTCCCTGAGGTAGACAAGATGCGTGTCTGAACTACGTGATGCAACTACATGGGCCATGGCGGCCATCCGTGAGATGTTAATTGGCGGACTATATCAAAAGGGCGAATGTTTCGGCACCACGGAGGGTCCTTGTTCGGGTCCATCGCAGAGAAATATGTGCGAATATCGGGCATATGGACACGGTGCTAACAGAGATTTCTTTGCAAGGACTGGTAATTGCATTCTTGCCGGTAGCTGTCGTTGTCGGGATCATGTTGCGCTGGTCCGCGGGCGCCCGGACCGCGCTTTACGCCACGTTTCGAATGCTCGTTCAACTGTTGTTGATCGGTTATGTGCTCATCTATATCTTCGATTCCAATCGACCCATATTCATCCTTGCGGTGCTGGCGATCATGCTCACTGTGGCAAGCTGGATCGCGATTCGCCCGCTGCAAAGAAAAAACCCAAGAATTTACCTCAATTCGCTCGGCGCGATATCCATCGGCGGAATCCTGACACTCGCATTGGTCAGTCAGTTGGTACTTGGCGTTGAGCCCTGGTTTAGTCCGCGCTATCTGGTGCCATTGGCTGGAATGATTTTCGCGGGTTCGATGAATGCAGTGAGCCTGGCAGCCGAAAGACTCCAGTCGGAACTCGAACGCGGAACATCGTATTTAGAAGGTCGCCGCATCGCATTGCAGGCAGCGTTAATTCCGATTACAAATTCCTTGTTTGCGGTCGGGCTAGTGGCCTTGCCCGGCATGATGACTGGTCAGATTTTGTCGGGAATTTCGCCGATGGTTGCTGCAAAATATCAAATCGTCGTCATGACTATGCTGTTCGGTGCTTCCGGTATTTCGGCGGCACTGTATTTGGTACTGGCCAATAAGACAATAAAGGACCGCTAATATGAGCAATAACGTTCTTGCCTATACGATGTTCAGGCTTTTCTTGGGGCTGAATTTTTTCATGCATGGCGCCGTTCGTCTCGGCCCTAACTACCAAGAATTTGTTGCCTGGACGCAAGGCGTGTTCGCCGAGACGTGGCTGCCGAATTGGTTGGTAACGCTGGAAGCCTATCTGATACCAGGTGTCGAAATGATCATCGGTGTGTTATTGGTCCTGGGCTTCAAAACCCGGTTTGCAGTTATTCTCGCATTCGGGCTGATGGCAACGTTGGTTTTCGGTATGAACCTGGTGCAGGACTGGGAGCTTGTCAGTCGTCACGTCATCTATGTCATCGCATTATATTTATTGATGCACAACATGGAATTCAATGAGTATTCCATCGATGCTCGTCAATCATCGTCCTAACGGAGCGCGGAATGAAATCTATAAAAGTTTGGACGGATATTTTTGTCGTAACAGGAATAATTTCATTACTGTCTGCCTGTAACTCGACCCCTGAAATCGCAATAGACGACGATGATATCGCCGGAGTCGTCACCAGTTCGGCGGGTGTAGAAGCGGGCGTATGGGTCATCGCTGAAACCGATGACCTGGACACACGCTTTGTACGAATAGTCGTAACTGATGATGAAGGGCGTTACTTGCTGCCAGACTTGCCGGCAGCGAATTACAGCGTTTGGGTTCGTGGCTATGGGCTCGCCGATTCCGCGAAAGTGGAGTCGACTCCAGGAAGAGTCGTGAACCTCGATGCAACGGTCGCACCTGACGCCGCAACAGCAGCATTGGTGTACCCGGCGGCGTACTGGTTCTCGATGGTTGAAGTGCCCGAAGAGTCCGAAGTCGACCATCTAAACGGTGGGCTGAATGAGTATCTTGCCTGGATGAAAAATCTTGGCTGCTCAAGCTGTCATCAGCTGGGCAACCTGGCGACGAGAACGTTGCCACCTATGCTTGAAGATTCGGAGTCGTCTCATGCGGCCTGGGTGCGGCGCACGCAGTCGGGACAGGCTGCGAATATCATGATCCGCCAGGCC
>Ga0164320_10000662_pt1 | contig 11710 bp, 8 predicted proteins | sample GuaBasSediGuay11_FD_113736 | JGI IMG/M metagenome (GOLD analysis project Ga0164320, IMG submission 113736) | Subseafloor sediment microbial communities from Guaymas Basin, Gulf of California, Mexico - Guay11, Core 4567-28, 0-3 cm | ecosystem: Environmental > Aquatic > Marine > Hydrothermal vents...
ACGCCTTCAAACGCCCGAGGGACTTTCGGATCGAAACTAGCGATTTCGCTCGGTAAGCGCCACAAAAGTGCCACCATTGCGATCGCACAATACTCGCATGAGGCCGGCGAAACGCTGTGAACTGCGCGGCGGCGTTCCGGAAAAATTATACGGAAAACCAATTGCATGAATGCGGACGCGGCGGTCGCCATTCTCGTCCTCGACATTAATTCGGTCGATCTGGCGCAGCACCTGTTCCATTGTGTCTCCCTGGAACTCGTCACCAAGAACATAGATACTGATTTTTTTGTCCGGCGACCAAAACGTCTCGATGGCGAAAACAATTCCGTCTGAGGGGTCACTATCGCTAAACGGTGCCCATTGGCGCATGCGTGTCCTGATTTCCTGGCGAATTTGCGGCGTGTCAGCTATCCACGTGCCACCGAATTGTCCGAACATATAGCTGCCGTTGTCGTTCATGATCTGCAGCCCTTTCACCTGCGGGTAGACGTTGAGTACCTCTGAGAGTTTCTGTTCGACCCAGCCCCATTTCGCCTGCATGCTGCCTGACGTATCGATTACGAATATGATGTATTCGCTATCAACGGGAATGCCGCCAACAGCATCATCGGCCGCGCGCCGGAATGGTCGCAGCCTCTGCATTTCTTCGGACAGTCGCTGACGTGCCGCTTTTAGATCGCCCTCGTCCAGGTTCATTGCCGGATTGTCGCTGTCAATCAGTTCGAACTGACCCTGAATTTTGTTGAGCTCTTTCTGCAAAGTGGTGAGCGTCATTTTCGTCTCTGACGTATCCATGCGCACCCGACCGAGCGCACGTGTCATCTCGGTCGTCTCACCCCTGATAATGAAAAGTTCTTCCTGTAACAGGGCGATCAGCGCCTGCAAATCCTCTTCGGTTTTCTCGAGAATAACCGGCTCATATATTTTACTGAGAACGAGCAACAGAATAATCGCGCCAAAACCACAACAAATGCAGTCGAGGAACGACAAACTGAACGCTTCCATATTTCGGTTTTTTCTCTTCGCCATAATTTATACCGCTGACTATGGCCAGTCCTTGCTGATGCTCATGAAAGCACCACCAGTTTGATAGGCGAGTAGCCAATATGCGATGGACGCGTAATAGTCGCCTTCCATTGGATACAACAGAATATTTACAGTCACGCCGGAGGGCACAACATCAATCGCTTCATAATGATATTTCAGTCTTTCGGCACCGGTCACCATGCCACGGGCCGCGTCTGGTGAATTCATTGTCGGCAACCCGTCGACAAGAATGATGACGTTGTCAGGGAGCGGGTTCAGGCTGTTTATGACCTCATACGCCGACTTCATATTGGTGCCTTCCTCTGGCACCGTTCGGCGCAGGATACGAATCGCTTCATCGAGCTGCTCGCCCTCACCTACCTCCAGCCAGACTCCCTCGCTGCCATCCAATACGGGCTTGGCCTCCGTATTGAAAGTGTAAATCTGGAATTTACTGGTCGGCGGAAATTGCGCCGAGAGCCAGTCAACACTGGCAACGGCCTGGCGCCATTTCAGGGAACGAAGCTTCACTTCGTCGGACATGTTACGACGCCGCAGAATATTAATGATTTTGCGATCCAGCATGCTTGCTGATGCGTCGACCAGGACCAGGATGCGATCGCCGCCAACTCTGAGCCCGGTCAGATACTGGCGATCGCCGTCGCCCGTGAATGTCCGGACACGCTCTCCTTCGCCTTCTTTTTCCGCCAATGCAAGCAGCCGTTTCTTTTCCTCTTCCAGAGACTCAATATCAGACTGCAGCTTCTCGACCCGCTCGATTTTCGCCAGAGTTTCCGAATCCTCTTTAGCGAGTTCTTTTTTCAGTTTTTCGATGAGCGCGATGATCTGGGCAATCTGCTTTTCAGCCGTAACCTTCTCGTCTTCCAGGCGTTCCATCGTATTCTTCGCCAGCACCATGTTTTTGCGCTGATCGAGAATTTCAAATTCAAGTTTGGTGGTCTCGCCTTGCAATTCGTCCGGCGGGTTTTCGGAATCGTGTCTGACTTGCGAGTTGATGATCATGAAAAAGAGAATCACCGCACCAAATCCACAGCTCATGCAGTCAAGAAATGACATGCTGAAGACTTCCATTGGGCGGCGTTTTCTAGCCATTTTGCTCGTCCGTTGTAATCAACTGAAATTCAAATCCGGGTGAGCCGATACGCAGCGAGTCTCCAACCTGCATCACTGACGAGCCATCAATTCGATTGCCATTGAGAAACGTACCGTAACGACTATGGTCCTCAAGCACGCATTGACCATTCTTGCGACTCAATGAACAGTGGCGACGGGATACACCAGGCATCTCCGCGGTCAATTCGATAACTCGCTCACCATCACTGTCATCTGACCCCAAAACGAGCGGTGAATTCCCGATAGCGTAGGCTGTATGGCCGAATAACAGGTGCGTCGGCGTGCCGGCTGCAGATTGCTCGCTGGTGTGTTGTGCGATATCCACCGCAGTCTGGTCCCAGGGCAGTTTCCGAATCAGGCTGACGCCGCTTTCCGCACCGCTATGTCCCCTGCAACGAGCCAGTGCGCCACGCGCCGTAGCGCCCGGCTCAAGAACGAAAACTTCACCACCAACTCTTGCTTTAAGCATGTCAGCAAGACCGGGTAACCGCGCAATGCGGTCCGTCACCTGGATGGCCGGTACGTCCTCTGCGCGAAACAGCGCGCGCAATTTGTTGGCAATTTGCTGATAAATCGGTGCGGCAGTGCCAATTAAAGCCAGTGACTCGATGCCCGCCTGGTAGGAAATACCGGCGAATTCCAGCTCCATTTCCACGTGTTCCTGCCGTGATGCCTCCCTGAGCCAGCCACCGAGCCTGTTCAGCAGCATTTGCTCTGATTCGGCTGTGTGCAAAGGATCAAAACGCGACTGCTGCACAAATGCGTTGGCTATGGTATTCAACCAGGCGTCGTACAGGGCATAGATGCCACAGGAATCGAGTAATTCGGTGCGCTCGGTTTGCACCATTCCCGGCTGTGCAAGCCTGGTCAGCATGGCCGTGTGCAAACTCAGATCGATGTGCACGGGAACCGCATTCTTGTATTCACGGCGCGTGGCCGCAACGGCAGCATCAACAAGCCCGATTACCGGCAATTTCAGTTCGTTCGCAATACCCAGAAACAGGCCCAGGTTTTGCGCCGACATATACTCCGGCACAGCGACCACGAGTTCAGTAGCACCCGTACCCGCCTTTTGCCAGATTTGTTCGAGTTGCCGACTGACCAGGTCTGCAGCGCTCAGATGGCTGAAACGCTTGTCTGCCAGCGGGATTGTATCGAGATTAGACCAGTAACCATGGTGAATCCCGCGCGGGTTAATCCTCGAGTTACTGAAAGCTTCATTGCCAGTGGTCAGACTGCCGTCACCAAGTAATGCAAACCCTGGCTCGCGATAGGTGATTTGTTCGTTGTTCAGCAGCGTAATGCCGGCGTCACTAATATGTATGGCGAGACGAGTCACAATGTTACGCAGTTTATTTTATCAATCCGATTTCATGTGCCGGACCAGCTTGTCATCGACATAATTTTGCCCGTCGAAGACCAGCCGTTCCTGTAAGAGCTGCAGTTGATAGACAAGAAACATGAGAAAAATACTGATGAGAAGTGCAATGAATGTCGAGTTGAACGCAACGCCAAGGCTTTGCGTTACGCCGGCGATGTCTCCTTGCACGGCCTTGTCTGCCTGCGCAAGCGCCTCGCCGATTCCGCGAACCGTGCCAATAAATCCGATTGAGGGTATGGCCCAGGAAATATAACGAATCATCGACAGTTCGGATTCCAGTCGATCCGCTTCCGATTCAAAAATCGTATTCGTGCTGTTAGAAACATCTGCAATGCTTCTCGTGGTATCAAACCGGCGTAACGCACTCAACAAAGCTCGTGGCAGCAACATTCTTTGCCGGTTCTCGGGCAGTGCCTGCACCTGTCGCGCAAACTCGCGCGTATCCTCGGGCAATATGCGCATCCCCTCTGCAATGGGCACGAGATCAACCTCGAGCAATTGACGTTCATGCAAAATTTCCCGCCCCTTGAAACCCATAATCGCCAACGCCCAGAACATCAGGATAAAACAGGCTTCCTGCTCCATGTCCTTGATCAGCACCCAGGTGGACCGCTCCCTGACGAAGTCCGGGTTGCTTGCAGCTTCGATGTTCTGTGCGGCGATTATCTCAGCCGCGTTCGGACGTACGATTGAAACGTAGAATGCATGCACAACAATGATCGCAATGATCAGCGCGAAAAGTTGAAAAACAAACTCAACAGGAATGTTCTTTTTCTTCATGTACTGGGTCTCTCAGATTGCCAGGCCGGAAAATATTGAGCTATGTCCGGCGATTCAGATATTCGATGGAAACGGGATGGGCTCATCCGCAGGAATTTCTTCGGTCGGGATAAAATCATCATCGTCTTCTTCGTAAGTTTGCTCATCCAGGTCTGAATCGTCGACTTCTTCCTCGTCGTCAGCTTCCTCGACCTCAAGCGTTTCAGCCTGATCTTCAGCCACAGCTCCGTCCTCCTGGGCCGCGGCGGAACCGGCCAGAAAAAGGGCCAGCGAAATGGCTATGTAGAATCTGCGCACAAGCATCTCTTATAAAAAGGCGTATTTATTATTGGACCGCCGCTATCCGCAAAGGTCCAATCAGAATCACTCTATATTTCTGGCTATGCGAAAGCCAACATCCGGGCGCGGGCCATTGCCAAAATCCCGGTAACCCAGCCTGAGCTGCATTATCCCTGAATCCATCCAGCTTGACCCTCTGATTACGCGATTTGAGCCGCGCACAGGGCCCTGTGGATCGATAATCGGCTCCGTTTTTCCCGGTGTCGGCACAGAATAGTAATCCTGGACCCATTCGGCAACGTTGCCGCCACCATCAAATATGCCCAGGGCGTTGGCCGTAAATGTGCCCACCGGCGCGGTTGAGGCGAAGCCGTCGTCGTATCCCGGCAGGATGGATGGCACCAGCGCATTTGCCGATTTGCCGGCGAAATTGCCGCTGTCCCGGCGTGGCGGCATTCTGCCGCCCCAGGGGAATGTCATCGCAGTCGCTCGACCCTGGTAGCGAATAGCCCAGGCCCACTCGGCTTCTGTCGGCAATCGATAACCGTCCGGCGTTGGCTTAACCTGCTGCCATCTCTGGAATTTCGTTTCATAGACCGGCGTCAGTCCTTCCTGGGCGCTGAGCCAGTTGCAATATTCCACAGCATCTTCCCAACTTACATTGACGACGGGATTCAGGTCGCCCGCAAGCGAAGCATGTAACGCACCACCGGTGTCATGATTCTTCCTGAATCTGCGAAACTCCCGGTTGGTTACTTCTTTAACTCCAATGAAGAATGGCTTGGTCAGCATAACCGGCACCAGCACTTCATTTGCACGCCGGCCTTGTTCACGCCGCGACGTGCCCATGGTGAAGCCGTTCGGTTCAACCCGCCGCAATACCTGGCCCTGGGAATTGGTGTGGGAAGCCGATGTACCCCTGGCCACAATCTCGGCCTCCGACAACAGTCGTACCGTAACGTTCTGCGAGTACCCGGGTCGGGGCGTTATTTCACGGCTAAACGAGGCGTAACCGTCCATCTTCACTTCAAGGCGGTGTGGTGCCGAGGAAAGTCTCAGCGTCATCGTTCCGGTACCACGCGCCTTGCCATCTATGTAAATCGTCGCCTCACCGGGCAATGCGTTAATTTTCAACTCACCAAATCGTGCCGTCAGATCGACAGTGATTTCTTCAGAATCTGCGGCTTGCAGGCGCACCTTCCGCTCAGCAGTGCCATAGCCGGCTTTCGACAGTCCAATGACGTAGTTGATACCGGGTGACAATGGCAGCGTGACCGGTGACTGGCCACGATAGCGACCGTTTACCGTTACGTTTGCGCCGCGAGGGATGGTATTGACCAGCAATCGTGCGTTCGCCGGCTCCAGCTGCACAGTTGGCAGCACCTGGTCTTCATTCGCCGCGGTGACGACGGTGCCATCCCAGGCTTTGAAGCCATCCTTGAACAGGCTCAACGCGTGCGACCCTTCCATCAACTCCAGTTGCATCGGCGTCTCGCCGATTTGTGTGGTGCCCTGGTAAACCGCGGCACCCGATGGGTTCGAAGAAACCTCGACATTCGCCCATTGCGGCACGAGCTGTACGTTCAAATGCTGGAATTTACCAAGTCCCGGTACTGTCAGTCGCTGTGCGTAGGGCAGGTATCGATCGGCAGTGACAGTAACCGAGTGCGTGCCCGGTTCGAGTTCGAGTGGCCCGTATGGCGCTCGACCGACGCTGCTGTCATCAACCGTTATGATCGCATCGACTGCCGGATCCGTACTGATCGTCAGCTGACCAGGCAACTTCCTGAGCTCGACTACAATCGTTCGGCTTTGCCTTTCGTCTACACTGATGCTCTGCGACACGTCGTAATAGCCTTCCTTCTTTACGTGTACGACGTAACTGCCTTCACGCATTATTATGCGATCACCAAATGGCACGTGGAACCAGCCACCGGAGACAGAAAGGTGCTCCGGATTTCCCGGTTGCACATCGAACTGTATCGACTTCGAAGTAAACAAGAGCCAGGAGAGAAGGAGCAATACACCGATCGCGGCACCCACCCAGGTCTGCCAGCGATGACCCGGTTCCTGCACATTTTGTGGCACCGCATCCGCGGCGCGGCGAAACGCTGTTGGGGCTATTTTTTCTTCAGCGAGGTCGGCGCCTGCATCAGCGAGCTCCGGCGGTTTGGTTATGTAGGCACTGTCCTCCAGGCGCACATTCAGTAGCATCGCGTCATCGATCTGCCCGATGACGATACGCGAACCGAAAAAACCAAGCTCATCGTCAACAGATAATTTTCGCGACGCTACCAGCGGCTCACCATTTATGGTGACATTGCTGCCGCGTCCGACAGGTTGTACGAATGGTTCGCCGTCCAGCTCATCCAGCAGGGCAACTGCACTACTGCCTGGCCCCGGCAGCCTGATCTCACAGTCCGTTCCGGTGCCTAGCCGCAGCGGCAACCGCGCGGCATCGAAGCGCTGCTCGCCTTCACTGTCACGCAAAATGACGGAGCTGAATTTCAAATCTGTTCCTCGCATTGGACCACTATCGGTTGCATATCACCCTCCGGCGCAACCCGAAACTCGATACGGACATCGCGATATCCCGCCCGATTGCCAACGGCCACATACTTGCCTGGCCGCAGGTTGATCTCCTGAGCGCTGAACATACCCAGTTTGCCGATCTTGAAAATAGCAACATTGGTCGCGTTGTCCGAGATCAATTGTACCGGTAACGGCGTCGCAGCTCGTTTCAACAGGCGTGCCAACTGATTTTTCTGATCTTCAAGCCTGGGACCCATCGGCGACATTCGTGTTACGTCGAGCAGTAATTTGGTCGCGTTTTGCACGTTTACCTGGTCGCTCAATTTGTCCGGATCGGCGATGTAGCCTTCGAGTCGGACATGCAGCGCGCTGCGGGCCATGGCCTGCCGTAGCCCATCCTGGGCAAATTGCAAATCGGGATCAATTTTCAGGATCTCCGAATAAACATTTGCAGACGATTCCCACTGCTCTGCCGCGTCCAGAGATGCTGCTTCGGATTCGAGATTGCGGATATCGGCCAGCTTGATCTCCTGGTCAACCTGCAGCAAGCCATCAATTGGCTGCCTCGACTTAGGGTCAAGCAATTTTGCCGCGTTGAATGCCGCGCGCGCGCTTTCGAATTCACCGGCCGCAAGCGCATCCAGACCTTCGGTCATGCGTTGTCCAAAGGACATTTCGTTGACGGCAACCCTGACTCTGGCAAGACCGGCCAGTGCTGGTTCCCATATAGCATCGAGCTGCAATGCTTTTTCGAACGCAAGTTTAGCGGCAACCAGTTCGAGATCTGCTTCGAACTGAATGCCCTGCGCGGTTAGCGTCAATACCGCTTCGAGGTTTTGTGCCCGGGCAAGTCCCGCCTCTGCTTCCCGATTGCCTGGTGTAATCGCTACCGCAAGGTCGAACAACCGTACTGCTTCGGAGTGATCGCTCGCCGCAAAAGCCTCTTTAGCCGCAGCAAGTGTCTCGGCAAATACTTCGTCAATACGATCGAAGAATGGATCCAGAAGCGCGCTTGCCTCGCGATACCGATCGCCTGCCAGCTGATAGTTCTTTCTAACGTATGCCTCATCGCCCGTTTCGTAAACGTCAACCGCATCCAGGTAGGGTTGCCCGCCCCAGCGATCTATTGCCCGATAGCGCAGTCGCTCGAGCTGGGATAACAGGTCTCCCAGGGCCTCATCAGTTGCCGCTTTGATACTCGCGGGATCTGCTGCGCCAGCAAATTCATTAAGTGACCTGCCATCAGTTCGCGCGCCTGTCGCCTGGTCAGCTTCCTCATGCGTACCCTCCAGCTCTTCAAACTGCGTATCAGCTGCCGATTGTCCGCTGACATCGTTAACCGAATCTGCGCCGGGCGGTTTCTTTTGCATGACGTTCGGCAACAGGAAAATAACAGCCAGTAACATAACCAGCACGCCGCCAAGACTTCCGTACAGAAGCTTCGGAGGCATACCGCTGGATTCCGTTTGCGCGACAGCTGGAGCCATCTCCGGGCTGGTTTTTCGCCGTACTGGTTGAATGGATTCTACTGCCTCCACGGGCTGAGCAGAGTCCGCTGAGCCACCAAGGTAATGCGCCGGAACAGGGCCGGCGGGAAAACCTGCTTCTTCCAGCCGACTCCTGACCGCTTCCGCCTGTGGCCGTCGCGTCGGATCCGTGGCGAGCATGTCGGTCACGAGGGCATGCAGTGCGCTAGGCATTTTACTGCCGTCCGGCATGGGGATGTTTAACTCACTGCTGTCTGACGCTGGTGGCGTACCGCTAAGTAGCTCAACTATTAATACGCCAAGTGCGTAAATATCATCCTCAACGGCGGCCGCTTTCCCTGCCAGTTGTTGCGGGCTGCTCGCGACGGTGGATCCGCCACCGGGCGGACTGTCATTACCGGGCGCCGTGGCAACACCGAAATCGACGAGGTAAGGCGCCCCTCTGTTATCCAGAAGTATGTTGGTGGCTTTAATGTCCCGGTGAACCACGCCTTTGGCATGTGCGTAGCGCAATGCATCGGCGATCAGACCGACAGGCCGCAGTGCATCATCAGGATTCTTGCGGGACACAACCGCAATATTCGAATCACCAATGTATTGCAGACCGTAGAAGGCGCCGTCCGGGTCATCATGAAACTCGAACACACGCACAATATTTGCATGCATCAAACGGCTGCTAAGCCGCCATTCTTTGTGCAGGAGGTCCCGGTAGGCCGGATCAGCCGCTAATTTGGCAGAGAGGAATTTAAGCGCAATCCGGGTATCGGCAAGGCGATCGCTGGCCAGCCAGATATCCGCCATGCCGCCGGCGCCGAGCCGTCGAATAAGCGTATAACGGCCCGCTAGCTGCGTACCTTCTTTCAGGACCCGCATGAATGTTTAACGGCCAGGCGTCACCCGGTCGGTTGCGGGGTTCGGGCTGGACTGCCCACCTCAACAGTCTCGGAAAAGCCTGTCTCCGTCTCGTGAATTTCTTTGAGCAGTTTTCGCCAGCTTTCATATTGCGCTTCCGCCGTTCCGGTCAGTCGCATCGACTCACCCTGAACCTGCACCACCATTGGCGCCGCTTCGGCAACAAACGATTCCGATAGCTCTTTGATTTCCTCGCGATGACCATTCGCTGCAGAGCGCTGTTTCAACGCATCCATAATGGTGCGCATGCCCCTGTTAATCGCCACAGACTGCGCAATGCGTTGCGCCCGGTAGCGCGAGTAACTTGAGCTGTTTGCATCAAAGCTCAGCGAGCCGGCAACGACTGCCGCACCCAGCAAGGCGCGCATCGTGGCAGACCTCTTGGTTTGCCGGTAAGCAACGGACTGCTCACGGGTTCTTTTGCGCCAGCCCTCGTAAGGCAGTGCAATGCCATAATAGAAATTGGCATAATGTTCATTCAGCGTATCTATGACGAGGCGATCACGTTCACGAATTTGCCGCAAACGATCAACCATCGGATCGTTGTCTGCCGGCAATCTGACCAGTGAGCTCATACCCTCGTCATTAACAGCCAGGTGCTCGCCGTATATATCCGGTGCCATATCGGCAAAAAACTTGAGCTCGGATACCTGCCGAAGCCGGGCGACATCCTGTGGCGTCATGCTCAACAAATACGTATGCAGATCATTGGCGACGTCGTTGAATACTTTCTGGTAGGGATCGTTGGTGCGATCGCGATATTCTGCGTATGACGAAATACCGGTTTGCATTGAATATGAATTCTCAAACCATTCATTGCCAATAACGTCTTCGACTGTTACTCGCAACGTCACATACTCACCATCTGATTGTTCAATCTCGCCGCTGATCATTATGTCGGTAAAAACATCCCTTGACGGAATTACCCGCACCGCTCCCCAGAATCCGGTGCCTTGCAAAGTGGTCTTGATGTGATAGGGCAGATAGCGAGCCTCCGCCATGCGAACTTCGGGGTAAATGCCGGTTTTTTCAATATCGTTTTTTTCCGGGACGCCAGTATCGAAATTAAGAATGCCAACATCGAGCAGCATGCTTTCAGATACCTGCAGTGATGCCACATCCAGTTCAGTGGTCTCCGCGTGGATAACCTCGGAAATGGTGCAACCTGTACTGAGAAACAGGGGGAGTAAAAACATCACCAGCAGTCGTGTATATATTTTCATTTTATTTATTGTTTGACCCCGTTAAACATGTCCAACAAAAACTCATAAATCGTTATAAAGACGATACTCTTCCCAAAGTCGTTCACGCAACGCCGGATCGTCCTCACTCAACGCAGCCTCACGCAATTGCTTGGCAACAATATCTTCGGCCACAAGGTCAGGAATATCTTCAGGTGTGCGCTCACGAATAGCTTCTTCACTCATTCCGGCAACTGAAGCTTCCGGCCGCGAATCCGGCCGTTCAACAGTCGCGACTTGCCCTGCTCCTTCAACGTCACCGCCGGTTGACTGTTTGCCCAGCCCGACCCGGCCGGAACCACCGCCACCACCGGAACCGCCAAAGCCTTCCGTATTGCGGCCGACTGTCGAGATTTCCCGCTGCTCTTCAGCCAGTACTTCATCGAACCCACCAACCGACTCTTCAAGCGTTTTTTCGAGCCGCGCCTTTCTCTCTTCGGCGCTCTCTCCAGGATACTGCCCTACTCCGCCAGCGCCCTGACCATCGCCATCGCAATTGCCACCCTCGTCGGGTCCGCCCCAGCCGCCGGTACCGTTCTCAACACCACCATCCTGGCCGCAGTTGCCATCACCCATTCCGTTTCCGGATGTACCACCTGTTCCACCTCCACCACCACCCATGGAATCCGGGCCAGGCACAGGACCGCTTACGCCGCGGATCTGGCCACCGCCACCTCCGCCGCCACCGCCAGCAGCTCCACCAGATGATCCGCCTTGAGATCCGCCTTGAGAACCGCCCTGGGATCCACCTTGAGAACCGCCCTGGGAACCACCCTCGGAACCACCCTGGCATCCACCAGAAGATCCACCGGACATGCCGCCAGGCAAGCTGCCACCGGAACTACCGCCCGATGAACCGCCGCCAGACGGGCCCGGGATAGTCACAGAACAACCAATCAAAACCAGCATCACCGCAAGTGCGGTGCCACCAGCGAAAT
>Ga0164320_10000663_pt1 | contig 11706 bp, 9 predicted proteins | sample GuaBasSediGuay11_FD_113736 | JGI IMG/M metagenome (GOLD analysis project Ga0164320, IMG submission 113736) | Subseafloor sediment microbial communities from Guaymas Basin, Gulf of California, Mexico - Guay11, Core 4567-28, 0-3 cm | ecosystem: Environmental > Aquatic > Marine > Hydrothermal vents...
ACCGGTCTTTGCTCGTCGACTTGCTCGACCACGCACAGCAATACGTGACTGCGCCGGGTGAAGCGACGATACGCAACCAGTCACTGGACGGGCGCACCGTGGCCAATCTGTTCTTCGAGCCCAGCACTCGCACCCGAGCTTCCTTTGACCTGGCCGCCAAACGCCTTGGGGCGGACGTACTGAATCTCGACGTCAACACTTCGTCGCGCAAGAAAGGCGAGAGCATTCTGGACACGATCTATACGCTGCAGGCGATGCAGGTCGACGTCATGGTCGTGCGGGACGCCAGCTCGGGCGTGCCGGCCTACATCGCACGGCACGTGAACGAACATGTCAGCATTCTGAATGCGGGTGAAGCTGATGTATCGCACCCGACGCAAGGACTGCTTGATCTGCTGACCATTCGCCAGCGCAAGGGACAATTCAAAGACCTGACCGTCGCCATCGTCGGCGACATTATGCACTCACGCGTGGCGCGATCGGCTGCTGAGGGACTCAATACTCTGGGAGTGGGATCTTTGCGACTGATATCGCCGTCCGCTCTGGCTCCGGATCCCGATGAAATGCCGTACGCGACGCTGCACGACAATCTCGACGAGGGACTGCGTGATGCGGACGTGGTCATGGCGCTACGTATTCAGCGCGAGCGAATCGACAGTCTCGAGGGTATACCAGGCAGCGATGAGTACTTTGCCAATTACGGCATCAGTACGGAGCGCATGCAGAATGCCGCAGATGACGCGATTGTCATGCACCCGGGGCCAATGAATCGCGGTATCGAAATCGAATCCGCCCTCGCCGACAGCCCCGCGTCGGCCATAACGCAACAGGTGGCGAACGGTGTCGCTGTGCGCATGGCAGTACTGGAACGGGTTAGCCAGGCGATGGAGTCGCGTTGACGACAGCGGTACAGAAACACGCACAATCCAACCGCGGTACCCTGTTCGTCGAAGAAGGCGAGTTGGTGGCGACTGAGGCGTTCCCGGGCGATCAGTTCATCATGCGTATTCGTGCGCCGAAATGCGCCGCCGCGGCGCGCCCTGGGAGTTTCGTGCATATCCAGTGTGACGATGCGGTGCCAATGCGCCGCCCGTTGTCGATCATGCGTGTCGTAGATGGCTGTATTGATGTCTTGTACAAGATCGTTGGAGAAGGCCTGCATTTACTGGCCGCGAAGCGGCCTGGAGATACGATTAGCGTGCTTGGTCCGATCGGCCAGCCATTCAGCGTGTCAGCCGAGCGTCCGAATTGCCTGTTGATCGGTGGCGGCGTTGGAATTCCGCCGATGGTATTTCTCGCTGAGACCTTGCAAGACGAACGCTGGAATCCGCTCGCAATCTTCGGCTCTGAAATTCCGTTTCCTTTTGAGCTGGCGAAATCGGCAATCGCGACTCCGTGGTTGGATGACGATGTTTCGAGTTCGATGCCATTTCTGGAAAAGCGGGGAATACCGTCTCGTCTAACCAGCCTGGCAGAGTATCAGGGCTGCTTTCGCGGCTATGTTACGGATCTGGCGGAGAAGTGGCTGAACAGTCTCGATGCAGCGGAACTTGGCAAAGTCGAAGTGTTCGCTTGCGGACCAACGCCGATGTTAAAAGCCGTCGCGGCCCTGGCAGAGAAATACTCTCTGCCATGCCAGGTTTCATTGGAGGAATTCATGGCTTGCGCGGTTGGTGGATGTGCCGGTTGTGCTGTGGAAATTTCGACAGACGATGGTGCGGCCATGAAGCGGGTTTGCGTTGACGGTCCGGTGTTCGATGCTGCGACCGTCGCCTGGTAATTTCAGGTCGACAATCGGCTCGCCAAGTAGCGTTCTGCGATAAACACAGCCGCTGCACTGTCAATCGCTTCTTTGGAGATTCGGCCGCGGCTTCCGGCGGCTCGAGCGTTCTTCAGCGCTGCTTCCGCTTCGAGTGATGTGTAGCGTTCGTCGACGGTATCGACGGGCAACTGGTAGCGCCACAATTCCCGGATGAATTTCTCGACATGTGCCTGCATTTCGCCAGGCGTGCCATCAGCGTGCAACGGCAGGCCGACGATAAGCCGGGCTGGCTGCCACTCATCAACCAACATGGAGATCGTGTCGAAGTCCGGGCCGCGCTCGCCATTGGTGACAACGCGTAGCGGGCTTGCGGAACCTGTAATCGTCTGACCAACGGCCAGGCCAACGCGCCGCAGTCCAAAGTCGAATGCGAGAATCGTCTCGGTCGAGCTGTAATCGGCCTCAGGCGTGTCCGGCATCAGGAGATATCCGGCTGATGTCGATGCCGAGCGTTTGAGCGGCCGCCATCCAGCGCTTGTCGAATGGTGTGTCGAAAACGATCTCCGCCGAGGCGGGTACGTTGAGCCAGGAATTTGCGAGCATTTCCTGCTCAAGCTGGCCCGGTTGCCAGCCCGCGTAGCCCAGTGCGACCAGGGATTTTTGCGGTCCTTTGCCCGTTGCAATCTCGTCGAGGATATCGCGCGACAGGGTCAGATGAATATCATCGGAAACCGCGAGCGAGTTCTCGTAGGTGAACCCGGGGTTGTGCAGTACAAAGCCGCGTTCCACACCAACGGGGCCGCCCATCAGTACCGGCTTTTCCGCCGTGGCGAGGTCTGGGTCTGTAACGTCGAGCTGTTCAAACAGTCCGGCCAGCTTCAGATCGAGGGGCCGATTGATAACGACCCCGAGCGCACCGTCGTCGCTGTGTTCGCAAATCAAGGTGACGGTCGTGCTGAAGTTTGGATCAGCCATCCCAGGCATGGCGATAAGTAGTTGATTTGTCAGAGAGCCATCGAATCCCATAGACACAGTATCGGCCTTGAAGACAGCCGGCACAACAAGTGGCCGGATTGCTGGCTATTCGGCGTTTGCGGTGGCCGATTCGAGCTGCTCGCTGAACAGCCATTTGTAGGCGAATCTGAGTCGATCGTAATCGGCTCGAATCTCTGTGGGGAATGGATCAAACGGAGATGCACGTCGCAAAATATCGAGTGCCGCTTTATCCAGGACCTGTGAACCGCTCGACTTGCGGATTACGACCTCGGCCAGTTGGCCCGACGCTTCAATGCTGACTTCGAGTGTCGGGCTGCCTGTGAGTCCTTCCAGGTCACCGAGTTCCGGAAAATATTCGTCACCGACTGCTTCGATCCGTCGCTTCCAGTTGTCGAGATAAGCCGCGATATTCGACTCGCGCGTGTCGGCGCTGATCACCAGTTGTCGAGGATCGTCATCGTGAATCAGAAGTGTTGATTCGTCGTCTTGCGGCAACGGCAACGTCTGATCGCTGCCTGATTCGAGCGCAATAGCCGTGGTGTCTTCTGGCCGGGGCTCATCGCGTAAATCATCTGCTACGCGTCGATCCTGTTCGCTCTGCGTGGTCAGCAATTGGTCGGCCAACTGTTCGTGCGGTGTTACATCGAGCAATGCCTGACCGTCTTCTTCGCCGAGGTTTTCGATCGGTGAAGCGCTTTCCAGCGGTGCTGTCGGACGCACTTCGTCGGCGGTATTGCCGCCGCCTTGTTGAGACGCCTGCGCCAGATACTCCGCTTCCTCCGGACGATCGATGCGCTGATCGGGGTCGGCGACTATCGTCACCTCGAGAGAGATCGCATCGGAAAAACCGTCAAGCAGGTAAGCGTTGAAGGTGACACCAATAATCAAAATGCCGTGGATCAGGGCCGCCAGGAATAACATTGCTGGCAGCCGGTCCGGCACTTCAGGTGGGACGAGATGAATCTCGTCCAGGAACTCAGATTGCATGGCGATGCGGGCCATAATTGGGCCGAATCATCCGCCATTTGTGGCTTTAAAACAAGGGCTTAAGTCGCGCTTTCAATCGCGTCGAAGAGCTGCCCAGCAATATTCAAATCGAATTGTTTGTCGAGCTCGCGAATGCCGGTTGGGCTGGTGACGTTGACCTCGGTCAGAAAATCACCGATGACATCGATGCCCGCAAATATGACGCCACGATCACGCAGGACCGGGCCGACCTGCTCGCAGATGGCTTTGTCGGTAGTCGATAACTCCTGGCCTACGCCCGTAGCGCCCGTTACCAGGTTGCCACGGTTGTCATCCGCCGGCGGTATACGAGCGAGGGAATAAGGTACCGCCTCGCCGTTGATCAACAATATGCGTTTATCGCCCGCGCTGATCTCGGGGATATACACCTGCGCCATTGCGAATTGCTGACCGTAGTCCGTAAGCGTTTCAAAAATGACGTTGGCATTGTTGTCGCCTTTCTTGACCACGAATATCGACTTGCCGCCCATGCCATCAAGTGGTTTGACGACGATTCGCTCATGTTCGAGCAAAAACGCTTTCATGTCGTCCATCGAGCGCGTGACCAAAGTTAGCGGTGTGCACTCGGGGAACCAGGCCGTGTAGGCTTTCTCGTTCATGTCGCGCAGCGCTTGCGGGTGATTGACCACCAGCGCGCCGGCTTCGCGGGCCCGATCGAGGATGTAAGTCGTGTAGACGTACTCCATGTCGAAGGGCGGGTCCTTGCGCATCAAAATGGCATCAAGAGAACCAAGTGCCACTTCCTCGCTTTCGCCGAATGCGTACCAGTCGCTGTTATCGTCTTTCACATGCAGGAGTTGCGAATGACCGATAGCCTGACCGCCAAGCAACTTGAGATCTTTTTGCTGAAAGTAGTGAATATCAGCAGAGCGGCGCTCCGCTTCGAGCAACATTGCAAGAGAACTGTCTTTGTACGGCGTTATGGACTCGATCGGGTCCATGACAATGCCAATTTTCAAGTTGCGCTGTGCCATTCGCGGAATTCTGTGCCCGGTCAGTTTCGAGCGAGCAACTATACCTTGGAATCAGGGGGTAAGCGTTGAAATTTCCTAAGATTTTGCCGTCTGCGGCGCGCTTCGTAGCGGGACTTATGTCAATATGGTAAAAGTCGCTTTTCCTGAGTGTAATGGCTGTCCAATGCCACGACTCTGGGAGCAACGATAAATAGAACGAATCCTGGGCGATCCCAGTCAAGCGCGAGGAAATCCGGTGTCAAATAACGCATCTCGAAGTCTGAACGGCCTCAAGATTCTCGTAATCGATGACAGCAAGACAATTCGTCGAACGGCAGAAACACTGTTGACCAAAGAGGGTTGTCAGGTCTTCACGGCAATTGACGGTTTTGACGCCTTGTCGAAAATAGCGGACCACCAGCCAGATCTGATTTTCGTGGACATCATGATGCCGCGACTTGATGGCTACGAGACCTGTTCGTTGATCAAGCACAACAAGATGTTCAAGGAAATACCGGTCATCATGTTGTCGAGCAAAGACGGACTTTTTGACCGCGCGCGCGGCCGTATCGTCGGCTCGGAACAGTATCTGACCAAACCGTTTACGAAAGACGAGTTATTGGGTGCGATTTCCAATCAAGTTAACTAGTCACCGCCAAACCAGCACATTGCAAAGGATGCATTGATGGCCGTTATTCTTATCATCGATGATTCACCGACTGAGCTACATTTGTTTCAAAAAATGCTGCAAAAGGACGGTTTTGACACGCTCGTCGCCGATAGTGGTGAGGAAGGCTTGCGCAAGGCCAAATCGTCACAGCCCGACTGCATTCTGATGGATGTCGTCATGCCGGGCATGAACGGTTTCCAGGCCACACGAAAACTGACGCAGGATGCGGAGACAGCGAATATCCCCGTCATCATGATTACCACTAAGGACCAGGAAACCGACAAGATTTGGGGCATGCGTCAGGGCGCCGTTGAATATCTGGTCAAACCGATCGACGCGAAACAGCTCGTTGCAAGAATTAATGCGGTAATGGCAGCCTGAATGAGTGAGACCGTAGACCTTGCGACGCTCGTCAAGCAACCGTTCGAGTTGCTGCAGGAGATCGAGCGCCGCAGTCGCCAGGTGCATGGCGGCGACAGTAGCAGCGCAATGCCGTCCGAATGGGTCGGAGTCGGTTTTCGCATTGGTGAAGAGCAATTTGTCGCGAGTCGCGAGCAGGTTCGCGAGGTATTGATATTGCCCGAGGGCATGACTCGCGTTCCGGGCAGTAAACGCTGGTTGCTGGGCATTGCAAACCTGCGCGGTCACTTGCTGCCGCTGGTCGACGTCAAATTATTGCTCGGCAGCGGGCGCACCACGCTGCGAAGAACTACGCGGGTCATCTCAGTGAACCATCGTGAAGTGCCGGCAGGGCTGGTGGTTGATGAGGTTCTCGGGTTTCGTCGCTTCGCGGATCACGAATTCGTCGACTCCTGGCCCGAAACCATCGTTCGCTGTGATCGATTTCTAAGCGGCGCGTACGAGCGTGGCGAGGACACATGGCCCGTATTCAATTTGTTCGACTTTATCGAAAGCAATTTGTTTTTGCAGGCGGCAGCCGAATGAGCGCCGCGATGAAAATCAGCGGCACGCAATTGCGTTCCGCATAATTCAGAGTTTCAGAAGCTATGGCCAATAAAGCAGACACATCAACAATGTTCAGAATCATCGCGTCAATCGCAGCTGTGCTGTTGATCGCCGCGGCGGTACTGACGTTTTTTCAGGGTTCCGGGGGTAATTCCCAAACGACGGAACTCGCTGCCCTGTCACAGGCGATTCCAAATCAGGCCAGTGCAGCAGTTGCCGGCGCGCAAGGGGGGTTCGACAAACTCGATGCAAGCCTCAAGCGGCTCGCCGCCCTGCGCCGCAGTGCGGGCCCGGGAATTCCGGGGTCTTCGTCGCAGTGGCAGCAGTTGGAATCGCGTGCGGGAACGATTGTCGCCAAGCGCGCTGACATCGAGGCGCTGGTCGGTGCAACAAACAACATTCAGTCGGGTACGGCGGCAATTCTCGAGTTGTCCAATGAAATGCTGGATCGTGCCGGCGCAACTGCGGTCGTACAGGAATTTCAGCAGCGCACGGCGCGTATCGGTCAATCCGTAGCAGGGCTTGCAACGAATCCTGACGCAGCAACCGTCGCTGCAAACGTCGCCGGTGATGCCGCGTTTCTGCAGACTGTTAGTGACGCATTGTCGGGGGAGAACACGGAACTTGATGTCAGACCACTCAACAATGAGGGGCGTGAAGCCGTGCTCGTGCCACTTGCCAGTTTGCTTGCGGAACTGCAATCCGAGGTCGAGCGAGTTAATGGCAGTGCCGGGAAAATTGGAAATATTGCAGAAGCGCAATCGCAGTTGGCGACAAGTGCCGCGAATCTGGCAGCTGCGTTTTCAGGGAACGGCGGCGGTAGTCCATTACCCGGTTTCCTGCAGATCCTCTGGATTCCACTGGGCCTGATTGCTTTGGCCATTGTTCTCGTTATTGCGATGATGGTACTGAACTCGCGATCATCTCAATTCGAAACTACAGCCAAGGTTCAGGCAGAACAAAATGAACGCAACCAGCAAGCCATTTTGCGCCTGCTCGACGAGATGGGCAGTCTGGCCGATGGTGATCTAACGGTCGAGGCGACGGTTACCGAAGACATTACCGGAACGATTGCTGACTCATTTAACTTCGCGATTGAAGAGCTTCGAAAGCTCGTAGCAACCGTCAACGAGACGGCGATCATGGTCGATTCCGCAGCGAAGCAAACCGAAAGCACGGCCTCTAATATGGCTAAAGCCTCGGAAAACCAGGGCCGTGAGATCAATGCTGCGACCGAGTCAATCGTGTCGATGGCCGCGTCGATTGAAGAGGTATCCGGCGATGCCGAGCGCTCGTCCGATGTTGCGCGCCACTCGGTTGAGGTAGCGCACAAAGGCGGTGAGGCGGTGCGCCGCACGATCGACGGTATGAACGCTATTCGCGAAACGATTCAAGAAACATCCAAACGCATCAAACGCCTGGGTGAAAGCTCGCAGGAGATCGGCAATATCATCGAACTGATTAACGATATCGCCGAACAAACCAATATTCTTGCTCTGAATGCCTCAATCCAGGCGTCCATGGCCGGCGAGGCCGGCAGGGGCTTCGCTGTCGTTGCTGACGAAGTGCAGCGGCTCGCAGAACGTTCGACGAATGCCACGAAACAAATCGAAGTGCTGGTACGAACGATCCAGGCCGATACTAACGAAGCGGTCGTTTCAATGGAGCGCAGTACTACAGACGTGGTAGGCGGTGCGCTGCTGGCAGAAAATGCCGGCGCGGCGCTCGACGAGATTGAGCAGGTCTCGAACCAGATCGCCAGCCTGGTACAGAATATTTCGAGTTCTGCCCGCAAGCAGGCGGGTTCGGCAGCCGACGTTACGCGCCGAACCACGCGACTGCGTGAGATCAGTGAGCAAACCGGTAAAGCGACTACCGCAACCGCAGCGGCTATCGCGAAACTGTCTGAACTCGCATCACAGCTTAGAAAAACCGTAGCCGGCTTCACATTACCCAACGAGGCGCTGCAAACCAACGCATTGTCCAGAACCACTGCCGATGTTCTCGCCAGGCAATCGGGCGATCAGGCGAAAGCAGGCTAGTCCGGGCTACGTTATTAAATGACAGGCGATACCGGCATTCAGGAGAAGATCAGCGGCGCTGAGGGTAGCGGGTTCACCATCAACGCACTGGCAATTGTCAGTGCTGAGCTCATGGAGACTCTTCGCAATGCGCATCTGGCGCTTGAGGATTGCGTCGATGGGCGTGGTGGCTCTGCGGCGCTCGTTCGTGCCGGCGAATTACTGCACCAGGCTCGCGGCGCGTTGCAACTCACAGAGACCTATGGCGCCGCGTTGCTCACTGAGGAGATGGAGCTTGGTTGCAAATACCTGGCTGGCTTACGCGCTGGCAAAGGTCGCGAGGACGGTCTCGATGCGTTAACGCGCGCAATGGTGCAGTTGCCGATTTACATCGAGCGCTTGTTGGGTGGTGGCCGTGACATAGCCCTGGTGTTGCTGCCGATGCTCAACGATCTTCGTGCGGCACGCGGCGAGCCGCTGCTATCAGAAGGCACGTTGTTGCTGCTCAATCTGTCACCGACCCAGGCGCAGAGAACCAGCGACAAGCGCGAAGGCTCCGGCGAAGATCCCGTAGCCGTAGCGACGCGCCTACGACCCAAATTTCAACTCGCGTTGCTGGGGTGGATTAAGGGCGGCGACACCGGCCGCCACCTCGAAACGCTGACGAGTGTTACACGAAAACTCGAAGAATCTGCCACCCGTGACGACATGTACCAGTTGTGGTGGGTTGCCCACGGCGTTCTTGAATCATTGCAAAACGGTGGCCTGGAAACATCGGTTGCCCTGAAGCGATTGCTGGGTCAGATCGACCGCCAGATCAAGCGAGTTATCGACGAAGGTATCGAGGCTTTCGACAACCACCCGATCGATGATCTGCTGAACAACCTGCTGTATTACGTGGCGAGATCGAGTTCGGCCGGCGAGCGGATCAGCGAGATTCGGGCGGCGTTTAACCTGTCCGAATTGCTGCCGGGCGACGAGCAGGTCGAACACGCACGCGAAGCTCTGTCCGCACCGAGCGTCAAGCTCATGGAGACCGTCGCTTCGGCCATCAAGGAAGATCTGGCCCGGGTTAAGGACGTGCTCGACATATTCGTTCGTACGGGGATGAACAAGTCTTCGGAGCTGGTGCCGCAACTCGAACTGTTGAAGAAGATCAGCGACACCCTGGGCGTACTTGGCCTCGGCGAACTGCGCGGCGACATTGATGGAGAGATTGACCGGCTCAAGACAGTTGTTGAGCGGGGCGGGACGACATCGGACCAGATTGTTCTTGATATAGCATCGACCTTGTTGCGCGTTGAGGATCGTCTCGATCAGCAATTGCTGCGACTAATCGCCCCAAGCGACGCGGGACCTGGCGCAGATGATCCTGACTTGTCGCCGCAAGACGCCGCGGATTACCAGCAAGTTGCCGAATCCGTCATGCGCGAGTGCATTATTAACCTCGCACGAATTAAGGAAACGGTCGGCCAAAGTCTGGCATCGCAGGCACCGTCACAAGGGCTCGACAGTGTTCCCTCGCTGGTGCGTGGCATCAAAGCCGGATTGTTAATGCTGAACAAATCACGAGCGATGGAAGTTGTCGATCGTGTTGGCCATCTGATCACGCTGACCCTCTCAGGAGACGGGGCCGCGCGGCTGTCGCAGAAAGAGACAGACCGCCTGGCCGACGCCATCGTCAGTATCGAGTACTACATGGAGACCGTGAAAGCTGGCCGCAGCGAGCCCTGGTACATGCTCGACAATGCGGAGGCCTGTTTGTCTGTTCTGCGTGATGTCGAACATCGACTCGCAAAGGAGGCCAAGGTGGAACCTCAGGTTGCGCAGACAATGAAGCTCGATGTGGCCGAAATTGCTGCGCAGGCCGCCGAAATGGCAGAGGCCGAGCAGGCAAGATTGCAGGCGACCGAAGTCATGCCGTTGCCGGTTGTCTCTCCGGATGCCGAGCATCTCGACCCCGAATTGCTCGAGCTGTTCATTGAGGAAGCGAAGGAAGAAGTCGCGTCAATCAAGCGCAAGTTGCCGGTCTGGCAGGATACCCCCGACGATATGGAAACGCTGATTACCGTCAGGCGTTCCTTCCACACGCTGAAGGGCAGCGGTCGAATGGTGGGTGCTGAGCGTATCGGCGAGTACTGCTGGAGTGTCGAAAACCTGCTGAATCGATTGATCAATCGCACGCTGGTGCGTACGCCACCGATGGTCGAATTCATCATCGAGGCCGCCGCAGTCGTGCCGGAGCTTATCGAACAACTTGAAGTTGGCAGTGAGCCCATGGCGGACATCAGTCTGTTGATGGCGCGCTCCAACGCCTTCGCCGAAGGCGATCCAAACGCAGCGGTACTCACAATAGCGACGCCGGCACGGGAGGCGGTCGAGGACGAAGAGCCTGCTCTGGAAATGGACCCGGTTCTGCTCGACATTTTCTCAAAAGAAACAACCGGGCATATCAAGGTCATTACGGACTACCTGGAGGCGTGCGAAGGTCATCAGCCACCCTTCGATGTTACCGACAAGCTGCATCGTGCTTGCCACACCCTGCACGGCAGCGCGAACATGGCAAACGTCGAGCGCGGTGTCGCGGTTGCGGGGGCTCTGAATCGTTTCGTACGGCGCGTCTACGACTACAAAATCGGTTTCCAGAAGTCGGGACTTGATGGGCTGCGTGCAGCTAGCAGGGCGATTGGGACGATCGTTGGCGATATCAATCAACCCGAGCGCACTCGCGCGGACTACACCGCACTGATAGATCATCTGATCAAACTGGCGGATGCGGTTCAGCCAGAACACACGATTGTGCAGGAAGAGGTAGCTGAGCCAGTCCTGGTTGAGGTCCCCGAACCCGTGGTCGAGGTGGCATCTGACGAACCTGAATACGACGCTGAAATCGCAGCAATATTCACTGAAGAATCGGCCGAATTGCTTGAATCGGCAGATAAGTCCCTGCTCGACTGGAGTAAGAACAAGGAATCCAAACATTCGATGGAGGAGCTCAAACGCCACTTGCATACACTGAAGGGCGGAGCGCGAATGGCGGGCATCACGGCCATGGGCAATCTGAGCCATGAGCTCGAGACGCTGCTGATCTCCCTCGACGGCGGGCGCGTCAAGGCGACGCCGGCTGTCGATGAACTGTTGCAGCAAAGTGTCGATGAACTGCACCGGATGCGCGATGCGGTCATCGCCGGCAAAGCCGTTGCCGCTGCCGGGGAACTGGAAAATCGTATTCAGGCAGCGAATTCAGGTTTTGAGCTTGCCGACGATTCTGACGTTGAAACTGCGCCACCAGAGAAGGATGTCGAGGCGGCA
>Ga0164320_10000664_pt1 | contig 11704 bp, 10 predicted proteins | sample GuaBasSediGuay11_FD_113736 | JGI IMG/M metagenome (GOLD analysis project Ga0164320, IMG submission 113736) | Subseafloor sediment microbial communities from Guaymas Basin, Gulf of California, Mexico - Guay11, Core 4567-28, 0-3 cm | ecosystem: Environmental > Aquatic > Marine > Hydrothermal...
AGACGTGCTCCAGACACGAAATATTCCGGTCTGCTCACTCTGCGCATCGTCATGCGTCGCCAGCCATGTTGAAGACGATTCAACGTTTTCAGCCCACCGAGGTCCGGATCTTGGGCTCATCACAATCTCTTCCCCGCTTGGTAACAACACATGCTGAACAAACATCGAGTTAGCTACTCGTCGACCTGGGTGTCCGGCGATCTTTACCTTGTCCCCATCATGGAGCGCATCGGCGGGTACGCCATTTCGCCGCATAATGGCTAACGAGTGGCTTTCGATTTGGTAAAGAACCTCGCCTCCCTGCGCGTTCATTGTCTTGAGCGTAAAAACAATATGTGGATTCTTCCACCGCAGGTTCATGATCTCGCCCTCCAGTTCGCTCATCGTGTGCACATCGAAATTCGACGCGAAACTGTGATGCCCGGCTGCCATGATTGGCAGGAACGCGATGCAAACAGCGGCGATCCAACGTGAAGGTCTGAAAGTGGTCATTGAGTTTCTCTCCCTTTGTGGCTACGGATCTGCAACGCAATTGTAGATTTCCATCGGTTCACCCAGGTCCACCCAGTAACGCCTCATGACTACTGGCTCGGAAAAGGTCACTGGGTCCGTGACGACGATCTCGTAGTCCAGGCGTTTTTGGTCGTCACTAACGGTGAAGCGTTCGAGCATGTCGGTGCTAGTGCTTGCCGGAGTACCGACTCCGTCGAAAAATGGCCAGTTAACTCGAGTCGTATGCACTTCCAGCGTGTCGTCCTTCCAAACGCCGCGGGAATAACCCTGTTTCGACAATGAAACGTCTTGCGGATCGCGCATCGCATCGCCCGATAAGAAAACAGTGCGGCGAATGTCGAATTCGGCATTCTGGATTTCGATCTCGTCGCCGTGGTCGATAAATTGAATCGGGTGCGGCCCTCCCATCGATCGCGGCATCCCCGGACTGATGCAATCCAGCGCCGGATCGTCCCTGAGCGGATCGAATGCCTCTTTTCTCTCTCGTGCCGGCTCGGTAAGTGGCAGATTAGACAGGTCAGTGCCAGTCGTCGAACTGGAGATTTCGTCTCTGCTCCAGACACGAAAGATTCCCTGTGACTCGTTGCCGTTGGCAACTTCAGTTACGGCTGAGTTGCTCCACTGATCCCTGCCGCCTACGGCGTCGTCCGACCAATACGGACTGGCGGACGGCAGCATCACGATTTCCTGGCCATCTGCCAGCAGAACATTGGTCAGGTAAAACTCCGGGTCACCGCGGCCCGATGCATAACCGGCAACCCGGACCGTGTCGCCAATCTCGACCCGGTTTCGCGTAATGCCGGTACGGGCCAGCATGTAAATAGAGCCGGCCTCCAGCATCCATGTTTCGTCTTCGCCGTTTGGGCCGTCAATTCGTATCGTGTACATGACGTGCGGATTCCGCCACTTGACGGCGACTATCTCGCCGCTCATTTCACGAATCACGGTCATGTCGTACTGGATGCGGGAATGATGCGCGAACGTACCCGTACAAAGGACCATCATCAACAAGGCAGACAAGGTTTTCATAGGTTCGCGCTGCCAATCCGCGCGGTACCCCAGTAGTTGTAACTGAGCGCCCTGAGGCCCGGGATGTACATTCGTTGGTCGTTGGTGATTTCGAAACCGCTGCTTGTGATGAGATCCGGGATGTCACGGTTCATGTTGCAGCCGCCGGCGAACCGACTCCAGGCAGGATTCCATCGATGTTGCTGGCGACGAACGTTTTCGTCAGGCGCGATACCGTGTTCACAGAAGATCAATTTGCCACCAGGTTTCAATACTCGTCGCATGCCCTCGAGAGCCGAATCTGCGTCCGGTATCGTGCAAAGCGTGTAGGTCACAAGCACCGTGTCCACGCTGTCTGCGTCCAGCGGTATCTGCTCGCCCGGTAGATCGATGAACTCGACATCGAGATCCGACGCATCGACAAGCGGCTGGGCTTTACGACGCATGGCTTCAGACGGTTCGAGGCCCCAGATTTTGCGGACTCGCTGTGTGTCGTAGTACGGGAGGTTCAGTCCGGTGCCGAACCCTATTTCGAGCACATCTCCCTCGGCGAGATGCACCACTTTCTCACGTTGCTTCTGGTTAGGCCGCGACGAGCACGCCCAATTGATCAGGTGTGGAAGAACTTTGTCTTCGTAGAAGCTCATTGCTCAGGCGGTTCGGAGTCCTGGTGCTCTGCTTTCCACAGCATGGCCATATGGACTCGGTCATAGCCGCTGGGGTGATCGTAGAACATGAATCGTTCCAGCGCCCCGGGGCTGATCTTGCGGTATTCACTCAAGCGTATTGCGGCCCTGGCGAAACCGTCGGGCTGTCCCGAGACGTTGATGCCGTAGTTGTCCGCCTCAGTCTCCACAACTCGAATGATGCTGTTGGTGATTGGCGTCATTACGAAGAAAAAGACCGACAGCACTGCGGCGAACAATGGCAGTCCGGCCGTGTCACCCACATCCCGCACGCCCCAGTTCCGTCCCCAGCGACCCAGGGCTCGGTTGAATCCCCATGCGACGAACGCGAAGCCGAATGCCAGGACCAGTCCGAACTGTGTGACGAGTTTCTGGCCATGATTCAGAATGTAGTGACCCATCTCGTGGCCCATGACAGATTCGATTTCCTCGGGCGACGTACGATTGAGCAGGTTGTCGTTAAGGCTGATGCGTGTCGTACCAAATGCGCCACTGACGTTGGCGCTGATTCTGGTTGTTTGCCTGGACGCGTCAAACCAGTAAACGTTTTCGCTTGGTATGTCATTAGCGCGCGCCATTGAAATTATCGAGTCACGCAGAGGCCCGTCTTCGAGCGCCTTGTAGTCGTTGAACAGCGGACTGATGTAAACGGGTGCGATAACTTGCACAAAAATCAGAAACGCAACGGCGACGCCGGTACCCCAGATCCACCAGGTGTTTGGCGTCTTGCGAATGACGCCGTAAATCAACGTTATCGCGATGCCACCGAGGACGATGCCGACAAGCAGGCCAGTGAACTGATCACCCATCCATGCACCGAATGTCTGCGTGGCAAGTTCGTATTTGTGCTCGCGGAAAAAGCCCTGGTAGACCGTTAACGGAAATGACAGCAGTGTGCCAATGATGATGTACTGCACACCGTAAATGAACGTGTGCAGCCAACGCCAGCGTCCGAAACGTTCTGAAAAATCGCGCATCTTCGCGGACAGGCGCGTGCCAAGTAGCAACCACGCAACGCCGATACCGTAAAGGAAGCCCCAAAGCTGCAACCAGTAGCCACCCTCAAAGTAGGCACTCGAGCGTTCGCGCTGCTCTTCGGTTAGCAGGTTCACGTAGGCGTCGGTCGCGTTGTCGACATCAAAATCCGCGCCGGCCTTCGCGCCGTCCGGAACCTCTAGGATGACAGGAGCTGTCTCGGATACGTCTTGCGCGTGAGCAACTGGTGGCAAAAGCGAGAAAAGCGATGCGAGCGTGATAGCGGTTAATGCAATTGTCAGTTTGTTATTCATATTATTGATTCGCCATAAATACGATGAATGCACGGATAGCTTCCGCATCCTCTTCCGAGAGAACTTCTGCGAATGATGCCATGCCGTTGTCGAGTAGGGCGCCGCGTAAAACGACACTGCTAAACGCTTCGTTGCTCGAAATCATCACTGAGTGGCGGACATCGGGCAATACTCCGCCTGAAATTGCGGCAACACCGTGGCAAACGGCACAGTAACGCATGAAAAGGGCGCCACCAGCACCGATCTGTTCCTGACTGCCGAACATTTCAGGAGTCGGCGGTGCGGCAGCAAGTTCGGGGACGGGTGGTAACTCTGCATCGCCACCGATCTTGTAGGCCAGGATGCGGCTAATGTTGCGACGTTTGCCTTCTGGATTCATTACCACGCCCAGAAAGTTTGCGTAAATGGCACCCCAGCCGGCAACGACCGCGACATATTGCTCGCCATCGACCGAGTAGGTCATTGGGGGAGCCAGAATACCGGTCTGGGTTGGAGTCGACCAAAGTCGCTCACCTGTTGTCGCGTTGTAGGCGACAAGTTCATCATCGGCCGTCCCCTGGAACAGGAGGTTGCCAGCGGTGGATAGAAGGCCACCGTTTTCGAAGTGCGTATGTCCGACGCGCCACACTTCCTCTTGTGCTACCGGGTCCCAGGCCAGCAGGTGTCCCTGGAATTCGGGATCAAATTCGGCCGGCAAGTCGATAATTTCCCCAGGCGGGTCCCAGAAATTCATGCCCAGGTTCATGCCGATTGGTTTCGCTTCGAATTCCTCCTGAACCTTGTATACCAGCGGCTGTTGCCTGACCGGAATGTACACGAGCCCGGTATCCGGACTGTAAGTCATCGGTTGCCAGTTATGCGCGCCACCTGAACCCGGTACGAGCTTTTTCGCGGCAAGTGTTTCATCGTAGCGAGCATCGATCGCTTCGACGGGGCGGCCCGTTTCCGTATCAACATGCGTCGCCCAGTTCATGGGCGCAAAGTTATTCGCGGATATCAGTTCGCCCGTGGCGCGATCGAGTACATAGAAGAAACCGTTCTTCGGCGCTTGCATCAGAACTTTGCGCTCTTCGCCATCGATTTCGAAGTCGGCCAGGATTATGTGTTGCGTGGCAGTGAAATCCCAAGTGTCGCCGGGCGTGGTCTGGTAATGCCAGCGGTACGTGCCGGTGTCGACGTCGAGCGCAACAATGGAAGAGAGGAATAAATTGTCGCCGCCGCCGGGACTACGAATCGAGCGAGCCCAGGGTGAGCCATTACCTGTGCCGACATAGACGAGGTTTAGTTCGGGGTCGTAGGCGAATGAATCCCAGGCGGTGCCGCCACCACCCTGAGTCCACCACTCACCGGTCCAGGTTTCTGCGGCCATCTCCTGGACTTCATCTTCAAAGCCATCGGCGGGGTTGCCGGGCACGGTGTAGAAACGCCATACCTGCTCACCGGACTCGAGATCGTATGCGGTGACATAGCCACGTACGCCGTACTCGGCGCCGCCATTACCGATGATGATCTTGCCGCCGATGATGCGTGGCGCACCGGTAATCGTGTAACTCTGTTGCTGGTCCGTTGTAAAAACCTCCCAGATCAACTCGCCGGTCTCGGCGTCGAGAGATATCAGGCGACCGTCGAGCGTCGCGCTGATAACGCGGCCCTGCCAGACGGCGACACCGCGGTTTTGCACACCGCAGCACGCACGTACATCCCAGATGCCGGGAACCTGCGGGTCGTATTGCCACAACAATTGCCCGGTTTTCGCATTAACGGCCTGTACCTTGCTCCACGCGCTGGTCGAGTAGAGAACACCATCGACCACAATCGGTGTCGCTTCCTGACCGCGGTTGGTGTCGAGGTCGACGTACCAGGCGAGTTGGAGATCACCTACATTATCGGTGTTGATTTGATCGAGCGGACTGAAGCGTTGCTCGTCGAACGTACGGCCATGCGCCAGCCAGTTGCCGGGCTCGGAATTGGCGTTGATGATTCTCTCGGCATTGACCCATGCGGTGCGAGTCTCTTGCGCCTCACTGGCCTGAGGTTCATCAGTGGCGGGTGGCTCATCTTCTGTGCAGGCAGCCAGTAGCAGCGCAACGCTGGCGATCACCAGGCCTGATTCTGGCAAGGAATTTCGCATGATTTTCACCCCGATACCAATTCTTATTGTGGGGCCATAATAACGCGAATTGATTTGCAGGAAACGGCACGAACAGATGGATTTCGACCGCAGGTGGCTGCAATTACGTCTAAGATGATCTTAGCGGATGTGAGATCGACAAATGGGGCGGTCGATGAAAATTCTAATAGCGGTGATCATTTTCCTGTGCTTCGTTGCGAGCGAGCACGTCGCCAATGCAGAAGAGGCTGGATCGATCCGCGGGACGGTCCACGGGCCCTATGATGAAACTGTGCGTTACGCACCCATTCTGGCGACCAATGTAAGCACCGGGATTAAAGTGCGTTCGCAAAGTGGCCGTGATGGCAGCTTCGAGATCGTCGGCTTGCCGATGGGCACCTACAAATTGAAAGTTAATATGCCGTGCTGCGCCTTCGAACGTTATGAAAGTGATGAGATTGAGGTCATTGGCAAGATTGCCTTCGAGATCCGGCTCGCTGAAGGAAGTTCGTTTAACACGGTCGGAGACGATCCGGGCGTCATCGCAACCATTATTAAAGACCGGCAGGTCATACCGAATGAGCCTGTACCGCGGTTGGCGAGCGGAAAGCCCGACCTGTCGGGTATCTGGCTGGTTGGATCCGACCCATTTCCTGAGAAACCCGACGCGAAGCCCTGGGCACAGGAAATTCAGGACGAACGTGTTGCCAACAATTTTCGCTACCATCCGCACAACTACTGCCTGCCAGGTGGCCCACCAATAACCGGTGGCGCTGCGCCATTCATCGCGAAGTTTTTACACCGGGATGACCTGCTTGTGATTCTGCTTGAGGATGTTGGGGGGTACAGGCAGGTATTCCTGGACGGCCGATCACATTCTGAATGGCCGAACCCGTCGTGGCTGGGCCATTCAATCGGTCACTGGGAGGGCGACGTCCTGGTCATCGACACGGTAGGATTCAATGATCGAGGCTGGACATCCGGATATCCTCGGTCGGAACAATTTCGAACGGTTGAGCGATACAAGCGTACGGAGTACGGCCGCCTGGAATTGCTAACGACTTTCGAGGATCCCGAGGTTTTCAATAAGTCGTGGATGGAAAATACGGTACTGGATCTTGCGCCACAGGAAGAACTCATCGAGTACGTTTGCGAAAATAACAAGTGGGCCGCGCCCGAAGAAGCGACGGCTGATAACGAATAATCAGTCGGTCTTTGGCCGGCTGGACATACCGTCAAGCTGCTGACCGTTTGCCAGCGTTACGCTCCTGACGTTGCCGCGCTGCGAACCGTCGCGGGCGAGGTAGCCGGATACATTGATTTCTTCGCCAACCTTAATGGTCGCGCGGGACCAACCGCGCCGAGTCAACCCGTTTGGGCTGCCCAATTCGAATGACCATTGTTCGATCTCGCCTTTGTCATTCTCGACATCCAGGTGAATCCAGGCGTGCGGATTCATCCATTCGACCTCGGTGACGGTACCGGTTACTTCAACGGGCTTGGTGGCGTCAAAGACGGCGGCGAACGAATGATGGCCAAGTGCCGGTGCAGTTGTACAGACCAGCATTGCTGATGCAACGATTTTTATTATTTGCTTCATGACGAGTAAGTATAGCTAGTTTCTCGCCATCTTCGTTGCCCTGGGACGTCGTCTGTGATATTTGATTGCCGAAGTAGCTGTCGTCCGATAGCGAATCAACGGAAAACACACAATGGAAAGTATCAAACGGGATTTATTTGGGCCGGGACCCACGAACGTGCCCGACAGTATTTTGCAGGCGCTGTCGCTGCCGACAATAGGGCATCTTGATCCAGCCTTTCTGGGGATTATGGATGAGGTTGGCGAGCGATTGCGCCATTGCTTTCAGACCAGCAACTCCCTGACATTCGTTCTCTCTGCGCCGGGTTCCATCGGCATGGAGACGAGCTTCGTAAACCTGTTGGAACCTGGCGACAAGGTGGTCGTTTGTATCAACGGTGTATTCGGCGGCCGGATGAAGGATATCTGCGAGCGGGTCGGGGCACAGGTCATCACAATCGATAACGAATGGGGAACCCCGGTCGACCTGGATGAGCTGCGTGCGACACTCGAGGCGAACAGCGACGTAACAGCTGTCGCATTCGTTCATGCAGAAACGAGTACAGGCGTTCGTTCGGACGCGAAATCGATTGCCGAAATAGCGAAGAGTTACGGCTGCCTGGTTGTGGCGGACTGTGTTACATCATTGGGTGGTGTCGAACTGCTTGTCGATGACTGGGGTCTCGATGTCGTTTACTCGGGAAGCCAAAAGTGCCTGTCGTGCGTGCCGGGCCTTTCGCCAATAACGTTCTCGCCGCAGGCGGTCGACAAGATTAAGCAGCGCAAGTCACGTGTCCAGAGCTGGTTCTGCGACATCAGCTTGTTGATGAGCTATTACGAGTCGGGCGAGAAGACCCGGGCTTACCACCATACGGCGCCGGTGAATTCACTGTACGCAATGAATGAAGCACTACGCCTGGTGGTGGAAGAAACGCTGCAGGTTCGGTGGGACCGTCATCGCGATGCGGCGAATCACCTGTACTCGAGGCTTGAGGCGGCCGGGCTCGAAATGATCGTCGCGGCGGAACACCGTCTCTCGCCGTTGACGCTGGTCCGCATACCTGGGGGTGTGGACGATGCCGCGATTCGAGGCAGCCTGTTGACCAATCAAAATATTGAACTCGGTGGCGGGCTGGGCAAGTTCGCAGGCTGTGCCTGGCGCATCGGTTTGATGGGGCAGAATGCCACGGTTGCCAGGGCTGACTTTATTGCTGACGCCCTGATTTCGGAGCTGTAACCAGGCTGACAAATCTTCACAGAATCTCCTGTGCCGGGTTGCCGGAAATGGCCGACCCGTAAGAATTGCTGTGCTAATATGTACCGACTAATGGTTTGTAGTGTACCGTATAGCGGTATGTATGACGGCCCGGGAGGTACGTGCCATGACCGACAAACCGAGCGATGACAAGCTCGCCGCTGATTCCGGCCAGGACAGCAGCACGGGCGGTATCACGCGACGTGATCTGCTCTACCTTGGTGGTCTGACAGCCGGGGCACTGGCGGTTCCGACTGTACTAAAAAACCTCAATCCAACCAGCGCGACCACAGCGCAGAGAGATCGCTACGATGCCGACGTGTTGGTCGTTGGTAGTGGTTTTGCCGGTGTGTTTGCCGCGGTCGAGGCGGCGAAAATGGGCCAGCGGGTTGTCCTGGTCGACAAGGGCACAGTGGGTTGGTCGGGTATGACGCCCTGGGCCTCGGACAGTCGCCCCTTTGATCCCGAACTCTACGATCGCAAAGAATGGCTCGACAACCTGTCGACTGCAACCGAGTGGCTGTACAACCGGCCATGGATCGAGAGGTTCATGGACGAGTCGATGGACATCTTCTGGACGCTGCGCGGCTGGGGCACCCACGACTGCCGGCCGTTTGAACGCTCTACGGTGTTCCGCCGAGTACTGCTCGAGAACAATGTCGAGCTTGTAGAACGTGTGATGTTGACGCGGCTGGTGCAGGATGATTCGGGTCGTGTAGGCGGAGCTGTTGGCTTCACGTTCGATGATTCCAGCGAGCCCTCGAAAGCCGTCGTCTTTAATGCAAAGGCTGTAATCCTCGCTACCGGCGCAGGCTCGTACAAGGCACCCGGTTTTCCGATCTGGAGCCTGACGTTCGATGGCGATGCGATGGCCTACGATGCAGGCGCTTACATCACCGGCAAAGAATTTCACGATACCCACGGAACGCGCAGCACCTATCCCGCGGCTTCCTACAACAACTGGACCTGGGCGCAGGCGGTGCGTGGTGCATACATCATGGTGGGTCCGCCCAATCCTCAGGCTGGGGGATTGACACTGCAAAGGGCGCTAGGCGTTCATGCGCGAGGCGGTGTCAATGCTCGTGGCGGCGGGCAAGGAGCCCCTGGCGCAGGTCGGCCGGGCGGCGGTGGCCCAGGAGGGGCACGCGCGGAATCGATCGCAAAGAATCGGGCAATGTACGAAGGGCGCGGTTTCCTCAAGTTGCCGGATCTTACAATCGACTGGGGCGATGTACCGGGCCAGGATGATGGCCACGAACCACCACCGGGTCATGCTGTGGGTGGCGCGACGTTTGGTATGGGCGTGCACAAAGGCGAAGGCGTGTTTTCACACAACGACGACTATTCGTGCCAGGCAGATGGTGTTGAGGGTCTTTATGCGGCAGGTGATGCGCTCGGCTCGATGATGGTCGGCACAGCCTATCCGGGACGCGGCTTCTCCTCATACGGCTCCGCGATCCAGGGGCGGCGCGCAGGACGCTTCGCCGCCGAATACGCGAGTAACGTTGCCGAGCCGCAGATTAGCTCGAGCGCTTTCGACGCGAAGATAGCCGAGACCTGGGCACCGCGGGAAGTGGAACGCGGATATACGCCTGCGTGGGTTATTCGGACCTTGCAGAACACGATGTCACCGATACACGTGCTCTACATCAAGAGTCAGCGTCGTCTCGACGGCGCACTCGCTTCGATCGAGTACCTGCGTGAACACGTTGTACCGAAGATGATTGCACGTGATGGCCATGAACTACGCATTGCACATGAGGCGGCCAACATGTTGCTGAACGCGGAGATGAAGTTGCGCGCTGGAATGTATCGCAAGGAAAGTCGCGGTACGCATTTCATCGAAGAATATCCAGCGCGGGATGACCGCAACTGGTTGTGCTGGGTACTTCAGCGCAAGGAAAATGGTCGTATGGTCGAGTCCAAGTATCCACTGCCAGCGGACTGGGGTCCGCCACAGTCGCTGGCCTATCGCGAGCGCTACCCGCGAGTATTTCCGGGCGAGGATAAGTTCCTGCGGGACAACCCGGACTGGATGGAGACATAGCATGCCGATCAAGAGAATCCATGGCTGTATTGGCTGCGAGAACTGCGTCAAAGCGTGCCCGACGGACGTGATCAGGATGAATCCGGAAACGGGCCAGGCGACTATCGCTTACGTCGACGAATGTCAGATCTGTAATTTCTGTTTACTGAGCTGCCCGGTCGATGCAATAACGATCACACCGGACAAGCCGCTTGAGCCGAGCGTTTCCTGGGGCTGATGAATTCGGAGCTATAACGATGGCAAGCACATCTGAAACGATCTTCCCGGGCAGCCGACGACCGCCATTTTCTTTCAGGCACCTGTTGATCGTGTACTTCTCGATTGCGATATTGCCGTACCTGTGGTCCGCGACCCAGGACCTTGAACATCGTGGACCGTACGCCACCATTATCGGCGCCATCAGTATCATTGGGCTGATGGCATTGCTGTTGCAGTACGCTCTGTCAGGCCGCCTGCAGTCGGTAACGCAATACGCGGGCATCGACAACGGCATGCGCATCCATCGCAAAGCCGGACAAATGATCGCGCTGTTCTTTTTTCTGCACCCGTTCCTGATCATCCTGCCGCGCGTCGGGATCGCACCACAACTCGTGGTGGATGATCTGTGGCTCATGCTCACGAGCGCAGAGTCGCAAACGGGTCTTTACGCGTGGTCGATGATGGGTATCTGGGTATTGCTGGCAGTGTTCAGAGACAAGCTGCCGATGTCCTACGAGACCTGGCGAGTCAGTCACGGTCTCGGCCTGATCGCAGTCGCAATCCTTGCAACCTGGCATGCGGTTACAGTGGGTCGGCACGGCGTTTACAACCTGTGGTTCGATGTTATGTGGATAACGCTGTGCGCAGTTGCCGTCAGCACTGTCGCATACACCTACTTCGTCAGGCCGGTCCTGCAAAAGCGCAGGCCGTTCAAGATAGTGGGTGTGCAAAAGGAAGGGTCGAGCGACTGGGGACTGACAATCGAGAAAGATGGCGACTTTGACTTTGACTTCGACGGCGGCCAGTTCGTCTGGATCAATACGTCGGGCAACCCATACAACCGCAAAGAGCACCCGCTCTCCATCGCATCGAGCCCGGCGAGTCTGCCGAAGGTGGAATTCCTGCTTCGGGCCGTGGGCGACTACACGTCGAATCTTGATCAGTAGGCACCGGGTTAGCGAGTGTATGTGGATGAGCCACACGGTGCGTTTACGCTGACTGGCCGCAAAGCCGCCGGC
>Ga0164320_10000665_pt1 | contig 11690 bp, 9 predicted proteins | sample GuaBasSediGuay11_FD_113736 | JGI IMG/M metagenome (GOLD analysis project Ga0164320, IMG submission 113736) | Subseafloor sediment microbial communities from Guaymas Basin, Gulf of California, Mexico - Guay11, Core 4567-28, 0-3 cm | ecosystem: Environmental > Aquatic > Marine > Hydrothermal vents...
GCCATATCTGCCCCTATAATTCGCGCCCTGTACGATGGGGCGGTTAGGCCACGAGCGGGTTTTTTGCAGCCTGGCTGCAAAGGGCAATCTCGCAACCCCGCTACCAATTTTCTTGGTAGATTTTGAAGCCCCGACATGGGGTTTTTTGTTGTCCGGCACACGCACCGGGTAACAACATCGTGCAGATAAGAATGGGCTATATGCCCATTTTTTGGTTTTAGAACAAATAGTTATTGAATTTTAGTGAAGTAATGTCTAGATGACGAAAGACGAACTGACAAAGTTAATTGAGCCTGCGATTGAGCAATTGGGATTCGAATTATCGGATCTTGAGCTAAAAATCGGCGGGCAGGATGGTCTTGTGCGCGTGTTCATCGACAAGCCGGACGGGATTACTCATGAGAACTGCGTCAGCGTCAGCCGTCAGGTTAGCGCGATTCTGGACGTTGAAGACCCTGCTGCCGGAAATTATTCGCTGGAAGTGTCATCGCCTGGCCTTGACCGGACACTGACGAAACCGGCCCATTTTCAGCGATTTAAGGGTGAAGACGTACGCGTAAAGCTGCGTTTTCCGATCGCCGGGCGAAGAAATTTTCGTGGCGCATTGCGCGCTGCGGATGAGGAAAAAATTGAAATCGAGGTCGATGGCGAAGCACACAGCTTGCCACTGGCAACAATCGAATCTGCCCGGCTTGTTCCGGCCGAGATTTGAAAGCACCAAATTGGAGTAGCAAGACATGAGTAAAGAGATATTGATGGTGGTTGATGCCGTTTCCAATGAAAAGGGCGTCGAGAAAGACATCATATTCGAAGCGATAGAGGCCGCACTGGCTTCCGCTACTGCACGGCGTCATGCTGAAGACATCGCCGTTCGTGTTGCTATCGACCGCGAAGATGGCAGCTATGAAACATTTCGTCGCTGGCTCGTTTTTGCAGATGATTCCACCGAGCTCGAAGTTCCGGATCACGAACTACGCATGATTGATGCGGTGGATGTCGATGAGAATGCCGAGCCTGGCGGTTACGTCGAAGTGCCAATGGAGTCAGTCGAATTCGGTCGCATTGCTGCGCAAACGGCGAAGCAGGTCATCGTGCAAAAAGTACGCGAGGCTGAGCGTGAGCAGGTGGTCGAGGAATACAAAGGCCGCGAAGGTGAAATGCTTTCGGGGCTGGTCAAGCGTGTTGACCGCAACGGTGTTTACATTGATCTTGGCGGCAACGCCGAGGGATTCGTGGCGCGCGACCAAATGGTGCCGCGCGAGCCAGCACGTCCGCATGACCGGATGAAAGCGCTGCTCGTCGAAGTTCGCTCGGAACAGCGTGGCCCACAACTCTTTATGACCCGTACATCGGCGGAGTTCCTCGTTGAACTTTTCAAAATCGAGGTGCCGGAAGTAGGCCAGGGACTTATCGATATTCTTGGTTCAGCCCGTGATCCAGGGCTGCGTGCCAAAATTGCGGTGAAAAGTAATGACTCGCGCATCGATCCGGTCGGCGCGTGTGTCGGTATGCGCGGTTCGCGTGTTCAGGCCGTTTCAAACGAACTGGCAGGCGAGCGCGTGGACATCATCCTGTGGGATGAAAACCCTGCGCAATTTGTTGTTAATTCAATGTCGCCTGCCGAGGTTGTGTCGATCGTCATGGATGAGGATGCACACAGCATGGACATCGCCGTTGACGAGGAAAAATTGTCGCAGGCGATCGGTCGTGGCGGACAAAACATACGTCTTGCCAGCGAGCTCACAGGTTGGGAGCTGAATGTAATGACCGAGACTGACGCCGAGCAGAAGAGTGAATCTGAAATGCGCGTATTGCTCGAGCTCTTTGCCAAGCAGCTCGATGTCGATGAAGAGATCGCGTTGATTCTCGTGCAGGAAGGCTTCTCAACCATCGAAGAAGTCGCTTACGTCCCGACTTCAGAGTTAGTCGAGATTGAAGAATTTGATGAAGACATCGTCAACGAATTGCGGAACAGGGCGCGTGATGTGCTTCTGACCCAGGCGATCGTCAGCGAAGAAAAAATCGATGAGGCGCAACCGGCAGAAGATTTGTTGAGCCTTGAAGGTATGGACAAGAGCCTGGCATTCACGCTGGCAAGCAAGGGAGTGGTAACACGTGAAGACCTGGCTGAGCTGGCGACAGATGATTTGCTCGAGCTAAATGAGATGGATCAGGAAGAAGCCGCGGCGCTTATTATGAAAGCCCGTGCACACTGGTTCGAAGCGGAACAACAGGCCTGATCGCGGCTTATACGGAGTTTTACTATGGCTGACGTCACCGTCACACAATTTGCGGACGTACTGAAAGTACCAGTCGAAAAGCTGCTCTCGCAGCTCGACGATGCCGGTATCAAGGTTGCTGGATCGGATGACACGATCAGCGAGGATGCAAAGCTCGAGTTGTTGACGCACCTGCGTCGCAGACATGGACAGGATGAGTCAGAAGTGACTGATGCCGCGCCCAAGCGCATTACGCTGCGGCGCAAATCGCTGTCGGAGCTCAGGTTGTCCGGGTCTCAGGGCCGTTCAAGAACGGTCAATGTTGAGGTTCGCCGCAAGCGTACCTACATGAAACGCGATGTGCTGGAGAAAGAGGCGCAGGCGAAGCAGGACGAACTTGATCGGCAAAAGGCCGAAGAGCTGGCGCGCATTGATGCCGAGAAGGCTGAAGTGGAACGGCTGGCAGCCGAAAAAGTTGCTGCCGAGCGTGCTGTTGAGGCGGAGGCAGACAAGCGCAAGGAAGACGAGGCCAAGCAATCTGCTGAATCCGCAGTTCGTGAGGAGGCAGTGAAGGCTGCCGCGATTGCCGAAGAAAAAGCCCGTGTCGAAAAAGCGGAGCAGGCATCGAAAGATCGCCGCAACAAGGACAAAGAAAAGAAAAAAGGCAAAGGTGCTGATACGCGTTATGGGCGACGGGAGTTGCATGTCGCCGGTGGCAAAGGCGGCCGTCGTAAACGTAAAACTCCGGTTCGTCGCAGGGCTGTATCGGTCAGTTCCGATGGTCAACATGGCTTTGAGATGCCGACCGCGCCAGTCATTCATGAGGTCGAGGTTCCGGAAAATATTGCAGTTTCAGAACTCGCGCAGAAGATGGCCGTGAAAGGTAATGAGGTCGTCAAGGTGCTGTTCAATATGGGTGCCATGGTGACCATCAACCAGGTCATCGATCAGGACACAGCCATTCTCGTTGTAGAAGAACTTGGGCACGTGGCCAAAGCGGTCACTGGTGATGAAGTCGATGAGCGCCTTTTGGTCAGCGAAGAGCCGGCTGGTGATACGGTGCCACGCGCGCCTGTCGTTACGATCATGGGGCACGTCGATCATGGCAAGACGTCGCTGCTCGACTACATACGACGCACCAAAGTCGCTGATGCTGAGGCAGGTGGTATTACGCAGCATATCGGTGCCTATGCAGTCGATACCGACAAGGGGAAAATTACTTTCCTTGATACACCGGGACACGCGGCGTTTACGCAAATGCGTGCTCGCGGGGCGCAGGCGACAGATATCGTAATTCTTGTTGTCGCCGCGGATGATGGCGTAAAGCCACAAACCATCGAGGCTATTGAACACGCCAAGGCAGCTCAAGTGCCGATCGTGGTTGCAGTCAACAAAATCGACAAGGAAGCCGCCGATCCGGAACGAGTACGCAACGAACTTTCGCAACACGAAATTATTTCCGAATCATGGGGCGGTGAGCATTTGTTTGCGGAGGTTTCAGCGCAGACCGGTGAGGGTATAGACGCGCTCCTGGATGCGATTTTGCTGCAGGCTGAGGTTATGGATCTGCAGGCTGTTGCAGAAGGTCCGGCACAGGGCATCGTTATTGAGTCGAGCCTCGAGAAAGGTCGTGGCGCTGTTGCAACCTTGCTGGTGCAGGCAGGCACCCTCAAACAGGGTGACATGATCATTGCGGGCGAAGAGTACGGTCGGGTCCGTAACATGTTCGACGAGAGTCATAAAGTGATCACAGAGGCTGGTCCTTCCAGTCCGGTAGTGGTCCTTGGTTTGTCGAAAACGCCGGCATCCGGCGATGACTTCCAGGTCGTCAAGAACGAACGCAAAGCGCGCGAGGCGGCTGAGTTCCGCCAGGCCAAGACCCGTGAGTCCAAGCTTGCGCGGCAACAGGCATCGAATCTTGAGGATGTGTTCAGTCAAATGAAGGAAGCAGGCATTAGTACCGTGCCGGTACTGATCAAGTCGGATGTACACGGTAGTACTGAGGCACTGCGCGATTCACTGGACAAGCTCTCGACTGACGAAGTAAGGGTGAAAATCGTAAGTTCCGGCGTTGGTGGTATCACCGAGTCCGACGTGACACTCGCTGCCGCGTCGAAAGCCGTCATCATTGGTTTCAACGTCCGCGCTGATAGTGCGGCCAGGAACGCAATCAAAGAGACCGGCGTTGACGTCCGTTACTACAGCATCATTTATGAAGCGATTGACGATGTGAAGGCGGCACTCAGTGGGCTACTCGCTCCTGAGATTCGTGAAAACATCGTCGGTCTGGCTGAGGTCAAGGAAGTCTTTACTTCACCAAAATTGGGCGATATCGCCGGCTGCATTGTCACGGAAGGCTACGTCAAGCGGGACAATCCGCTGCGCGTCTTGCGCGACAATGTCGTCATTTACGAAGGCGAGCTCGAATCCCTGCGTCGTTTCAAAGACAACGTCAACGAAGTCCGCTCCGGAACCGAATGTGGTATCGGCGTGAAGAACTACAACGATGTTAAGCCTGGCGATCAGATCGAGTGTTTCGAGCGTATTGAAGTCGCTCGTACGATCGACTAATCCTTTGTGGTTGGATTGAAAAAGATGCCATCGCTTTGCTTTCGTACATTCCCGGGATTAGCGCAATCACCGGGAATCGCCCGTCGCTCCGATAGAAACATTGGCTCAGCTCTAAGTTTGGCGCCTTTTCGGCACGGGCTCCTACAATGTTTAATTGCAACTGTAGGAGCCCGTCCTGACGGGCGAAATAAGCAACGGGATGCGTTGCCGATGGGACACAACTAATGCCACGCGAGTTTTCACGCAACCAACGCCTTGGTGCGCAGATGCAGCGCTCACTGAGCGAACTGCTGCGATTTGAAACCAAGGATCCCGGTCTTGCCGATGTCTCGGTGACCGCGGTCGAGCTGTCAAAGGACCTGAGCGTTGCAAAAATCTATTTCAGTCTGCTTAATCCTGACGACGATCCGCAGCCGGCACTCAAGGGTTTGCAACGCGCCGCCGGTTTCCTGCGCAGCAAGCTGGGTGCTTCATTAACGGTCAGGCATATGCCGGAATTGCGTTTCGTACACGATGACAGCATCGCACGTGCGGCCGAGATGAGCCGTTTAATCGACACTGCAAACGACCCGCGCTAAATGACTGAGCAAACGAGTAAAGAAGCGCGACCAAAAGCGGTCGCTGTAGACGGGTTACTGCTGCTTAACAAGCCGGCAGGGCTGACTTCGAACCAGGCATTACAGAAGGTCAAGCGCCTGCTGCGGGCAAAGAAAGCGGGCCATACTGGCAGCCTGGATCCGGCGGCAACCGGCATGCTGCCATTGTGTTTCGGTGAGGCTACCAAGGTTTGTGCCTATCTTCTGGCGGCGGATAAGACTTACCGGGTCACAGCGAAACTCGGTGAGGCTACCGATACCGGTGATGCCGACGGAACGATCAATGCAACGGCAGAGGTTCCTGATCTGGGCGTTGCGGAATGGGAAAAGATCATAGCCGGCTTCAAAGGGGACATCTTGCAGGTGCCGCCAATGTATTCGGCGCTGAAGAAGGACGGTAAGCGCCTGTACGAACTGGCACGTCAAGGCCTGGTCGTCGAGCGTGAGGCACGCCCGATAACCATTCACGATATCAATTTGCTGGAAATCAGCGGTACGCGGATGGTGTTAACCGTCCATTGCTCGAAAGGGACCTATATAAGGACGCTGGTCGAGGACATCGCCAAAGCAGCAGGAACCGTTGCCCACACGGTCCGCCTGCATCGGGAAACCGTCGGTGATTTTCGAGCTGCGGACATGCTGGACATGGATGGCGCTGAGCAGCTTGCTGAGAGTGGCCCTGAGCCACTACGCGGGCGCCTGCAGCCGGCGGATGTGGCACTGGCCAGCTGGCCCGAATGCCAGGTAGACGCTGCAGAAGGCGAGAAATTCAGCGGCGGGCAGGCTGTGCCGACTGATATCGAGGGCAGGGCAGTATTTGTAAGGGTTTATGGTGAAAATCACCGTTTTCTGGGTGTCGGTGAGCTCACAGGCGTGGGCACCGTGGCACCAAAGCGGATTTTCAGGTTGGCAGGCTGATCCGGGTTTCCGCAACAGCACATTAGAGTTTAGGAGTCAGGCAAAAAAAGCCTGATATTTTCGTATTTTAGGCTATTACTGGACCGAAACTGACGCTAGAATAGCGCGCTCAAAATACAGGGCCAGAAAATAGAAAGAACGATTGGAGTTTCTTAGAGATGTCACTTACAAGTGAAAACAAAAGCAGTATCGTCGCCGACTACGCGCGCGACAAAGACGACACCGGGTCACCTGAAGTTCAGGTTGCCTTGCTGTCTGCACGAATTTCAGAGCTGACCGACCACTTCGGTGAGCACAAGAAGGATCACCATTCCCGGCAGGGTCTTTTGAGAATGGTAAACAAGCGACGCAAGCTGCTTGATTACCTCAAGAAGAAAGACCAGAACCGGTACCGCGAGCTGATTTCCCGGCTCGGTCTTCGCCGTTAACAGTTAACCGGCGCCACAGGCAATGACCTAATCCATATTTCGACCCTGAGACGGGGCGAGAGGATTGGTCGTGCCATCAGATAAATCATTCGAGTATTAAAGTGAAAGCAACTAAAAAGACGTTCCAATATGGGGAACATGAAGTATCCATAGAAACCGGCGGCATCGCGCGCCAGGCAAGCGGATCGATAATGGTCAATATGGCCGATACCGTTGTGCTGGTTACTGCAGTAGGCAAGAAAAAAGCCGATCCAGGCCGTGACTTCTTTCCGCTGACAGTTAACTACCAGGAAAAGACCTATGCAGCCGGCAAAATCCCCGGCGGCTTCTTCAAACGTGAAGGTCGTCCTGGCGAAAAAGAAATCCTGACTTGCCGACTGATCGATCGTCCGATTCGCCCGTTGTTTCCCAAGGGATTCCAGAACGAAGTACAGATTATCGCCACGGTTGTGTCATTGAATCCGGATGTCGATCCTGACATTCCTGCACTGATTGGTGCGTCGGCTGCGCTGGCAATTTCCGGCATGCCGTTTGCTGGTCCAATTGCCGCAGCAAAAGTTGGCTATAAAGACGGCGAGTACGTCCTCAATCCTGGTCGCGCTGCTGTCGCAGAGTCGGATCTTGAGCTGGTTGTTGCCGGTACGGCTGATGCTGTCCTCATGGTCGAATCGGAAGCCAATGTGCTTTCAGAAGAAGTCATGCTTGGCGCAGTCATGTTCGGCCACGAGCAATTGCAAACTGCAATCGCTGCTATCAATGAGCTTGCCGCAGAAACAGGCAAAGAATCCTGGAACTGGGAAGGTCCGGCTACGGATGAAGAGCTTGAGTCCGCAGTTGCTGCCGCAGCAGAGAGCGGCCTGACAGATGCTTACCAGATTACCGACAAGATGGATCGCCAGTCCAAAGTCGGCGACACCAAATCGGCTGCGATGGAATCACTGGCTGCTGGCGACGATGCTCGCTGGTCCGGAGATGACGTCAAAGGCGCTTTGTCCCGGCTTGAGAAACGCATTGTTCGTGGCAGAGTTATTGCGGGCGATCCGCGAATCGATGGCCGCGATCACAGCACCGTGCGTGCGATCGATGTCGAAGTTGGTCTCCTGCCGCGTGCTCACGGTTCTTCGCTGTTTACCCGCGGTGAGACGCAGGCAATTGTTGCGACGACTCTGGGTACCGGTCGCGACGCACAGATGATCGATGCGATTGAAGGTGAGCGAAAAGATCCGTTCATGTTCCATTACAACTTCCCTCCGTTCTGCGTGGGTGAGACAGGCTTCGTTGGTTCACCAAAACGCCGCGAAATCGGTCATGGCAAACTCGCTCGGCGCGGTATCGAAGCGGTTATGCCAGGTATCGAAGAATTTCCATACGTCATCCGCATCGTTTCGGAGATCACCGAGTCAAACGGATCAAGCTCGATGGCATCAGTATGTGGCGCGAGTCTTTCGTTGATGGATGCAGGCGTGCCGATCAAAGCGCCGGTTGCCGGTGTTGCAATGGGTCTCGTCAAGGAAGGCGAAAAGTTCGCGGTCCTCACCGATATTCTGGGTGACGAGGATCACCTCGGCGACATGGACTTCAAGGTAGCTGGTACCGATCAGGGTATTACTGCATTGCAGATGGATATCAAGATCCAGGGCATTACCAAAGAAATCATGAGTACTGCGCTTGATCAGGCCAAGGATGCGCGTTTGCATATCCTGCAGGAAATGAACAAGGTTATTGATGCGCCGCGCGAGGAAATGTCCGAGTGGGCTCCGACCATCATTACTTTTAAGATCGATCCCGAGAAGATTCGTGATGTGATCGGTAAAGGCGGTTCGGTCATTCGTGCCATGACGGAAGAGACCGGTGCAACCATCGATCTGGACAACGACGGTACAGTGAAAATCGCTTCTGTCGATGGCGCTTCAGGAAGAGAAGCAAAACGTCGCATCGACCTGATTACGGCGGATGTCGAAGTTGGTCGGATATATGACGGCAAGGTAGTTCGTTTGATGGACTTCGGTGCTTTTGTCACCATCCTGCCGGGCAAAGACGGTCTCGTACACATCTCGCAGATTTCCAACGAGCGTGTAGAGAAAGTCAGCGACAAGCTTTCGGAAGGCGATGAAGTCAAGGTCAAAGTCCTTGAAGTCGATCGCCAGGGCCGGGTACGCCTGAGCATGAAGGAAGTTGATGCTGCTTAAAAGCTAGCGACTGGCACGGACCCGTAGGAGCGGCTTTAGCCGCGAATGACTACGGGGCCGGACCATTCGCGGCGTCTCTGTTCTCGTGTAAGTCTTAACGCTGCAACTAAGCGCGCTAGTTTAGACAGCCGCTCCTACAGTTTGTCGTTAAAATTAACGGCGCGATGATCTGAATCATCGCGCCGTTTTTATATCCGTAGAGTATTTTTGTAAGTCTGCACGAAGTACTTCATGTCATGCGGTTTGGCCAATACTGATACGCAGCCATTTTGTCATTCGTACGTGTTGAGGTTGACGCTGCTTAAAGGCTAGCGACTGGCACGGACCTGTAGGAGCGGCTTTAGCCGCGAATTTGCTACGGGGCCCGAACATTCGCGGCTAAAGCCGCTCCTACAGCTTGGAGTTAAAATTAACGGTGCGATGATCTGAATCATCGTGCCGTTTTTTTACCCGTACAGTTTTTTGTAAGTCTGCACGAAGTATTCCATTTCATGCGGTTTGGCCATACTGATACGCAGCCATTTAGTCATTGGCGGAAACGCGCGCCCAACAATGATGCCCTCTCTCAAAAACGCATCATAGACTTCCTGAATATCGTGCCCCGTTTCGAAGAATGAAAAATTGGCATTCGACTTCACATAGCGATGACCCAGTTCTTCGTGCATGGCTTCAATAATCGCCAGCGATTCCTTGTTTTTCCGCAGCGTGAATTTCTGGAATTCATCATTTTGATACGCAGCATAGGCGGCATTAAGACTAAGGACGCTCATTGCACCGGTTTTTCTGGTCGTGATCTCTTTGGTCAGATCCGGATGGGCAAATCCAAAGCCAACCCGCAATCCTGCCATGCCATGAATTTTCGACGCCGTTCTCGAGACAACAATATTCTTGTGACCATCACGGACCAGACCCATCATCGTTCCATAGTCCGGATTGTCGACAAATTCGTAATAAGCCTCATCGATGAATACCATGCGATCTTTCGAAACCTCGAGCACGAAATCGCGCAGTTCGTTTTTCTCAATGATCGAGGGGATCGGGTTGTTCGGGTTAACCAGGTAGACACATTTGGTATCGCGCCTGATCGCTTTATACATAGCGTTCAGGTCGGTGTTGAAATTCTCATCTACCGGTACTTTGATGATTTCAGAGCCGGTGTTGCCGGCATATCTAATAAGGTCGTGATAAGTAGGATCGGCACAGACCACGGAACCATCCTGCATGCTGGCAAGCATGCCGGCAGTTCGCAGTATCTCGCCTGAACCGGTGCCCATTGAAATATGATCGGCAGGGACGTTGTTCAAACGCCCCATGAGCTCCATCATCGCCCTGCGATCGGCGCCGCCATAGAGGTTCGAGTACTTGAAGGAATCGGCCATCGCCTGCAACGACACGCGGGAGGGTCCCCAGGGATTCTCGTTGAAACACACGCGAACCATGTAATCCGGTCGCGATATTTCCTCGCCGTAGGCACTACGCAGCAGGTTGACGCCGGGCAGCAGTCCGGAACCCAGTGCCAGGCCACCGCCCAGTAATATCTGCCGTCTCGAAACATTTGCCATCTTGCTTACTCCCCTTGCCTCACCGTAATCATTGCAGTACGCGAAAAACCGGCTTGAATTATGCCGTCTTTCCAGCGTCAATTTGCGAAAAAACGGCAATTTTCATGGTGGTGGTTGCGGCTACCGATATTCTGACTGCCTTACTTCAACTCGATTTCCAGAATGCTGCATTCCTGGACCACGGTACTGGTTTTCCCGCCATGGGTTTCCGCGCTCGCCCATTGGACATCGCCAAGGCGGAATGATTGCATGCTTTTCTGGCCATCTGCCGTACTCTCCAACCATGCACAGGGGCTGAGGTAGACAAGCACCCGGTCAGGGTGCGTATGCAGGGGAGGCGTTTCGCCCGTTCGCTCTGTAACCTTTATGACGCGCACCTTATCGTTCTCGAGTACGGCCACGAATATGTGTGGCGCCACATTAACCGGATCCAGCGCTGGCGATTGTGCACTGGCAACGGCAAAGCCCAGGATCAATATGAGCCCAAAGGTCATGCCAGGGCGAAAGAGCTTCCTCATGGTTTTTTCCTTCTGTTTATTACATTCCCGGCAGCGGCCGGCCGTATTGTCCGGACTCGGCTATGCCGGCTTCCAAAAAGTCGATTATGCGTTCCGGCAGGTAGTATTCCGGATGCCATGGAGTACCGCCACTGACGAAGCCAACATGGCCGCCATGCTGGCTGACTTCCATTTGGACGCTGTCGGATAATTTGCTCGCATCAGGGATAGTTGCCGGTGTCATGAACGGATCATCCAGCGCGTTAATAATAAGAGTCGGCCGTTGGATACTTGCGAGAAAACTGACCGCACTGCAACGGTCGTAATATTCATCCTTACCGGAAAAGCCATGTAGCGGTGCCGTTACCGCATCATCGAATTCGGCGAATGTGCGCGCTTTCATGGAGCGATGCCAGTCGAAGGCGGCGGTGTACTGATCGAATTTTCGCGTGACAGCTTTCTTCATGCGTTTTAGCAAGTGATACTGATAAATCTTTGAAAAACCAGAGGTTAATGCTCGTGCAGAATCATGCAAATCCAGTGGTGCGCTAACAGCAGCGGCTGCATCCAAAGGTGTTGATGCACCGTTCTCGCCAAGGTACTTGAGCAGTACATTGCCGCCGAGGGAGTAACCTACAGCCATCATCGGGCCCTCGTGGCCCTTGGTCCGCAGCTGTTCCAGGAAATAGCGAATGTCATTGGTTTCGCCC
>Ga0164320_10000666_pt1 | contig 11684 bp, 12 predicted proteins | sample GuaBasSediGuay11_FD_113736 | JGI IMG/M metagenome (GOLD analysis project Ga0164320, IMG submission 113736) | Subseafloor sediment microbial communities from Guaymas Basin, Gulf of California, Mexico - Guay11, Core 4567-28, 0-3 cm | ecosystem: Environmental > Aquatic > Marine > Hydrothermal...
ACATCTTTGGGACAGGTGGCTAAAAGTCCGGTATTCTACCGCCCCGGCGGCCCGTGCTGACAGCTTTGTCTACGGTATTTGCCCAGTTCTTTGACATTGACGGAATCGAAGCATGCACGCACTACTCAACGTAGCGGTAATGGCGGCGCGCCGCGCCGGTGCCGTTCTAGGAAGAAATTTCAACAAACGCCACAAGCTGACCGTTGAAAAGAAAGGCCATAACGATTTCGTTAGCTCGGCGGATCTCGCCGCCGAAGCCGCCATCATCGAGGTTATTCACAAGCACTACCCGGACCACGCCATCCATGCGGAGGAGTCGGGTATTCAGGGTGAGTCCGACCATGTCTGGATTATTGACCCCCTCGATGGCACCACAAACTACCTGCACGGTTTTCCGGTGTTCGCGATCTCGATCGGCCTGCAAATCAATGGCCGTCTGGAGCACGCTGTTGTTTACGACCCGATGCGCGAAGAGCTATTCACTGCATCCAAAGGTGAAGGCGCACAGCTTGACGGACATAAAATCCGTGTCAGCGGTAACAAGGACCTGGATCGGTCTCTGATCGGAACCGGTTTTCCGTTCCGTCAGGCAGATTCGGAAATGCAGCCGTACCTCACAATGCTCGGCAAGGTCGTGAAGAATACTTCTGGCGTTCGCCGTCCTGGAGCAGCCGCTCTGGATCTTTGTTATGTCGCTTGCGGGCGTCTTGATGCATTTTGGGAAACCGGCCTGCAGCCCTGGGACCTAGCAGCTGGCACACTGATCATCCGTGAAGCTGGCGGCATCGTGAGCGCACTTGATGGTGGCGAGAATCATCTCGATACGGGGCATGTACTTGCGGGAACACCAAGAATCTATCGCGGCCTCGCGAAGCTCTGTGCGAAAGAGATCAAAGCGATCCTCGCACCGCTGTAGGAGCGGTCCCTAGACCGCGACAAGGGGTTGGCTTTTTTGCGGCCTATCGGCCGCCGCTGCGCTTCGCGGTCTAGGGACCGCTCCTACGGTAAATCGTCGATTAACGATGGGTCTTTGATCGGTTCGATCAAATCCTGCGCGTTGACGTTCAGCATCAGTGCCGTCGCGCTCGCCGTATAAATTGACGAGTAGGTACCGATGATAATGCCGACGATCAATGCTATCGAGAACGGTGCAATCGACTCGCCGCCCAATACCAATAATGCAACCAGCACGAGCAGTGTCGTCATACCTGTGATCAAGGTACGCGCGAGCATTTCATTAATGGATATATTCATTAACTCTTCGGCGGACTTACCGCGAAGCGCGAAGAAATTTTCACGAATTCGATCGAACGCAACGACCGTGTCGTTTAGCGAGTAACCGATCACGGCCAGCACTGCCGCAACAACCGTAAGATCAAACGGCAATCCAAAGACTGAAAAGAACCCGACGGTCACGATCGCATCGTGAGCCAAAGCCGCAACCGCGCCCGCTGAAAACTTCCATTGGAAGCGGATCATGACGTAGACAAAGATCAACATCAGTGCGACCACCATCGCCAGGGCGCCACTTTCGGCGAGTTCGCTGCCCACTTGTGGGCTGACGAACTCAACGCGACGCAAGTCAATCTGCTCGCCGCCTGATTCCAGAGTTGCGCGCAAGCGCTGGCGAATTTCATCGCCATCGCCTTCCTGTGGAGGCAATCGAACCAGCACCACGTCATCTGCACCAAAACGCTGTACCTGGGCGTCCGTGTATCCATCGCGTGCGAGATCGCCGCGAATCATTTGCATGTCCGCGGCTTGTTGATAGCCTACTTCGAGCAAAATACCGCCCGTAAAGTCGATACCGAAATCGAGTCCCCGTGTTGCCAGCGATGCCAGTGACGCGATCACCAAGAGCGCGGATATGGTCAACGCGATCTTGCGGCGCTTCGACCCGAGAAAATCGATAGTGGTCTTTTCTTTAATCAGTCTCATGTTTCGATTCCCTAAATCGGCAACGACTTAAGCTTGCGCCCGCCGAATATCAAGTTAACCACGGATCGCGTGCCGATTATTGCGGTGAACATCGAGGTGATGATTCCCAGCGCCAGGGTAACGGCGAAGCCCTTGATCGGACCCGTACCAACGGCGAACAAGACGATCGCGGCGATAAGCGTCGTAATGTTTGCGTCCACGATCGATGACAGTGCTTTTTCATAGCCCGTGTTAATGGCTATCTGGGGCGACTTCCCGGCAGACAGTTCTTCCCGTATTCGCTCGAAGATCAGGACGTTCGCATCAACGGCCATACCAACGGTCAACACGATGCCTGCGATACCCGGTAATGTCAGTGATGCCTGCAACCACGACAATAATGCAGTGATGAATACGAGATTAGAAAACAAGGCAAGATTGGCGATCATGCCGAATGCACGATAGTAGATCGCCATGAATACGATAACCGCCAGAAAACCAACCTTAATGGCATCGAACCCGCGATCGATGTTGTCCTGGCCGAGACTGGGGCCGATGGTGCGCTCGTCAATCATGTAGACGGGCGCGGCCAATGCCCCTGCGCGCAACAGGAGCGCGAGATCACCGGCCTCACCTGGGGAGAGCCCGCTAATCTGAAAGTTGTTCTTGAAAACGCCCTGAATCGTAGCAATGCTGATAATTTCCTCGGTCTTGTAATCGCGATATCGCATTTCACCACCGACACGAATTTGCTCACGATGCGACTCGATAAAAACCGTCGCCATCGGCTTCTTCAAGTTATTCAGCGTCGTTTCAAGCATGCTCTCACCGCCGGTACCGTCCAGCGTGATTGACACAACCTGACGACCTTCACTATTGGTCACAGCTGCATTAATGATTTGATCACCTGACGCGATAACGCGCCGCTTCAGGACCGCTGACGGCTCGCTTCCGCGCCCCTGGTATCGCCGGGAACCCGGCTCGTCACCTGATTGATCAACCAGACGAAACTCGATGGTTGCCGTTGCCGTGATGATTTCGGAAATCTTGTTCGGGTCATCAACACCCGGTAACTGCAGCACAATACGATCTTCGCCCTGGCGCTGGACCAACGGCTCAGCGACGCCGAGTTGGTCTACACGATTCCTGAGAGTCGTAACGTTTTGATCGATGGCGAAATCCCGTCGTGCTTTGATTTGCGCATCACTCATCCTGACCGTCAGGGATTTCTCATCCGCGCCATCTGCAACGAGAAGATCCGGATCGGCCTTTTGTACAACCTCCCTCGCCGTCTCCATGTCGTCGCTGGAGGTCAGGCGAATCCGAATAACCTGATCTACAAGTTCAACGCGATGGCGGATTTTTGCTGTCCGCAAACGATCACTGAAGTCCTGTTCATAGGATTGCAGCCGCGACGCAACTGCCTGCTTCATGTCGACTTCCAGGAGAACGTAAACTCCGCCTCGCAAGTCCAGACCAAGGCTCATGGGGCTAAGACCGAGGTCTCTTACCCACTCAGGAAGTTGTGGCGCCAGAGTTTGTGCAATGCTTGCCGTGCGGCCATAGCGATCTTTCAGCTTTTCGCCAACCGCCGTCAGATCGACATCTTTTTCAAATCGCAAAACGGCCCGGCCGTCCTGCAAGTAGGCCGCTTCGGGTGTTACGCCTATAGCTTCTACAGTCTCGACATACTCTTGCAGACGCGCATCGTCGAAAGCCACGCCATTATTGTCGGCGATCTGCACTGCGGGGACGCTGCCGTATATATTCGGCAATGCCAGCAGACAGCCCACGAGCACAATAACGACGACAAGGGTGTTTAGCCAAGCGGGATACTTATTCATTATCGTCCGTGGTCAGGCTTCGTCGTACGTACCCTTGGGTACGACCATCGATACACTGGATTTCTGTATCTTGACTTCAGTGTTGTCGCTGATTTTGACAATCGCGTAATGCTCGCTGACGCCAGAAATCTTGCCAAGGAGGCCGCCGGCGGTCAGAACTTCGTCGCCAACCTGCAATCCGGACACGAGTTCCGTATGAGCTTTTTGTTTCTTTTGCTGCGGACGAATCAGAAGAAAATAGAATGCGGCAAACATCAACACCATCATGATGATGAAGCTGGTGGAGTCGCCCTGAGCTGCTGCACCTTGTGCGTATGCGCTTTGAATGAAGAAATCCATAGTTCTTATACTTCTTTAGTGAGTGGTTTCCGGCCATTACCGGGAAAAACAGCGCGGTATTATGGCACAAGCGAACGAATTGGGGGCGACTAACGAGAACGCAAGTCTGCGGCCAATTAATCAGCTCATTCGCCGTATGCCACACGTAAGTCGGCGACCAAATCCGCCATTTTTCCGGCCCGTATCGCATCACGCATACCAGACATAAGTTTTTGATAATAGTGAAGATTATGAATAGTTGCGAGCCGCGGCCCCAGGATTTCACCGCACTTCACCAAGTGCCGCAGATACGCCACTGAGTAGTGGCTGCAGGTATAGCAATCGCAGTCAGGATCCGGCGGGGAAGTATCGTCACGATACTTCGCATGCCTGAATTTGACCTTGCCGCGTGAGGTGTACAGCTGCCCGTTGCGAGCGTGGCGCGTTGGAATCACACAATCAAACATATCGATGCCACGCAAAACTCCCTCGGCAATATCGACCGGGGTCCCCACTCCCATCAAGTACCTCGGAGCATCTACCGGCATTTTCGGCATCAATGCATCGAGCACTGCGTGCCGCTCGTCCTCCGGTTCGCCGACCGCGAGACCGCCGACTGCATAGCCATCGAAACCTATATCTGTGAGCCCCTTACGGGATTCATCGCGAAGCTTGTCATACATACCGCCCTGCACGATTCCGAACAACGCTTCACCACGGTCCGGTTCCGCTTGCTTTAATTCGTCGAATCTTTTCCTGCTGCGTGCAGCCCACCGCAATGACAATTCCATCGAGTCGCGAGCTTCTTTTTCAGTTGCCGGGTACGGAGTGCACTCATCGAAGATCATCGCGATGTCAGCATTAAGATCGTGTTGCACTTCCATCGACTTTTCAGGCGTCAACATCACTTCATCACCATTGATCGGCGACCGAAAACGCACGCCCTCTTCCGAGAGTTTCCTCATCGCTGCCAGTGAGAAAACCTGAAAGCCGCCGGAATCCGTGAGGATCGGCCGCTGCCAGTTCATGAACTCATGAAGTCCTCCATGAGCACGAATCACTTCGGTCCCCGGTCGTAACATGAGGTGGAAGGTATTGCCGAGAATTATCCGGGCACCACTCGCCTCCACTTCCTCAGGCGTTACGCTTTTAACCGTGCCGTAGGTGCCAACCGGCATGAAAACCGGGGTCTGGATTTCACCACGGCGAAAATTCAGCGTGCCGCAGCGTGCTGCACCGCATTCATGGCTGATTTCAAACTTCACGCATTCGCTTCCGGTGTCAGGAACATGGCGTCACCGTAACTGAAGAAGCGATACTTCTCACGCACGGCGTGCCGGTAAGCGTCGAGAATTCGCTCTTTGCCAGCGAATGCGGCAACCAGCATCAGCAGTGATGAGCGTGGCAGATGAAAATTCGTAAGCATCGCGTCCACGCTGCGGAATTCGTAACCGGGCAGGATGAACATGTCAGTCTCACCATCGAATGGCTGTATCGAGCCACTGGCCGAAGCGCATTCAAGTGCCCGGACAGATGTCGTGCCAATCGCTATAACACGGCCACCAGCCTGCTTTGTCTCCTGGACAGCGGTGCAACATGCCTCACTAACTTCCACGCGTTCGCTATGCAGGCGATTGTCGTGGATATTTTCTTCACGCAAGGACTGAAAGGTCCCGGCCCCGACATGCAAGGTGACCCAGGCGTGGCGAACTCCGGCACTATGAGTTTCCGCAAGCATCGCCTCGTCGAAATGCAGCCCTGCTGTGGGTGCCGCAACGGCACCGGGATCTTTGGCATAGACCGTTTGGTAACGCGTGTCATCACTGGCATCCGCTTCGCGCCCAAGATATGGCGGCAAAGGCACTTCACCATGCGCCTCAAGAAAGGGCATGACATCAACTGAAAACTTGAGAGCAAACAACTCGCCTTCGCGACCCAGAACATCCGCGACAACATCGTCCGCAAGCAATATCCGTCCACCCGGTTTCGGAGACTTACTGGCTTTGACGTGAGCGAGCACCGTGCGCTCACTCTGGACACGCTCAACAAGTATCTCGGCCCGGCCGCCGGTCTCCTTGGTCGCTGCCAGGCGCGCTTTGATAACTCGCGTGTCATTGAAGACCAGCAGGTCACCTGCACGTAGCAGGCTGGAAAATTCACTGAATACCCGGTCGTTAATACCGTCGCCAAGCTCGAGCAATCGACTGCCGCGTCGATCAGCAGCGGGATACTGCGCAATCAACTCGTCAGGGAGATCATAATCAAAGTCTGAAATAAACATGGGCGCGCATGGTATCAAAGCCATGCGCGCCCTTCTTTAGCTGTTTCAGTTCTTGTCTTTAAGTGGACGCCGTCTCAGGTGCTGGCTTGGGGGGAAGCGGTACCCGAGCAGGCTTTGCTGCCGGTGGTGCAAACAGCGAACCGCGTTGGTTCGCAGGAATCTCCACCTCAATCGTACGCTTCTTCTTGTCACGCATGATGCCAAGTTTCAGGCTCTCACCGCCCTGATACGAACTTAAGATTCGCATTGCATGACGAACATCTGTTGGCTCGCGTCCATCTATAGACTGAATGACATCGCCGTCCTGCAGCTCGAGGCCGTCCAGATCTGGCGCACTGACGACCAGCAAACCTGTGTCAGTTCCGAAGTACTTGCCAAGCCCCGCATTGAGTTCAACGAGTTCCATGCTGCCCCAGGCACTGCCGACCCACGGGAAGCCACGTTCAAATTTGAACTCCCTGATGACTTTCGGTACGCCAGGTATGCCCTCGATATGCAGGTTTTGCCCATCCGGGGCCCAGGCGAATGCATGCATCTCCATCACTCGCGGGGATAATTCAACAGCAGCAGCTTTGCCGCCGCGCAGATACTCCACTTTGAGCTCGTCGCCTTCTTCAACACCTTGCATGAATTTGAGCAAGAGCTTGTTCGCATCTTGACTGCTCGCAGCACTCAAAGACTCACCGTTAACAGCCGTGATTACATCTCCAGCGTGCAATCCCGCATCATCAGCGGCACTTTCTGGTGTGACGCCGCCAATTTCTACGCCCTCAACAGGGCCCGACTTATCGGCTCCATCGATAGTGATTCCGATACGCGGGGTGTTCGATATTTCGATACGACGCGTGAACTCCATCATCTGCGGCAACCGCTCTTGCGTGAGTTCCGCAATTTCGCGCGCCGCTATTTCCATGCGCACTTCAGCTTCGCGAAGTCGCACCGCATAAGCTTCCTTCTTCGCGTCCATCGCCCGGAGCTCATCTTCCTCTTCGGACTGCGCATTAGCCATGCCAGCAAACAGCAGGGTCGCTGTTACAGGCAAAAGTACTTTCCACGTTTTCATCAGGTACTACTCCTCATCTAGAATGCCGCCCGTTGCGCCTGCGCATAGCGCAACTGCAGCAGCAATTTCATCAATCGGACGCGTTCGCGCCAAAAAATTTCCTTGTCACCCTCGGCCCACCTGGCCTTTGGGTCATCTAACTGGTAGTCGATCGCGGCAATGCGATCTTCAATCTCGGATATCGTTGCCACGGTGCCCGCACGCGCCACCCGCGGCCCGGCCGGCAACGCTCGCAGGTCACTCTCCAGCCGTCGTGAGTACGCCTGCAGTACAGCAAGATTCGAAAGATCAGCAGTATTTGTCACCGCAGCATCCGGCACTATGACGCCGCCACCGTCTGTCGGTGTTTGCACGCCAGGCATCATCACAGCGGCCATCAAAGCGGCGGCGGCCAGACCAACGCCCGCATACCATCTGTTGTGCGTGCGCGCTTTCGGCTGGGTCAGCAACCCTTCTGCTTGTGCCTGCTCGCGAATTCGTAGCCAGACATTACGCGGCGGCATCGTATCGGAGAGCGATTGCAGCCCCTCTCGCAATGCGACCATTTCGTCCGCTGTTAATGCACAAATCATTTGCTCGTCCTCTTTACTACTTTCCTTCTCGTCATTGCTCATCTAAGCAACTCCATAAATATCTCTTAGTATCCATTGACAGTCGCGCCACTCAGCTCCGGGCCGTCATTGACGCTCAGCATCGGCCGCAATCGTTGATACGCTCTCGACAACTGCGACTTTGAAAAACTCTCTGTCTTACCCATCAGGCCCGCAATCTCCTTGTGGGTAAAACCCTCGACATCATGTAGCCAAACTACGGCTCGGCTAACATCCGGCAAATTGGCCAACGCAGCATCAAGATCCATCGCGTCGTCCGGATGGCTTGAAATTCCGTGACTCACGGGTTCGCCCGCCGTCATGTCATCCCAATCGTCCGATAGGGACTGGCCACGCTTGGTCCAGGCTGAGCGGAGGAACATCAGCGACTTGGTCACCGCGATGCGCCTGATCCAGCTGCCCAGCGCGGCCTCGCCGCGGAATTTGGCGATCGACCGCATGATCTCGATAAACGTCTCCTGTACCAGGTCCTCGGCATGTGCCGGTGCCTTGGTAAACCTGAGGCAAATCGAGTACACGGGAGCCGAAAACGCCCGGTAGATAATCTCGTGAGCGCGCACGTCTCCCTGCGCCGCTCGCTTGATAATCCCCTTATCGATCTCAATGTCCGCAAACTTGCTCATATCTGGAATATTAGATGCCTACTGTGCTGAAAGGGTCGCAAATTTTAGGGAACTTTTGCGGAACCTTTGCGGAACGAGGAAACCACGAATATACTGTGCGCCCTTCGAGTGGGCTGAACCCCTCGAAAACGCCCATCACACCATGCCGGGGTGGCGGAACTGGTAGACGCGCCGGATTCAAAATCCGGTTTCTTCGGAAGTGCGGGTTCGATTCCCGCTCCCGGCACCATCTTTGAAAATCTACGGTTGTCCATGCCCGAGCGGGCAATCGATCTAGCCGCCAACCGCCTTCGCTATCTGGGCGACATGACGCAGGTCAGAACCGCAGCAGCCACCGAATACGTTTAGCCAGGGCATTCTTGTCTTGAGTGCTTTGTATTGACCGGCAAGCTCCACAGGATCACCGTCATCGAGCACCTCGCATCCATCCAGTTCTTCGTGGCTCAATCGTGATGCGTTGCAACGAAGCCCACGAATGCGGCGTGCCCAATCTGAGTCATCAAACACGTCGAAGAAATGATCAGGGTGAGCACAATTCACCATGAAGTAGGCGGCAGCGCCATCCGTAGCATTATCGACTGCGTCAATGGCTTCACTAAGTGGCTGGCCTGTCGGCAAGCTGCCATCAGTCTCGACAGTAAATGAAATCACTGCAGGCAAACCTGCCGACTCTGCAGCTCGAACAACGCCGATAGCCTCATCCGACTGCGTGAAGGTCAGCGCCGTTATCATGTCAACCTCAGTCTCTGCCAGCCAACCAATCTGTTTGGAGTGATAGTCCTCCGCCTCTTTCGCTGCCAGCCTGGCTTCGGGGGCGTATGCGTCACCTTGGGGACCGATGACTCCGTTCAGCACGATGGGCTTGCTGTTGGTAGAGAATTCATCTCGGAGTTCTGAAATAAACGCAACGGCCTCTATGTTTGTCTCGTACAACTCCTGCTCGTTTGCCGCAAGGTCCGTCGCCCAATGCAGGTGAGCTTTCCATGTCTGGCTGTCGAGCACGATGCCAGCATCGTTTTCATTCGCAAGAGCAAGGAAGCCACGAAGATAGTTGGCAAGGGCTTCCCGGCCATGCACATCTGGCAGAAGCGTATGCGCCGCAAATTCCCTAATTTCAATACCGTGATTGAATATGAGATCTGTTTCGAGTCCAGCGTCGGTAAGGAACAGATCCCCGGACATTTGGGGTAAGTCGTTTCGATATTTACTCATGTAAGAGGCTCCCTGATAACAACCTGCTTTGGAATTATTTAATACGCTCTTCGAGACTGCACTAATGAGTATAGACGATCATATCGTGACCAAAGACGCTCAGGTTGTGGAATTCAGTACGCTCTAGTACCGTTGCCGCGAACCGGACTGGCTGAAAATATGAAGTACTGCTCAAGTTGCGGCGGCAAAATCAGCCGCAGGACCCCCGAAGACGACAATCGCGAACGAGCGATCTGTGACGATTGTGGGACGGTTCATTATCAAAATCCATTGATCGTCGTGGGCTGCATCGTTGAGAGCGATGGAAAGGTACTGCTCTGCAAACGCTCAATCGAACCGCGTTACGGGTATTGGACCATTCCAGCAGGCTTCATGGAGCTCGGCGAAACGCTGGCTGGCGGTGCTGCCAGGGAAACGCTGGAAGAGGCCTGCGCGACTGTTGATATCAGTCACCAGTTTGCGAGCGTCGACGTTGTCGATGCCGGTCAGGTACACATCTTTTTCTGCGGCAAGCTGGTCGGTGATTTTGGTGTCGGCGAAGAAAGTCTGGATACGCAGTTATTCAGCGAAGATGAAATTCCGTGGGACGATCTTGCATTTCACAGCGGCAGGTTCGCACTCAAGAAGTTTTTTGAAGATTGCGGCGAAAATAACGGCGTTCACTTCCACGAGCTCAGACGCTCGAAATCCTGACTGCAGTTTCGCGGTGTTTAGTTCGCCGTTGTTTGCTGAATAAGTTGCAAACGACCGGCCAGCGCTGCAGGTGGCAAGTAACCACTGAGCAGTGTTCCGTCCTCAAACACGATCGCGGGTGTGCCGGTCAGCCCGACATTCTGCCCCAGCATGTAATGTTTCGTGATTGTTGATGCATCGCATTTGTTGGTTTCAAAGTTGCGATCCAGCTTCGCAGCGGTCAAGGCTTTATTTCGATCTCTCGCACACCAGACTTCTTCCGATGTCTTCCACGAACTCGACGCAGGCCCACCACGTGGGTACAGCATGTAACGTATCTCAATGCCCGCTGCCAGATACTCATCGATCTGACTGTGCAACTTGCGACAGTAGGTGCAATCAACATCCGTAAACACGGTGATCGAATATTTTACGTCGGCGGGTGAGAACATAATTGCCTGATCGTCAGTGACCGATGACATCACATCGCGACGGCCTTCGTTGCGCGCCTGTTCGCTCAGGTTCACCTGGTTATCGAGATCGATCATGTCACCCTGCAACAGATAACGGCCATCCTCGGAAACGTAAGCAACAATTGAGCCTTTGTGCACGGTGTACCAGCCGTCAACCGGGCTCACGTCAACATCCTCCGGGCCGATTTCATCAAACATCGCATCGATCTTGGCGCGAACAGCTTCGAGCGCCTTGTCATCAGCTGACTCAGCGGCAATAGCATATCCGCTGGCCATCAGACCGAGGATCAGAAGTGAACATAAAGAAACGGTGGTACGACTCATGTAGGTAGTTCCTGAAAGACAAAGACCCTGTTTATGGGACCGATCCAGTTGCTCCCGGTTCCATGGGCAGGGCGAAGTCTAGCAGACGAATCGGCAGGGCAGAAACGCATTAGCCGCGCGGATGGTGCTCGCCGTGCAGATCCTTGAGCCGTTCGCGAGCCACGTGGGTGTATATCTGGGTCGTCGACAGGTCACTGTGTCCCAGCAACATCTGCACTACTCGCAGGTCAGCACCACGATTCAGGAGGTGCGTTGCAAATGCGTGGCGCAAGCTGTGCGGCGACATCTTTTGGCGCACACCGGCTTTTTCAGCGTAACGCTTGATGATGTGCCAGAAGGCCTGGCG
>Ga0164320_10000667_pt1 | contig 11676 bp, 9 predicted proteins | sample GuaBasSediGuay11_FD_113736 | JGI IMG/M metagenome (GOLD analysis project Ga0164320, IMG submission 113736) | Subseafloor sediment microbial communities from Guaymas Basin, Gulf of California, Mexico - Guay11, Core 4567-28, 0-3 cm | ecosystem: Environmental > Aquatic > Marine > Hydrothermal vents...
GAGCGTATCAAGGCGCTGGCACTACGTGATTATCGGCTGATGATGCCGGCTCTTTGCGCCGACCCCGGTGTGCCGAAGCATCTGGTCGATGCCGGCGTATGCCAGCCGAATTGTAAGGCTATTGTCGTGCTCACCAACGACGAAGATGTGAATTTACGCATCAGTATTATGGCTAGATTTCTCAACCCCGATCTACCTGTTCTATGCCGTTCATCTTCCGAGCGTCACATTCAACACCTGGTGACGCTGGGTAAGGTAACAGTGATCAACCCGTTTGAAATATTTGCGCAGCTCCTCAGCATGGCAATAACGGCACCCAGGCTCCACAACCTGAATTCGAGTCTGGTACGTACCAGTAACATTCGTTTGGGTGATCCGCTGGATGTCCCTACCGGAGAATGGATTCTGTGTGGCTACGGGCGTATGGGGAGATGGTTGCATAAGTACTTTGAGCGACACGCTATCCATCCGGTGATCATAGATCCGGATGTGGTTGACGCACCGGGTGCATCCCGGGTTATCAAAGGCCACGCCAATCACAGCATCCTGGAACAGGCTGGTATTCAACAGGCGGCAGGTATTGTCGCTGGCACTGACAGTGATCACGATAATCTTAGTATTCTGATGTGCGTTCGGTCACTGCGACCTAACGCCTTTACTATCGTCAGGCAGAACTCCCACGAAAATCAGATTGCTTTTGATGCCGCGCAAACCGACCTTATCTTACAGTCCAGTTTGACCACCGCACGACGTATCCTCAAGCATTTGATTTCTCCACAGATACAGATACTGATCGACTACCTGGGCGAACAGGGCGAGACAATAACGCAACAGGTAGTGGGTCGCCTGAAGGTGGCAATAGGTGAACAACCGCCGCATCTCTGGCGGGTCAACCTGTGTGAAGAGGAAGCTATAGCAACGTTCGAGCATCTAAAAAAAGGTGGAAAGCTAAGGCTGGGAGAGTTGCTTAGAGATCCTTACAATTTGAAAGGGAGTATTTCCTGTATTCCCCTAGCGATCGAGCGTGGCGATAAAAGGATCATGTTGCCTGCCGACAACGAGTTGATTTTAGAGTGTGACGAAATACTGCTATGCGGTACCGAACACAGTGAAACCATGTTAGCCGCGACGATTAATAATGCCTATACGCTAGACTACCTGATAACTGGAATTGATGCGCCCCGCGGTTACCTGTTCCGATGGTTGGCGAAAAGAAATGCTGTCGTAAAACCGGACTGATTCGAAGGCAACGATTATTGAGCTGGTAGACCCTAAAACAATTACTACTTTGATCTCAGAATACCCCGGCGCGAGTGAATTTTACGGATTAATTTTTCGGTAAAATTCGATATGCCTCAGGTATTTACTAAATATAGTTAGAGTTAATTAGCGTCATTGACTATACTACATTTTGGTCTACAATTTTCTCTACCAAATAGCTAGTTTGCGAATAGTTATTTGTGGGGTTCGTCACGGATATGAAATCGGCTATCAGGTATTATTGTTCTTTTACTGAACTCCATTATTATTCATAAATCATACCTTAACTGAGTCAGGGATCAGAAGTGAGTTTCGATTACGCCACAATTCGAATAAAAAAAGCAGAGAGCGGGACCCAGTGGGCCGCCTACAGCGACTTGTTCATGGTACTCGCGTTCGTCTTTTTGCTGATGTACATGGTAGCCAGCCTGCGCACGGGCATGATATCTGTTACTACACATGCACAAATCGAAGAGGTCCAAAAAGAACTCGAAATTTACGAGTCGGCTAAAACGCAATATCTCGAGGAGGAAAAAAACGTTCAGGAAAAAGAGGTTTATGATCAAATTCTGAGTCAGATATTTCTTTTGGAAACCGAGGCGAATGAAAATAAAAAACAGCTCGAAATAGAAATGAATGAACAGCAAGTACGCGAGGCATCATTAAATCAGTATCAAAAAATGATAGTAGCGATGATCGATGCCAACGCGGCCGCGAAGGCAGAGGCGGTGAAACAATTTACCTCGGAGCAACAACAAAAGGAACAACTGGCAAGGGAAATTGAGCAAAAGGATGATGATGTCGCAACACTGGAACAAAAACTGGAACTGGAAGTTTCCGAAAAAGCGGTTTTAGCATCCACGCTAGTCGAAGAAACAAAAAACCTGGAGGGTAAGATTCAGGATCTTACCGGCCAGCAGTTTGAGAGCCAGAAGCAGTTGGCATCGCTGGAAGACGAAGTGAAATCGAAGACCGCTGAAAAAGCAGTACTGGAAAAAACCCTCGCCGAGGAAACTAAAAACCTGGAAGGTAAAATCCAGGATTTGACTGGCCAGCAGAGTGAAAGCCGCGCAGAGCTGGCATCTTTAGTAGATCTATTAGATAAGGAAACGGCTGAAAAAGCGGCCTTAAAAAATACACTTACCGAAGAAACGAAGTTCCTCGAGGGCGAGATACAGGAATTAAAAGGTGAACAGAATTTAAACCAGAATAAGCTGGCGCAGTTAGAAGGGCAGTTACAATCGGAGGCGGCTGAAAAATCCAGTCTGGAAAGTACCTTATCCGAGAAAACCAAAAGTTTCGAAAGTGAACTTCAGCAATTGACCGGCGAGCAAAATGAAAGCAAGGTCCGGATGGCAGAACTTCAGCAACAGTTAGAAACCAGGAAGGCCGAAAAGACGGCTTTGGAAAGTACGCTCAAGCAGGAGACTCAGACTCTCGAAGGTAAGATTGCGGAGTTAAAGAATCAACAGGGTGAAAGCCAGAATCAACTCGCCTCGTTAGAGCAGCAGTTACAAAGTGAGGCATCCGAAAAGGCGGCGTTAAACCAGACGCTTGATCAGGAAACGCGGAATCTGCAATCTAAAATTCAGGAAATATCCGAGCTACAGAATCAAAATCAAGTTCAGGTGGCATCGCTGGAGTCACAGTTAAAAGGAGCGGCAGCTGAAAAATCGAACCTCGAAAGCACGCTCGCAGAAGAAACCAAAAATCTGGAAGGCAGAATAAAAGAACTGCGTAGCCAGCAAGATCAAAATCAAAACCAGCTAGCCACCCTGGAGTCAAAACTAGAAGGAGAGGCGGCTGAGAAAGTGGCTCTGGAATCAAGATTAGAAGGAGAGGCGGCTGAGAAGGCGGCTCTGGAGAAGACACTCGCCAGAGAGACCAATAAATTGGCAGGTACAATCCAGAATTTGAAAGGTCAGCAAGCTGAAACTCAAAGTCAGCTGGCGACGCTGGAATCAAAATTGGAAGGAGAGGCGGCTGAGAAGGCGGCTCTGGAGAAGACGCTCGCCAGCGAGACCAATAGACTGGCAGGTACTATTCAGAATTTGAAAGGTCAGCAAACTGAAAGTCAAAGCCAGCTGGCGACCCTGGAATCAAAGTTACGGGGAGAGGCGGCTGAGAAGGCGGCCCTAAAAGCCACGCTCACCGACCAGACAAAGTCCCTCGAAGGTGAAATACAGGAACTGAAAGGCGAGCAGGACGAAAATCAAAATAAACTGGTTGCCTTAGAGGGGCAATTAAGCTCGGCCGCCGCTGATAAGGCAGCTCTGGAAAAAGCCCTGTCAGAAGAAGCCAAAAACCTGCAGGGAAAAGCGCAGCAGTTAGCGTCATTAGAGGATCAGTTAAATAAGGGCGCAGCCGAAAAGGCGGCACTAGAAAAAGCGTTTGGTGATGAAACTAAAGACCTGGAAGGTAAACTCCAGGATTTAGCGGGTCAGAATAAAGAAGGCCAGGCCCAGTTAACGGCACTGGGTGAACAATTAAGAAATGCGGCGGCCGAAAAAGCAGCCTTACAAAGTGCTGGCGCGGCCGAAGTCAAGGGCCTGGAAGACAAATACGAAGGCTTACAAGGCGAGTTAGATAAAAAGCAGGGCGAACTGGACGCACTCGGAGATGCTATCAAAACGGGTGAAGATAAGATTGCCGGCCTGGAAAAAGCGCATGCCGGTGATCTCGCAAATTTAGCGGAGAAAAACAGGGGTCTGGCCGATGAAGGTGCCGGTGCTCGCGAAGAACTTGCTAATCTCGGCTCGGAGCTGGGTGATGCTCGAAAAAACCTGATGAAAACCGCTGATGATCTGGGCAGGGCCGAAGAAGCACTTGCGGATAAGGAAAAGGAGCTCGAAGACGCCTTGAGATTGACAAAACGGCGCGAGGACGTGGCTAAGAATATTAAGGATAATTTCGCCAACAATGGCATAGATGCCGATGTCGACGTCAAAACCGGTGATGTTATCCTGGACTTTGGTAACGATTACTTCGCTACCAACAGTCATTCTCTCAGGCAAGGTATGGAAGACACGCTTCGTAAAGCAATACCGGTATACGCGCGAAGCCTGTTTGGCACCGAGGAAGCGGCCTCGGAAATATCATCGGTTGAAATTATTGGTTTCGCATCACCTACCTATGGCGGAAAACCCATCGATCCAACCAGCCTATCTAGCGACGACAGGATCGCGGTGAACTACAACCTGGATCTAAGCTACAGGCGCGCGAGATCAATATTTGAATATGTATTTGATACAGCAAATATGGAATTCGATCACCAAAATACCATGCTGCCGTTAATTAACGTGACCGGCAGAAGTTTTTTTTCTGAAGAGATAAACCCCGCCGATACCGGGAATTTATCACTTGATGAATTTTGTGGGCAGTATCATTGTAAGAAAGCACAACGCGTCATCATAAAATTCGGACTGTTAGAGCGAGGAGAGACCTAGTGAACACAAGCATAGTCGAGATGATCAACTTAATCGTTATATATGCTACCGATTACCTGATGCCATTCTTAATAATTGCCTTTATTATCGCGGTTATAGTGCGGTTATTAATAACCGTGATCATTAACCGGCAGAAAAGATTTGTCAAAGAATTCTGCAAAAGAGTGCATCATGACATCCTGACTAACCCGCATTCGAAGGGCTCCTTTTATAACCTGGTCAAGCGCTTCCTCGCCCGAACCTATTTTGAAAGCTTTGAGTTAAGGGCCAAATACAAGCGTAGAAACGAAGATCATTTAATGACTATCGGTGACCGCGTGTTTTTAATCCAGGACGGCATCATTCGTCTGATAGATGATTATCTGAAACATGTTAAATACCTGCATAAAGATGCCAGGCACCAACCTAATTTTAACGAAATTACAGCGAATGCGTTTGCTTCAAATCCTGTTTTTAATCGAGTTATGGGACTCTTCTCGATGAGTCGTACCAATGAAGTATTAAATATTTTACCGGGCATTTTTATCGTTATGGGAATTTTTGGTACCTTTCTCGGAATCATGAGAGCTCTGCCAGAATTAACTGGGATGGATATTACCGATGCCGTCGCCAGTAAAGCCGTTATCGACAGTTTTTTGATCAAGATTTCGTTTGCTTTGACCACTTCGATTTTAGGTATTGTTCTGTCTATTACGACGAGTTTCTTAAACACACTGCTCTCCCCCGAAAGTACCTACGTGGAAATTATCGATTCATTTAAATCAGCGACCGAGATCCTGTGGAATAAATGTGAAGACAATGAACTCGACAATCATCCGGAATTTCAAACTACCAGGGAGTCAGAATCTGAGGATGCGTTTGAACTGGCTATTGCTACGATGTATTCGAAAACCCTTTAGTCGATTAAAACCCGGCCCTGGATCGTGGTTCGAGGCTGGGATACTCTCCAGCTATTAATAATCCATAGCCTCACAAACCATGCCAGACCTGAGTAATTTACTCTGGCTGGTTCCTGTCGGAATTTTATTTCACTATTGGTGGCAAAGCGGTAAGTTTAAGGGCAGGGCACGGGAAATGGTTTCCAGGCACTGCCAGCAGATGAATCTACAGCTACTGGATTACAGTATGGTAATTACAAGCTACCGCCCGGTAAGAAACACCCACGGCAATTTTGTTATACAACGCACTTACCAATTTGAATTTACTTCAACTGGAGCCCGGCGCCACCAGGGACTGATAGTGCTGTTGGGATCGCAGGTAAAATCAATCGATTTAGAGGCGTATATTATTCCAGACGCTGACTAGTTAGAAATTGCCACTCAACGGACATGATGTGCTTAACCAAGTTTGCCAGTTTAGAAACCAGCAGTAATTATGGCCCGATTGATCATTGGATCAATGATGATATGATGTAGAGTCGTATCTTCTGAAATGCCTGAGATCACAGGGATCGTTTCCTGGGCCATTTTTCAGTACTGGGGACAGTTATGAAGCATAGTCACGGAATTCTGATCGCTAACCTCATTCCTATTTTAGTATTGGCTTCTGTGGCTGCCGCGGGATGGTATTTTTACTATTCTGAAGTCGATAAAAATCAAACCCTGAGCATGGATAGCCGATCAAAGCAGCTAATGTTGAATGCTGAACTAGAAAAGCTACAAACCCGGATCAAAACTTTACTGGAAGATGAAACTACGCTACAGGGCAGGCTGGAATTGGAAAAAAATTCACAGCAAGAACTGGCAGACCAGTTAGAAAAAACCCTGGCCGATAAGAAGGCGATGCAAGCCAGACTGGCATCAGAAAAGAAATCTCAGCAAGAACTGTCTGCTTTGCTGAAAAAATCCATGATTGAAAAAAAGGCGGTAGAAGCCGACCTGCAGCAGGAGGTAAAAAGAGTCACATTAACGACTGCCGAACTGGAAACGGAACTGGAAAAACGCCGGGCAGAGCAAAGATCTCTGCACGATGAAATTGTTAGCGTCAGTGGTGAAAAATCACAATTGCTGGTTCAACTCGAACAGGAGCAGCAAAGTAAGAAGCAAATTACTAATTTAAAAACTCGACTTGAGCAGGAACTTAATGAAAGTCGTGTAGAAATTTCACAGTTGAAAAATCAAATGACTGTTATTCAGCTAACCAGCGATATCCTGTTCAGCCCCGGCTCAGCTCAAATTAAACAGGACGGTCAGAAAGTATTATCAATCATTGCCGAGTCACTGAATGCCTACCCTGATAGATTCATTAGCGTTGAGGGTCATACGGACAGTGTCCCCATCGTTCAAAATACCCGCTACGAGTCAAACTGGGAACTTTCAGCGGCGCGTGGCCTGGCTGCGGTAAATTACTTTCAGATAAACAGCCAGGTAGATCCAAAGCGAATGAAGGTGGTCGGCTATGGTCAGTACCACCCGATTTCCAGCAATAGGTCGGCCGAAGGCCGTCAACTAAATCGCAGAATTGAGATCAAAATGCTGCCGCCGGAAACCACGGTCGCGACCCCACAATGATTTGATAATAATCAGGCAGCTGCGCTGGCACAAACTTCCAGGTATCTACCAATGACACTTTGCATTCCCTGATCTATACACTCAATTGTCAGTGCGTGACCAATTGAAACTTCCTGTATCCCTTCAATAGTCAGGAATTCAGGCAGGTTATCCAGATCCAGATCATGTCCGGCATTGACGCCTAAGCCTAGTCTCTGGGCTTCAAGCGCGGCATCTTTATATCGTGCAAACACCGCGTTGTGATCTGGTGTGTTGAAGCTTGCTGCATATTCTTCGGTGTAAATCTCGATTCTCCGAGCACCCGTCTCAGGTACCAGTTTCACATGACTGATATCTGGATCAAGAAAAAGAACACTTCTTATGTCTGCGGCGTTCAATCGTGCGCAGATACCCTGAACTAAAACCCCATCTTTTTCCAGGTCCCAGCCATGGTCAGAGGTTAGCTGTTGCGGGTTATCTGGCACTAAAGTGCACTGCGTCGGTTTGATATTATCGACCAGGACTAAAAATTCCTCTGACGGGTAGCCCTCAATATTAAATTCTACTGCCGGGTTCTGGGACAGTAATTCGCCGAGTTCATAGGCGTCATTCCTGGTGATATGACGTTCATCCTGCCTTGGGTGAACGGTAATACCCTGGACACCGAGCGCTATTAGTTTATTTGCGTATTCAATTAAATTCGGAAAATCACGCCCCCTGGAATTTCTAAGCAGCGCAATTTTATTAATATTAACACTTAGTTTTGTCATCTCATTTAATTCGATCGTATGGGTGAGAACTCTATCACGAGGTTTTTATCTCAGGTTGTAAAGCAGTTTCCATTTTCCTTTAATACATCACTCATCAGGTACAGAAACAAGTTAACATGGTCTGTCGGCAAAGGCAGTAGATCGTTGCCGGCGGCGGCCGGGTAAGCGCTTATTTGCAAGGCTGTTCTGGTCTTACCCGGGTTTACACAGTTGACATGCAGCGAACTACCCTCGAATTCTGCGGCAAGTAACTCGGTCATCGCCACTACCCCCTGTTTACTGACCGAATAGGCGTCCCAATAGGCGCTTTTTTTATTGTCGGTCATAAATACCAGCGAGGCCTGTTTTGATTGTTTGAGCAAGGAAATTGTACTGCGGGTCAACAGGTAGGGCGCATGCAAATTTACCTGGTGAACCTGATACCAGGTTTCGGTATCGCTGTGTTCAAATGGTGTGGGTGTGCCGAGCATAGCCGCGCAGTGAATCAATCCATCGAGGCGCCCGAATTCCTGGTCAATTTTTTGCGCCAGTTCCTGATAATCGTGTTCGGTTGCACCTTCCAGGTTCATCGGATAAATCGCCGGTTTTGGATACCCGGCATTTTCGATTTCGTCGTAGAGTGCTTCAGTCAGGCGTATATTTTTGGCGAGCAGAATAACGCTGGCTCCATGCTTGGCACAGGCGAGAGAAATTGCTTTCCCGAATCCCCCGGTGGCGCCAGTGACAAGAATGATTTTATCTTTTAACAAGCCCTGATGGGGTGAAAAAGTTTCGGGAATCTGTTTCATGAAATGTTCAGAGACTCCTCGACTAGGGGGTGGGTTAACAGGTCTAAGGGGCTTTCGATGATGCCTTCGGCTTGCCATTCGTCGAGACTGGTATTCTTGCTGATATAACCGTAGGCAGCAATCAGCGTCTTCATCTTTGCCGCTCTGCCAGCCTCAATATCACGCGGGTCATCGCCAACATAGACACAGTTTTTGCAGGCAATGCCAATGGTTTCGGCCGCTACGATAAGTGGTAATGGGTGAGGCTTTCTCTTTTCCAGGGTATCACCACAAATAACCACGGCTGCACGCTTGTCCAGGCCCAGTTGTTCCAGCAGGGGCCTGGTAAGCCATTGCGGTTTATTGGTGACTATCCCCCAGGGTATGTTCCGCTCTTCGAGCCTGTCCAGTACCTCTTCAAAGCAGTCAAATAATACTGAATCATCGGCAACAATGGCGCGATAGTGATTCAGATAACGTAACCGCAAGGGCTCGATCTCCGATTCCGCTACCTGTGCGGAAAATCCTAAGCGCGTAAGCACCAGGGCACCCTGGGATACATAAGGTCGAATAATCTCGAGAGGAATGGGTGCCAGCCCTTCTTCGATCAACAGATTATTTAAGGCCACACCCATGTCGGGAGCAGTATCGATTAAGGTACCGTCGAGATCAAACAGAATTGCCGCGATCATTGGTGCGAGCAGTGCATCAGGTAATTAACGTCCAGGTCGCGGCCCAGCCGGTAATGTTTGGTCAGTGGATTGTAGATCATTCCGGTGACATCGAGTACTTCCATTTGATTAGCCCGAACCGCGCTGGCGAGCTCCGAAGGTTTGATAAATTTTCTATATTCATGAGTGCCTTTGGGTATCATATTCAAAATATACTCAGCCCCGAGTATCGCCAGAACAAACGCCTTCGGATTGCGATTAATGGTCGATAAGAATAATTGCCCATCAGGTTTCAACAGGCCCGTTGCCGCGGTAATGATGGAGGCAGGGTCTGGGACATGCTCGAGCATTTCCAGGCAGGTGACGATGTCGAAGGTGCCGGCTTCTTGCTGGGCAAACTGTTCTGCCGTAATCATCTGGTAGTCGATATCGAGCCCAGATTCATGTAAATGCATTTTCGCGACTTTTAGAGACTTCTCAGCCATATCTATGCCGGTTAGGTTGGCACCTTTGAGCGCCAGAGCCTCGGCCAGGATCCCGCCGCCGCAACCGATGTCGAGAATTTTTTTATCAGCTAGGGTACCACTACGCGATTCTATATAGCCGACTCGCAAAGGGTTAATGTCGTGCAGCGGTTTAAATTCGCTTTCCGGGTCCCACCAACGGCTCGCTATCGACTGAAATTTCTCGATTTCGAGCGGATCTACATTTAGCTCTGTCATTGTGTTTTACTAATCTTGTCTGCCCAGGTCCGTGCCTTGCTGATTATCGCATCTTCATCGAGATTAGATAACCGGTAGTTGCGCAATTGGCATTCACCTGCAATCCAGACGTGTGAAACCTGTCGGCTGTTAGCCGCGTAGACCAATTGTGTCACCGGATCATACAGAGGCTGTGTGTTGAGTTGCATCAGGTTAAGCGCTATCAGGTCTGCCTGTTTTCCTACCTCGATGGAACCGATTAAATCCCCAAGACCCAGGGCTTTGGCGCCGTTAATGGTCGACATTTGTATGGCCTGCCTGGCGTTGCAGGCACCGGCATTGCCACTCACCGATTTTGCCAACAGGGCCGCGTATTTCATTTCTGCAAACATATCGTGGTTATTATTACTGGCGGCACCGTCGGTACCGAGACAAACGTTAATACCTTTGTCCTGCAATTCGGCAACCGGGCAGATGCCACTTGCAAGTTTTAGATTGGACTGAGGGCAATGCGCTACCTGAACGCCGGTTTCAGCCAGCCGATCAATTTCCATTGCGTTGAGTTCGGTCATATGCACGGCAATCAGGTTCGGATTCAGCAGGTTTAACTGGTCCAGTCGATCGAGCGGCCGTGAACCAGTGTTCTTTTCGGCCTCGGCGACTTCAAACGCGGTCTCATGAATATGCATATGTACCGGCAGGTCGAGTTCGTTACTGTACATGGCGATTTTTTGCAATGGACCATCCGAGACGGTGTAAGGTGCATGGGGCGCTAGCGCGCTGTGTACCAGTGGATACTCTTTAATTTCATCGTGCACCGCGAGCGCTTTGTGCAGATAGTCTTCGGCATCTTTTGCCCACACGCTCGGAAAGTCGAGAACAATCAGGCCCACCACACTTCGCATGCCCAGGTTTTGCGCTTCGCGTGCGATTATATCGGGAAAGAAATACATATCATTGAAGCAGGTGGTGCCCGAGCGAATCATTTCCGCGGCGGTGAGTTGAAAACCGTCGGCAATAAATTCCGGGTCTACCCACTGGCCTTCAGCAGGCCAGATATGATTGTTGAGCCAGTCCATCAAAGGCAGGTCATCTGCAATCCCCCGGAACAGGCTCATTGAAGCATGCGTGTGGCTGTTTACGAGACCTGGCATCAGCACCTGATGCGCCAGTTCAATGACTTCGGCATCGCGGTATTCTTCATGTTGCTGCACTTCTGTGGCGGGCAACAGGTTTTGGATGTAGCTGTCCTTTATGACCACTGCATAATCGCGAAGTACCTCGAATGACGGGTTGACTGTCAGCAGCCATTCGGGTTTTAAAATTTGATAATGGTGATTCATGGACGAACCTTACAAGATTTTTCGCGGCCTGCAAATGCTATTCAAAATGAGAATTTTTATTGCTCGAATTTTTGATTGAGAAAGGTTTGTTGTGAATAAGTTTCGTAATTCGATAAAAATGCCACGCTTCCTTAAATTAATTCTGAGAAGACATTGTAACCAGTAGTGATGACCCTTAGGTTTGTGTTAAAATCCCACAGATTCGAATAGAGCCAATCCTGCGTTAAAA
>Ga0164320_10000668_pt1 | contig 11672 bp, 8 predicted proteins | sample GuaBasSediGuay11_FD_113736 | JGI IMG/M metagenome (GOLD analysis project Ga0164320, IMG submission 113736) | Subseafloor sediment microbial communities from Guaymas Basin, Gulf of California, Mexico - Guay11, Core 4567-28, 0-3 cm | ecosystem: Environmental > Aquatic > Marine > Hydrothermal vents...
AATGGGTCAAATGATATTCTGGAAATGGTCACGCGTGCCTTTGTAAACCGTGAGCATCAGGTTATATATTCACAACATTCCTTTGCGGTTTATCCGATTGTTACACAAGCCGTTGGTGCAGAACATGTTGTTATACCCGCCAATGACTGGGGGCATGATTTGCCGGCTATGTTAAATGCGGTTACTGATAAAACACGATTGATGTTTATTGCCAATCCAAATAATCCTACCGGGACATGGGTTAATAGTGTGAGCTTGAGAAATTTGCTTGAGAATGTCCCTAAGCATGTGATTGTACTGGTAGATGAGGCCTATTTTGAATATGCAAAAGGTGAAGAGAATTATCCTGATAGCAGTTTATGGCTTAATGAGTTTAAAAATTTGATTGTTACGCGAACCTTTTCCAAGGCCTATGGTTTGGCGGGTCTGCGCATTGGTTATTCCCTATCTCACCCAGATATTGCCAATCTATTAAATCGTGTACGTCAGCCGTTTAATAATAATAGTTTGGCATTAGTCGCAGCAGAAACTGCATTGCAAGATAATCAATATATTGAACATAGTGTTGAAACAAACCACTCCGGCATGAAACAGTTAATGCTTGCATTTGACGATATGGGTTTGGAGTTTATTCCATCAAAAGGTAATTTTATCTGTGTTGATTTTGAACAGCCTGCTGATGATATTTATCAATCCTTACTTAAAGCGGGTGTCATTGTGCGTCCCATAGCAAACTATGGTATGCCGAACCATTTGCGCATCAGCATTGGACAAGAATTTGAAAATACCCGCTTTATTAATGAGCTGGGTAAGATAATGGCAGCCTAAATTTATGTTAATTAATCATCTTTCTATCATTGGTGTTGGGCTTATTGGTGGTTCACTCGCACGCGCCTTGCGAAAGGCAAAACTCGTGAATCGTGTTACCGGATGTAATCGTAATGAGGAGACTTTAAAAAAAGCAATCGAATTAGGTGTGATTGATGATTACTCATTAAATATACGTGATGCTGTAGCCGGTGCTGATGTTATTGTTATTGGAACGCCATTGGCGACAACAGAAAAATTGCTTCCACAAATAGTTGAGTCTTTAAAGCCAGGTGCTGTGCTAACGGATGTGGGTAGTGCCAAGGGCAGTGTGGTAAATGCAGCCAGGAAGGTAATGGGTGATCAATTTGCCCGTTTTGTTCCGGGGCATCCCATTGCTGGAACAGAAAAAAGCGGTGTAGAGGCATCGTTTGCGGAATTGTTTATTGATCATCGTGTAATACTGACACCTTTAGAAGAAACGGACGACAAGGCGCATAAGCTAATCACTGGTATGTGGCAAGCCGTTGGTGCAGAAGTTATTGATCTGGATGTAAAACATCATGATGACGTACTTGCAGCGACCAGTCATTTACCACATATGTTGGCCTATGCATTGGTTGATTGTCTTGCCGGACTACAGGAGAGTGACGAGATCTTTAAATATGCTGCGGGTGGTTTTGCTGACTTTACACGGATTGCATCGAGTAGCCCTGAGATGTGGCATGACATCTGTTTTTCCAATCGTGATGCACTATTAAAATCATTAGAACTCTTTTCTGAACATATCAACCAGATTAAAGATGCTATTGAAAAATCAGACAGTGAACGATTATTGGAAATTTTTAAACGCGCCAAACAAGCTAGAGACAAGTTCGCTAAATCCAGAAATCAGTTAGATAATAATACTGAATAAACATCGTAGCAGCATGAGTTCAAACAACCGTTCCAGCTTTCAGATTAAACCGGGTGGTGCAATCACTGGTCGAATAACTGTGCCTGGAGATAAATCCATATCACACCGCGCATTAATGCTGGGCGCCATCGCTGAAGGTGAAACGACGATTCAAGGTTTTCTGCAAGGCGAAGATACATTGGCAACCGCCAAGGCCTTTCAACAGATGGGTGTTGAAATTGAGAATGATGGAAACCTTGTTCGCGTAAAAGGTGTTGGTCTACAGGGTTTGCACGCACACAATAAAGCATTAGATCTTGGTAACTCTGGCACTTCGGTTCGACTACTGGCGGGTTTATTATCGGGCCAATCATTTGATTCGGAATTGATTGGTGACAAGTCCTTAATGACAAGACCCATGCTTCGTATCATCGAACCATTACGAACAATGAATGCTGATATTAGTTGTTCTGATAATGGAACTCTGCCAATAACAATAACAGGTGGGCATCAGTTAGAAGGAATTCACTACGAATTACCAGTAGCCAGCGCTCAATTAAAATCATGTTTATTATTAGCCGGGCTTTATGCCGAAGGGACAACAACTATCATCGAGAAGGAAGCGACTCGGGATCATACAGAGCGAATGCTAGCTACCTTTTCACATCCGCTAAATAAATCGGCTAATAAAATATTTTGTAACAAGGCAGATAGGCTAATCGGGACTGACGTGATAATCCCGGCAGATTTTTCTTCAGCTGCATTTTTTATTGTGGCGGCAACATTGGCTCCCGGTTCTGATGTGGTATTGGAAAATGTAGGCGTTAATCCGACGCGTAATTCCATGTTAAAGATTATGCAGTTGATGGGAGCCGATATAGAACTCCTAAATGAACGGCAACAATCTGGTGAACCCATGGCTGACATTCATATAAAAAGTAGTCAGTTGCATGGGATAGCTATTCCAGAAGAACTTGTTTCTATAGCGATAGATGAATTTCCGGTCGTATTAATTGCCGCCGCCGGTGCCAGAGGAGAGACACGTTTAACTGGCGCTGCTGAATTGCGTGTTAAGGAAAGTGACCGTATTCAATCCATGTTGGATGGTTTTATTGCGACAGGTATTCAGGCCGAGGCCACAGATGATGGCATGATTATCGAAGGTGGTGCATTCAAAGGCGGTATTATTCATAGTCATGGCGATCATCGTATAGCGATGGCTTTTGCCGTTGCAGGGATGATCTCAAATGAAGCCATTTTAATTAATGATTGCGAAAATGTAGCGACCTCATTCCCTGGGTTTGTTGAACTAGCACAACAAGCCGGTATGGATATTGATATCCTGAAATCCTAAGTTGGACTCGTTTGCACCGTGAATCATTTACAAAGAACGGCATGTTAAGGGTGCATTTTTTTAGGTTCAGTTACGCCGACTAGAAAGCCGCACATAGTTATGTACAGGACGTACAGTATGCTGGTTTTGCAGGAGCAAAATCCAGCCATTCTACGTAAGGCTTTTGCTGTCAAGTAAATGGGCCTAAAAAAACGTGCGATCAAATGAGTAGGCGGTATCATTAACCAGGTAGTTACTTAATATGTTAAAAAAGGTCTAGATTAAAATTTATGCTCATGATTTATGGCTGGTCAACTAAGGACTTCAGGATTAATGTCTGATGTACCCATAATTACCGTCGATGGTCCAAGTGGCACCGGAAAAGGCACGATCTGTAGCTATCTTACAGATTGGTTGCAATGGCATTTACTGGATAGTGGCGCGCTTTACCGTGTACTTGCCCTGGCGGCAGAAAAACATCAAATCAAGAGTAATGACGAGACAGGACTGGTGAACTTGGCAGAAAACTTGAATGTAGAATTCAAGGTTGCTGGAGCAGGATCCCTGATTGATGTGTTTCTCGATGGTGGCAGTATCACGAATGAAATACGTACTGAAATCTGTGGTAACGCTGCTTCTGTTATAGCGCCTATTGCAACTGTGCGCCAGGCCTTGCTTTCAAGGCAACGCGCGTTTCACCAGGCACCAGGTCTGGTTGCCGATGGTCGTGATATGGGTACGGTGGTTTTTCCTGAGGCAACATTAAAGATATTTTTGACCGCTAGCGCCGATGAGAGGGCTAAAAGGCGTTATAAACAGTTGAAGGGAAAGGGTATTAGTGCTAATCTCCGCGACCTTTCCGCTAGTATAGCCGAGCGAGATGAGCGTGATAGTACACGTGTAGTATCGCCATTGAAACCTGCGGAAGGTGCAATTGTCGTTGATACGAGTACGCTTGATATTGATGAAGCCGTGGTAAAAATTTCAGAATTGGTTGTCAAAAAAATTCCGAGATTGCCAAGAATTAATTAAACACAGGGTGGTTGATTACTCGCGATGAGTTGTTAGCCGAAGATTAACTTAACAGTAGTAATCCTTGCAGTAGTCATTAGCAGGATTCAGGAATTACCTTTCATGAGCGAGAGTTTTGCCGAATTATTTGAACAGAGCCAAATAGAAAAGAAAATGCATCCCGGCGCCATAATCAGTGCCACGGTCGTAGACGTCACATCCGATACCATCATTGTCAATGCTGGTCTTAAATCCGAAGGAATCATCCCAATAGATCAATTTTATGACGAGCATGGTGAGCTCGAAGTTGCCCTTGGCGACGAAGTTGATGTTGCTCTTGATTCTATCGAAGATGGATATGGTGTAACCCGCCTCTCGCGTGAAAAAGCAAAACGTAAGATTGCCTGGACAGTACTAGAAAAGGCTCATGAAGCTAATGCAACCGTCATTGGTGTTATCACTGAGCGAGTAAAAGGTGGTTTTACTGTTGATGTTGACAAGGTACGTGCATTTTTACCGGGCTCATTGGTAGATGTACGACCCGTACGTGATACCTCTTATCTGGAAGGAAAGCCTCTTGAATTTAAAGTTATCAAGATCGACCAGAAACGAAATAATGTTGTTGTTTCCCGTCGCGCAGTCGTCGAAAATGAAAGCAGTGTTGAGCGCGATGCATTGCTTGCGTCATTAAAAGAAGGTGCTCTGGTCAAAGGTGTGGTTAAAAACCTGACTGATTACGGTGCGTTTCTTGATTTGGGTGGTATCGATGGTCTTCTGCATATCACAGAGATGGCCTGGAAGCGTGTTAAGAACCCAAGCGAGATCGTCAATATTGGTGACGAGATAGAAGTTAAGGTATTGAAATATGATCGCGAAAAGAATCGCGTATCTCTTGGACTGAAACAAATGGGTGAAGATCCATGGTTAGATTTAACCCGCCGTTATCCCGAAGGCGCTCGTTTACATGGCACGGTAACCAATCTGGCAGATTATGGTTGTTTCATAGAATTGGAGGAAGGTGTTGAAGGTCTGGTACACGTCTCTGAAATGGACTGGACCAATAAGAACGTACATCCTTCTAAATTGGTTCATGTTGGGCAGGAATGCGATGTTATTATTCTCGATATCGACCAGGAACGCCGCCGTATCTCTCTTGGCATGAAACAATGTCAGTCAAATCCATGGGAGCAATTCGCAGCTACGCATAATAAGGGCGACCGTGTTGTAGGTATCATCAAATCTATTACTGACTTCGGTATTTTTATCGGACTTGATGGTGGCATTGATGGTTTGGTTCACTTATCAGATGTTTCATGGGCAGATAATGCTGATGAATCAATCCGTAGTTTTAGCAAGGGTGAAGAAGTTGAAACCGTTGTTCTTGCTGTTGATGCGGAACGTGAACGAATTTCTCTCGGTGTTAAGCAACTGGAAAGAGATCCTTTCTCAAGCTTTGTTGCCGAGAATCAAAAAGGCTCAATTGTTAAAGGTATTGCACAAAGCGTTGACTTGAAATTCGTCACCATAGGATTGGGTGATGGTGTTGAAGGAACCCTGAAGGCCAGTGAAATTTCATTGGAAAAAGAGGTTGACGATGCACGTGCTGTTATCAAGGAAGGGGAAGAAATTGAGGTCAAGATTACTGCAATTGACCGTAAAAAACGCACAATTAACCTGTCAATCAAGGCAAAAGAGTCTGATGATGAGCAGACGACTGTTAAGGAATATGCACCAGAGACGGGCGGTGTAGCCAAATTGGGCGATCTTTTGAAGGAACATTTGGATAATAATTAAAAATTGCTGTTACAAGTTGCCTATCTTCTGATAGGATTTAGGAATAATAACAATGGCTTGGACGTGTATGGACTAGGGATCTGAACACAATAACCAAAATAACAAGCATGACAAAATCTGAACTTATCGAAATACTGGCAAGGCGGCAATCTCAATTGGCCTATAAGGATGTTGAGCTGGCAGTCAAAACGATACTCGAACATATGTCCGGTACGCTTGCAAATGGAGAGCGTATCGAGATTCGAGGGTTTGGTAGTTTTTCCTTGCATTACCGCCCGCCAAGGGTCGGTCGTAATCCAAAATCTGGTGAACCCGTATCATTACCTGCTAAACACGTTCCACATTTCAAGCCTGGTAAGCAGATGCGTGAAAGGGTAAATAACTGTAATAGCCCGATTTCTGAATAATTTTTCCAATTCGCTCTGTTTTTTCTCTGTTCCATCTGTTGTGATTCTTGTCATGGTCTATCAGACTATCTATCGTGGCCGATAAAGGTTAATTGAATCTGAATAGATATAAATTCTGGAGATCTGTATGTCCCGTATTGCCCAATTGATTCTTGTATTTATTATTTTGTTAGTTGGATTAGCATTTCACCTGAAAAACAATCAACTAATAGAATTAAATTATTATGTTGGAGCGATTGAATTACCTGCTTCATTAATAGTTGTATTAGTACTGTGTCTTGGCGCGTTTCTCGGAGTGTTAGCAAGTCTGCCAATTATTATAAAATTGAAACAACAAAAGCATAGGCTCGAGAAACAGATAAAAAATAGCGAAAAAGAGATCAACAATCTTCGTGTCATGCCAGTCAAGGACTAACTGAGGGCTAATAATGTCTCAAGAGTTGAATTTTCTATGGCTATTATTACCCATTGCTGCATTGAGTGGTTGGTGGATAGGTCAGCGCGTTTCTATTTCTAAAGATAAAAATTCTTTAAAGACAATCAATCCTGAATATTTCAAGGGATTAAATTTTGTATTAAATGAACAGCCCGATAAGGCAATTGAAGTGTTTATTCGTATGCTTGAGGTCGATAGTGAAACAGTAGAAACACACCTTGCACTTGGGAATCTGTTTCGCAGACGTGGCGAAGTCGATCGCGCAATTCGAATTCATCAAAATCTGATTGCAAGACCCACGTTGAACCGTGAACAACGTGCCCATGCCCTGGTTGAACTTGGTATGGATTATATGCGTTCCGGATTACTGGATCGGGCAGAGGGTTTATTTCTTGAATTGGTCGATTCAGGGATGCATATGAATCAGGCCTACACAGAATTATTAGAGATATACCAACAGGAAAAGGATTGGAAGAATGCAATCATCGTTGCCAAAAAACTTGAAGTCGTTTCTGGAAATTCATTGAATCCAGTTATTGCACAGTTCTTTTGTGAAGGTGCAGAATCTGCCCTTAATGAAGGTGATATGCGTACTGTAAAAGATAAAATACGTCGAGCAATGAGTTTTGACCTGAACTGTGTGCGTGCCAGTTTGATCGAGGCGCAAATGTATCAGCAAATAGGAAAAACAAAGCTGGCGATCAAGTCATATAAACGGGTTGAGTCACAGGATAGTGATTATATCACCGAGATAATTAGGCCATTATTTGAATGTTATCGAAAGCTTGATCGCGTTGACGAATTTGTCGAATACCTGAGAACCCTGGTCAATATATATGGTGGTATCAGTACATTATTAATGCTGACAGAATTAATTGCTGAACGTGAAGGTGAAAATGCAGCAATTCATTTTATATCAGATGAATTAAAAAATAGGCCCACGGTCAAAGGTGTTGATCGATTAATAGCATACACGCTATCAAAATCTGAAGGTGAAACACATGAACACCTTAAAACTATTAAGGAGCTAACAGGCCAATTAATCGATGGTAGAGCAATGTATAAATGCAATAGTTGTGGTTTCGACGCAAAATCACTTCATTGGTCATGTCCTGGATGTAAACATTGGGATACAGTTAAACCTGTTTTCGGAGTTGCCGGTGAGTAATAGTAGAGTAATCGTTTCACTTGACTTTCCTGATGCTAAACAAGCATTAGATCTTTGTCAGAAACTGGAACCAGAAAGTTGCAAGCTTAAAATTGGCAAAGAACTTTTTACCCGGGAAGGGCCTGCTTTAGTTGATCAATTAATCAACTCGAATTTCGATATTTTTCTGGATCTTAAATATCATGATATTCCTAATACCGTTGCCAGCGCTTGTCGTGCTGCCGCAGATTTAGGTGTATGGATGTTGAATGTTCATGCTTCTGGTGGTCGGGCCATGCTGGAAGCGGCTCGAGAAGCAATTGATAAATCATCAAACAGTCCTTTGTTGATAGCAGTAACTGTATTGACCAGCATGTCTGCAAATGATTTAAGTGAGTTAGACATATCCGGATCTGTTGAAGATCATGTCTTGCTATTGGCTAATTTAGCCAGATCATCAGGGGTGGATGGTGTAGTTTGTTCGGCCATGGAAGCTAATCGCTTAAGTGCTGAATTGGGCAAAGAATTTTGTCTGGTTACCCCCGGAATTCGACCCGTTGATTCAAATAGCGATGATCAGAAGCGTGTCATGACACCAGTTGAAGCGATCAATGCCGGTAGTCATTATCTTGTTATTGGTCGACCGATAACCCGTGCCGGTGATCCTCTTGCTGTCTTGAATGCAATTAACGCTGACATCTTAGAGCACCTCTAAAAATGAACTTTTTCCGCGATTGCTGCGTTAACTCCGTGCTCGAATCCTCATGTATTAATTATACACTGCGGTTCTGTGCTCGGCGCTTCCTTGCACTCACAAAAAAATTGCTATTTTTAGAGGTACTCTGAAGTAATAAAGAGTTATTTATCCTAATGTCAGTGTCTATACGACAAAATGTCTTGTCACCCAAACTGCCCGAATCAGGTCAGGCAAAAATAGGCTGGTCCCGGTTATATGGGAGTGCAAAATCTCTTGCCATTGCTAATATGGCAACACAAACGCAAAAACCGATCGTTGTCATTACAGCAGATACGATTAGTGCAGTTAACCTGATTAATGAACTTAATGTTTATATAAACAATTCAAATTCAAACCCGACAGTAACTTTTCCGGATTGGGAAACCTTACCTTACGATCTTTTTTCTCCCTATCAGGATATTATTTCCGATCGCTTACAAACATTATTTAATTTACCTGCTCTGGAGCAGGGTATTCTGGTTGTCCCCATTACGACTGTAATGCACCGTTTATTGCCGAGGGATTATTTACTGGCTAATAGTCTGGTGTTAGATGTGGGTCAGACAATAAAACTTGAGGAATTTAGAAAACAATTAAATCAACAAGGTTATCGCTTTGTAGACCAGGTAACCGAGCACGGTGAAGTCTCAAAAAGAGGTTCCTTACTCGATATCTTTCCAATGGGGGCTATAAATCCTTATCGAATTGATTTGTTTGATGATGAGGTAGACAGCATACGCACTTTCGACATAGAGACGCAGCGCTCTATCGAAAAAGTTGAAGCAATACGTGTCTTGCCAGCACGCGAAATTGCACTAGTTGATGAAGGAATTGCGCGTTTCAGGGCAAATTGGCGTGCACGATTTGAAGGTAATCCAGGTCAATGTCCTATCTATCGTGATGTCAGTCAATCGCTCGCACCAGCAGGCATCGAATATTACATGCCATTGTTTTATGAAGAAACGAGCACCTTATTTGATTATGTACATGATGATTCCATAATGATTTTGGATGAAGGTGTTAAAGAATCTGCAGAATTATTCTGGAATGATATTGAATCGCGTTATGAACAGGGGCGTTACGATGTGGAAAGACCCATCTTGCCTCCACGCGATATTTTTCTAAATACAAATGATTTATATACTGTATTAAAACAATACCCCCAGATTCATATTGCGAATCTTTCAGCCGGTGCTGATTCTGGTTTTATTGAATATGACTCTGAGATGCCGACAAATCTTTCTATAGATGCCCGCGCTAAAGAGCCACTGGCATTGGTAAATCGTTTTCGGGATGAATTTAATGGTCGTGTATTGATTGCGGCAGAAACTCAAGGCCGCCGTGAGACGATCATGGAATTATTCAAGCAGCACGGTTTACCTGACAAGGTTGAAGATTGGGACAGGTTTCTTCAGGGCGACGTTGAATTTGGTATTGCCATCATGCCAATTGAACATGGCTTGATTATTCATGAACCGAATATCGCCATTATTACAGAGGCGCAATTATTTGGTGAACGGGTGATGCAACGACGTTTGCGTAAACGCAAACAACAAGATGCAGATGCCATTGTTCGAAATTTGACGGAATTAAGAATAGGTGCCCCGGTAGTACACGAAGATCATGGCGTAGGTCGTTATTGTGGTTTGATAACCATAGAAGCGGGTGGTATTCCGGGTGAGTTTATTCATCTTGAATATGCGGAAGGTGACAAACTTTATGTGCCGGTTGCGGCATTGGATCTAATCTCGCGTTATACTGGCGTTGATCCGGAACATGCGCCATTACATAAATTAGGCAGTGGTCAATGGCAAAAGGCGAGACGCAAAGCAGCCGAGAAAGTTTATGACGTTGCCGCAGAATTGTTAGAACTACATGCGCGGCGTGCAGCAAGACGAGGGCAGTCATATGAAATTGATCAAGACGCCTATCATGCCTTTACGCAAAACTTTCTCTTTGAAGAAACGCCAGGGCAGTATGATGCAATACAGGCCGTGATAGAAGATATGCGTGATATTAAACCTATGGACAGGCTTGTTTGTGGTGATGCCGGGTTTGGCAAAACGGAAGTTGCGATGCGCGCAGCTTTTATTGCGGTACAAAATAGTAAGCAGGTTGCCTTATTAGTGCCGACAACATTATTAGCGCAACAACATTACCAGAATTTCATTGATCGATTTTCTGATTGGCCGATACGGATTGAGTTGCTGTCTCGGTTTCGATCCAGGAAAGAACAGGATGTGGCTTTATCTGCTATGGCCGATGGTAAGGCTGATATTGTTATTGGTACGCATAAGTTGCTACAAAGTGATATTGACTTTAAAAATCTTGGTTTGGTTATCATCGATGAAGAACACCGTTTCGGTGTGCGTCAAAAAGAGAAATTTAAATCATTACGCGCTGAGATTGATGTGTTGACGCTAACAGCTACACCGATCCCAAGGACATTAAACATGGCCTTGTCTGATCTACGCGAGCTTTCTATTATTGCAACACCGCCAGCACGTCGGCTCGCAGTTAAGACATTTGTTCGAGAACGCAATGATGTTCTATTAAAGGAAGCCATGCTGCGTGAGATCAAACGTGGCGGCCAGATTTTCTATTTGCATAATGATGTAAAGACGATTGATAAAGCTGCAGAAGAAATAAGTAAACTCTTACCGGAAGCACGAGTGCAATTTGCACATGGCCAAATGCCTGAAAAAAATCTCGAATCGATTATGCTGGATTTTTATCATCGTCGTTTCAATGTATTGGTGTGTACAACCATTATAGAAACTGGCATCGACGTCCCAACTGCGAATACTATTATCATTAATCGCGCGGATAAGTTTGGTTTGGCTCAGCTATATCAATTACGTGGTCGAGTAGGTCGCTCACATCACCGTGCATATGCTTATTTAATCGTACCACCACGCAAGGTTATGACAGCAGATGCAGTCAAACGGCTAGAGGCTATAGAGGCACTGGAAGAATTGGGTATTGGATTTACCCTGGCAACACATGACCTTGAGATAAGAGGCGCAGGCGAAATCCTAGGTGAAGGACAAAGTGGTCATATTCAGGAGATTGGTTTTGGTCTGTATATGGAATTACTGGATAGAGC
>Ga0164320_10000669_pt1 | contig 11671 bp, 9 predicted proteins | sample GuaBasSediGuay11_FD_113736 | JGI IMG/M metagenome (GOLD analysis project Ga0164320, IMG submission 113736) | Subseafloor sediment microbial communities from Guaymas Basin, Gulf of California, Mexico - Guay11, Core 4567-28, 0-3 cm | ecosystem: Environmental > Aquatic > Marine > Hydrothermal vents...
CATAGATCGAGTTGTTGAGCATCAGGACGGTGAAGTCGATGTTCCTCCGAGCCGCGTGGATCAGGTGATTCCCTCCTATGGCTAGGCCGTCCCCGTCACCGGTGATCACCACGACTTCGAGGTCAGGCTTCGCGAGCTTCAATCCTGTCGCGAAGGCCGGCGCCCTTCCGTGAGTGCCATGCAGAGTGCAGAAGTCGACGTATCCGACCAGCCGGGAGCTGCATCCGATTCCGGCGACCATGGCAACCTTGTCCTGGTTGAGCTGCAACTGGTCAACGGCCTCGAGGAAGGATCTCAGCACTATGCCGTGAGCACAACCAGGACAAAGAACGTGGGGCATGGCCCATTCGCGGAGGTATGTCTTGACATCTGTCATGCATTCCCTCCATCGTGCTTGGCGAGCACTTCTCCGAGCACCGTCGGCGTGATCGGTTCGCCGTCAACGCGCAGGTGCCCGACGACGTCAGCTTCCCCACCAGCCGCTCGTTCGACCTCGCCGATGAGTTGACCGAGGTTCATCTCCGCGACAACGATCGTGTCGACCCGCTGCGCAGCCTCGGCGACCTGGGCCGACGGAAAGGGCCAGAGCGTCAGAGGCCTGACGAGTCCTGCCTTGATGCCATCTGCACGAGCCCGATCGACTGCCTCCTTGGCCGATCGGCCAACGATGCCATATGCGAAGATCGCGATCTCGGCGTCATCCATCATGTGTGTCTCGACTTCGATGATCTCATCTGTATGCGCCTCGATCTTGTGGTGCAAGCGATTGATCAGCGCCTCGGCCACCGACGAATCATCAGTGGGAAACCCGCGCGTGTCGTGTGCGAGACCGGTGACGTGGAAGCGATGGCCATCACCGAAGTTCGCCATCTCGGGCACGCCGTCCGGGGCAGCCTTCTTCGGCCAGAAGTCCTCCGTTGCGGCATCGGGGCGCACCCTGTCGACCACCGTTACCGAATCCGGCAGCACGACGCTCTCCCTCGTATGGCCGATGATCTCGTCGTACAGGAGGATCACAGGAGTGCGGAATCGCTCTGCAAGATTGAACGCCTTCACCGTGAGATCGAATACCTCACCAACAGAAGAGGGGGCGAGCACGATCGCGGGATGGTCACCATGGGTTCCCCATCTGGCCTGCATGACGTCTCCCTGGGACGGTGCCGTTGGCATCCCGGTGCTGGGACCGCCGCGCATGACATTCACGATGACACAGGGAACCTCAGCCATGGTTGCGAAGCCGATGTGCTCCTGCATGAGAGAGAAGCCGGGCCCGCTCGTTGCGGTCATCGCCTTCGATCCTGCGAGGGAAGCGCCGACGACAGCCGCAAGCGATGCGATCTCGTCCTCCATCTGGATGAAGACACCCCCTGCTTCCGGCAGGCGCCTCACCATGTGCTCGGCGATCTCGGAGGACGGTGTGATGGGGTAGCCGCCGTAGAAGTTGCATCCGACCGCGAGGGCACCCTTGACACACGCCTCGTTTCCCTGCACGAGAATGGCTTTGCTCATCGTGTCAACCCTCCGATCACCGCAGCTTCAGGGACAATCGCTTGGGCCCCGGGAGGCCGGATCGCGATGGCGAAGTCGGGGCACAACATCTCACACAATCTGCAGCCTGTGCATGCCTGTGCGTTCGTGATCGTCAACTCACCGTCGACGCTCACTGCAAGGCAGTACTCGGGGCAGACGCGGGAGCAGATGTCGCATCCCTTGCACCAATCGTGTCTGATGTCGATCTCATGTGGTCCGGAGAAACCCTCGGGATCAGGAGAAGGAGCTGGAATCTGGGCCATTGGAACGCTCCGCCCGGCCCTGAACGCCGCGAGGTTCACGTCCTGTGTGCCCTTTGGGACGAGCTTGCTGATCGCAGCCTCCCAATGAACATCATCTATGTCGAGGAAGGCAGCGACAGATCCAAGGATCACGCTGTTGGCAGCCCGCGTGTTGCCGAGCTCGGTCGCTGTCGACGAAGCGTCGATGAGGCGAGTCTTGAGACGGCGGTCACTGAAGAGATCTGCGTTGAATGCCGGATAATTCGTAGACCACGCACGCCTGTCGGTGCACGAACCAGGAGGAACGATCGTTCGAATGTCTGCGACGACTGCTCCACCGTCCCGAACGTATTCGACCCAGCGGATGGATTCCGCCCACTCGAAGGCAGCGAGCACCTCAGCGCTTCCTTTCTCCACGAGAGGGCTTTCGACATCGGATCCCCATCGGATGTGGCTGAACACGGACCCACCCCGTTGAGCCATTCCGTGAACCTCGCTCTGCTTGACGTCGTAACCCGCCCGCACGAGCGCATCAGCAACGATCATGCCTGCCAGGATCACACCCTGGCCACCAACCCCGGCGAGCAAGAGACCACGTGTGCCGTCAGTCATGGTCTGACTCCTCACCGACTCGCACCGGAATGATCGCGAGCGGTGGGCAGAGCTGGGCACACAACGTGCAACCCGTACACGTGACAGGGTCGATGACGACCTTGCGCCTTCCCTCGTAGGTTTCCTCAGACCAGACGATGGACGGACACCCAGCAGTCATGCAGGCCTGGCACGCCGTACAGGCGTCCGCGACTACTTGGTACGGGGTATCCCTGACCTTCGTCGGGGCTTCGACACATGGACGGTTCGTGATCACAACGGAAGGCCCGACATGGGCAATCGCTCCTTCGATGGCGCTGAAGGTGGCCCCCATGTCGTATGGATCGATGACACGAATGTCTCTGACGCCGAGGGACTCACACAGTCCGACCAGGTCGACGGGTGTCACCTCCGATCCCTGAAGGGTGGTTCCCGTGCCGGGATGTTCCTGCCCGCCGGTCATCGCAGTCGTCCCGTTGTCGAGAATCAGCACGGTGATGTTCGCCTGGCTGTACACGGCATCGGCTAGACCAGGGATCCCGCCGTGTAGGAACGTCGAGTCACCGACGGTCGCGACAACGGGGCCATCTGCGCCGCCGGACGCGGCCATTCCGACGGCCATCCCGATGCTGCTGCCCATTGCAATGCACGTGTCCATTGCCGAGAGGGGTTGAAGAGCTGCAAGCGTGTAGCAGCCGATATCGCCTGTGACGACAGCGCCGAGGCGTTTGAGAGCGAGAAAGGGCGGAGTGTGGGGGCACCCCGGACACAGGAGCGGGGGCCTGGCAACCGTGGACGGGGCCGGCTCTATCGAGATCTGTTTGGGAAGGATCCCGGCCTCGGAGAAGCCCTTGCGAACGGCGTCGGGGCTCAGTTCGCCGATCTGGGGAAAGAGAGGCTTGCCCTCCACGTCGATGCCGGCGGCGAGGAGGTCGTTCTCCACCCACGGGTCGAGTTCCTCAACCACGAAGAGCCTGTCAACAGATCGAGCGAAATCCCTGACTCGCTCGATGGGAAGCGGGTAGCTCATGCCGAGTTTGAGAACCCTTGCGTCGGGAAGTACCTCTCTGACGTAGTGGTGGGCTATGCCTGAGGTCACGACACCGAATTCGCTGCCAGTCCCTGACTCGGAAGAGAGCGGACTCCCCTCAACGTATTTCGAGAGGCGATCGAGGCGTTCGAGAAGCACGGGGCGCCGAGTGCGGGCGTGGCCAGGGATCATGACGTATTTCTGAGGGTCGCGATCGAACCCGACCACCGGCTTCTCAGTCCTTGGCCCAAGCTCGACAACACCACGATTGTGCGAAACACGTGTTGTCGTACGAACGATGACCGGAGTGTCGAACTCCTCGGAGATGTCGAACGCGAGTGCCGTGAACGTCTTCGCCTCGGCACTGTCACTTGGCTCGAGCAGCGGGACGCGAGCCATCCGCGCATACGCACGGGTGTCCTGCTCATTCTGGGAACTGTGCATACCGGGATCGTCTGCGACCACGATCACGAGACCGGCCCCGACCCCTGTATAGGCCATGGTCATGAACGTGTCCGCAGCAACGTTGAGGCCAACGTGCTTCATCGTTGTCAGAACCCTGACCCCTCCAAGGGACGCACCGAGAGCCACATCGAGTGCCACTTTCTCATTCGTCGACCAGCGAACATCCATGTCGGCGCGGGCGGCGATGGATTCGAGGATCTCGGTGCTCGGCGTCCCCGGATAGCCAACCGCGATGAGCGCACCGGCCTCAACGGCTCCGCGAGCCACTGCCTCGTTACCGGAAAGGAGAACGCTCCTTCGGTCATCCACGCGAGGTTCGACGTCGAGTGTCACAGTGCTCGAGAGGTGCTCAGCAGTTCAAGGATCTCGGACTCAACCAAGACGTGGTCCGATGTCTTGGCAGCAGCAAGGATCTTGTCGACCGTCGGCTCGTCGCATATATGCCCACGCTTGTCCAACCACGCCACGACGTTGGCCTTGCCACTCATCGGGCCAACGGAAATCTCCTGTTCGCGCCCAAGCTCGTCCGCGGGAACCCCGCTGTAGATCCTGTTCGCAAGCCACGTGTCACCCGTTCGGAGCGCCTTGAGAACCGCTGCGGCGTGGACGCCCGTACTGGTCTCGAAGGCATCCTTCCCGATGCCGGGACAGTTGTTGGGTATGGGCGTGCTCGTCGCCTTTGAGATCGCCTCACAGTACGCAGGCAATCCCTGCAGGTCCGTGTCAAGCCATCCGAGGAGTTTCAGGTTCACAAGAAGCATCTCCATGGGCGTGTTCCCGACACGCTCGCCGATGCCGAGCCCGCAACCGTGAACGCGGTCCGCACCGGCAGACAGCGCTGCGAGTGAGTTGATCACGCTGAGATTCCGATCCCGATGTCCGTGCCAATCGATCTTCACGTCTTCGCCGGACTCCTCGACTATCTCCTTCGCAAGAGTCACGAGCGCACGAACGCCCCACGGCGTCGCATGGCCGACGGTGTCCGCAAGACAGATACGACTTGCACCAGCCTCGATGGCTGCCGTGTACACCCGCGTCAGGACATCTGGTCGAGCCCTCGTCGTGTCCTCGGTGACATACATGACCTCAAGGCCTTGCTTCCGGGCGAGGTTGACGGCGTCAACGGTTGTCCGCACGAGAAAGTCTGCGTCCCAACCCTCGACGAACTGGCGGATCGGACTCGAGCCGAGAAACAACGCTGCCTCGATCGCCACACCGGAGCGCTGCTGAGCCTCGGCAATCGGCAGGATGTCGGACTCATGCGTACGACCTGCACAGTTCGCCTCGATGTTGAATCCCTCGCTTTCGATCTCCTCGGCAAGGGCCACGACATGGTCGAGCACAACGGGATCAGCACCCGGGTACCCGAGATCTGCCGCGTGGACGCCAAGTCCAGCCATCCGATGGAGGATGTCCAGCTTCTCGTCGAGATTCGGTTGGCGGACGGAAGGGCTCTGCAAACCGTCACGCAAGGTCTCGTCGTCGATCTCCACATCGCCGGGTGAGGCAATGCTTCCCTCCCCGATCTTGTTCCAGTCGTAGAGCAGTTCCTCTTCCCTGCTGATGTTCTCGTCTCCTTGCACCACGTCTGTACCTCCTTGGATACCGAGCCGTCCGGAGCCAAGCCGTCCGGCCGGTCGGTTGGCTCGATGACAGGTTCACAGCGACTCGTCCCGCTGGCAATCCGGCTCCTGTGTCATTTTCATGATGCGAATACATCACTCTCGAGGCTCAATCGCCAGATCTGGAGCACCGCCGAGCGTGCGGGTCAAATCCATGTAACATCGCTGCATCACACAAATGGAGCCGGTGGCCCATTGACGGAGACATGTCCTGCGGTCCACACTCGATGTAGACGACCGAACGGCCGGACGGTTGCGCGCTCTCTGCATCGCACCGTCGCGAAGGCCTGCCCATGAAGGAGGAGAATTGACCACAACCGTGATCGAAGAGTCGTTCCGACCGGGTGAACTCGAGGTACGACCGGACGGAACAGGGAACCTCCTCGGCAGCCGATGCCGATCGTGTGGCGCCCACTTCTTCCCAACTCGCGAAGCCTGCGCAGGGTGTCTCAGCCAGGACCTCGACGCCGTCAAGTTCTCAACCGAGGGAGTCCTCTACACGTACTCGGTGGTGAGGCAATCAACACCGGCCTTCGAGGTTCCCTATGCCATCGGATACGTGGATTTCCCTGAGGGCGTCCGCATCATGGGCCAGATCGCTGGTCTGGAATTCGACGAGATCACCATCGGCATGCCCATGACGCTCTCGCTCGAGCCCTTCGGCGAGAACGAGGAGGGAGACCCCCTCACTGGCTACCGATTCCGACCCGCGGAGGTAACAAATGACTGACGTGCACGTCGTCGGGGTCGGCATGACCCGCTTCGGGAAGCATCCCGACAAGGACGCAACAGACCTCGGGGCCGCCGCCCTTCTCGAGGCGGTCGCTGACGCCGGTATCGACCCCCGAATCATCGAGTCCGCCTATGTCGGTCACGTGTTCCAGGGCATGGTGACAGGGCAACGAATCCTCGCGCAGGTTGGGCTTGCCGGCCTTCCGCTCTCCAATGTGGAGAACGCTTGCAGCAGCGGTGCTACAGCGATCAGGGAGGCGTCACTCGCCATTCGGGCAGGTGAGAACGACGTCGTCGTTGCCGTAGGTACCGAACATCTCACGAGCAAATTCTCAGGGGCGCTCACACCGGATCCGAGCGACCCGGAGGCCGCTGTCGGGGCAACGATGCCAGGCGTGTACGCGATGCGAGCGACACGGTACATGGAGGACCACGGGATGACGAGGGAGCAGCTGGCCCTGATCCCTGTCAAGAACAAGGCGAACGCTGCACGCAACCCACTCGCCCACTTCCGCAAGGAGATCACCGTTGCCGATGTCCTCGAGTCGCGCCCGATCGCAGACCCGCTCAATCTGCACGATTGCTCGCCCGTCACTGACGGTGCGGCAGCAGTGATCGTGATGAGCGACAGGGCGGCGAAGAAGTACGCAAACGGCAGGGGTGTCAGGCTCGCCGCATCGGCCCTGCGATCGGGTTCCGTCGATGTCACTCCGACTTCGATGACCTTCGAGCCACTCACATGGGCAACCGCACAAGATGCATACGAGAGAGCCGGCATCGGTCCAGACGAAGTGGACTTCGCGGAGGTTCACGACTGCTTCAGCATTGCTGAGGTGCTCAGGGTCGAAGGCCTCGGACTCTTCGAGCAGGGAAGTTATCCATGGGCAGTCGAGCGTGGCGAAGCTGACATCAACGGAAGGCTCCCAATCAACCCGAGCGGTGGCCTCATCGGGAAGGGTCATCCCTTGGGAGGAACAGGCGTCGCCCAGGTCGTGGAACTCGTGAGACAATTGAGGGGCGAAGCTGGCGACCGCCAGATCGAAGGAGCAAAGGTCGGGCTCGCCCACTGTCGGGGAGGAAAGGCCGTCGGCATCGAAGGAGCTGCGTGCACGGTACAGATCTTGATTCGTTGAATTCAGCGCCAGACGAGCAGATGACCATTCCCTTCGTGTTGATGCGCGGTGGGACGAGCAAGGCCGTGTTTCTGCGCTCTGACACGCTCCCGCACGACGCGAAGCAGAGGGACATGGTGATCCTGTCACTGTTCGGTAGCCCTGATCCGCGACAGGTGGATGGTCTCGGCGGGGCGGATCTGCTCACGAGCAAACTGGCGATCATCGATGCGCCCAGCCGACCTGATGCCGACCTGGACTACACCTTCGCCCAGGTGAGCATCACGGAGCCAGTGGTCGACTACGACATCAACTGCGGCAACATCTCTGCAGCCGTTGGTGCCTACGCAATCGACGAAGGGATCGTTCCGGTAGTAGGACCCACAACAACGGTCAGAATCCACAACACCAACACAGGGCGCGTGCTCCTGGCGGAGGTGCCAATCGTGGACGGCGCCGCCGCTGTCGAAGGCACCTATGCGGTACACGGGGTGCCGGGCACCGGAGCGCCGATCGCCCTCGACTTCGCCCAGACGGCCGGAGGCATCACCGGGCAGCTTCTTCCAACAAACAACGAGATCGATGTGCTCGAGACGGCCATCGGACCCATCGAGGCCACGATCATCGATTTGGCGAACCTCACGGTGTTCGTCCGCGCTGAGGCGGTCGGCATGACCGGCACGGAGGGACCGGCTGACTTCACCGAGGAACACCTCGGTTCCGTGACAGCCGTCAAGGAAGCAGCTGCAGAGTTACTCGGCATGCCGACCGATGGGCTCACACCTGTACCGGCGATCGTGTCCCCTCCAGCGTCGTACACCAGCTACGCAACCGGCCATGAAGTAACATCGCACGATGTCGATCTTGTCGCCCGAGTGGTCGGTGGCAGACCAGCGGTACTTCACAAGGCATACCCGGGAACGCTTGCTGCGTGCACGGGTGTTGCCGCACGCATGGACGGCACGACAGTGAACGCCGTCACAAGGCGGGACCGGAGAATCCTCGATCAGATCAGTATCGGACACACTTCGGGTGTGATGCCCGTCTCTGCGCGCGTGAGCCGAGCAGCCGAGAAGTGGATCGTTGATGAAGCCACGTATCACCGGACCGCACGTCGGCTCGCCGAGGGAACGGCATATGTTCGCAACAGCGCCGTTGCGCCTGTAACCATTCAACGATGACAGAACAGGCCATCACGATCCCGATCAACGGTGAGGAACATCGCCTCCTTGTGTCTTCCAACCGGACCTTGCTCGAGGTTCTCCGCTGGGATCTCGATATGACCGGTACGAAACACGGGTGCGACCTCGGCGAATGTGGGGCTTGCACCGTACTTCTCGACGGTCATCCCGTACTTGCGTGCCTCACGCTTGCTTGTCAGGTCGATGGACGCGATGTCACAACGATCGAGGGTCTGTCGGACGGACGAGTCCCTGATGCGTTGCAGACAACCTTCGCCGAACTCGGCGCAGCACAATGCGGGTACTGCACACCCGGCATGATCCTTTCGGCCAGATCTCTCCTCAACGACAACACCGACCCAACGACCGACGAGATCAATCAGGCCCTCTCGGGAAACCTGTGCCGATGCACAGGGTATGTCAAGATCATCGACGCCGTTCATCTTGCTGCGTCACGCAGTTCTGACTGATGGAGGGCACCCACACCGTCATCGGCAGGCGTGCGCCACGAGTTGACGCGATGGAACAGACCACGGGTCGGGTCAAGTACGTGGACGATGAGACGCTTCCGGGAATGCTTGTCGGGCGCCACCTTGCAAGCACGCACGCACACGCCGTCATATCGAGCATCGACACGAGTCGTGCGGAAAGTTTGGAGGGTGTGCGAGCGGTGATCACGGGGGCAGACCTCCCGATCACCTATGGCATACTCCCGATCAGCCAGGACGAGAACGCCCTTGCGATCGATCGCGTTCGATACATCGGTGAACCTGTGGCCGCTGTGGCCGCTGTCGACGTTGCGACCGCACAGCGAGCCCTGGATCTCATCGATGTTCGATACGAGCCACTTGATGAGGTGGTGACACTCGACGATGGCCTCGCTGATGATTTTCCCCTGATCCACGGAGAGGGCCTTGGACAGAACCTGCACAGATCTGCGGCACTCGAGTTCGGGGATGTAGATGAGGGTCTTGGTGCAGCCGACCTCGTACGCGAAGACGTGTTCCTGTTCAGAGGAAATACCCACGCTGCACTCGAGACCCACGCTGCGTTGGCTTCCTTCAGCGGGGAGGGGAAGTTGACGCTGCGATCATCCACCCAGGTTCCCCACTACGTCCATCGCACACTCGAGAAGGTGCTCGAACTGCCATCGGGCCGCATCAGGGTGATCGCCCCCCACGTGGGTGGTGGGTTTGGTGGCAAGACGGATCCGTTCTCCCACGAGATCACTGCGTGCAAGCTCTCGATGGTCACCGGTCAGCCTGTCAAGATCACCCTGAGCCGCGAGGAGGTCTTCTATGCACACAGGGGGCGACACCCCGTCCTCATGTGGGTCAAGACCGGATTCGAAAGCAACGGCAGGATCACCGCGATGCACTTCAGAACGTATCTCGACGGAGGTGCCTACGGGAGCTACGGAGTCGCAACGCTGTACTACACCGGCGCTCTCCAGACCTCGACGTACCGGATACCGAATTACCGCTTCGAAGGTGTCAGGGTGTTCACGAACAAGCCTGCCTGCGGGCCGAAACGGGGACACGGAACGCCACAACCACGGTTCGCTCTCGAGTGCCAACTCGACAAGGCTGCGGAGGATCTTGGTCTCGACCCGATTGCTATTCGTCACGTCAACGCCGTCGAGCCCGACTCGATGACGGTCAACCATCTCCGCATCACGAGCTGCGGGCTCACAGAGTGCATCGATCGGGTTGTGGAAGCATCGGGATTCTCCGCAAAGCATGGACAGCTTCCGCGTGGCCGCGGCGTCGGCTTCGCCGTGGGCGCGTACATGTCCGGGGCAGGACTCCCGATCTACTGGAATGACATGCCACAGTCCGAAGTACAGATCAAGGTGGATCGTGGGGGCGGAGTCACGGTCTACTCGATGGCTGCCGATATCGGTCAGGGCTCCACCTCGATGCTTGCCACCGTGGTGGCTGAGCGGCTCGGGCTCGATCCGCCAGACATGAACATGGTTACTGCGGACACTGATCTGACACCCGTGGATCTCGGAAGCTACTCGTCAAGGGTCACGTTCATGGCAGGAAACGCCGCCCTCGAGGCAGCCGACAAGGTCAGGAGCCGAGTGTTCGCCGCGGTCGCAGACAAGCTCGAGATCGAACCGGAAGATCTCGTTGCAGAGCATGGCCGAATCGAGATGGGAGCCGACCGTGGGAGTGGCATGTCGTGGCCGGATGGCGTCCGCCTTGCGATTGCCACTGGCGGACCGCTCATTGAGTCCGGCAGCTATCGATCTCCCGACCTGGCAGGCCCATATCGTGGCTCGGGCGTCGGCATATCACCCGCGTACAGCTACTCGGCATGCGTTGTCGAACTCGACTGTGACCCCGAAACGGGCATGGTCAGCGTTGACAGGGTGTGGCTTGCACACGACATCGGCAAGGCCATCAACCCCATGCTGGCTGAGGGACAGATCGAGGGTGGCGTCTATATGGGACTCGGCGAAGCTCTCTTTGAAGATCATGCCTTCCGCGGAACGCTGCACAGAGGTCCCTCGTTCCTCGACTACAAGACTCCAACCACCCTCGACATGCCTCCGGTCGAGTGCATCATTGTCGAGTCGGATGATCCTGAAGGTCCATTTGGAGCGAAGGAAGTCGGCCAGGGTCCCCTCCTCCCGGTGATCCCAGCGGTCGCAAACGCGATCCATGACGCTCTTGGCGTGAGAATCGACGAAACACCCTTCACTCCGGACAGGATCGTGGCAGCAATGCGAGATGTCTCAAAGGGTGGAACGGGGCGAATCGGTCCAGACGAAACACCTGGATTCGAGTTCCCTCCCCTCACCCATGTTGAACCGCCCATTGGCTTCAGCACAGGAATCCACGCGTCATGACCATGCATCTCCCCACCTTCGAGTACGTGACACCCTCAACCCTCGACGAGGCAACATCGCTCCTCTCCGACACTGGCATCGACGTGGCGATCGTTGGAGGTGGGACGGACCTCGTTCCGAAGATGAAGCGCGGACAGACCTCGCCATCGACGCTCATGTCCCTGGCTCACATCGAAGAGATGCAAGGCATCCGAATCGACGCAGGGGGCAACTGCATCATCGGTGCATCGACCAGACTCAGCGACATAGCCGGGTCCCCACTCGTGCCGTCCGTCGTCTCCGATGCTGCGGCGGCCCTCGCATCCCCAC
>Ga0164320_10000670_pt1 | contig 11656 bp, 7 predicted proteins | sample GuaBasSediGuay11_FD_113736 | JGI IMG/M metagenome (GOLD analysis project Ga0164320, IMG submission 113736) | Subseafloor sediment microbial communities from Guaymas Basin, Gulf of California, Mexico - Guay11, Core 4567-28, 0-3 cm | ecosystem: Environmental > Aquatic > Marine > Hydrothermal vents...
CACCGAGTTCTGGCTCGGGTTCGAGGCATGGCGCTGGATGTTCTGGGTGGAAATGTTCCCTGCGACAATTTTTCTTGTCGCCTTGTTTTTTATTCCCGAGAGTCCGCGATACCTGGTTCTCACACGACGGCGTGATGAAGCAACGGCTGTGCTAACAAAGCTTATTGGTGCCGAAGAAGCGAAGCGGAAGGTCGAGGAGATTGACGGGTCGCTCGCAGCCGATCACCACAAACCGAGATTGCGAGACCTGCTCGATCCGAATACCAACAGAATTCGGCGCCTGGTCTGGGTTGGCATTGGACTGGCTACATTTCAACAACTCGTCGGTATAAACGTTGTGTTTTATTACGGCGCGGTCCTGTGGCAAGCAGTCGGATTTACTGAGAACGATGCGCTCCTGATCAATGTCGTGAGCGGCGCGTTGAGTATCGCCGCCGTTGTCGTCGCATTACTTTTGGTTGATCGCATAGGCCGCAAACCGCTGCTGCTCGTGGGTTCAATTGGCATGGCTATTTCGCTCGGTACCTTGGTCGTTGCGTTCGCGAATGCGACGACCGCGGCTGACGGCTCACTGACGCTTGAAGGTGTTTACGGTCCGCTGGCACTGGGTGCTGCCAATGTCTACGTCATTTTCTTCAACGCGTCCTGGGGCCCCGTGATGTGGGTGATGCTCGGCGAAATGTTCCCGAACCAGATTCGTGGGACCGGCCTCGCCGTAAGTGGTCTGTCCCAGTGGGGGTCGAATTTCGTAATAACAATATCGTTTCCGATATTGCTAGCCACCATTGGTCTGGCCGGGGCCTACGGTCTGTATACAGCAGGCGCGATTCTGTCGATCATTTTCGTGATCAAAATGGTCCACGAAACCCGGGGAATTGAGCTTGAGGACATGCAGGGTTAGGCGGTACCCCGACGTGCCTCAAGCTGCGTCCTGATTTCGTGGGCCTTTTCTTCCGTGATCGTGTATGACGCGACTGCCCAGATCGCGATTGCCGAGGCTACGAATGGCACAAAAATGTCAAATATACGCATCAGGAAAAGAGTGTGCGTCGACTGTTCAGTGCCTAATGCGACATCGAAGCCAGTCGCGTTTAGCAGGAATCCGCCACCGGCCAATGCCGCCGCCATGCCGAGTTTCACCACCCACCAGAATATCGACCCGTACATGCCCTCGCGTCGCTCATTCGTGTTGAGTTCGTCGGCATCGACCACATCTGCAACCATTGCTGGCATCAGAGCGACAAGGCAACCGAAACCGAAGGCGATCAGAGGCGCGGGTAACAGCAGCATCCAGGGAGTATCCGGGTTGTAGCAAAACCACTTGAGCAGATAGCCAAACATCGAAATGCCGGTCGTGACATAAAACGCACGTCGCTTGCCATACTTGGGACACAACCAGGTTATCAGGGCGATTATGAAGAAGGTTGAAAACCCACCGAGTGCTCCGGCATGTCCCGCCCACACCGCGCCCTGGTCGGTATCACCGCCAAATATGAAATAGATGATCACGTAAGTCTGGAAAGCTGCGATAAGCATGAAACCATTGAAGACCAGGAAGGTTGCGGCACAGAGCTTAAGGAATGGCTTGAACTTAAGTGACAATGCGAAACCGGCGAAGAATTCCCTGATCGCGCGCATCATTACAGTGCCGGCACTTTCAACGGCTGTACCGTTTTCTCGAGCCTCCTCGGCTGCTTTAGCAGCGAATCGCTCGCGGAGGAATATGGCAGGAAGTACGCCCACAACAGCCACGCTTGCTGCTATCACTATCGACAATCCGGCGGCACCATCGACCATATTGTCGAATAGTAATTTGCTGTTCATTATTGCGAGGAAGTAGGGCCCGATCACATAGGCAAGCTGGCCGATGAAGTTCTGCACACCCATCAGGCGTGTGCGCTCATGGTAGTCCGGCGTCAATTCGTAGCCCAATGCGACCCACGGCGTGGCAAACATTGTGTAAGCGAGGTAGAAAATTATCGACCCGCTCAGGCACCACCAAAAGTAGAAGGCTTCACTCATCCCGGCTGGCAATTGCCATAGCATCGCGAAGACAATTGCGACGGCAATTGCGCCACAGAAAATGTAGGGTCGTCGACGACCCCAGCGCGATCTGGTGTTATCCGAGATATACCCCATCAGTGGGTCGGTGATGGCATCCGTCAATCGAGGCAGGGCGCCGAGCAATCCCACCAGCGCAGGGTTCATTCCGAGGCCAAGATTGAGGACGATGACCATTCCTCCCATTGCATACGCAAGGATGTTATTTACGAACGCACCGGCGCCGAAAATGACTTTTTGAATAAACGGAATTCGGTCTTCGGGCGCTGTCTCGAAATGCTCTGCGTGGCTCATTCTGGTTATTCCCCCACCTTCCGTAACAAGGCGTATTTGTTATTCGAGCAATCGTCTATCAAATTGACAGCGCTGTCAAATATTGTTAGAAAGCTTTACGACCAATTGCCTGTTTATTTGTCACTCGCGAATACTGTGGCAGCTCGTCCGAAATTCGTCTTGTGGCCAGGTTCTATGGGCTACTGCTGATAACTAATATGAATGCACCTATGGCCGATCAAATGAGTAATCCCACGACAATTGAGGAACGCGCCAAAGCGTTGCTTCAAGAGATGACTCTGACGGAGAAGATCGGTCAGATGTGTCAGCTGAATGCGAGCGAAGGGTATGCGCCCGATTATCTGGCGGGTGATATACAGTCGGGTCGCTTGGGCTCCGTACTCAATGTGGTTGAGGTCAATGTGGTCAATGAATTACAGCGTATTGCCGTAGATGAGTCGCGTCTCGGCATCCCGTTGTTGGTCGGCCGCGATGTCATACACGGTTTTAAAACCATCATGCCCATTCCGCTCGGGCAGGCAGCTTCGGGGAACCCGGATAGTGTCAGGGAAGGCGCGCGTGTTGGAGCGCTTGAGGCGGCAACGACCGGTGTCAACTGGACGTTTGCCCCAATGATCGATATATCCCGAGATGCACGTTGGGGACGGATAGCCGAGAGTCTCGGCGAATGCGTCCTGTTAACCAGCGAACTCGCGGTTGCAATGGTTGAGGGGTTTCAGAGCGACGATCTGTCCGAGCCAGGCGCGATCGCGGCATGTGCCAAGCACTTCGCGGGATATGGTGCGGTGGAAAGTGGTCGTGACTATGCGACCACGAACATTCCGGAAACGAAATTGCGTAACGTCTATTTGCGGCCGTTCCATGCGGCTATAAACGCGGGCGTATCTACACTGATGACTTCGTTTTCCGATCTCAACGGTGTACCGGCTACTGGTAATGAATTTCTGTTACGGCAGGTATTGCGAGACGAATGGGAATTTGATGGTTTCGTCGTTAGCGACTGGGACTCGATCCGGCAACTGCAGGTCCATGGTCTGACGGAGAACGACAAGGAATCTGCATTCGAAGCTGTGACGGCGGGCGTGGACATGGAAATGGCAGGAGATGCCTACAGCAGCCATCTCGCTGAACTTGTCGAAGAGGGCCGAGTTAGTATCAGTGGTATAGACACCGCCGTAATGAATGTATTACGTACCAAGATTCGGCTCGGTCTGTTTGAAAAACCTTTCACAGATCCCGACGAGCTACCACCGATCGCGAACGGATGGGCAATGGAAACCGCCAAGCTGGCGGCGTTACAAAGTGTCGTCATGCTCAAGAATAATCACGCCGTATTGCCGCTGTCGGCGGACAAATTGGACTCGGTTGCCGTAATTGGACCCTTGGCTGATGCGCCGTACCAGCAGCTGGGTACCTGGATTTTCGATGGCGATGTTGATCTCAGTGTCACACCAATGCACGCGATCCATAGCCTGGTGGGCAGTGATGTCGACGTTCGCTACGTGCGTGCGATGGAGAATTCGCGCAGCAAGGTCAGTGCGGCATTCGACGATGCCCTGGAGATCGCCCGGGACTCGGATGTCACCATCCTGTTCCTTGGTGAGGAATCGATTCTGTCAGGAGAGGCTCATTCCCGCGCCGACATCAATTTGCCGGGTGACCAGGCGGAACTTGTACGTCGAATACGGGAAGCCGGCAAGCCGGTTGTCGCGGTAATTCAGGCGGGAAGACCGCTGACGCTAACCAACATTGTCGATCAGGTAGATGCGATCCTGTACGCCTGGCATCCAGGGACAATGGGCGGGCCGGCAATCGCAGAACTGTTGTTTGGTATTGAGTCGCCGTCCGGCAAGCTACCGGCGACATTTCCCCGCATGGTCGGCCAGATCCCCATCTACTACAGTCAAAAGAACTCGGGAAAACCGCCGTCGTGGGACAACGTCGCGCACATCGACAATATTGATTCACGAGCGCCACAGACCTCACTTGGCATGGCCGCATTTCATCTCGACACGTGTTTCACGCCTTTGTTCGCTTTCGGACACGGTTTGTCCTATGCGGCTTTCGATTACCAGCACATTCGCGCGAGTTCGCACCAGATTCGCCTGGGCAACACGGTAACCATCAGTGCAGAGCTGACGAACAACGGCAACGTAGCGGCAGATGAGGTTGTACAACTTTACGTCCGTGATCTTGTTGCTAATGTGACGCGGCCGGTAAAAGAGCTGAAAGGTTTCCGGCGTGTTCATGTCGAGCCGGGCGAGACCGTGATGGTCGAATTCCAGTTGCATACCGACGACCTGTCGTTCTACGGGCGTAATATGCAGCGAGTAACTGAGCCGGGCGAGTTTCATGCCTGGATCGGTGGCAGTTCGGAAACGCAACTAAAAACAGAATTCCGGATCGTCGACAGCACCTGATTCGTGAGGTATCTGCAGTGAAGAAAAGTACACGATTCACCGTAACGGTGGCCATGATCGTCGCATTGGGCGGATTCCTGATGGGGTTTGACGCATCCGTCATCTCGGGCGTTGTTGGATTCATCGAAGTTGAATTTGCGTTAACAAAAATTCAGCTCGGCTGGTCGGTAGCGTCACTGACTCTGACGGCCACCATTGCGATGATGGTTGCAGGTCCGTTAAGTGATCGCATGGGTCGTCGTCCGGTACTCAAAATTGCGGCGGCGTTGTTCGCTGTTTCCGCTGTTGCGTCTGCCGTAGCACCTAATTTTCTGTTTCTCGTGATCGCGAGGATGATCGGCGGATTCGGTGTTGGTGCGGCGTTGATCATCGCACCGGTCTACATCGCCGAGATCGCGCCGGCTGAGTTGAGAGGGCGTATGGTTTCGTTCAATCAGCTCAATATCGTTCTCGGTATCTCGGTAGCGTTCTTCAGTAATTACCTGATTTTGTCGCTGGGCCAATCCGACCTCTCTCTGGCAGAAACCATGCGCTTCGGGGAATGGAGCTGGCGCTGGATGCTCGGTATCGAAACACTGCCTGCTGTCCTGTATTTATTCGCGCTGATGTTTGTGCCCGAAAGTCCGCGGTGGCTGGCAATGCGAGGGCGGGAGGACGAAGCGCTTCAAGTCCTTGAAAAGGTCTGTGGGCCGGAGCAGGCACGTTCTGATTTACAGGTAGTGCACGACAGTTTGTCAGCTGGGTCAGATGAAGACGGGGCTTCAATCGGCCAGCTATTCCGACCTGCGATGAGGCTGGTGCTGACGATCGGCGTTGCCGTAGCGATCTTGCAGCAAATTACGGGCATTAACTCGGTATTTTTCTACGCGCCAATGATTTTCGAGCAGTCCGGAATTGGCACGGACGCGTCGTTTATGCAGGCTGTTCTCGTCGGCGTCGTCAATCTGGTGTTTACGATGATCGCCATGATGTTCATCGATAAGATCGGTCGGCGGCCGCTGCTCGGCATCGGTTTGGCCGGTATTACTGCTTGTATGCTCACACTATCCTACGGTTTTGGATCGGCGACATACACGCTCGATCAGGAATCGATCAATAGCCTGCCTTCTGAAGTCGAACGACAACTGATCGCCCCGTTAATCGGTGTCACGTATGAAAGCGATGTTGAATTTCGAACCGCTGTCTCGGCGTCCATAGGCAATAGCCAGTATCAGAAGTTCGAGTCACAACTGGTTGGTGCCTCGATAAGTATGAACCCGACGCTGATTCTTATTGGCATTCTCGGGTTCGTGGCGAGTTTTGCGGTCTCGCTCGGTCCCGTTATGTGGGTGCTGTTTTCAGAGTTGTTTCCAAATGCCCTGCGAGGTCTCGCGATTTCTTTCGTTGGCCTCATCAACTCGGGGGTTAGTTTCGGCGTGCAACTCGTATTCCCCTGGGAACTCGAGAACCTCGGTAACTCAACGACATTCCTGATTTACGGCATATTCGCCGCCTTAGGAAGCATTTTCATTATGCGCATCCTGCCCGAGACGAAGGGCCGTTCACTCGAAGAACTCGAGAAGATACTTGTAGTTTCCCCAGGGAGAGAAAAATGAAGGCAATAAATTCACTCATTACTATCTTCGCAACCGCTGTACTTGTAATTCCGGCTTCGAGTTACGCACAGAATGAAGCGCCATCCCCTCTGTACCTGTCAGTTGAATGCATGAAATCGACTGCCAGTGACTACACGAGCGTAGAACTAGACATTTGGCAAGCCATGCATCAGGAACTGGTAAACCAGGGTAAGAGAAATAGCTGGGCTTTGTACGAGGTGCTATTCGGGGACCGGTCGAAATGCGATTTTTATACGGTGACAACGCATCTCGGGGAAGCGCAGCTCAATCACCAGCCAGCGTATGAAGAGATTTTCAACGCAGTTCATCCGGACGATGACTTTGAGGGCGCGATGGCCAGAACATGGGCTGCACGAAATCGTGTTGCGACGGAACTCTGGGTGGCTATCGATGGCACTGAAATCAAAAAGCATCGCTTTGCTGTCGTCAATATGATGAATGCCCCAGACGCCGATGTTTATGAGCGAATGGAGTCTCAGGTTTTCAAACTCGGACACCAGGCGCTCCTTGAAAGTGGACACCGGTCCGGTTGGGGACTGTATGCGTTGGTTTCACCGCTCGGCACGTCGATTCCGTACAACTACGGCACCGTTGATTTTTCGATGGACCTCAATCCGGTGCCTATGGCCGAGGCCATGCTGTCGGCAAATCCTGATCGCGATCTTGATGCCATGCAAAATCTGCTGACATTGCGCGAACAAGTCCGTTCAGAAACCTGGGCGCTGGTTGCCGCCACTCATTCACCGTCAAACTGAGAATTCGAAATGAAGATACTGCTGATTTGCCTCGCCGCACTATCGGTGATTTCCTGCGGTTCCGACACATCAACTGCCGCGGCTGACTTGCAACAGAACCCTGATCAATTGATTGCCGGTGAGGTTATGGCGATCGCCTATTCGGGTTTCCGCGAAGGTCAGCATCCGGATCGTGGCGATGGCGCAGTGAACCCCAGTGATGAGGAGATTCTTGAGGACCTCGAAATACTGGCCGAACACAACTTCAATCTGATTCGCTTGTACGACTCCGGTGAAAATTCCAGAAGGGCGCTTGAACTCATACAAGAACATGACATCCCAATTAAGGTACTGCTGGGGATGTGGCTGCAGGCCGAATTCAGCAATCATGAAGGATGTTCCTGGCTGCTGGAGCCTATTCCGGACTCCGAATTGGAAGCCAATACGTTGGCGAATGCTGAAGAGGTTCAGCGTGGGATTGATCTTGCGCGGCAGTTTGACAACATCGTCGTTGCCGTGAATGTCGGCAACGAAGCACTGGTCGATTGGAACGATCACATGGTGCCACTCGAGAACGTCATTGCCTATGTAAGACAAGTCAAAGCCGCGATCGATCAGCCAGTCACTGTAGCCGATAATTATGAGTGGTGGATTCGCGATGGTGCTCCGTTGGCTGCTGAGGTCGATTTTCTCGGCATACACACCTATCCCGCATGGGAAGAGAAGACGATTGATGAGGCTCTTGCCTACACTATTGAAAACATGGAGCGTGTACACGCCGCGTTGCCAGATTCACCGGTCGCAATTCTCGAAGCAGGTTGGGCAACGGTAGCCATCGAATTCGGTGATCGTGCCAACGAAGAGAATCAGGAACGGTACTACCGTGAGCTGAAAGGTTGGGCGACAGCGACGAATACCAGCGTGTTCTTCTTCGAGGCTTTTGATGAACCCTGGAAAGGCGACCCGAACGTTCCGCTGGGTGCCGAGAAACATTGGGGTTTGTTTAATGTTGATCGAACGCCGAAACAGACGCTTAAGTGATTTTTGAGTACTAATGCCAGGCAATGCAAAAATATCCTTACGTGGCTTGCGTACTTTCACTATCGCTGCCCGTTGCGGTAGTTTCCGCAAGGCGGGCGAAGAGCTTTTCATTACTGCGTCGGCCGTTAGCCACCAGATTAAGAGTCTCGAAGATGAACTTGGTGAACTGCTATTCGATCGCAACAGCCGCGAGCTGAGTTTGACCGAGACAGGTCAATCCCTGTACGACGACATTCGTCCACTTATCGAGAAATTGAACGAAGTGGCGGGCAGCTATAAAGCGGGAGCGGTCAAAAGCTCGGTTCGGATATCTGTACAGCCGTTTTTCGCCAGCGAATACTTCGTTCCCCGATTGAGTGAGTTCGCAGCTCAACACCCGGAAATTGATATTCAAGTCGGGACAAGCGACGAGTCGTCAGAGAAGCATCCTGCCGATGCGGATTTGTCGATACGTCTTTTTCGGTCACCGCCAGCGGATCTGCTGTCGTATCCGCTTTTTCCGCTGCGCATGGTTGCTGCCGGGTCGCCAGATTTCAAGAAGGCGATGACGGTCAGGAAGAAAGTCATAAGCAGTGAGTTTCCGATGATCGTGCATGAACCGCGCCCCAAAGCGTGGGCCGAATGGGCTGACGCTGCTGGAATTACATTGCCGAAAGACAACAAGGTCATTCGTTTGGATTCGATGATTGCCGTCGTACGTGCCGCACAACGTGGCATTGGTGCGGCATTGGTGCCCATACCCATCGGTGATCTTTGGTTTAAAGAGGGCAGCATTGTACGGCTCTTCAAGCAAGAGTATGTGGCCGACGTTAGCTACTATCTGGCCTGCAAAGAAAGCCGTGTGACTGAGTCGAGCGTGAGAACTCTCCGTGACTGGATATTACAAAACTTCGCTGATTCGACCTGAATTTTTTTCATTACTGAGCTGATTTTTTTTCGTTTGTGGGTTTCGTGGAGGAAGCCTACTGTTTGCGCATCGACCGCATCACGCGACTCGATAAATGCAAATAGCCCGAGTGGCAATAGAGAGAAAATCATTATGAAGAAAGTCAAAACAATACGAGATACATTTGCACTGAGCCTGGGCGGCATGAACGCGATTACCTCGTTCGTCCCGGCGCCAGCGATCGCCCATGATCGACTGCGCAAGGATCGGGTTGGTCAGGCTCGCGATAATCCTGAGCAAGAATGGCGTCTATGGATGCCCCGTCGTTTTCGGGTCGTGTGAGGTGCTTGTACCAAAACAGAGGATCTCACCCTAGGAGGCCAGCTAATTGCTGGCCTTTTTTTGGCTTGAATTCGCGGATCTGAAAATATCGGTTGACCCTGTAACGACCAATTCAGTAGCGCTATTGACAACGCTGTCAATAGTAGGTACAAATACTAGCTGACAACGCTGTCAATTCGCGACTACTCTGACATTATCGGCCAATGGTATTTACTCCCGCGGGCCGAAAATCACATCGCGTTGCCTTGCTACAAGAAAAAGATGTGTCTGGTTACTTTAGGTGCGTGAGCGCTTTTGAGGGGTTTTCCATGAGTTTTCGTTCGTTAGCGTTTCAACGCTTCGCAGTATCTTTGACCGCAATATTTCTCGTTTCTGCCTGCACTGAAAATGGACGGCCGACGCCGTTGTCAGAGGTTGACCTGGTTCCGCCAGGCGACACCGAAACCCAGACTAATCAAAATATTAGCAGCCCGACGCTTAATCTTCCGGCTACATTCGAGGTGTCGCCTGGCGATGCGTTGACGCTTGTCTGGAGCGATGAATTTGACGGCGCGAGGCTGGATCCTGAGACCTGGTTCTTCGCCACAGGCGACGGTACTGAGAAGGGGCTCCCGGGTGGCTGGGGCAACAACGAGCTGCAGTATTACTTGCCCGATAGCGCCCAATTGGCGGACGGCGTGCTTTCGATCACGGCACGTCAGGAAGCGGTCGAAGGACTGAACTACACATCGGCACGAATCAATACAGAAGATCGCTTTGCCTTCAAGTACGGGCGAATCGAGGCAAGCATCAAATTACCTGCGGGTCAGGGCCTCTGGCCGGCGTTCTGGATGCTGCCACAAGACACCTCCTACGGTGGCTGGGCGGCTTCTGGTGAAATCGACATCGTCGAAACGGTGAATCTCGATGGCACAGGCAGCGATGAAATATTCGGAACGATTCACTTCGGTGGAGAGTTCCCGGCGAACAGCAGCGCAGGCACAACCTATACGCCTTCTGCGGACATCACTACAGAGTTCCACACTTATGCGGTCGAGTGGGATGCGACAGAAATTCGCTGGTACTTCGATGGCATGCTCTATGGAATGAAGAACGCGTGGACCTCTACGGCTGCGCCCTTTCCGGCACCGTTTGATCAACCGTTCCACATTCTCCTGAACCTGGCGGTTGGCGGCAACTTCCCGGGTTCACCCGATGGAACGGCCGTATTCCCAGTCACGATGGAAGTGGACTGGGTTCGCGTCTATTCGGGCGAGGACGCCCCGAGCGCACCGACTGAGCCGGTTGTAGCCGCTCCGGCACCGACAGAACCTGAAGCGAATGTTATCTCGCTGTTCAGCGATGCCTACACCGATATTGCCGGGATTGACTACAACCCCGCTTGGGACCAGGCAACGGTCGTCACCCAAGTGAGCATTGCCGGCAGCAATACCTTGAAGTATGCCGGCCTGAACTACCAGGGGACTGACTTTTCTGGCAATGCTCAGGACGTATCGGCAATGACCAGTCTGCATCTGGACTTCTGGACGGCGGACTCCACGGCGTTGAGTGTATCCCTGATCAGTTCTGCTCCCGCGGAAGCCGCTTATGCGTTAACGGTCACGGCCAATACCTGGGTGAGCGTGGATATCCCGCTGACCGAATTTGCCGGGGTTGATCTTGCCGATGTTATCCAGCTGAAATTCGATGGCAATGGCACTATTTTCCTCGATAACCTCTACTTTGTCGGAAGCGGTGGTCCGCCGACTGAGCCAACCGAAGCGGCACCGGCGCCAACAGAAGCGGCCGGGAATGTCATTTCGCTGTTCAGCGATGCTTACGTTGATATCGCAGGGATTGACTACAACCCCCCTTGGGGCCAGGCGACCGTCGTTACGCAAGTGGACGTAGCCGGCAGCAACACCTTGAAGTACGCCGGTCTGGATTATCAGGGGACCGATTTCTCGGCCAACGCCCAGGATGTTTCTGGCATGGCCAGCCTGCATCTGGACTTTTGGACGGCCGATTCTACCGCGCTAAACGTGTACCTGATTAGCGCCGGGCCTGTTGAAACCGCCTTCGTCCTGACCGTCTCGCCCAATAACTGGGTGAGTGTCGATATTCCACTGACAGCGTTTGCAGGAGTTGACCTCAGCAACGTCATCCAGCTGAAATTCGATGGCAATGGCACCATTTTCCTCGACAATCTGTACTTCACGCCCGGTGGTGGGGAACCTGCAACAGAGCCAGTTGTGGCGGCACCGAACCCGACAGAACCTGAAG